>Ga0181519_10000691_pt1 | contig 30714 bp, 26 predicted proteins | sample PEATcosm2014_Bin_26_FD_121102 | JGI IMG/M metagenome (GOLD analysis project Ga0181519, IMG submission 121102) | Peatland microbial communities from MTU Mesocosm Facility, Houghton, MI, USA - PEATcosm2014_Bin02_10_metaG | ecosystem: Environmental > Terrestrial > Soil > Wetlands > Peat | place...
AGTCCTAGCGCCAGCGTCAGCCGAGCCCGGATGGTGACATTCTTAAACATAACGACCTCTACCCCGTGAAAACCGGCCTGCGGCCGGCGTACCCATCTCAATCATCGAAACGTCAAAACTCTTCCCAATCACCCGGGTCGCTCGACTTCGTCGGCGATGCGGCTACCGTCGCCCCCGTGGCCCCGGCCACCGGTGCCTTGCCACGTCGCGCCGCCAGTTGCAGCACCTGTGCGTCTTCCTGCGCATTCGTGGCTGCGGGTGCGGCCGGCGCGGGTGACTGCGGCCGGCGCGTTACCGCACGCGTTGCCCCGCCGCCCGCACTGGCGCGAGCCGGCGCAGCGCTGGTTGTCGATGCTGCCGATGCTGCTACTGCCGGCACAGCGGGTGCTGCGGGCACTGCCACGCTAGAGCGCCGCACGGTAGACGCCGTGCGGTGCATCGTCGCGCCGGGTGCCCCGGCTGCCCCAGTTGCGTTGAAGCTGTCGCCGACACGGAAGACGGCAACGGCGTCGCGCAAGCGATGCGCCTGGTCTTCGAGCGAGCCCGCTGCGGCAGCCGCTTCTTCCACGAGCGCCGCGTTCTGTTGCGTGACTTCGTCCATCTGCGTCACGGCGCGGTTGACCTGTTCGATGCCGCTCGACTGTTCCGCCGATGCGGCCGAGATCTCACCCATGATGTCGGTCACGCGCTTGACCGCCTGCACGATCTCGTCCATGGTCTGACCGGCTTTCTCCACGAGCGCCGAGCCGTTTTCCACGCGTCCCACCGAGTCTTCGATGAGGACCTTGATTTCCTTCGCGGCCGCCGCACTGCGCTGCGCCAGCGTGCGCACTTCGCCCGCCACCACGGCGAAGCCGCGCCCTTGCTCGCCCGCGCGTGCCGCTTCCACCGCCGCGTTCAACGCGAGAATGTTGGTCTGGAACGCAATGCCTTCGATCACGCTGATGATGTCGACGATCTTGTGCGAACTCGTCGAGATACCCTGCATCGTTTCGACGACGTTGCCCACCACCTGACCGCCGCGCTCCGCAATTTCCGAGGCATTGACCGCCATCGCACTCGCCTGGCGAGCGTTGTCGGCATTCTGCTTGACGGTGGCCGTGAGCTGCTCCATCGATGAAGCCGTCTGCTCCAGCGAGGCGGCCTGCTGCTCCGTGCGCGCCGACAGATCGGTGTTGCCTGCGGCGATTTCGCGCGAGGCCACGTTGATCGACTCGATGCCTTCACGCACGTCCGCAACGATCGACAGCAAGCTGTTCTTCATGACCGTGAGGCCAAACAGCAACTGCCCGATTTCGTCACGGCCGGTGCCCTGCGCCTTGCCGGTCAGGTCGCCCGCGGCGATCTGCTTCGACATCGAGAGCGCAACGCGCAGCGGGTGGTTGATCGCCCGGCGCAGAATGCTGCCGAGCACGAACAACACCACAATGCCGCCGAGCACCGCCGCGAGCGTGGCCGTGCGCACGAGCGTGTGTTCTTTCTGCGACTGCTGGTACAGATCGGTCGCCTGCGTGAGTTCGAGGCGCGTGAGCACGTTCAGCTCGTCGCGCATCGGGCCGTAGGCCGGCTTCACCTTCTCGAGGTACGTCTGTTGCGCGCCTTCGGCCGAACCGGCCTTGAGCATCTCGACCGTCTGTTGCAGGCCATCCGTCGTGAAGCGCTGGCGAATCACGTTGAAACGCTCTGCCTGCGCCTGCGTCGACGGATCGACCGACTTCATGTACTGCGCCCACAGACGATTGATCTCGTCGAGGCTGCCCGCGATTTCGTCACCCGCGCGCTTCATGGCGTCGAGGTTCGGGCTGCCCACGGCTTCCGCCACGAGCAGCACGTCGCGGTCGAGCTTCTGGCCGATCACGCCCAGCGTGCTCACCGGCACCATGCCGTTCTGATACACCTGCAACAGCTTCTGGTTGCTGCTCGACACGCCCCACAGCCCCAAGCCACCGACCACGGCGAGCAAAATCGCGCCGAGCACGATGATGCCGGTCAGGCGCGCGCGCAGCGTGTCGAGTCGCACCTTGCGGATCAACGCCGCAATGCCGCCGCGCTCGACCTGACCGCCGCGAATGCGCAGGTTGCCCGCCTGTCCATTGCGAAAGCGCGCGTAGAGCGCTTCCGCCTGCGTCGTCGCCCCGGCTTCCGGACGCACACGCACCGACGTGTAGCCCACCACCGCGCCGCTCTCGAGCGTCGGCGTCACCGTCGCCAGCACCCAGTAGTAATCGCCGTTCTTGCGGCGATTCTTGACCAGCCCGGTCCACGTGTCGCCGCGCTGCACGGTCTCCCACAGATCGGCGAACGCCTCCGGCGGCATGTCGGGATGGCGCACGATGTTGTGCGGCGCGCCCAGCAGTTCCTCACGCGAATAGCCGCTCACCTCCACGAAGGCGGGATTGGCATACGTGATCCGCCCCTTGAGATCCGTTCGCGAGATCAGGTACTGATGCTCACCAATGACGAATTCGTTCTGGGTGACGGGCTGGTTATCGCGCACGTGCTCGGTCTCCGTGGACTGGGGTGAATGGGTTATCGTCTGTGAGGTAATGCCGCGGATGTCTCGGTCCGTCTTTCAGGTCTGCTGTCTTGCGAGCGGTCTCAGATGCTCAGCTTCCCAGACGCTCGATGAGCGCCATGTCGTCGCTGGTCATCAGCTTCTCGATGTCCATCAGAATCAGCATGCGGCCTTCGACCGTGCCCAGACCCGTGATGTACTCGGTGGCCAGTTGCGCGCCGAACTCAGGCGCCGGCTTGATTTCGCCGCCCGCGAGCGTGAGCACGTCCGACACCCCGTCGACCACCATGCCGACCACGCGGCCTGCCACGTTCAGAATGATCACGACCGTCTGCGTGTCGTACTCGACGCGGCCCAGTCGGAATTTGATCCGCATGTCCACGATCGGCACGATGATGCCGCGCAGGTTGATTACGCCCTTGATGAATTCCGGCGCATTGGCGATGCGCGTGACGGCGTCGTAGCCGCGAATCTCCTGCACCTTCAGAATGTCGATGCCGTACTCCTCTTCACCGAGCGTGAAGACCAGAAATTCCTGACCGTCGCCATCGGTCTGCATGGCGCCGCCCCGGCGCGACACGGCATGCTCTTGCGAAAGGTTGTCCATCTAACGCGTCTCCGACTTCAGTTGAAGATGGTGGCTGAAGCCGAGCGCTGACCGCGCTGAAGCGCCGCCACGTCGACGATCAAGGCCACACTGCCGTCACCCATGATGGTGGCGGCGGAAATACCGTGAATACGGCGGTAATTGGTTTCGAGATTCTTCACCACCACCTGCTGCTGACCGACCAGTTCGTCGACGAGCAACGCGAAGCGGCGGCCTTCGGCCTGAAGGATCACGATGATGCCCTGCGTTGGATCGAGGCGCGCTTGCGGCACGTCGAACGCGCGGTAAAGCTCCACGAGCGGCAGGTACTCGCCGCGCACCAGCACGACCTGACCTTCGCCGGTCACGGCGCGAATGTCGTCACGACGCGGTTGCAGCGACTCCATCACGAAGTTCAGCGGCAGGATGAAAATCTCGGGGCCGACCTTGACGGACATGCCGTCGAGAATCGCGAGCGTGAGCGGCAGCACGATGCGGATCGTGGTGCCCTTGCCGCGCGTGGACAGAATCTCCACATGCCCGCCCATCTGCTGGATGTTTCGCTTGACGACGTCCATGCCCACGCCACGACCCGACACGTCGGTCACGGCTTCGGCGGTCGAGAAGCCCGGCGCGAAAATCAGTTGCCAGACTTCCTCGTCCGGCATCGAATCCGACACGTTCATGCCTTGCTGCTGCGCCTTGGCGAGAATCTTCTCGCGACGCAAGCCGGCGCCGTCGTCGCTCACTTCGATCACGATGTTGCCGCCCTGATGCGCAGCGGAGAGCACCAGTTGGCCCACCGGGTCCTTGCCCGAGGCCAGACGCGCCTCCGACGTTTCGATACCGTGGTCCAGACTGTTGCGCACCAGGTGCGTGAGCGGATCGATGATGCGCTCGATCAGGCTCTTGTCGAGTTCGGTCGCCTGACCGAACGTGACGAGCTCGATTTGCTTGCCGAGCTTGCCCGCGAGATCGCGCACCAGACGCGGGAAGCGCGAGAACACATAGTCCATCGGCATCATGCGAATGGACATCACGGCCTCTTGCAGGTCGCGCGCGTTGCGCTCGAGCTGGCCCATGCCGTTGAAGAGGCGGTCGTGCAGCATCGGATCGAGGCTGCTCGCCGTTTGCGCGAGCATCGCCTGCGTAATCACCAGTTCGCCCACGAGATTGATGAGCTGGTCGACCTTTTCCACGCCCACGCGAATCGAGCTATTCTCGTGCCCGGCAGCGGCAGCGGCCGGTGCAGCAGCCGCGCGTTTTTCCGGCGGATGATGCGCACCATTGCCGCCACTGCCGCCACTCCCCGCTTGCGCCACAGGCGCGGCAGGCACGACGATCTGCTCAGCCACAGGCGGCACCACGACGGCTTGCGGCGCGGCAGGCACTTCGATCGGCGCCGAAGCCGCCGGCGCCTGCGTGAAGATTTCAGACGTCTGAACCGGGGCCGCGGCAGGCGCTGGCGCCGGGGCAGGTGACGCAGCCGCAGCGGCAGCAGCAGCAGCAGCAGCAGCAGACGCGTCCTGCACGTCGATCTGCGACGGCTCGATCACGAAGCAGCACACGGCGAGAATGTCGTCGGCGCCGCACGTGGTGTCGAGCCACAGGTGCAAGGCGTTGCCGCTCGACTGGCGGCCCGCCACGTGACCAAGGTTGCCCAGTTCTTCCGCGAGCAACGCCTGATCTTTCTCGCCCACGCCAGTGAGCGTGACTTTCAGACGTGTCTGGCCCGGCGGCACGGGGCTTGCGGGAGCGCCGCTCGCGTCGGTGGCATCGGTGGCGTCGGCCGCCGCAGCGCCAGCGTCCTCGGACATCGCCGGCGCCGCCGGTGCCGCAGGCGCGGCGGCGGCTGGCGTGACCGGTGCGGCAGACGGCGCAGCCCCGCCTTCTTCGGCGGCGAGTTGCTGGAGCACCGCGCAGATGCGCGTCATCGCCTCGACATCGGGCTCACTGGAGGCGCGGTAGGCATTCAACTGTTGATGCAACACGTCTTTGGTTTCCAGGAAGGTGTCGACCATCTCGGTGCGCAACTGCAATTCGCCGCGCCGCGCGCGGTCCAGCAGGTTTTCCAGCAGGTGAGTGGTCTCGGTGAGCGCGGTGAAACCGAACGTAGCGGCCCCGCCCTTGATCGAATGCGCCGCACGGAAAATCGCGTTGAGCTGCTCGTTGTCCGGCGCATCGATATCGAGTGCGAGCAGGAGGTGCTCCATCTCTGCGAGCAACTCTTCCGCTTCATCGAAAAAGGTCTGGTAGAACTGGGTGATATCCACCGGTTTCCTCGTCCTAACTTGGTTGTGCCATCGACGCCATCGTCATGCGCCTTCGCCGACGAGCGAGCCCACCACGTCGACCAGTGCTTCAGGGTCGACCGGCTTGATCAGCCAGCCGCTGGCGCCCGCTTCGCGGGCTGCCGTCTTGTATGCGCCATCGACTTCCGTCGTGAGCACCAGAATGGGGGTCTGGGCAAACGCGTCGAGCTCACGCAGTGCACGAATGAGCGACAGACCATCCATGCCGGGCATGTGCTGGTCGGTCAGCACCAGATCGAAGTTCGCGTTCGACGCCAACGTGAGCGCTTCCTGGCCGTCGCGCGCCGTCGTCACGGCATAGCCGGCTTCGTCGAGCGTAGCTGCCAGGATCTGACGCATCGACGCGGAATCGTCGACGGCGAGAATCGTGTTGCGAAGGGCCTGCATGCGTCTCCTCTTGTCGGTTATCGCGCCGCAGCGCCGGGGGCTGCCGGCGCTACTGGCGCTGCTGGCGGCATCGGCAGACCCGGTACGGCAGGCAATCCGCCGTTGATGGCCTCGTTCACCGCTTCGCTGCCTGCGCCGCGTGCGTTCGCGGCGTCGATTGTCGGCTGGTCGCCTTCGTGCTTGAACGACTGCTCGGCGCGGCGGTTGAGCACGATGATGCTGATGCGGCGGTTGATCGGGTTGTACGCGTCGTCGCGATCGAGCGGCACGGTAGACGACAGGCCCACCACACGCAGCACCTTGTCGCCATCGAGCCCGCCCGCGATCAGTTCGCGGCGCGAGGCGTTCGCGCGATCGGCGGACAACTCCCAGTTGCTGTAGCTCTTGTCGCCCTGCGCGTAGGCCGTGGCGTCGGTATGCCCCGACAGGCTGATGCGGTTCGGCACATCGTTGAGCGACTTGCCGATCTCGCGCAGGATGTCGCGCATGTACGGCTGCACCTGCGCGCTCGCGTTGGCGAACATCGGTCGGTTCTGGTCGTCGACGATCTGGATGCGCAGGCCCTCGGTCGTCACATCGATGAGCAACTGCTTGCGGAACTGCTTGAGCGTCGGGTTATTCTCAATGGCCTTCTCGATGCGCGCCTTGAGTTCGCGCAAACGTTGCGCATCGGCGCGCTCGGCCAGTTCGGTCGTCGTTGCCTGACGCGAGCGGACCTGATCGCCACGCGACTTCTGGCCGTCGGTGCGCGTCGTGTCGGTGCCGCCGCCGGGAATCACGCCGCTGTTGTCTGCCGCGTTACGCCCGCCGGTAAGCGCCACTTTGAGCGGCGTGCGGAAGTACTCGGCAATGCCCGTCAACTCCTTGCTGCTCACGGAGCTGAGCAGCCACATCAGCAGGAAGAACGCCATCATGGCCGTCATGAAGTCGGCATAGGCAATCTTCCACGCGCCGCCATGGTGACCGTGTGCGCCGCGTGCACGGCGCTTGACGATGATGGGCCGCTCTTCTTTCTCGCTCATTGCTGCTGCCTGTCAACGTGCCTTGACCTGTCGCACGTGCTCTTCGAGCTCGGCGAACGACGGACGTACCGTGGAATACAGCACCTTGCGACCGAACTCGATCGAGAGGGCCGGCGCATAGCCATTCAGGCTGGCGAGCAACGTGACCTTGATGCACTCGTAGAGCTTGACCGACTCGTTGATGCGGTGCTCGATGAGTTGGGCCAGCGGCGAAATGAAGCCGTAAGCCAACAAGATGCCGAGGAACGTGCCCACGAGCGCCTGGGCGATCAGTGCCCCCAGCACGGCAGGCGGCTGGTCGGCCGACGCCATCGTGTGCACCACGCCCATCACCGCGGCCACGATACCGAAGGCCGGCATGGCGTCGCCCGTCTTTTGCAGACAGTGCGCCGGGACTTCGCCCTCATGACGGTACGTTTCGATTTCGTGATCCATCAGGTTCTCGATCTCGAACGCGTTCATGTTGCCGCTGACCATCAGGCGCAGATAGTCGGTGAGGAATTCCATGATGCGCGGCTCGCCGAGAATGCGCGGGTACTGCGAGAACACCGGGCTCGATGCCGGATCTTCCACGTCCCCTTCGATGGCGAGCATGCCGTCCTTGCGCGCCTTGGCGAGCAGCACGTACAGGAGCGCCATGAGCTCCATGTACAGGTCCTTGGTGTATTTCGAGCCCTTGAACAGCATCGGCAGCGCTTTCATCGTCGCCTTGATCGCCTTGCTGTTGTTGCCCACCACGAACGAGCCGACGCCCGCGCCACCGATGATCAGCAGCTCGGTCGGCTGAAACAGCGCGCCCAAGTGGCCCCCGCCAATGACGAAGCCGCCAAAGACCGATGCCAGAACGATGATGTAACCAATGACGACAAGCACTGCCGGATACCTCTCGCAAAAATACGCCTACGGAAAAAAATGTCCTTCCTGTTCAGAGGGCTTAACGGCAGACACGCAGGGAAACTGTAGGGGGTGCGACCTCGTGAAGTGGGCCCGCTCAGGCGGCCAGCGGGGAAATATCCGTGCCGGTCGCGGGCGACGCCACGGCCGGCGCCAGATCGGCGGCATGCGCGTGTTTTGCTTTCCGGGTCTTACCCGCGCGCGACGGCGGCTGGCACAGCCCGCAAACGTACTGACCATGCGGCTCGTGCGCGTGCGTGACGAAATGGCCGCCACAACGCGTGCAGGGCGTCATTTGCAGCATCTTGCTGTCGAAAAAGCGAACCAGCGTCCACGCGCGCGTAAACCCGAGCACGGCCTCCCAGCCATGCAGTTCCACATGCTCCAGGTAAAGCCGGTAAGCCTTGATGATGGCTTCGATGCCCTGGCATCCACCGTACTGAACCAGATGGCGGTAGATGTTGTGGAAAAGCGATGAGTGGATGTTCGGCAGCCACGTCACGAACCAGTCGGTCGAGAACGGCAGCATGCCCTTGGGCGGCGACGCCCCTTTGAGCTCTTTGTAGAGTTTGATGAGCCGGTCGCGACTCAGGCTCGTTTCCGCTTCCAGTAATTGGAGGCGGGCGCCGAGTTCAATCAGTTCGATAGCCAGTTGAATCTCACGGGCCTCGAGAACGACGCTTTTGGTACGCATATACAGGCTTCCTGGCAATTCACGCAAAGCGCCGCCCCACAGGACGGCGCAGCACGCGTCGCGTATTTCGTTACGCTCAGCCGATCTGCTCGACGGGTTGCCCCGCGAGCAGAATCGATGCGTGTGACTGCTGCATACCCACGTCCTTCGCCCCATGCGTAAGGGTCGAGAGAATCACGTGGTCGTCGAATCGAAATCGGCACAGAAGCTGGTTCGACCCCGCAAACTTGACGAGTTGAGCCAGTGTGAGAGAGCCGAGCACGTCGGCAAGCTGGTCGCTGATGCCCAGGCGGAACATTGCCGCCGCCCGATCCTCACGGATCAGGCGTTGAGCCAGGACAAGGTAGGAGAGATTCAATTCACGAATCTCGTTCAGTGTTTCGCTGTTTCGCATGCGGCCCCCCGGCGCAATGGATGAATCTTGCGGTACTACCTTCTATTCCCCCGCATTGTGGACAAGGGCGAAAGATAAAGAAATCGGAGAAAAACTACAGGGGACGGCAAGAAAAGCGGAAGTTTTTTGTAGGAGTTTTTCCTACACGAGGGGCGCGAGCGGCCCCAACGATGCGTTCGGGGAGAACGATCGGTGGCGAACAGATGACGGCTTCATGAAAATGTCACGAAGCTGCGCTTTACTACTTGACTGTATTTCGGCCAGGTTTTGCCGAACTTTAGCGATCCTTGCAAAAAATTTCAGGGGGCTTGGCAAGGGGGCGCTGAATCGTACTTTGCCCATCGTGCGAAGACGGGAACAGTGCAATTACAAAGTGTTACAGATGTAGTGCCGCACAACGAATTTCAGGTTTGGAAGGAAAGCTCTGAGATCAGTTCCCGGAAATTTCCGGTGAGCGTGATGCTTTGCGCTTGCGACCCTTACACGTCCTTACCTCCCCCTCCTCCCTTGTTCCCCCTGGCACCTCGCGTGTGTTGCAAATTTCAGACACCCGGAATCGCCGGGGGGTCTTGTCTTCGTGCGTTGAAAAGGGGTTCAGGCGCGTCAGACGGCTCCGGCGGCCGGGGGAGGCGCCTGTTTCGCGCGGCGAATGAGCACCGTGTGAAAACACCACGATAGCGCCCCGCATACGGCCATGACAGCCGCCATCGGCACGGCCGAATGGGCATGCATCAGCCCAATGGCCGCGCCTGCGCACGCTGCCGCGAGGAACTGCAACGCGCCCAGCAGGGCCGAGGCGGCGCCTGCGCGTTGATGCTGGCTGTTCAGGGCTTCCGCCACGGCATTCGGCTGCGAGAAACCGAGGCTCGTGACATAGGCGAAGAGCGGCACCATCAGGCCGATCAGGCCGCCGAGCTGGAACGCCGCCACAGCGAGCATCAACAACCCGAGAATCGCGACCAGATTGTTGGTGCGGCGCAACACATCGGCCGGACGACGGGTGCGCAACAGATGGGCGTTGATCTGTGAGCCGGCGATGATGCCGCAGGCATTCAGCCCGAACAGCCAGCCGTAATGCGCCGGATCGACACCATACAGGTTGATGAATACGAAGGGCGAGCCCGTGATGTAGGCGAACATGCCCGCCTGCGAGACGCCGCCCGCCAGCGCATTGCCCATGAATTCGCGGTCGCGCACGAGCGCACCGTAGTTGTGCCACGCTGTCGCCATCCAGTGGCGCGCCTGCTTCGCCGCCTGACGCGTCTCCGGCAGCCAATAGACGGACATCACAAAGCACATCGCGCCGAACGCCGTCAGTCCCCAGAAGATCCAGCGCCAGCCGACGAACGTCAGCACTTGCCCGCCGATGAGCGGGGCAAGAATCGGGGCCGCGCCCATAATGAGCGTCATGCGCGAGAGCACACGCGCCACGGTGTTCGTATCGAACAGATCGCGCGCCATTGCCCGAGCGATCACGAAGCACGCGCATCCGCCCACCGCCTGAATGAAGCGGCAAACGATGAGCGTTTCGATATTGGTCGCGAGCGCACAGCCCGCCGACGCGAGCGTGTAGAGCGCCAGACCGGCGTACAGCGGGCGCTTGCGGCCGAAGCGATCGGCCAGCGGCCCATGCAGCAACTGCCCCAGTCCCAGACCGATGAAGAACGACGCCAGCGAGAATTGCGCCGCCGCGTCCGTCGTATTCAGTTCGCGCGCGATGCTTGGCAACGCAGGCAAATACATGTCGATCGACAACGAGCCGATGGCCGACAGAATGCCGAGAACGAAAACGGTGCGGAAAGTATGAGCAGGCATGGCGCAAAACCTAGGGTAATCCCGAATGATACGGCATTGCCCCCGGTTTCGCTTAAAAAATAAGCAGACGCCCGCCGCCGGGGCGGGCGCTGCGGCATCAAGCCGCTATCAAGCCGCTATCACTCGGTTATCAGGCCGTCTTCTGTTCAGACAGTCCCAGCGTCTCGACCATTCGCTCGCGCATGACGAACTTCTGTACCTTGCCCGTGATCGTCATCGGCATCTCGTCAACGAAGCGGATGTAGCGCGGAATCTTGTAGTGCGCGATCTGATCCTTGCAGAACGCGCGAATGTCGTCTTCCGTCGCGCTCTGCCCCGGCTTGAGAATGATCCAGGCGCAGACTTCCTCGCCGTACTTCGCATCGGGCACGCCGAACACCTGCACGGCCTGCACCTTCGGGTGGCGGAACAGGAATTCCTCGATCTCGCGCGGGTAAATGTTCTCGCCGCCGCGAATGAGCATGTCCTTCACCCGGCCGACGATATTGCAATAGCCTTCCTCGTCGAGCGTGGCGAGGTCGCCGGTGTGCATCCAGCCGTCGCGGATCGCCTCGCGCGTGCGAGGCTCATCGTCCCAATACCCCTGCATCACCGAGTAACCCTTGGTGCATAGCTCGCCCTTCTCACCGACCGGCACGATCTCCCCGGCCGCGTCGACGAGCTTCACTTCGAGGTGCGGTTGCACGCGTCCCACGGTGCTCACGCGCTTCTCGAGCGGATCGGTCGTCGTGGTCTGGAACGACACCGGACTCGTCTCCGTCATGCCGTAGGCGATCGTCACCTCGCTCATGTGCATTTCGCTGATGACGCGCTTCATGGTCTCGATGGGACACGGCGAGCCCGCCATGATCCCCGTGCGCAGCGTATCGAATTGATAGTTGGCGAACTCGGGATGGTCCAGTTGCGCGATGAACATCGTCGGCACGCCGTGCAAGGCCGTGCAGCGCTCTTCGGACACAGCGGCCATGGTGGCCTTCGGGTCGAACGCCTCGCCCGGAAACACCATCGTCGCGCCGGTCGACACGCAGGCCAGCACCGCCAGCACCATGCCGAAGCAGTGATAGAACGGCACGGGAATGCACAGGCTGTCGTGCTCGGAGAAGCGCATCGCCATGGCGATGTAGCGGCCGTTATTGACGATGTTGTGGTGCGTGAGCGTGGCGCCCTTCGGATTGCCGGTCGTGCCGCTCGTGAACTGGATGTTGATCGGCTCGAAGCAATCGAGGCCGTCGGAGATCTCGCGCAGCTTGACCAGATCCGCGTCGGCACCGAGCGTGACCACGTCGCTGAAATTCATCATGCCGGCGCTAACGCCCGTGCCCATGCGAATGACGGTCTGCAACGCCGGCAGCTTCTCCGACTTCAGTTGACCGGGGGCGCACACGGCCAGCTCGGGGGCGAGCACATTCAGCATCTCGAGGTAGCGCGACGTCTTGAACGACTCTGCGGTCACGAGCGCCTTGCAGCCGACCTTGTTGAGCGCGTATTCGAGTTCGGCGAGCCGGTACGCCGGATTGATGTTCACGAGAATCAGGCCGACACGCGCCGTCGCGAATTGCGTGACCAGCCATTCGACGCGATTCGGCGACCAGATGCCGACGCGATCGCCCTTCTTCAGCCCCAACGCCATCAGTCCGGCGGCAAAGGTGTCCACGTGCGCGATGAACTCGCGCCACGTCCAGTCCACGCCCTGCTCGCGAAACACCACGGCCTGCCGCTCGGGAAACTTCGCCGCCGTCTCGGCGAGCAGACCGAACACCGTCAACGTTGAAAGCGGTACGGTGGTATCCCCCTTCACGTACGACAATCCATTACGAGGTACAACGCCCGCACCTTCCCGGCTTTCCATGCTTTTGTCTCCTGAAGCTATGCTGAAATGGCGAAATGCGCTCGCGCGGCACTAGCAAACGAATGGCTCGCCTGTCGTTGCATCGAACGATGGCGGGCTTCTCTTCATAACAATAGCGCGTCACGTAGAGTTGACGTTTACGTTAACGTAATCTGCGTGCCGGAACGAGTGGGGATGGCCCTGAGTCGGGCGTGCCATGGGCTTGCGTGAAGCGTCGGCGATCCGCGATCCATGATCCGCGCGATGCCGACTTCATCGGGCAAAACAAAAGCCCCACACACTTGCATGTATGGGGCTTTCTGCCGGGGTAAGGCGACGTACGTCACGCTGACGAACGCCGCAGCACCACGGCTGGCAGTGCGTGCTGCACCGGCGAAAACGCCGTCGCAACCGCCCTGCCGGTTTACTTCACCTTGCGGAACTTCTGGATCGCAGCGAGTTGGGCGATAGCTTCGGCCAGTTCGGCCTGGGCAGTCGCGTACTCGATGTTCGAATCCTTGTTCGTCAGCGCTTCTTCCGCGCGGCGCTTGGCATCGGCAGCCTTCGCCTCGTCCAGATCCTTGCCGCGAATGGCGGTGTCGGCGAGCACGGTCACCGTGTCCGGTTGCACTTCGAGAATGCCGCCGGCCACGAAGACGAAGTCCTCGTTACCTGCTTCGTCCTCGATACGCACCGCACCCGGCTTGATGCGCGTGATCAGCGGCGTGTGGCCGGGCAGAATGCCCAGTTCGCCGGCTTCACCCGGCAGTGCCACAAAGCGCGCCTTACCCGAGAAGATCTGCTCTTCCGCGCTGACGACGTCTACGTGAATGGTTGCCATAATCGCTCCCGTTGAGTGTGATGAAGCGGCAGGCGCGCCAGTCCGGACGCTGCCGTCCTCGCTCCGCTACCCCGCCCCGCAACAGTCACCTGCCGGCGTGCGGTGGCGTCTCTCGCGAGACCCCGCCGTCGCCCGGCACTCAACCGTTTACTGCATCTTCTTGGCTTTTTCGAACGCTTCGTCGATCGTGCCAACCATGTAGAACGCCTGTTCCGGCAGGTGGTCACACTCGCCGTCGACGATCATCTTGAAGCCGCGGATCGTTTCCTTGAGCGGAACGTACTTGCCCGGCGAACCCGTGAACACTTCAGCCACGTGGAACGGCTGCGACAGGAAACGCTGGATCTTACGCGCGCGGGCCACGGCGAGCTTGTCGTCCGGCGACAGTTCGTCCATCCCCAGAATCGCGATAATGTCGCGCAGTTCCTTGTAACGTTGCAGCGTCGATTGCACGCGACGGGTCACCGTGTAGTGCTCTTCGCCAATCACGTTCGGGTCGATCTGACGCGAGGTCGAGTCGAGCGGATCGACGGCCGGGTAGATACCCAGCGACGCGATGTCACGCGACAGAACGACGGTGGCGTCCAAGTGACCGAAGGTGGTTGCCGGCGACGGGTCGGTCAAGTCATCGGCGGGCACGTACACGGCTTGCACCGACGTGATCGAGCCAGTCTTGGTCGACGTAATACGCTCTTGCAGCTTACCCATTTCTTCAGCCAGCGTCGGCTGATAGCCCACGGCCGACGGCATACGGCCGAGCAGTGCCGACACTTCGGTACCGGCCAGCGTGAAACGGTAGATGTTGTCGACGAAGAACAGCACGTCGCGACCTTCGTCACGGAAGTGCTCGGCCATCGTCAGACCGGTCAGCGCCACGCGCAGACGGTTGCCCGGCGGCTCGTTCATCTGGCCGTACACCAGCGCGACCTTGTCCAGAACGTTCGAGTCCTTCATTTCGTGGTAGAAGTCGTTCCCTTCACGGGTACGCTCGCCCACACCGGCAAACACCGAATAACCGCCGTGTTCCTTGGCGATGTTATTGATGAGTTCCATCATGTTCACGGTCTTGCCCACACCGGCGCCACCGAACAGACCCACCTTGCCGCCCTTGGCGAACGGGCAGATCAGATCGATAACCTTGATGCCGGTTTCGAGCAGTTCCGTCGACGGCGACAGCTCGTCGAATGCCGGAGCCTTCTGGTGAATCGAACGGGTGTGATCCTTGGCGATCGGACCGGCTTCGTCGATCGGACGGCCAAGCACGTCCATGATGCGACCCAGCGTTGCCGTACCCACCGGCACCGTGATCGGCAGACCGGAGTTTTGCACCGTCATGCCGCGGCGCAGGCCTTCGGAGGAACCCAGACAGATGGTGCGAACCACGCCGTCGCCCAGTTGTTGCTGGACTTCGAGCGTCAGTTCCGAACCTTCCATGGTGAGCGCATCGTAGATCTTCGGCATGCTGTCGCGCGGGAATTCCACGTCGATAACGGCGCCGATGCACTGTACGATTTTGCCTTCAATCAAAGCAGTACTCATCGCTTTTCCTTTAGATACTCAAATTCATTTCGCCTTGCGGCGCATCGGCCCGTGCCACCGCTTACACCGCGGCGGCGCCACCCACGATTTCGGACAGTTCCTTCGTAATCGCTGCTTGACGGCCCTTGTTGTAGACCATCTGCAATTCACCGATCACGGTCTTCGCGTTGTCCGACGCGGCCTTCATGGCCACCATGCGGGCAGACTGTTCCGACGCCATGTTCTCTGCGACTGCCTGATACACGACAGCTTCGACGTAACGCACCAGCAGGGCATCGACGACCGTCTTCGCATCCGGTTCGTAGATGTAATCCCACGAATGCTGTGCCGGCACCGCGCTCGCTTCTTCCGACTGGCCCTCGAGCTTCTCGGGCAGCGGCAGCAGTTGTTCGACCACAGCTTCCTGCTTCATCGTGTTGATGAAGCGGTTGTAGGCCAGGTACACGGCGTCGAGCTTGCCTTCGGCGTACGCGTCGAGTTGCACCTTCACGGCACCGATCAGCTTGTCCAGATGCGGCGTGTCGCCCAGTTGCACGACGTGCGAAACCACCTTCGCGCCGATACGGTTCAGGAAACCGAAGCCCTTGCCGCCGATGGCGGTCGCCTCGATCGTCAGACCCTGCGCTTCGACGGCCTTCAGCTTGTTCACCACAGCACGCAGCACGTTGGTGTTCAAACCGCCGCACAGGCCCTTGTCCGTCGTGACCACGATGATGCCGGCGGCTTTCGCGTCGGCATGCTTCACCATGAACGGGTGGTGGTATTCCGGATTCGCCTGGCCCATATGCGCGGCGATCTGGCGCACCTTGTCAGCGTACGGCCGGGCATGACGCATGCGTTCCTGCGCCTTGCGCATCTTCGACGCGGCCACCATTTCCATGGCCTTGGTGATCTTGCGCGTGTTTTGCACGCTCTTGATCTTGCCGCGAATTTCCTTCATTCCAGCCATTGCTTACTCCTTGTCTCGGCGCGACATCCGCTCTTGCCTGAACATCGCGCCTTCCCGGGTCCGTTGAATAGTTACCGATTCAACCGGATTAGTAAGCGCCGGTCTTCTTGAAGTCCTTGAGCACAGCGTGCAGGGCGGCTTCGTCGTCCTTCGAGAGATCTTTGGTCTCTTCGATACGGCCGATGAGCGCGCCGTGGCTGGTCTTCAGAACTTCGCGCAGACCCTTCTCGAACGGCAGCACCTGAGCGATTTCGAGATCGTCCAGATAGCCGTTGTTGGCGGCGAACAGCGACACGGCCAGTTCCCACACTTGCAGCGGCTGGTACTGCGGCTGCTTGAGCAGTTCCGTCACGCGGCGACCGCGCTCGAGCTGCTTGCGGGTGGCTTCGTCCAGGTCCGAGGCGAACTGCGCGAACGCAGCCAGCTCACGATACTGTGCGAGGTCGGTACGGATACCGCCCGACAGCTTCTTGATGACCTTGGTCTGTGCTGCACCACCAACGCGCGACACCGAAATACCGGCGTTGATTGCCGGACGGATACCTGCGTTGAACAGATCGGTTTCCAGGAAGATCTGGCCGTCGGTAATCGAGATCACGTTCGTCGGAACGAAGGCGGTCACGTCACCGGCTTGCGTTTCAATGATCGGCAGTGCCGTCAGCGAACCGCTCTGGCCCTTCACGGCGCCATTGGTGAACTTCTCGACGTACTCTTCCGAGACGCGAGCGGCACGCTCGAGCAAACGCGAGTGCAGATAGAACACGTCACCCGGGTAAGCTTCACGGCCCGGCGGGCGGCGCAGCAGCAGCGAGATCTGACGGTAGGCCCAGGCTTGCTTGGTCAAGTCGTCATAAATGATCAGCGCGTCTTCGCCGCGGTCGCGGAAGTATTCGCCCATCGTGCAACCGGCGTACGGTGCGATGAACTGCATGGCAGCCGAGTCCGAAGCGGTGGCGGTCACGATGATCGTGTATTCCATCGCGCCATGCTCTTCGAGCTTGCGCACCACGTTCATGATCGACGAGGCCTTCTGACCGATCGCGACGTACACGCAGGTCACGCCCTTGCCCTTCTGCGAGATGATCGTGTCGATGGCCACAGCGGTCTTACCCGTCTGACGGTCACCAATGATCAGCTCACGCTGGCCACGGCCGATCGGCACCATGGCGTCGATAGCCTTGGTACCCGTTTGCAGCGGCTGCGACACCGACTTACGCCAAATCACGCCCGGGGCGATCTTTTCGATGGCGTCGGTTTGCTTGGCGTTGATCGGGCCCTTGCCGTCGATCGGCACGCCCAGCGCGTCAACGACGCGGCCTTTCAGTTCCGGGCCGACCGGCACTTCCAGAATGCGGCCCGTGCACTTGACGGTGTCGCCTTCCGAGATGTGCTCGTACTCGCCCAGAATCACGGCGCCGACGGAGTCGCGCTCGAGGTTCAGTGCCAGACCGAACGTATTGCCCGGGAATTCCAGCATTTCGCCCTGCATCACGTCCGACAGGCCATGGATACGGCAGATACCGTCGGTCACCGAAATCACGGTGCCTTCGTTACGGACTTCGGCGCCGCTCTCGAGACCTTGAATCCGGCTCTTGATCAGTTCGCTGATTTCAGAGGGATTGAGTTGCATATGTGCTCCTGATATTCAATTCTTGCCGTCGCAGGTGTATCGCGCCGGGCTCAGACCGTCAGCGACGTCCGCATAGCCGCCAGGCGGGCGCGCACCGAAGTGTCCAGCACCTCGTCGCCAACCACCACACGCACGCCACCGATGAGCGACGGTTCTACCGTCACGCTCGGGTTGAGCTTGCGACCGAACTTGTGCTCGAGGCCCTTGACCAGCGAGGTCAGTTGCTCACCTTCGAGCGGGAAGGCGCTTTCGATCATGGCATCCGCCGAACCGGCGGCAGTGTTCTTCAACACTTCGAACTGGGCGGCGATTTCCGGCATGGCAGCCAGACGGCCGTTGTCGACCACTGCGGCGACGAAGTTGCGCACTTCGGCGTCGGTCGATTTCACGGCTGCGGTCAGCACGTCGACGACTTGCGCCGGCGTGACTTTCGGATCGTCGGCCAGATTGGCCACTACGGGCAGCGCTGCCACTTGCGCCAGTTCGCGCACCAGCTCCGACCAGCGATTCAGGTCGCCGGACTTGGCCACGCGGAACAACGCCTCGGCATACGGACGAGCGATGGTTGCGAGTTCGGCCATGATCAGAGCTCTGCCTTGAGTTGGTTCAGCAGGTCGGCGTGAGCCTTGGCGTCAACTTCACGCTTCAGGATCTGCTCGGCGCCCTTGACAGCCAGACCGGCAACGTCTTCGCGCAGCGATTCACGGACCTTGACGGCCTGGTTCTCGGCTTCAGCTTTGGCGTTGGCGATGATACGGGCGGCTTCGGCTTGCGCCTGGGCCTTGATCTCTTCGGCCACGGCCAGTGCACGCTTCTCGGCGTCGGCAATACGCTTCGCGCCTTCGTCGCGAGCTTCCGCGAGGGCTTGCGTGGAGCGCTTGTTGGCGGCGTCGAGTTCAGCCTTGCCCTTATCGGCAGCAGCCAGACCGTCAGCGATTTTCTTCGCGCGTTCGTCGATAGCCTTGATCAGCGGCGGCCACACGAACTTCATCGTGAACCATGCCAGGATCAGAAACACGACGGTTTGCGCGAACAGAGTTGCGTTGATGTTCACGGTGTTTCCTTTCGGTGATGCGAGTCGATTGGCAAAACAGCGCGCCCCATTGTGCCTGCTGGCTTGGGCGCGCCGTTCATGTCCAGTTGGCCGCGCGGATCAATGCGCGACCGGCCGAAAGTAACTTAAGCGAGCTTCGACAGCAGCGGGTTCGCGAATGCGAACAGCATGGCAACGCCCACGCCGATCAGGAATGCAGCGTCGATCAGGCCGGCCAGCAGGAACATCTTCGTTTGCAGCGGGTTCATCAGCTCGGGCTGACGGGCGCACGCTTCGATGTACTTACCGCCCATCAGCGCGATACCCAGACAGGCGCCGATAGCACCCAGACCGATGATGATGCCGATACCGATGGCGGTCAGACCCTGGATGTTGGCGATGAAAGCTTGCATGATTACTCCTTTTGGTTAGAGACTTTGAAACTTAAATTTAAAAACTGAAAAACCGGGAAACCCTGAACTACTCCGCAACAACCGATCAGTGATGGTCGTGCGCCTGACCGATATACACCAGCGTAAGCATCATCATGATGAACGCCTGGAGCAACACGATCAGGATGTGGAAAATCGCCCATGCGGTGCCGGCGATGATATGACCGACAAAACCCAGCACCGACGCATCTGCGCCAAAGCTCCAGATACCGCCCAGCAGAGCGATCAGCAGGAACACCAGTTCGCCGGCGTACATATTGCCGAACAGTCGCATACCGAGCGACACGGTCTTGGCACAGAATTCGATGAGGTTGAGCAGCAGGTTCGGAATCCACAGCAGGAAGTGGTTACCGAACGGTGCGGTGAACAGCTCGTGCATGAAGCCGCCTGCGCCCTTGATCTTGAAGCTGTAGTACAGCATCAGGATGAGCACGCCGAAAGCGATACCGAGCGTGCCGTTCAGATCGGCCGTCGGCACAATACGATGGTGCGTGATGATCGAACCCAGACCGACCCACTCGATCACCTTCGACGGCAGATCGACCGGCAGCAAGTCCAGCGAGTTCATGAGCGCGACCCAGACAAACACGGTCAACGCGAGGGGAGCGATAAAGGCACGATTGCCGTGCACGATGCTCTTCGATTGGTCTTCCACCATCTCGACGAGCATTTCCACTGCCGCCTGGAAACGGCCCGGAACGCCCGAGGTGGCTTTACGGGCAGCCATCCACAGCACGAAGCAGCCCAGAACGCCCATCGCGATCGACCAGAACATCGTGTCCCAGTTGATGATCGAGAAATCGACAATGCTGGTCTGCGTCGAACTCGCGAGATTTTGCAGGTGGTGCGAAATGTACTCCGACGGGTTCGGAGCGTGGCCGGCTTCTACTGACATAGCGATCAAACACCCAATTATGAAAATCCGCACACGGTAGCGTGACGACGCGTGAGCGGCTTTCTCACCGCTACTTCAGTACCATCGCAAGCCAATAGGCTTTCAGCGTCAGTACGAAGGTGACGAGGAACGCTACCCAGTGAACTCCCGGATAACCGAACGCTACCGCCACCAACAATGCAATCGTCGTGACTACCTTGACCGCTTCTCCCATCACCAACGAACTGACGGAGAGGCGATCACCTGACATCCTTAACCGCAGCGCAAACAATGCGCCCGGTATCCAACCGATCATGCCGCCCAGCCATGCGGACACCGCCGCGTCTCGTGGCGATGCCGAGAGTAACCACCAGGCCAATGTCGCTACCAGCGACAGCAGTACCTGGGCTCCCACCACCCTGAATGGAGTCACACGGGATGCGCGCCCCACATCGGGACCGAACAGGCGCTCGGCCTGCGCACGCGTGAGCGGAACGATGGTTTCTTGCTCCTGCTCGTCGTCCCAAACCTCTGATGTTGCACGTGCCGGCGCTTGCGGTTTCGGTTCCAAGTCCGACCGGTTCTCTACGGTCATCTCGTTGCCTCCCCGCCCGACTCGTGCAAAACGAATGGGCTCTTCAAGCAGATAAATCCGCGAGATTTTACGGGACATTACGAACCCCAGTCAATCGAAACGCGCAACAAATTCGCCGAAATTGTGCAGTGCATGCTTCGATTTGGCGCCAACTCTCACGGAGCGCGATTTTCCTCATGGTGCAGCGCGGCATTCCTGATGGCCGCTGCACGATCCCTGCACCTTGACGGGGTTCGGTGCGAGATCATACCCATTTCAGGGCCAGAAACCCAAGGAAAAGTGCCACCAGATAAAACGGGATGGAAAGCCAATGAAAGTGCCACCAGATTTTTTTCGAATCCGCCATGCGCAATGCGATCAGGTTAGCCAACGAACCGATCGCCAGACCGAAGCCGCCAACGGCCACGCCATGCGCGAGTGCCGGCCAGTTGTGACTGTACTCGGCGAGCAGGATCGCAGCAGGCACGTTGCTGATGAATTGGGAGAGTACCGCCGCGCCGGCATAGGACATTCCTGTGCCGGAGAAATCCACGTGCCCCAGGATGGCGCGCACTTCCGGTAATCCGGCCACGCCGCGCAGCACGACGAACATCAGCACGAAAATCGCCAGCAGCAGCCAGTCGATGCCGAACACCGCATTGCGACGTGCCGCCAGCAGCACCACCGCCACGCCTGCGCAAGCCCACCCGGCATACCCATGGTCTGCCAGCACCACGAAGCCGACGAACAGCGCCAGGGCGATCCACAGCAGGCTCCACCGCACCTCATGTCGCGGACCGCGTCGCTGAAAATGCAAAACGCGCGAATCGAACGCGAGCGCGCACGTCACGAGCAACACGGCCATGAGCGCGAGCGTGAGCGGCGTCATCATGACCACGAATGCGCCGAAGCCCATGCCGCTGCGCTGCCAGAGAAAGAGGTTTTGCGGATTGCCCAGCGGCGTGAGACTCGAGCCGGCATTCACCGCCAGCGCGAGGAAGATGATCAGCCGCTCGATTCTCACGGGCGCGATCCGGGCCAGCGACTGCGCGAGCGGCACGACAGCAAAGAGGGCGACGTCGTTGGTCAGCAGCGTGGAGAGCACGGCGGCGAACGTCACCATCAGCAACGCGAGACGCCGCTCGGTGCGAAACGAGCGCAGCAACCGCTGGGCGAGCCAATCGAGAAACCCGCTCTGATCGATGGCGCGCGTGAGCATCAACAATCCTGCGAGCGTGAGGATCGTGTGTTGATCGATGCGCGTGAAGAGCTCACCCACGCTCGCGGGTCGAACGACCTGGAGGATGACGAAGCCGGCGAGCAGAATGAGCAACACGCTGTCGCTGCGCACACGCGCGTAAGTCGCACGCAGGACGCGCAGGACGCGTGACATTGCCGTGTCCTGCGACGATGCGCTCGCACGGGCGCCGTCCGGCGCCTGCGGCGCCGTTGGCTTTGCCTGTCCTGCCGGCTTGCCGGCGGGTTCGCTCACGGGGAGATACTCAGGATACCGAAATTACTCGCCGCGAATGCGCGCGAGAATACCGTCGAGCGCATCGAGACTGCCGAATTCGATCGTGAGTTGTCCGGCGCCTTTTCGGCCGACCTTGATCTTGACGTTCGACGCGAGCAGATCCGACAGCTCTTCTTCGAGACGGGTCACATCACGACCGCCCTCTTGCGCTGAACGACGACGAATGCCGTCGCCCTGAGGCTTGAGCGATGCATTGACGATGCGCTCGGTGTCGCGCACCGACAAACGCTTGTTCACCACTTGATTGGCGAGCGTGATTTGCGTGGCGGCATCGACAGCGAGCAACGCACGCGCGTGCCCCATGTCCAGATCGCCGGCGAGCAGCATCGTCTGCACCGGCTGCGCGAGATTGAGCAGACGCAGCAGGTTCGATACCGCGCTGCGCGAGCGGCCGAGCGACTCGGCGGCCTGTTCGTGCGTGTAATTGAATTCGCCAAGCAGGCGCTGAATACCCTGCGCTTCTTCGAGCGGATTCAGGTCTTCGCGCTGAATGTTCTCGATGAGCGCCATGGCGGCGGCGGCTTCATCGGGCACGTCGCGCACGAGCACCGGCACTTCGTCCAGGCCGGCGATGCGCGCAGCGCGAAAGCGGCGTTCGCCCGCAATAATTTCGTACTTCTCACCATCGACACGACGCACCAGAATCGGCTGCATCAGGCCCTGCGCGCGAATGCTCGCGGCGAGTTCCTGCAATGCCCCTTCATCCATGCGCGTGCGCGGCTGATACTTACCGGCCTGAAGGCGCTCAAGCGACATCACCGACGGTGCGCCCTCGGCGCCTGCCTCGGTCGCGCCGTTGTGGTTATCGGCGTGTGCGCCTAGCAGCGCTTCGAGGCCGCGGCCCAGGCCCTTTTTCTTCAGTGCGTTGGTCTTGGTCGCCATGACAATGCGTTCCTGCGCGATTGCGCCTTACATAGTTTGAATGCGCGCGATCATTTCCGCGCCGAATTGCAGATACGCCTTCGCGCCGCGCGATGCGGGATCGAAGACGACGCCCGGCATGCCGTAGCTCGGCGCTTCGGCGAGTCGCACATTGCGCGGAATGATCGCGTTGAAAACCTTGTCGCCGAAGTGCTCCTTGAGCTGCTCCGAGACTTGTTGTTGCAGCGTGATGCGCGGATCGAACATCACGCGCAGCAGGCCGATCACCTTCAGGTCGCGATTCAGATTCGCGTGCACCTGCTTGATCGTGTTGACGAGATCCGACAGCCCTTCCAGCGCGAAATACTCGCACTGCATCGGGATAATCACGCCGTGTGCCGCACACAGCCCGTTGAGCGTGAGCAGCGAGAGTGTCGGCGGGCAGTCGATGAGCACGAAGTCATAGTCGTCGTCGACCTTGGCGAGCGCCTGCTTCAGCCGCGTATCGCGGTTCTCGAGCGAGACGAGTTCCACGTCGGCACCGGCCAGTTCGCGGTTGGCGGGCAGCACGTCGTAACTCCCTGACTCGGAGCGCTGGCTGCTCGACGTCACATCGGCCCCATCGACGAGCACTTCGTACACGCTCGACTCAAGCGCGGCCTTGTCGATACCGCTGCCCATCGTCGCATTGCCCTGAGGATCGAGGTCGACCAACAAGACCCGCTGCCCGTGCGACGCCAGTCCGGCAGCGAGGTTCACCGTGGTGGTCGTCTTGCCAACGCCGCCCTTCTGATTGGCCACGCAGAAAATTTTCGCCATGCCGATGTAGTCCTCCGAATGCTGCCGTGTTGATGCAATTGATGCAGATGATGCCGGGATGACACCCGTCGAGCGAACTCGCCTTGCTGCCAGCCACTGCTGACTTGCTGCCCGCTGATCGAGGCATCCCGCAAATTCGATTTTCTGAGCAAAGCTCAGTTATTGCGCTTGCTGGCCGGCGTCAGATGCGCCGGCGCGCTGTGCTCAGGGAGCGCTTGGCTTTTGCGGCGTCAACACCAGTTTGTCGGTGTCATAGCCCTGCTTGCGCAACTGGGCACGCATTTGATTCAGTGCATTTTCGTCGAGCGTCGGCGTGCGCGAGAGGATCCAGAGGTACTCGCGGCTTGGCTCTCCGACAGCGGCAAACTGGTAGTCGCCGTCGAGCACGATAACCCAGTAGTTCGCCCAAAGCCAGGGAATCCAGCGCAACCAGTCGGGCGCGAACGTGACTTTGAAACGCGCCGTACCGGTGCCCTGCCCATCGGTGCGGGCCAGGCCCGAATCGCTGACCCAGCTGCCGTCTTCCTTGCGGCATTTGTTCGTGACGTCGATCTTGCCGTCAGCGCGTGCCACGTACTCCGCAGTCACGTCCGACACACATTTTCGCTCGAAGAAATTCGGATAGCGTGCTATTTCGTACCAGGTGCCGACATATCGCGCTTTATCGATCTTCTGTACCGGACGCACCCGGGTCGTCAGCGATTCCTGCCCGGATTGGGCCCATGCCACGGCGGCCATCACCGACAGCCCCAACATGGCGGCCCCCATCCAGCGAGTCACAGTCTTCATGCCGTCACCTTTACGCGGAGCAAATGACGCTCGGCGTCAAGAAACGGCACATCCAGTGCCAAACGTTCGACCAACTCACAACCGGCAGGCAGCGCAAGCTCATGCTCCGCCGCCACGCCCTTCATGGCCCAGAAACTGCCGTCCGGGGCCAACAAATGGCGAGCGAGCGTAACGAAATCAGACAACTCCGCAAAGGCGCGCGAGACGATGGCATCGAACGGTGCGGGGACTTCCTTGCCAACGACAAGCGACTCGACCCGGCCGGTAACGACCGTCAGGTTGGTCAGCTTGAACGTCGCGCGGGCTTGCGTGAGGAATGCGGTCTTCTTGTGAACGATGTCGTTGACCGTCACTTGCCAGTCGGGACGCACGATCGCGAGCACGACCCCAGGCAACCCGCCGCCTGAGCCCACGTCAAGCACACGTGAAATCGGCTCATGATCGAGGCGCGGCAGTATCGAGAGGGAATCGAGCAGGTGCTTGATGACCATCTGCCGCGGTTCGCGGATCGAGGTCATCTGCAACGCGGCATTCCATTTCGCCAGCAACGCCTGAAAGTCGAGCAGTCGGGCCTGTTGCTCGTCGCTGATGGACAGGCCCAGTTGCCGGATACCGTCAGCCAATAGCGTAGCCAGGTCGTTGCCGCTGCTCGCGGCAGTCCTTCGCGGATCAGTCATGAAGTCTCCGCGTCAGGCTGCGTGCTGGCCGTCATCGCCTGTGGCGGTGGTGGCAGCGGTCGTGTCCTCCGACGCGCGGCGGCGTCCGAGTCCCTTCTTGAGGTGGATCATCAACAGCGAGATCGCGGCGGGCGTCACACCCGAGATGCGCGATGCCTGTCCCAGCGTCTCGGGCCGCTGAGCATTGAGCTTCTGACGCACTTCGATCGACAGACCCCGAACATCGTTGTAGTCGATGTTGGCAGGCAGCACGGTGTTCTCGTTGGCTTCCTTGCGCACGATCTCGTCAGCCTGACGGTCGATATAGCCCTGATACTTCACTGCAATCTCGATCTGTTCGCGAATCTGGTTGGCTTGCAGCGGATCGTCCGACAGTTGCCCCTCGGGCGCGAGGCGGCCGCCTTGCACGGCCATCAGCGCGTCGTACCCGACTTCCGGACGGCGCAACAGGTCGGCCAGCGAGTACTCGTGATCGATGGCCTTGCCGAGCAACGGCACCGAATCTTCGGCCGGGAAGGTCTTGGGATTCACCCACGTCGATTTGAGACGTTCTGTTTCACGTGAAACAGCGTCACGTTTGCGGCAGAACGCTTCCCAACGAATATCGTCGACCACACCGAGTTCGCGCCCGATTTCGGTCAGACGCATGTCCGCATTGTCCTCACGCAGCGACAGGCGATACTCCGCGCGGCTCGTGAACATGCGATACGGCTCGGACACCCCACGCGTAATCAGGTCGTCGACGAGCACGCCAAGGTACGCCTGATCGCGGCGCGGGCACCAGGCGTCGCGCCCCTGCACTTGCAGCGCGGCATTGATACCGGCGAGCAGCCCTTGGGCGGCGGCTTCTTCGTAGCCGGTCGTTCCGTTGATCTGGCCGGCAAAGAAGAGTCCGGAAATCACGCGGGTTTCGAGCGAGCTGCGCAGCCCGCGCGGGTCGAAGTAGTCGTATTCGATCGCGTAGCCCGGTCGCAGGATGTAGGCATTCTCCATGCCCTTCATCGAGCGAACGAGTTCGAGCTGCACGTCAAACGGCAGGCTGGTGGAGATACCGTTCGGATAGAACTCGTTGGTCGTGAGACCTTCGGGTTCGAGGTAGATCTGATGCGACGTCTTGTCGGCGAAGCGATGGATCTTGTCCTCGATGGACGGGCAATAGCGCGGCCCTACCCCTTCGATGACGCCGGTGTACATCGGCGAGCGGTCAAGGCCGGCACGGATGATGTCGTGTGTGCGCTCGTTGGTATGCGTGACCCAGCACGGCACCTGGCGCGGATGCTGCGCCGCGCTGCCGAGAAACGAGAAAACGGGTACCGGATCGAGATCGCCGGGCTGCTCCTCGAGCACGGAGAAGTCGATGGAGCGACCGTCGATACGCGGCGGCGTGCCTGTCTTCAACCGACCTTGCGGCAACTTCAACTCTTTGAGGCGTGCCGACAGGCTGATGGCGGCCGGATCTCCGGCACGTCCGCCCACGTAATTGTTCAATCCGACGTGGATCTTGCCATCGAGGAACGTACCCGCGGTCAGCACGACGGCGCGGGCACGGAAGCGCAGGCCAACCTGCGTGATGGCACCGACGACACGCTCACCTTCGACGATAAGATCGTCAACGGCTTGTTGGAACAACCATAGATTCGGTTGATTCTCGAGGCGATGGCGAATGGCTTGCTTGTAGAGCAGCCGGTCCGCCTGCGCCCGGGTGGCACGAACGGCCGGGCCCTTGGACGAATTCAAAATACGAAACTGAATACCACCCTCGTCCGTCGCGGCCGCCATGGCACCGCCCAGCGCATCGACCTCTTTGACGAGATGGCCTTTGCCGATCCCGCCAATGGAGGGATTGCAGCTCATCTGGCCGAGCGTCTCGATATTATGGGTGAGCAGCAGTGTTTTACAGCCCATGCGGGCCGAGGCGAGCGCAGCCTCAGTGCCGGCATGGCCGCCCCCCACAACAATCACGTCGAACTCGGTCGGATAAAGCATCGCAATATTGCCGCGCGCGGCAAACTCTCTGGATTCGGTAATTGCGGAATTATAGCGGTATTGCGGTGCATCATTTGTAACTGCCCGGGTGTTTCACGTGGAACGTGCGTGGAAAACGACGGTTTTGGGGACGGTTTCACGTGAAACGTTGTGGCCGGATGGGTGAGGCCTCGGCTATCGGGTGCGAGATCGACGATGCCGCGGCCCCAACGTTACCGAATATCGGCCTCATCCGCTCCCACTTCCCACCTCCGGGCTGCGAAGATCATCGATACGCGGACTGGGACTCACTGGAAATTCGCGCCGTCAGGGTCGCGGCAATCTCTGCCGAGCTACTGCCTGACAAGAATCTAGCGCTGAATCGGTGAGTGTGTTTCACGTGAAACGTGGCGGATAGAGGGGGGAGGCTTCGGGCTTCAGTGTCGGATGATCGACAACCCCGAGTACCACTTCCCCGAAGACCCTCCTTTCCGCCTCCGCATCCGAATGCGGAAGATCAGCGGTGTCCCGACTGTACGTCGCTGAGAAGTCGCTCTGTCATAGCGCAGGCAATCTCTGCCGCGCAATTGCCCGACCAGAACTCAACGACGAATCGGCGTGCATGTTTCACGTGAAACATTGAAGGCGGATGGCTGTTGCGTCGGCTCCACGGCATCGGATTAACAACGCTTAGCAGTCCGTCCCCGAATGCCGGCTCTCCCCTTCTTCCCGGGGGGTGTCCCATTGGCGCCCCGATGGGACACCCGCAATGCTTGTCGAACGACTTTCGATCGGAACCCTAGGCGCTTCGGTGAGGATATGTTTCACGTGAAACGCCAGAGACGGATGGGTAATCCCTGTGCCGTGATCTCGGATCCGCGCGCCCAGCAGTCACCTCCGGGAGACCCTCCTTACGCTCTATCCCACCTTCGGTTAGCTGAAATCACCGGGGTCGATCTGCGCATTACTGGAAAGTTGTTCTGCTAGCGCGCCTGCAATCTCTGCTAAGCGATTCGCTGATCAGGGCCCGAGGGCGAATGGGTGCGTGTGTTTCACGTGAAACATTGCGGACGGACGAGTGATGCTTCGGCGCTTCCGCGTCGGACCGACCACGCCCGGCGAGCACCTCGCCATCCTTTAATGCATCACCTCTGGACAGTGAAGATCGCTGGTACCTCAACGACAGCCCACCGAAAAGTCGCTCCGTCGGCACACCAGCAATCCCTGCCGAGCTATTGTCGGTCAAAACCCAATGCGAATCGGCGGGAGTCTGCTTCACGTGCAACGTTAAAGGCGGACGCGTACTACTCGGTGCTGCGGTGTTGGATAAATGCCCCAGCCTCCACCTCCCGAATACTATCTTCACCCTCTGTCACTTCCGGCTAGCGGAGATTAACGAGGACTCATCTGCGCGTTGTTCCCCGTAGGGCACCGGCAATCCTGCCGAGCCATTGTCCGATCAGAACCCAACGCCGAACTAACGGGCGTGCGTTTCACGTGAAACATTGAGGGCGGCGCGGTGCTGGTCTTTGACTCAACGATGCTCACCCCTCAACGCTTATCGATCACATCCACGAATATCGGCCTCACCCTCTCGCCTCCCGGATAACGAAGATCACCAAAACCCCGACGATGCTCCCATTGAGAAACCGCTCCATAACGGCACCGCCAACCCTCGCCGGACCTTCGCCGGAATAAATGCCGCAAGTGTTTCACGTGAAACGTTGGGGATGGAAAGGCATTGGGCTTCGAACTTACAAGCGCTACGTCGAGAACACTCATTAGCCAAACCCCGCATATTGCATTCACGCTCACATCTCCCAAGCGAAGAACACCGCCAACGTCCGCGACGCATTGCCCAAGGCACACCCGCTGGGCGCGCGCACATGTTTCACGTGAAACGTTGAGATGAATAAGCGACGCATGGGTCCGAACGCGACCAATTGAAACCGCTCGGCAACCAGATCACGAATGCCGCCCGGCCGCTCTCCTACCTCCGGGGTGAAAACATGGCCGATGCCCTGACTGTGCCCCTCTTGAAAATCGCTAGGCCGAAGCGTCGGCAACCGTCGCCGGGTCGTTGCTCGCGGAGATTCCGATGAGCTTGCGGGCGCGTTTCACGTGAAACGTTGAGATCTGATGTGAAGGCGTCCCGGCGAATTGGCAAATGCCTCGCCCGTCCCCCTCGCCATGCTCCTCGCCTCGTTTCCATAGGCGAACCCCGACCGCTGACGAAGTCTCCATAGGAAATGAATCGCCATTGCGGGGCGGGCCGAAGAAAGAAGACGACGCACGAGCAGACCAGCGAACCCTTAGGCCGAGACACCGGGCGATTGAGTGGTGGGGATTGGTGGTGCCCTGACCTAGCGACTTTGAAGTGGAGCGTAGTCAGGGCACCGCCAATCCCCACGCCCCGGATGCGTGAAAGCGCGCTACCGAAACCGCGGGCTGTGGTGTCAAAGCCTCGGCTCACGCCCCCTGTTCCACGTGAAACCCGTGAAACAAAAAACGGCCAGCAAAGTCCAAAGCGCACCGCGGCCAAACACGTCGAAGCGACCTTATCCACACACTCGACCAACGACCGCCAAACTCGTTTCGGGAATTTGCTTTTCTGTGGATAACCTGGTGCGATATTTCTCGCAGATTTTCCAGAAAATCCCGGAAACCCTTATTGCGGCGGTGCGCCATAGATTTCGGATATCCACAACTATCCACAAGCAACTGTGAATAAGTGAGTTCCCACAACGCCGTGGATAACACGTCGGCATCGCCCATAAAATTAGGGCCGGATACCCGCTGATGCCGCCCCAACCCGACACGTCAACCGCATCACCCCAAAAGAAAAAGCCCGCCAAAACTGGCGGGCCTCTGCGTCACAACAAGCCGGCAAGCAACGCTCGTCAGGCAGCCTTCTTCGCCAACCCCAGATACGTCTCGATAACCTTGGGATTGGTGGCCAGCTCCTGTGCGGGGCCTTCCAGCGCCAGCTCGCCGGTCTCGATCACGTACGCGTAGTCCGCTACCTGCAACGCCGCACGCGCGTTCTGCTCGATCAGTAGCGTAGCCACGCCGGTCTTACGCAAGTCGTTGATGATATGGAAGATTTCCTTCACGATCAGCGGTGCGAGGCCCAGACTCGGCTCGTCGAGCATCAGCAACTGAGGCTTGGCCATCAACGCGCGGCCCACCGCCAGCATCTGACGCTCGCCGCCCGAGAGTGTCCCCGCCTGCTGCACCCGACGCTCCTTGAGGCGCGGGAACAGCTCGTAGACCACTTCCATCTGATCCAGGAAGTTCTTCTCTCCGGCGCGCTTGCGACGGTAAGCACCGAGCAGCAGGTTGTCCTCGACGGTCATCGTCGAGAACAGCTCGCGCTTTTCCGGCACCAGGCACATACCGCGCGACACGCGGGCTTCAATGGTCAGCGCCGACATCTCGTGACCAAGATACGCCACGCTCCCGCGGCTCGAACCGTTTTGCGGCAGCGCGCCCATGATCGCGTTGAGCATGGACGACTTGCCCGCCCCGTTCGGCCCGATCACCGTCACGATCTGGCCCGCCCCGACCCGCAGATGCGCGCCATGCACCGCCTCGACTTTGCCGTATGAGACGGCGAGGTCCTTGACCTCAAGAATCGCGTCTGCCATCACTCCACTCCTCCAAGGTACGCCTCGAGCACCGCCGGGTTCTTCTGCACTTCTTCAGGCAGCCCCTCAGCGATCTTGGTGCC
>Ga0181519_10000695_pt1 | contig 30667 bp, 36 predicted proteins | sample PEATcosm2014_Bin_26_FD_121102 | JGI IMG/M metagenome (GOLD analysis project Ga0181519, IMG submission 121102) | Peatland microbial communities from MTU Mesocosm Facility, Houghton, MI, USA - PEATcosm2014_Bin02_10_metaG | ecosystem: Environmental > Terrestrial > Soil > Wetlands > Peat | place...
GCGGCATTGACGATGGCGCCGCCGATGGCCGGCGACACGAGTGCGTCGAGGGCTCGCTGGGCCGCCCAGCCCTTGACGTAGCCGGTCGGATCCACCCCTCCCCGAATCGCCCACGGGTCGAACCACCCGCCAGTGATCGCGCGCGCGCGCTCGCACAGGTCCAGTACCTCGGCGACCACCGCCGGAGCCTCGCCTACCTCGATCTCCCCCCGGCGCAGCCTGCTCACCGGGCTCCCATGGTTCCAGGTGCTGAACACGGCATCGGCGTCGTGCAGCAGCCGGACCGCCTCGACGACGAGGAGCTCCACGTCGCCGCGCCGAAGGTCTGCGTCATTGAACAGGTCGATCGTCACGATCGTCCCCATCACCTCCTCGCGGTGGTGGAACTTCGGCATCGGCGCAGCGGTCTCCGCGGACTCGGCGGTCATGCTCAGAGCCCCAGCGTCGTGAGCGCGGACTGCAGGGACTCTGCGAAGCCGGCGCTCGTGTAGCTCGCGCCTGAGACGCTCTGGATGTTGGCGCTCTGCGCCTGCAGGGTCTCCTGCTCGAGGATTGGGATCGCGTACTCGTCGATCGTCTGGGACCGGTTGCTGCCGCTGTCGCTGATCGAGGCGATCGCAACGTTCGTGATGGACTTGCCCGAGACGGTGACCTGCACGGAGAGCGTGCCGTACCGGTAGTTGACGCTCGGGCCCGTGGCGGTCCTCGTGGCCGGCACGGTGGTCGTGGTCACGGGGGGCCTCGTGGTTGTCGTCGCGGGAGGCCTCGTGGTTGTCGTCACGGGAGGCCTCGTCGTCGCGGTCACGGGGGGCCTCGTCGTACCTGCATGGGCCGGCGCGGTCGTCGTCGTACCAGCTCCGCCCTTCGAGATCGGCGCCGTGGTGCTGGTGGTGGACGCCGGAGGTGACTGTGTCGTGGTCGTTGCGCTGTCACGAGCGGCTCGCGACGTATCGGCCGGCTTCGAGGCCGTCGGGGGCAACGTGCCCGACGAGCTAGGAGTGGTTGTGGTGGACACCGGCGGCAGCGAGCCGGGTGGACGCGACGACGCGCTGAGCGAGCCGAGTGAGACGGTCGGAGGGGATGTCTTGAACGTGAGGACCGCGACGAGACCCACAACCGTGGAGGCAATGACGATCGGTGCCCGTTTCATGGACGGCTCCCTTTCGTGACTCCCCCTGCGAACCCATATTCTTCCTCAGATACCGAGCTTGGTCAGCGCGGACTGGAGCGACTGGGAGAATCCGGCGCTCGTGTAGGACGCTCCCGAGACGCTCTGGATGTTCGCGTTCCCCGCCTGCACTGCCTCCTGCTCGAGTATTGGCGTCGCGTACTGGTCGATCGACTGGGACCTGAAGTAGCCGCCATCCTGGATCGATGCAAGCGAGACGTTGGTGACCTTGTTGCCGGTCGCGGTGACCTTGACCGACAGGACCCCGAAGTAGTAGTTGACTGCCGACCCGACCGCCGTCCGGGTGCCCGCCGTCGAGGCCGACGACGCTGGAGCCGTGCCCGACGAGGCGGGCGGCGTCTGGGAGCTCGGAGCCGTCGCCGACCCTGCTGACGTCTGGCTCGATCCGGAATTCGACCTCGTCGTGGGGGTCGGCGCAATGGCCGACAGTGAGCCGAGCGACACCTTTGGCGGGCTCGTGTGGAAGCTGAGGACGCCGACGAGTCCTACGACGGTCGAGGCGACAACGAGCGGGGCTCGCTTCATGGTGCGTTCCTCTCGGTGATTCGGGTCATGGGTGCACAGCTCCTTCTCAGAACGAGAACGCTTCGAGGTGGATCCGCTCTGCGGGAACTCCGAGCGTGGCGACGGCGGCCACGATGCCGTTCGTGAACGATGCAGGTCCGCAGACGTAGACGTCGCTCTCCGCGAGGTCGGGCACCAGCTGGGGGAGTGAGCGGGCGTCAGTCCTGACTTCGTGGCGGGAGCCGATGAGCTCGTGGAACGTCCCGCCTCGGTGCTTCACGTAACCGGCCACCTCGTCGCGGTGCACAATGTCCTCTGGACTCGACGCTCGCACGATGACATCCACCTCGACTGCCTTCGGGAGATCCTCCAGCAGCGCGCGCAGCGGCGTGATGCCGACGCCGGCCCCGATCAGCACGACGCGGTCCGAGGCGCGGGCATGCCGGGTGAAGATGCCGTACGGACCCTCGATGATGACGCGTGTCCCCGCCTTCAGCTCGGCAACCCCCTTGGACTGGTCGCCCAGGCCCTTCACCGTCACACGCAGGTACGGCGGGCGCGGCAGCGCGGACAGGGAGTACGGGTGCGCGTGCCACCACAGCTCGCGGGTCATGAACCGCCACTGAAAGAACTGCCCGCCGGAGACCGCCAGCCGATCGAGCCGCCTGCCCGAGCAGGTCACCGAGTAGACGCCCGGCGCCTCCTCGGTGACAGCGGCCACGCGGAGCTGGTGGCGCAGGTTGCGCACGAGCGGGATCCCGATGCGACAGACGATCACGAGTCCGGCGGTGGCGGCCCACACGGCGATCCAGATGAGCCGGGTGAGCGGATGTCCGATGAAGGAGAGCCCCGTGGCGATCTGGTGCGCGAACGCGAGTGCGAGCGCGAGGTAGAGGTAGAGGTGCACGACCCACCAGGTCTCGTACTTCATGCGGCGGCGCGCGTACTTGTACGACGTGACGCCCGCCATCACGAGGAGCCCGAACCCGACGGCCGCCATCAGGATGTCCGGGTAGGTCGTGAGGAACTTCCACAGCTGGCTCAACGGGCCGAGGCGCTGGAGCTGGGCGTAACCGAGGGTCACGAGCACGATGTGCGCCGCGATGAGGACGATCGGCCATCCGCCGATCGTGCGGTGCCAGCGAACGAGGCGGTCCTGCCCGACGGTCCGCTCGAGCCATGGCATCCGCGAGACGAGCACGACCATCACGAGCATCAGGTAGGTGCCGGTGAACGCGGCGAGTCGGCTCGCTGCCATCAGCCAGCCCCCGGGCGCCGCGAGCGAGCCGGCGGACTCGGCGCTCACGACCAGCGCGATGACGGCCCCGAAGCCGAGTCCTGCGATCGAGGCGAGCACGTTCGCGACCCAGGGCATGGGGGCGGGACCCGAGCGGCTCCGCGGGACGGCGCTGCGGTTCTGCCACGTCTGGCGCTGGGCCTTCCGCAACTCCCTGGTCGGTGCCATGCCCGAAAGGTACGCACCGTTCCTAAGAGGACCGCAAGATTCCGCTACGAACGTGCTGTGTTCTTTCCGGGGCCCGATGCCGGTGGGTGATGTGCCCCACTACCCCCTGCGGATCGGCGCCATCGAGAAGAGCAGCTGCTTCTCCCCCACGCTGGCGAACCGCACCCGACCCCTCATCTGGGTCCCCGTACCCTCCACCGAGACGACCGTGCCCGTGCCCCACCGCTCGTGCACGACCTCGTCACCGGCCGCGAGTCCGAGCAGTTCGCCGCCTGTCGACGCGGGCCTCGGGGCTGCGGCGCCCCGGCCGAACGTCGTGCCCGCGGGGAGATCGTCAGGCCCTGCGTCAAACCCCTCCGCCCTCGTCGAGCGCCAGGGCACCGGTGCGGCCACGTCGAACAGGAGATCGTCGGGCAGCTCCGTGAGGAACCGTGACGGGATGCCGTGGGTCGTCGAGCCGAAGAGCATCCTCGTCCACGCGTGCGAGACCGAGAGGTGCCGTCGCGCGCGGGTCACCCCGACGTAGCAGAGCCGGCGCTCTTCCTCGAGCGCGTAGGGGTCCTGGAGGCTGCGCATGTGTGGGAAGACACCCTCCTCGAGGCCCGTGAGGAAGACCGCGTCGAACTCGAGCCCCTTGGCGACGTGGAGGGTCATGAGCGAGACGCGCCCGCCCGACAGGTCCAGCTCGTCGGAGTCCGCGACGAGGGCCATGCGCTCGAGGAAGCCCTCGAGCGTCTCGTACTCGGCTGCGGCACCGGCGAGCTCGGCGAGGTTCTCGCGCCTGTTCCACGCCTCGTCGGTGCCCTCCGCCTCGAGGATCGCGGCGTAGCCGGTCCGCTCCAAGATCTCGTTCACGAGCGTGCCCGGATCGGCGTCGTCCTTGATCGAGACGAGCGTCTCGAGGATCTCGTGGAGCTCGAGCGCGCCGCGCAGCGCCTTCGCGGTCAGGCCCGCGTCGTGTGCCCTCCCGATCGCCTCGGCGAAGCTCACCTGGTGGGCGGCCGCGAACGCGCCGAGCCTCGTCACCGACGTCGCGCCGATGCCGCGCTTGGGCACGTTCACGATCCTGCGCGCAGCGACCTCGTCGAGCGGGTTGGCGCAGAGGCGCAGGTACGCGAGCACGTCCTTCACCTCGCGACGGTCGTAGAAGCGGGTGCCCCCGACGACCTTGTAGGGGATGTCGGCGCGGACGAGCTCGTCCTCGAGCACGCGCGACTGCGCGTTGGTCCGGTAGAAGATGGCGAACTGGCCCCAGCGGAGGTCCTCGGACGCCGCGAGCCGAAGGATCGACGCCGCGACCCACTGCGCCTCGTCGCGCTCGTCGGCGGCGCGGTACCGCGTGATCTGCCCGCCGCGGTCCCCCTCGGTGAACAGGTGCTTGCGGTGCGTCGCGGGATTGTTCGCGATGATCGCGTTCGCGGCGTCGAGGATTGTCTGGGTGGAGCGGAAGTTCTGCTCGAGGAGCACGACCGTCGCGTCGGGAAAGTGCTCCTCGAACTCGAGGATGTTGCGCACGTCCGCGGCGCGGAACCGGTAGATGCTCTGGTCCGCGTCGCCGACCACGCAGATGTTCCGGTGCTCCTCGGCGAGGAGCCGCGCGATCTCGTCCTGGGCCAGGTTCGTGTCCTGGTACTCGTCGACGAGGACGTGGTTGAACCGCTGGCGATAGTGCTCGAGCACGTCCGGGCAGCTGCGCAGCAGCCGCACCGTGTTGGCGAGCAGGTCGTCGAAGTCCATCGCGTTCGCAGCCTTCAGGCGCCGCTCGTAGAGCGCGTAGAGATCCGCGATGCGCCGGCGGTAGGGATCACCGTCGCCGAAACCGTCCTGGGCGTACTGAACGGGGTCCTGCAGGACCGATTTGGCCGCCGAGATCTGCGACGCGACCGCCCTCGGCGGAAGCCTGCGCAGGTCGAGCCCCTCGGCGTCCATGAGCAGCTCGATCACGCGGCGCGAGTCGGTGTCGTCGTAGACGGTGAACCCGGGCTCGTACCCGAGGCGCACCGCGTTTGCCCGCAGGATGCGCAGGCACGCCGCATGGAAGGTGAGCACCCACATCCGCTCGGCACCGGGACCGACGAGGTCGGTGACCCTCGCGCGCATCTCGTCAGCCGCCTTGTTCGTGAACGTGATGGCCAGGATCGAGAACGGCGTGGCGTCCCTCGTCGCGAGCAGGTGCGCGATCCGCCGGGTGAGCACGCGCGTCTTGCCCGATCCCGCCCCGGCGATGATCAGCAGCGGGCCGCCGCGGTGCTCCACCGCGGCGCGCTGCGGACCCGTCAGGTCCGCGACCAGCACGTCGAGGGATCCCGCCCGCGCCATGGGCGCGAAGCCCGGCAGCGTTGCGTGGGAGAAGTCGGCGGTCACTCCCACTCGATGGTGCCCGGCGGCTTCGACGTCACGTCGAGCACCACGCGGTTCACCCCGTCGACCTCGTTGATAAGGCGGTTGGAGATGCGCTCCACGACGTCGTAGTCGAGCCTGGCCCAGTCGGCGGTCATCGCGTCGTCGCTCGTCACCGCGCGGATGACGATGGGGTGCGCGTAGGTGCGGCTGTCGCCCATCACGCCGACGGTGCGCACGACGGGCAGCACCGCGAAGCTCTGCCACAGCTCGCGCTGCAGGCCCGCCCTGCGGATCTCGTCGACCACGATGGCGTCCGCGTTGCGCAGGATCTCCGCGCGCTCGCGGGTCACCTCGCCGACGATCCGCACTGCGAGGCCGGGCCCGGGGAACGGCTGGCGCCAGACGATCTCCTCCGGGAGGCCCAATTCTGCCCCGACCGCGCGGACCTCATCCTTGAAGAGGCTGCGCAGCGGCTCCACCAGGTCGAAGGCGAGGTCGTCGGGGAGCCCGCCGACGTTGTGATGGCTCTTGATGTTCGCGGCGTGCCCGGATCCCGACTCGATGACGTCGGGGTACAAGGTGCCCTGCACGAGGAACCGGAGCGCCTCGTCACCCTCGCCCCCGGCGCCGAGGTCGCGCGCGACCTCCTCGAACACGCGGATGAAGAGCTCGCCGATGCGCTTGCGCTTCACCTCGGGGTCCGTCACGCCCGCCAGGGCATCGAAGAAGCGGTCTGCCGCCTTCACGTGGACGAGCTCGACATGGAACTGGCGGCGGAAGGTCTCCTCCACCTGCTCGGACTCGCCCGCACGCATGAGCCCCGTGTCGACGTAGACGCAGACCAGCTGGCTGCCGACCGCCTTGTGCACGAGCGCGGCGGCGACCGCCGAGTCGACGCCGCCGGACAGCGCGCAGAGCACGCGGGCGGTGCCGACCTGGGAGCGGATGGCGTCGACCTGCTCCTCGATGATCGAGACGTTCGTCCACGTCGGGGGGATCTCCGCGACGTGGTGCAGGAAGCGGGCGAGCAGAGCCTGGCCGTGCTCGGTGTGGGCGACCTCGGGGTGGAACTGCACGCCGAACCGGCGCGCGACGGGGTCCTCCATGACGGCGACCGGCACGGAGCGCGTCGTCGCGGTGACCGTGAAGCCTGCGGGGGCCTCGGTCACCGTGACCCCGTGGCTCATCCAGACCGTGGAGCCCTCGGGCCACTCCTCGAGGATCGCCGACGCGCCCGCGCGGTGCAGGTCCGTGCGACCGTACTCGCCGGAGTCAGCGGTCTCGACGGTCCCGCCGAGGTCCAGCGCGAGCAGCTGCGCGCCGTAGCAGATGCCCAGGATCGGGATCCCGAGGTCGTAGATGCCCGGGTCAATCCGCGGTGCACCCTCCTCGTGGACGCTCGCCGGTCCGCCCGAGAAGATCAGCGCCGCCGGGTGCTTGGCAGCGACCTGCTCGGCCGAGATCGTGTGCGACACGATCTCGGAGTAGACGTGCGCCTCTCGGACGCGCCGTGCGATGAGCTGCGCGTACTGCGCGCCGAAGTCGACGACGAGGACGGTTGGTGTGTGGGTCAATGCCCCATGCCCACGCCCTGGGCGCGCTGGAGCTGCTTGCCCTCGGTCTGGAGCGAGGGGGCGATCATGACCTCCGCCTTCTGGAACTCCTTGAGCGTCTCGTAGCCGCACGTGGCCATCGCGGTGCGCAGCGCGCCGAACAGGTTCATGCGACCGTCGTTCTCGTGCGCTGGTCCGAGCAGGATCTCGCGCAGGCTCCCGCGCACCGCCGTGCGGACGCGCGCCCCGCGGGGAAGCGTCGGGTGGAAGGTCGCCATGCCCCAGTGGAAGCCGCGCGCGGGCGCCTCGAAGGCGCTCGACAGCGGCGAGCCGATCATCACGGCGTCCGCGCCGCAGGCGACCGCCTTGGCGATGTCCCCGCCCTTGGACATCCCGCCGTCGGCGATGACGTGGACGTAGACGCCCGTCTCGTCGAGGTGGCGCATCCGCGCGCCGGCGACGTCCGCGATCGCCGTGGCCTGCGGGACGCCGATGCCGAGGACGCCGCGCGTCGTGCAGGCGTTGCCCGGGCCGATGCCGACGAGCACGCCGACCGCGCCCGTGCGCATGAGGTGCAGCGCTGCCTGGTAGCTCGCGCATCCGCCGACGATGGTCGGGATCTCGTACTCGCGGATGAACCGCTTCAGGTTGAGGGGCTCGACCGTCTTGGAGACGTGCTCGGCGGACACGACGGTGCCCTGGATCACAAGGATGTCGAGCTCCGCCTCCGCGATCGCGCGGGCCAGCTGCGCCGTGCGCTGCGGCGTCACCGACGCGACGGCGGTGACGCCGGCGTCCTTGATCTCGCGGATCCGCTGTGCGACGAGCTCGATGCGGATCGGCTCGAGGTACATCTGCTGCATCCGGGCCGTCGCCTTGTCGTCGTCGAGCTCGCGGATCTCGTCGAACAGCGGCATCGGGTCCTCGTATCGGGTCCAGAGTCCCTCGAGGTTGAGCACGCCCGCGCCGCCCAGGCGGCCGATCTCGATCGCGGTCGACGGGCTCACCACGCCGTCCATCGCCGATGCGAGCAGCGGGAGCTCGAAGCGGTACGCATCGATCTGCCAGGAGATGTCGACGTCCTCGGGGTCACGGGTCCGCCGGCTCGGGACGATCGCGATGTCGTCGAATCCGTACGCCTGTCGGCCGGACTTGTAGATGCCGATTTCGATCTCTGCCACGGTGCCCTCCGGTTCGGTGCCTCTCGCCAGACCGACCCCCGACGATGGTCCAATCTACCCGGGCCGACGCGGCGACCCGACCTCAGCGCAGCTGGACGGAGACACCCACGGCGATGCAGCACAGCTCGGTGAGGATCCTCGCGGTCGCGCCCCAGATCGTCTCGCCCGCCACGTCATAGAAGTAGATGGGGAAGAACCCCTCCGCATCCGCGCCGCCGCGCGGGGACGGCCGCCGCCATCGCTCCTCCCTGAAGGCTCCGTCCTCCAGCAGGTCCGCCAGCGAGACGTCGAACGCGCGCTCCACCTCGGTGGGCTGCGCCACGAGGAGCGGCTCGGCCCCGAGGGTCGCCACGATCGGCCGGATCAGCGAGCCCGAGGCGAGTGTCGCGAGCGCGTGGAGCCAGGCGACCGGCGTCACCAGCGCCGGATCGAGGCCCACTTCCTCGTGCGCCTCGCGCAGCGCCCCGTCGACAGCCGACTCACCGGCGTCGAGGCGACCGCCGGGGAACGAGACCTCGCCGCGATGGCGGCGCAGGTGCCCGGACCTTCGTGTGAGGATGATCCGGGCCTCCCCCTCGCGCTCGAAGACCGCGACGAGCACCGCGCTGTCCGCGAGCCCGCTCGCGGTCGACTGCGGCATCCCGGACAGCTCGTCGACCGGATCGGGGGGCTCGGTGAGCGCGAGGTTCCGGCCTGCGGCGTCGAGCCGCTCGAGCAGGACATCGAGCGTGATGCCCGAGCGGCGGCCTGCGGGAACCCCGTGCCACGGCGCGGGGCGCCCCGGCCGAATGTTGCCCTCGGACGGCCTCGGGATCGTCTGTGGGCCCGGTGTCCGCCGGGCCGGTGCTTCGTCCTCCATCACTTGCTGGAACCGTGGGGGCGGACTCGGTGCACGCCCGGAGCGTAGCGACGCGGCCCGGACGCAACGCGGGACCGGGCACGAGGCCCGGTCCCGGTCGCTGCACGATGTGCAAGAGCTACATCATCCCGCCCATGCCGCCCATGCCACCCATGCCGCCCATGGCGGCGGCTGCTGCTGCGGCATCGCCCGACTCCTCGGGCTTGTCGGTGACGAGCACCTCGGTCGTGAGCAGGAGGGCTGCGATGGACGCCGCGTTCTGCAGGGCCGACCGGGTGACCTTGGCCGGGTCGATGACGCCAATCTTGACCAGGTCCTCGATCTCGCCGGTCGCCGCGTTGAGGCCGAGCGACCCCTTCTTCGACTCCACGGTCTGGACGACGACCGGGCCCTCGAGGCCCGCGTTCTGCGCGATCTGGCGGAGCGGCGCCTCGAGCGCGTGCGCCACGATCCTCGCGCCGGTCGCCTCGTCGCCGTCGAGCGTCTCGACGTACTTGAGCACCTGGACGCGGCTGCGGAGCAGTGCTGTGCCACCACCGGCGACGACGCCCTCCTCGATGGCCGCACGCGTCGCGGACAGCGCGTCCTCGATGCGGTGCTTCTTCTCCTTGAGCTCGACCTCGGTGGCGGCGCCGACCTTGACGACCGCGACACCCCCGGCGAGCTTGGAGAGGCGCTCCTGGAGCTTCTCGCGGTCCCAGTCGGACTCGGTCTCCTCGATCTCGCGCTTGATCTGCGCGATCCGGCCCTTGACCTCTTTCTCCTCGCCGCCGCCATCGATGATGGTCGTGGCGTCCTTGGTCACGACCACCCTGCGCGCGCGACCGATGAGGTCGAGCGTGGCGGTCTCGAGCTTGAGGCCGATCTCCTCGGAGATCACCGTCGCGCCCGTGAGGATCGCCATGTCCTGGAGCATCGCCTTGCGGCGGTCACCGAACCCGGGGGCCTTGACCGCCACGGAGGTGAACGTCCCGCGGATCTTGTTGACGACCAGCGTCGCGAGCGCCTCGCCCTCGATGTCCTCTGCGACGATGAGCAGGGGGCGCGACGACTGCATGACCTTCTCGAGCACCGGGACCAGGTCGTGGACCGCGGAGATCTTCGAGTTGACGAACAGGATGTACGCGTCCTCGAGGACCGCCTCCTGGCGCTCGGGGTCGGTGACGAAGTACGGGGACAGGTAGCCCTTGTCGAACTGCATGCCCTCGGTCAGCTCCAGCTCGATGCCGAAGGTGTTGGACTCCTCGACGGTCACGGTGCCGTCCTTGCCGACCTTGTCGATCGCATCGGCGATCACGTCGCCGATCGCGGTGTCGGCTGCGGAGATGGACGCGACCTGCGCGATCTCCTGCTTCGCGTTCACGATGGCCTTGGCCTGCTTCGCGATGTCGGCGACGGCCACCTTGACCGCACCCTCGATGCCGCGCTTGAGCGCGGTCGGGCTGGCGCCGGCAGCGACGTTGCGCAGGCCCTCGTGGATCAGCGCCTGGGCGAGCACGGTCGCGGTCGTGGTCCCGTCACCCGCGACGTCGTTCGTCTTGGTCGCGACCTCCTTGACCAGCTGCGCGCCCATGTTCTCGAACGGGTCCTCGAGCTCGATCTCCTTGGCGATCGAGACGCCGTCGTTCGTGATCGTCGGCGCGCCGAACTTCTTCTCGATCACGACGTTGCGGCCCTTCGGCCCGAGCGTGACCTTGACGGTGTCCGCAAGCTTGTTGACGCCGGCCTCGAGCCCGCGCCTGGCGGCGTCGTCGTACTTCAGGAGCTTTGACATGTGTCCTCCAACGTGCAGCGGCGGGGTCGCCGAGGCGGCCCCGCGCGGTGCGTTCGTGTGTGTGGTTGGTTACTTGGTGATGGTGGCGAGCACGTCACGGCTGGTGAGGATCAGGAGGTCCTCGCCGTCGACCGTGATCTCGGTTCCGCCGTACTTCGAGTAGACGACGGTGTCGCCGACCTTCACGTCAACGGGGATCAGCTCACCGGTGGTGTCGGAGCGCCGGCCCTTGCCGACTGCGAGCACCTCGCCCTGCTGGGGCTTCTCCTTCGCGGTGTCGGGGATGACCAGGCCGGAGGCGGTGGTCTCCTCGGCTCCGTTGGGACGGACGACAATCCGGTCGTCGAGGGGGTTCAAACTCATCTGTGAGCCTCCATAGATCTCGTTAGCACTCGAACCTTGCGAGTGCCAAACTAGCAGACGCCCCCTGCGAGTGCCAACGGGTCCTGAGCCGAGGGCTCCGCCCCCCCTGCCGCCCCCGCGTCGGTAGCCTCGCTGCGAAAGGGGTCCGATGCCCGACACACCGGTGATCGTGACAGGGGCTGCTCGAGGGATCGGCCGGGCGTGCGCGCTCGCCCTCGCGCAGGCCGCGAGGCCCGTGGCGGCGTGGGACCTCGACGCTGCCGGCGCCGCCGAGACGGCCGCCCGGTGCTCGGCGCTGGGCGCGGGCGCCGTCGGCGTCGCCGTGGACGTCCGCGACCCCGAGGGCCGCTCGCGTGCGCGGACCGAGACGCTCGCGGCGCTGGGCTCGATCGGCGGGTTCGTCCACGCCGCGGGAATCCTCGACGTGATGCCCCTGACGATGCTCGCCGAGGACCAGTGGGCGTCCGTGCTCGACGTCAACCTGACGTCGGCCGCGATGCTCACGAGGGACCTCGCCGACGACCTGTTCGCGGCCGGACCCGGCAGTGCGATCGTCTACATCGCCTCGATCCAGTCCTTCCACGGCAATGCCCTGCTCCCCGCCTACTGCGCGAGCAAGGCCGGGCTCCTCGGGCTCGTCCGATCCGCGGCGCACGAGCTCGGCGCGCGCGGCACGCGCGTGAACTGCGTGTGCCCGGGGCTCATCGAGACCGCCATGACCGCCGAGGCCCTCACGTTCGACGGCTACCGCGCGTCCCTCGAGGCCCGCACGCCTCTCGGCAACCGGCTCGGCCAGCCTGCCGACGTCGCCACAGCGGTGCGGTTCCTCCTCTCGGACGATGCGTCGTTCATCTCGGGCACGTCGCTTGTCGTCGACGGCGGGCTCACCGCCATCGGCGGTGTCTGACCCGTCGCGAGGTGACGGTCCCTAGCGAGGGTCCTCGAACGCGTCGCGATCGGCCCGGTGCTCGGGCACGCCGATCGTCGCGGCTTGTGGCCCGAAGCGCGCGACGTACTGCGGGTGCACCTCGCGCCAACGCTGTGGCACCGTCCAGGAGACGGGCGAATGCGCGCAGTGGGCCGCCAGCAGGTCGAGGCAGACGTGCCACCCGGCCGCATCCCTCGCGGCCCTGCCGACCGGCGAGAACTCGACGCGGAAATCGAGCACGGTGGCCGTCCCCTGGGGCGAGGCCGCGAGGTCGAGCAGGTCGTCGCCCCAGTGGATCGACCACCGCCGCGAGGGTTCGAACGCCACGACGTCGCCGCTGAACGGCTCGCCCTCCGCGTTGCGGAACGAGAACCGGAGCGGGGCACCTGGATCGAGCACCCCCTCGATCGTGGTGGGGAACCACGAGGCAAGTCCGTCTGGTTGCGTGACCGCAGCGAACACGTCTGCCGGCAGGCAGTCCACGGTCCGCCGGAAGACGAGCCGGGATCGGCCGTCGGCGGGCTCGAGTCGCCCGAGGGGCTCGTGGTCGGCGGTCACCAGCCGCGGTCGTTGAGCACGACGGTCGAGGCAGCCTTGTCCCACCACGTCTGGCGGCGCATGTCGACCAGCGGCCAGAGGTACGCGAGGAGCAGGAGCGCGAAGCCGAGGAAGGTGTACCCGCCGATGATCACGACGGCGATCTCGATGCCGGCGTTCGTGAGCGACCGCGTGAGCGCCTGGGCGAAGGTCAGCCCGCCCGACCGCGACGCGGGGACGCAGCGGATGCGCACGGCACGCATGCCCGGCGTCTGGCCATGGAGGTTCACGAGGCACAGCGTGGCGTAGACGATGGAGACCGACCCGAAGAGGAGCACGCTCACGACGACGCCCACCGTCCCCGTGGAGGAGATCGAGCCGAAGACGCTCAGCACGGTCGAGAGCAGGTACCTGATCATCGTGACGAGCAGCCCGTCGACGACCCAGCCACCGGCCCGCCTGAGCCAGCTCGCGTAGGCGACGCCGTTGCGCGTCGCGGTCTGGTCCGTGAATCCCGAGGGCGGGAACTGGAGGGGCACTCAGTCACCCTCCGACGTCGGGCGCAGGACGACGGTCCCGGCGATCTTGTCGTGCAGTGTCTGGCGCCTCGAGTCCCACAGCGGCCAGAGCAGGTCAACCAGCTCGACGATCGCGAGCACCGGGGCAAGAGCGGCGAGGAGCCCGAACGCGAGGAGCGCCGCGGCGCGGATGAAGGCCCTCGCCAGGATGACGTTGCCGCCGTTCGCGTCCCGGGCGCAGCGCAGCCGCAGGAGGCGCATTCCCGGAGTCGCGTTCCAGGCGGAGCCGATGAACGCCGTCGCGTACGCGAACACCGCGAACGCGAGGATCAGCTGCCCCTCGACCTGCTGGCGCGTCCGGTGGAGGGTGGGGCGCTGCCCCGAGGTGTGCCGGCCGAGTCCCGCGAACGGCCCGGGCAGCCGCGTCACCTTCGTGATCACGAGCACGAGCACCAGGACGATCACGTAGTCGATCAGGTACCCGCCGACCCTCGAGATCCAGCTGGCATACGGGGCGTTCGAGGTCGCCCGGTACTCAGCGTCGCCGCTCTCGCCCGGGAATCTCGGCAGTTCCGGTCCGCTGGACATCGTCCTCCTCGGCTTCGAGCGTACGCGACGGTGCCCGCGCGGATCCGGCGACGTGCCCCGGGCGTGTCAGGGGGCGAGGCGCACGACCGACCAGCCGTCCGCGGTCGCCGTGTAAGAGAACCGGTCGTGCATCCGGTCGTCGCGCTGGATCCAGAGCTCCACGACCTCGGGGGAGACGGTGTACCCGCCCCAGTGCTCCGGACGGGGGACCTCGGCGCCCTCGAAGCGCGCCTCGGCCTGCGCGTAGGAACGCTCGAGCTCCGCGCGGTCGCGCACCACGCTCGACTGCGCTGACGCGTGCGCGCCCAGCTGGTGGCCGCGGTGCCGCGCCGCGAAGTAGGCGTCCGAGCCTTCGGAGGTGTCGAGGGTCACCGATCCCTCGACACGCACCTGGCGGCGCAGCGGCCACGCCCACCACACGACCGCCGCCCGCGGGTTCTCCCCGAGCTCTCGGCCCTTTCGCGACTCGTAGTTCGTGTAGAAGGTGACGCCCTCGGAGCCGAGCCGGCGCATGAGGACCATCCGGGCCGACGGCACGCCCCCGGCCGTGGCGGTCGCGACGGTGATCGCGTCGGGCTCGGGCATCTGGCCCTCGACCTCCGCCCGCCACCGCTGGAAGACCGCGATCGGGTCGGGGCCCGGCGCTCCGTCGGGCAGCGGTGACGTCATGCGAACTCCAGTGCCAGCGACGGGTCGGCGCCGAGCGAGAGTGCGCTCACGTCGCCGAGCCTGAGCCGGTGGAAGCCCGCGGCGGCGATCATCGCGGCATTGTCGGTGCAGTGTGCGAGCGTGGGCAGGACGCACGCCATGTCGAACTGGGCCGCCACGTCTGTCACGGCTGCACGGAGCGCCGAGTTCGCCGCGACGCCTCCGCCCAGCGCGATGGTGCGCGCGCCCACCAGGGCCGCCGCGCGCGCGACCTTCGCCGCGAGCACGTCGACGACCGCCGCCTGGAAGCTGGCCGCCACGTCGGCGACGGGTGCGCCTGGTGCCGCGTCGACCGCGCGGATGACAGCGGTCTTGAGGCCCGAGAAGCTGAAGCCGAGGCCCTCGGACCGCATCGGCCTCGGGAACGCAAACGCCTTGGGGTCGCCGGTGCTCGCCAGCCGGTCGATCGCGGGGCCACCGGGGTAGCCGAGGCCGAGATAGCGCGCGACCTTGTCATATGCCTCACCCGCCGCATCGTCGATCGTGCTGCCGAGGAGCTCGAACTCGCCGTCCTCACGCTCGACCACGAGCAGCGTGTGCCCGCCCGAGACGAGGAGGGTCACGACTGGTCGGGCGAGGTCCGGGCGCTCGAGCCTCGGCGCGAACAGGTGGCCCTCGAGGTGGTTGATCCCGATGAGGGGGATGCCCCAGGCGAGCGAGAGGGCCTTGGCAGCCGAGACGCCGACGAGGAGCGAGCCCACGAGACCGGGGCCGCAGGTGACGGCGACCGCGTCGATCGAAGGCGCGTGCGCGTCCAGCCCGGCATCGGCGAGGGCGCGCTCGAGAACAGGCCCGATCGACTCCACCTGGGCGCGCCCGGCGAGCTCGGGGACGACGCCGCCGAACTCCTGGTGCAGCGCGATCGACGACACGACCACGCTCGAGCGGATCGAGAGGTCCTCCGCGACGACAGCTGCCGCTGTCTCATCGCAGCTCGTCTCGATCCCGAGGATCATGCGTGGGGCCACGTGCCGAGGCTACGCGCCGAGGATCGACGCCAGCCTCTGGGCGTACTCGTCCGTGTCGATGCCGCGCGCCCACATGACGATCGCATCGTCGCCCGAGCGCGGGTAGTAGGCGCGCCGCACGCCGACGGGGGCGAAGCCGAACCGCACGTAGAGGCGCTGCGCACGGGCGTTTCGAGCCGCGACCTCGAGCGTCGCGTCGTGGACGCCCTTCAGCGCCACCGCGGCGAGGCCCTCGGCGAGCAGGGCGGTCGCGATCCCGCGGCCCTCGGCACCCGGGGCGGTGGCGAGCGTGTTCACGTGGACGTCGTCGTCGACGACCATGAGGCCGAGGTAGCCGACGATGCGCCTCGATGCCGTCGCCTTCGTGTAGCGCCGCGTCGGGCTCGCGAGCTCGTCGCGCAGCATCCGCTCGGACCACGGATCGTCGAACTGAGCGTCCTCGATGGCCATGATCGCCTTGAGGTCGCGGCGGCGCAGCCGGTCGATCTCCGGTCCGGTCACGACGGTGCCCCGCGGACCTGGAAGTTGGCGACCGCGTCGGCCGCTCGCAGGTAGACCGGGTGCACGTCCGCGTGGCCGAGCGCGAGCTGGCCCTCGGCGATCCTCGATCCGACGAGGCGGATCGCAGATCCGGGCGAGGGCACGACGAGGTCCTCGCGGACCCGGGCTCCCGCGGACGCGAGGAGCCCGGCCTCGCGCACTGCGCCGTCTCCGACGGCGGTCACGGCCCCGGCGGGATCGCCCGTGGCGGACTGGTCGCCGAGCTGGCCGATGGCATCGAGCAGCGCAGCGGGCGTCGCGACCATCGGGCCGAACAGGGGGGATGGCGCGCCAGCACCGACGTCGTAGCCAGCGACGAAGAGCTCGCCGCGGCGCGCGTCCACGACGGCCATCACCGGACCGAGGATGCCGGCCTCGCGCGCCGCGGTGGCGAGCGTGTCGGTGCTCGTGACCGCGTAGAGCCCCGCTCCGCTCGCCACGGCGAGGCCCTTCGCCGTCGCGATGCCGACACGCAGGCCCGTGAAGAGCCCCGGTCCGACATCCACCACGATGCCGTCGAGGTCGCGCACGGCCCATCCGGCCCGGTCGAGCGCCGTGGCGATCGCGGGAGCGAGGACCTCGGTGTGCCGTCTCGCGCCGTCGACGATCACCTCGCGCACGTCGTCGCCGTCCCACAGCGCGATCGCGGTGACGCCGGTCGCGGTCTCGATCGCGAGGAGCCTCACGGTTGCACTCCTCGCTCCCCGCGCGCGTTCGGCGGATCCGGGCCGACGATGCGAGCGATCGCCCCGTCGTCGAGCATCGACGTCGTCATGTCGACGTCGATGCTCCTCGTCTCGTCGTCGACGACCGCGAAGGTGACGGTGATCCGGTCCGCCGGGAGCTCGCCCTCGAAGAGGTCACCCCACTCGACTAGTGCCACGGCGCCGTCCTCGAGCAGGTCGTCGAGGCCGAGATCTGCGACCTCGCCCGCACCGCCCAGCCGCCAGAAGTCCGCGTGGGCGATGGACGCGACGAGGCCGCCCGGAGCGCAGCGGTAGTGGTGCACCAAGGTGAAGGTCGGAGACGTGACCGGGGCGGTCACGCCGAGCGCCGCTGCGTACGCCTTGACGAAGGTGGTCTTGCCCGCGCCGAGCGGTCCACGGAGCACCAGCACCTGGCCGGGCGCCGCTGCTGCGGCGAGTCGCTGCGCGACCTCGCCCGTGGCCTCGACGCCCGTGCACACTTCTGTGGACCGCCGCGTCATCGCCGCTCCAAGATGCGCTTCGCGCGCACCAGGTCGGCGCGCATCTGGGCGACGACCGCACCGCCGCCGCGCAGCGCGTACGCGGGGTGGAACGTCGGCACGACGAGCCGACCGTTCCACTCGTGCGTCCTGCCCCGCAGCTTCGTGATCCCGTCGTCGGTGCCGAGCAGGACCCGGGTCGCGACGTTGCCGAGCGTGACGACGACGGCCGGGTCGACGAGGGAGACCTGGCGATCGAGGAACGTCGCGCACGCGGCGATCTCGCCGGGCAGGGGGTCCCGGTTCCCCGGTGGCCGGCACTTCACCACGTTCGCGATGTAGAAGTCGCGCCGCGTGAGTCCCAGCTCCTCGACGATGAGCCGGTCGAGGAGCTGGCCCGAGCGGCCGACGAAGGGCTCACCCGACAGGTCCTCGTCGCGCCCGGGACCCTCGCCCACGACCATCAGCCCGCTCGAGGTCCCGCCTGCACCGAAGACGACGGTGGTCCTCGTCTCGCTCAGCGCGCACGAGACGCACGCCAACGCCTCGCGGCGCAGCTCCGCCAGCTCGGTCGAGCTCATCGATGCCGTCGCACGGCAGTCAGTCGACGGACAGCTTCGGGACCCGGGGCTTCAGCCCGCACAGGACCTCCCAGCTCGACGTCCCGATGGCCGCGGCCCAGTCGTCGGCCGTGATCACCTGCGTGCCCTGTCGCCCGAGCAGGACGACCTCGTCGCCGACCGTGACGTCGTCGTCTGGGCTGCAGTCGATCACCAGCTGGTCCATCGTCACCATCCCGGCGAGCGGCCGGCGACGTCCCCGGATGAGGACCACGGCGCCGCCCTCGAACATCGCGCGGGGGTAGCCGTCCGCGTAGCCGAAGGGCACCGTGGCCACCCGACCCCCGTCGGGCATCTCGCGGAGCCGGCCGTAGCTCGGGCGCGCGCCGGGCGCGACGTCGTGGATGGCCGAGACGCGCGCCTTGACCGAGAGCACCGGACGCAGCGCGGGGACTCCGGAACGGTGCAGGACCGCGGCCAGCTCGGGCGCGGGGAGATAGCCGTAGAGGCCGAGGCCGATGCGGACGAAGTCCCGCCGCGCGGCGGGCTGCGACAGGGCACCCGCGGTGTTGGCGGCGTGCTGGAGGCACCCGTGGTCGAGCAGGGTCGAGACCGAGGCGACGGCGTCGTCGAACAGCGCCAGCTGCTCGCGGGTGAACGCCTTGTCCTCGTCGCCCGCGCCGTCGGCGACCGAGAAGTGCGTCCAGATGCCCCCCACCTTCACGCCGCCCTCGGCGAGCACGGTGAGCACCTCGCCGAGGTCCTTCTGCAGCGCGCCCATCCGGTGCATCCCGGTGTCGATCTTCACGTGCACGACGTGCTCGCCGCCGAGCACCGCCGACGCGGTGGACACCTCGTACGCGCCGCGCACGGAGCCCACGGTGAGCGTGAGTCCCGAGGCGAGCGCGTCCTCGAGCGCCGGACCGGGCGCCTCGGCGAGCACCAGGATCGGCGCCGCGATGCCGCTCTCGCGCAGCTCGATGCCCTCGTCGACGAGCGCGACGCCAAGGAGTCCCGCGCCAGCCTCCAGCATCGGCTTCGCCACGGCGAGCGCGCCGTGGCCGTAGCCGTCGGCCTTCACGACGGCGCACAGCGGCGTGCGGCCCATCACCGACGCGAGCACGGCGGTGTTGTGGGTGATCGCGGCGAGGTCGACCTCCGCCCACGCGGGTCGCCTGCGACCCTCAACCGCCACGACTGCGCCCTTCGCGTCCGCTCGATCGGGCCACCCTGCGGTCCTGGAGGATCGCCGCGATCGCGTCGGGCAGATCGCCGGCCCTGCAGGCCGCACCGAGCGCGGCCCCGGCCCTGCCGTGGACATGGGCCCCGAGCGCGGCGGCGAGCGGGGCCGGCACGCCCCGTGCGAGCAGTCCGCCGATCACCCCGGAGAGCACGTCGCCGGACCCCGGGGTCCCGAGGTCCGGCGACCCGGAGGTCACGACCATCGTCTCGGGGAACCCGGGCACGGGCGTCGGCGTCGCGATGACGGTGGTCGGTCCCTTCAGGAGCACGGTGCAGCCGGTCCGCTGCACGAGCCGCTCGGCCGCCGCGATCCGGTCGCTGCCCGGCGGGGCGCCGACGAGCGCGGTGAACTCCCCGTCGTGGGGGGTGAGGACCAGCGGGCTCCCGCCACGGTTCTGGCGCGCTGCGAGCCAGGCGGGGTCCACGAGGTGCAGCGCGTCGGCGTCAAGGACCGCGGGCTCGCGCGTCGTGCGCAGGATCTCGGCGATGGCGCGCTCGATCTTGGTGGTCCGACCGAGGCCCGGACCCATGACGAGCGCGCGCGACCGCCCGAGCGCATCGAGCACGACCTTGGGGGCGTCCTGCGCGGAGGCGGCGAGCCGCACGACCTCCTCGGGCCACGGGCCCTCGCGGCGGCGCGGCACGTCGGGAGCGCACAGGAGCACCATGCCTGCCTGGACGGCGAACGCGCCCGCGCACGACAGGCCGGCTGCCCCCTGCATCCCCGGCGAACCCGCCAGCACCACGACCGCCCGGCGCCACTTGTAGTCGTCCCGGGTGAGCGACGGGATGCCGTCGAGGTCGTCGTCCTCGACCAACGCAACGCGGGGGTCCCGCACGGGGATGCCGAGATCGGCGACCTCCACGGAACCGCAGAGCGTCGCCCCCTCGGCCAGCACGTGCCCGCGCTTGAGGGCAGCCATCGCCACGGTGCGTGTCGCCGTGAGCGCGCTCCCTGACACCGAGCCGGTGTCCGGGTCGACGCCCGACGGCAGGTCGACGGCGAGGACCGGCGTGCCCGGCGCGACCGTGGGCGGATCGAAGGGCCGCGAGAGGCCCGTCCCGAATCCCGCGTCGATGACGAGGTCGGCGCCGGCGATGTCGGCCATCGGCTTGGTCGCATCCACGATGCGGATCCGCGCGCCGCGCGCGGCGAGGTGGCGCGCGGCGACTCGGCCGTCCCCGCCGTTCGAACCCGGCCCGCAGATGACGACGACCGTCGACCCGTAGACGTGGTGGAGCATGCCCACCGCCGCGATCGCGACCGCGAGGCCCGCGCGCTCCACCAGGGTCTCCTGGGGCGTCGTGCGCATGGCGACGGCATCGGCGGCGGCCATTTCCGCGGACGTGAGGACGGGGATCACCGCTGCGTCCCCGCGAGCACGACGGCCGAGGCCATCGTCGAGGTGTGCGTCAGGCTCACGTCGAGGCGGTCGACGCCCGCGCGAGCAGCGGCGTCGAGCGCCGAGTCGTGCAGCACGAGCGACGGTCGGCCGGAGGGATCATTGACGACCTCGCAGTCGGCGAGGCGGAAGCCGCCGAGGCCGACACCCAGCGCCTTCATCAGCGCCTCCTTGGCGGCGAAGCGCGCGGCGAGGCGCTCGATGCGACGGCCCCCCGAGGACGCGGTGGACTGCTCGGCGGTGGTGAACAGCCGGTCCAGCATCCCGGGCCGACGCTCGAGGACGCGGGCGAGGCGCTCGACGTCCACGAGGTCGATCCCGACGCCGATGACGCCGCTCACTCCACCGTCACCGTCTTGGCGAGGTTCCTCGGGCGATCCACGTTCAGACCCCGGAGCTTCGCCAGGTGGTACGCGAGCAGCTGCAGCGGCACCATCGAGACGACAGGGCTCGCGAGGGGCGGGGCTGCGGGCACCCGGATCGACCAGTCGCCGAGCGAGGCCGCCTCGCCGTCGTCCTCGCGAAAGAGGACCACGACGCTGGCGCCCCGGGCCTTGACCTCGGCGATGTTGCTGAACAGCTTCTTGCGGAGCTCGGCGTCCTCCTCGGCGATGATCGTGACGACGACCGTCCCCGGCTCGATCAGCGCGATCGGTCCGTGCTTGAGCTCGCCCGCCGGATACCCCTCCGCGTGCAGGTAGCTCAGCTCCTTCAGCTTCAGTGCTCCCTCGAGCGCGACCGGGTAGCCGACCTGGCGGCCGAGGAAGAAGAAGTCGCGGGCGCCCAAGAGTCCCTCGGCGATCTCGGCGACGTGATCGGAACCCTTCAGGACCTCGGCGACCAGCTCGGGAAGGCCCAGCAGCCCGTCGAACGCCGCGGCAACCTCGGCCTCGGTCAGCGTGCCGCGCACCTGGGCGAGCCGCAGGGCGAGCAGCTCCAGGGCGACGACCTGGGCGAGCACGGTCTTGGTCGACGCGACGCTCACCTCGAGGCCCGCGCGCGTGTAGATCACCGCGTCGGCCGCCCGCGCCATCGAGGCGTCGACGATGTTGCAGACCGCCACGACCTTCGACCCCGCGCGCCTCGCGCCCTCGACGGCGAGGAGGGTGTCGATGGTCTCCCCCGACTGCGAGACGCCGACCGTCAGGGTCCTCGCGTCGAGCACCGGGTCGCGGTAGCGGAACTCGCTCGCGATGTCGACGTCGCATGCGAGCTTCGCCCAGCGCTCGATCGCGTACTTGGCCACGAGGGCCGCGTGGTAGCTCGAGCCGCATCCGACGAGGACCACCTTGTCGATCGCGCCGAGCTCACGGTCGTCGAGCCGCAGCTCGTCGAGCGTGATCCGCCCGGCCGCGTCTCGCCGGCCGAGCATCGTGGCGCGCACAGCCTCGGGCTGCTCGAAGATCTCCTTGGTCATGAAGTCCTCGAACCCGCCGAGCTGTGCCGCCTGTGCGTCCCACTCGACGCTCAGCGTCGTCGGCTCGACCTCGTTGCCCTCGAGGTCGAGGAGGGTCAGGCCGCCCGCGGTCAGCACCGCGAGCTGGTCGTCCTCGACGGCCACGAGGTCGCGGGTGCGGTCCAGGATCGCCGGGATGTCGCTCGCGAGGTAGGTCGCCGTGGCGGTCCGCCCGACGATGAGCGGCGAGATCCGGCGCGCGGCGACGATGATCCCCGGGCAGCCCGCGTCGAGCACGGCGATCGAGAAGGCGCCAGTGACCTCCCGCAGGGCGGCCGCCACGGCGTCGGCGAGGCCGAGACCGCCTCCGCGGTGCTCCTCGATCAGGTGGGCCAGCACCTCGGTGTCGGTCCCGCTGACGTAGGTGTGGCCGGCCGCCCGGAGGCGCTCGGCAAGCTCGGCGTGGTTCTCGATGATCCCGTTGTGGATCACCGCGATCGACCCGGCGCAGTCGACGTGGGGGTGGGCGTTGGACTCGACCGGTGCCCCGTGGGTGGCCCACCGGGTGTGGCCGATGCCCGTTGAGACACCGTCGGGGGCCGCCTCGCACAGATCGCGCAGGGCCGCCACGGACCGGACGCCGTCGGCGGCACGGGCGCGCCAGAGGGACCCGTCAGGAACCTCGATCGCCACCCCTGCGGAGTCGTACCCGCGGTATTCGAGCCGCTCGAGCCCGTCGAGCAGGATCGCGAGGGCGTCCGTGGAGCCGACGACCCCGATGATGCCGCACATGCGACGAGGTTACTCCTCGCCCCCCTCGGGCCCCCCGAGCTCGGCCTCGCCGAGCTCCTCTATGACGATCGAGCGCAGGCTCTCGGCGATCCGGTGCGCGTCGTCGGGATCCGTGGCCTCGACCATGACCCGCACGAGCGGCTCGGTACCCGAGGCGCGCAGCACGACGCGCCCCGTTGCGCCCAGCTCCGCTTGGTAGGACGAGACGGCATCCCAGATGCGCGCAGCCCCGCCGAGCCTGGACGCGTCGGCCACGCGGACGTTCACGAGCAGCTGCGGGACGGTCTCGAGGAGTCCATCGGCGAGGGCGTCCAGCGGACCGCGCCGCGCGACGAGATCCGCGACCAGGATGCCGGTGAGCAGGCCGTCGCCCGTCGTCGCCCGATCCGCGAAGACGATGTGGCCCGACTGCTCGCCCCCGAGCAGCCACCCGGTGCGGTCGAGCGCCTCGACGACGTGGCGGTCCCCGACGGGCACCTCCTCCACCGCGATCCCTGCCTTGGCCATCGCGATGTGGAAGCCGAGGTTCGTCATCACCGTGACGACGACGCCTCCGCCGAGCGTCCCTTCGCCGTGTCGCTCCGTGGCCAGCAGCGCGATGATCCAGTCGCCGTTCAAAATGCGGCCAGCGGCGTCGACCACGATGCACCGGTCGGCGTCGCCGTCGAGTGCGAGCCCCATGTCCGCCCCCGCGGCGATGACCGCATCGCACAGGGCCGCGGGCGACGTCGCGCCGACGTCGTGGTTGATGTTCACGCCGTCGGGTCCGTCGCCGATGGCGGTCACCGTCGCGCCGAGCGACGCCAGGACCTCCGCGGCGATGCCGCTGGCCGCGCCGTTGGCCGCGTCGACCACGAGGTGCAGGCCCGACAGCGCGCCGACGGACGCTTGGCTGCGAAGGAAGGAGATGTAGGCCGCTCGCCCGTCGTCCGCGTCGTCGACGATCGAACCGACGCCCTCGCCGGTCGGGCGACGAGCCGCATCGGGGTCGTTCGAGAGCCGCTCGAGCTCGTCCTCGATGGCGCGCTCCGCGTCCGTGCCGAGCTTGACGCCCCCTGCGGCCAGGACCTTGATCCCGTTGTCCGCGAAGGGGTTGTGCGACGCCGAGATGACGACGCCCGGCAGGGCGCGCTGCGCGCAGAGGGCGGCGACCCCGGGGGTCGGCAGCACGCCCAGGTCCACGACCGCCGTGCCCTCCGATGCCGCTCCGGCGCTGAACGCGGCGGCGAGCATCGTTCCGCTCAGCCGGGTGTCCCTCGCGATCAGGAGCTGCGGTGCGCGCAGGCTCCGTGCCACCGCGCGGCCGAGCGCGAGCGCCAGCTCCGCGGTGAGCTCATCGTTGGCAACGCCCCTGACGCCGTCGGTGCCGAATCGGATCGGCTCCACGGGCCGACTACCGCTTCGAGTACTGCGGTGCCTTGCGGGCCTTCTTCAGGCCGTACTTCTTGGACTCCTTCTCACGCGAGTCGCGCGTGAGCAGCCCCGCCTTCTTGAGCGAGGCGCGGAGCTCGGCGTCGAGTTCGATCAGCGAGCGCGCGATGCCGAGGCGCATGGCACCCGCCTGGCCGGCGACGCCACCGCCGTCGATCGTCGCGTCGATGTCGTAGGTCCCCTCCGCGTTCGCGATGCGCAGCGGCTCGGTGACCGCCATGCGGTGCGTCGCCGAGGTGAAGTACTGCTCGAACCCGCGGCGGTTGATGGTGATCGTCCCGGTGCCGGGGCGCAGTCGGACCCTCGCGACGGCCTGCTTGCGGCGTCCGGTGGTCTGGGTCAGGGGCTTTGGCATGGAACTCCTCAGGAGGGCCGACGGATGGCCGTCGTGTCGTACGGCGCGGGCATCTGCGCCTCGTGCGGGTGGTCGGGTCCGGCGTAGACGAACAGCTTCTTCATGACCTGGCGTCCGAGCCGGTTGTGCGGGACCATGCCGCGCACCGCGCGCACGATCACCTCGTCGGGGCGCTCCGCGAAGAGCTTCTCGTACGACGTGGTGCGCAGCCCGCCCGGGTAGCCCGAGTGGTGGTACGCGTTCTTCTGGGAGACCTTGTTGGCCGTCATCACGATCTTGTCGGCGTTGACGATGATGACCGGGTCGCCGCAGTCGACGTGGGGTGCGAAGTAGACCCGGTGCTTGCCGCGCAGGAGGCGGGCCACCTCGGTGGCGAGCCGGCCGAGCACGAGGCCCTCGGCATCGATGACGTGCCAGGTCCGCGTGATCTCTGCGGGCTTCGGTGAGTACGTGCGCACGTCGCTGTCCTTGTCTTCTCGAGGTCTGCCGCCACAGTGCACGGCTCGGGCCGGGCGGGAGACCGCCGGGCAGGGACACAACGATAGGCCGTTTTCGCCCCCAGCGGCAAGCGGGGGGTCAGTCGTAGCCGACGGCGAGCAGGCAGAGCCCCTCGGGGGGCGCCGGCGCGGGCATCCCAGAACGTTCCCCGCTGCGCAGGTGGTCGAGGATCTCGGCCGCGTGCAACTCGTGGCGACCGACGGCGGCCAGGGCCGCGGCGATCGACCGGACCATCTGATGGCAGAAGGACTCGGCGGTGATCCCGAGGCGCAGCACGCGTCCGCCCTCGGCCAGCGCCAGTGTGTCGGGCACCGCTTCGAGCGAGATGTCGATGACCCTGCGGGTGATCGCTTGGCCCGGCTCCGTGCCTGCGGGACGCCGGCAGAACGCCCGGAAGTCGTGGGTCCCGAGCAGGGCGTACGCGGCTCCGGTCATCGCCCGCTCGTCGAGCGGCCCACGGAGCTGCCAGGCACGACCCGCGAGCAGCGGTGAGTCGACCTCCCCCTCGTAGAGGAGGTAGCGGTAGCTCCGCCAGGTCGCATCGTGGCGCGCGTCGAAGGACGGGTCCGCCGGGGCCGCCCTCGTGACGACGATGCGCGGCGCGAGCTGGCGGTTGAGCGACCGGCGCAGCCGCACCCCCTCGTCGCCCCGGTCGTCCGCGAACAGGGGATCGGCGAGGTCCACGTGGACCACCTGGCCGAGCGCGTGCACGCCCGCGTCGGTCCTCCCGGCGCAGCCGAGCAGGGGCGGGGCGTCAAGTCGAAGGACGCGCGCGAGGGCCTGGGCGAGCGTGCCGGCGACGGTCTCGGCCCCGGGCTGAGCCGCGAAGCCGTGGAAGGGGCCTCCGTCGTATGCGAGGTCGAGCCGCCAGCGACGCGCGGCGGCAGTCACCTCAGACGAACTCGATGCGCGCCATCGGGGCGTTGTCCCCGGGGCGCGGGCCGAGCTTCAGGATCCGGGTGTACCCACCCGGGCGGTCCTGGTAGCGCGGGGCGATCTCGACGAAGAGCTTGTGGGTCATGTCCTTGTCGCGCAGCAGCGCGACGACGCGGCGCTGGGCGTGCACGGAGCCCTCGGGCGAGTTCTTGGCCGCCGTCACGCACTTCTCGACGACGGGACGCAGCGCCTTGGCCTTGGCCTCGGTGGTCACGATGGACTCGGCCGCGATCAGCGAGGCGACGAGGTTCCCGACCATCGCCTTCTGGTGCGCGGCGCTGCCGCCGAACCGCTTGCCCTTGCGGGGGGTCGCCTGCATCTCAGTCCTCCACCCGCAGCGCGAGGCCGCGGTCGTCCAGGCGCTCGATGACGTCCTTGAGCGACGTCTGCCCGAAGTTGGTGATCCCGAGCAGGTCGTTCGCCGAGCAGTTGATGAGCTCGGCCACGGTGTTGATGCCACCGCGCTTGAGGCAGTTGCGCGCGCGCTCGGTGAGGCCGAGCTCCTCGATCCGGTAGTCGAGCTCGGACCCGGCGCTGGCCGCGGAGCCGACGTCGCCGAGCTCCAGGCCCGCGGACTCCTCGTCGAGCGATGCGACGAGCTCGAACAGGCTGCGAAGGGTCGCGCCGGACGATGCCAGCGCCTCGCGGGGCGAGATCGAACCGTCGGTCTCGATCTCGAGCACGAGCTGGTCGAAGTCGGTGGACTGCTCGACGCGGACCGGCTCGACCGTGAAGGTCACGCGGCGCACGGGCGAGAAGACCGAGTCGAGCGGGATCGCACCGAGGGCGCCGGGGCGCTTGTTGCGCTCCGCGGACACGTAGCCCTTGCCTCGCTCGACGGTGAGGTCCAGTGCGAGGCTGCCCTTGGCGTTGAGCGTGGCGATGCGCAGGTCGGGGTTCAGGATCTCGACGTCCGCCGAGGTCTGGAAGTCGCCCGCGTTCGCGTCGCCGGGGCCCCGCTTGTCGAGCCGGATGACGACGGGCTCGTCGGAGTGGACGCGCAGGATGATGTCCTTGAGGTTCAGGAGGATGTCGGTGACGTCCTCCTTCACCCCCTCGATCGTCGTGAACTCGTGGAGCGCGGCATCGAAGCGGACCTGGGTCGCGGCGGCGCCGGGGATCGAGGAGAGCAGCGTGCGGCGAAGCGAGTTGCCGAGCGTGTGGCCGAAGCCGGGGTCGAGGGGGCCGACCGTGAAGGACTGCCTGTTGTTCTCCTCTTCACCGATCGACTCGACCGTAGGGCGCTGGATGATGAGCATGGTTGTGGCTCCTGGGTGTCTGCGAGTGTTCGGTTACTTGGAGTACAGCTCGACGATGAGCTGCTCGTGGACGGGCTCGTCGATCTGCTCGCGCAGCGGGACGCTGCGGACAGTGACCGAGAAGCCCTCCTCGTTGGTCTCGAGCCATTGGGGGACCTGGCGGTCGAGGGTGTCGAGGTTGCGTCGGACGTGGAAGTTGTTCCGCGTCGACTGCTTGAGGGTGACGATGTCGCCCTGGCGGACCCGGAAGCTCGGGATCGTGACGCGCTTGCCGTTGACCGAGACGTGGCCGTGGCGCACGAACTGGCGGGCCTGGGAGCGGCTCGCGCCCCATCCGGCGCGGTACGCGACGTTGTCGAGGCGCGTCTCGAGGAACTGGAGCAGGTTCGTGCCCGTGATCCCCGGCTTGTGGTTCGCCTCGTCGTAGAGGTTGCGGAACTGCTTCTCGAGCAGCCCGTAGATGCGGCGCGCCTTCTGCTTCTCGCGCAGCTGGCCGAGATACTCGGAGCCCTGGCGCATGCGGTCGCGGCCGTGCTCCCCGGGCGGGTACGCGCGGAGGTGGCGGTCGCTCGCCTGGTCCGAGACGGGGCACTTCAGGGTGAAGCAGCGCTCGCCCTTCAGGTAGAGCTTCGTCCGCTCGCGGCGGCAGAGCCGGCAGACGGGTCCGGTGTAGCGGGCCATGGTTCAGTTCCTCGTCAGACCCGGCGCCGCTTCTTGGGGCGGCAGCCGTTGTGGGGGATGGGGGTCACGTCCTTGATGCCGGCGACCTCGATGCCGGCTGCTGCGATCGAGCGGATCGCGGTCTCGCGGCCCGAGCCCGGCCCGCGAACCAGCACGTCCACCTTGCGCACGCCGTGCTCCATGGCGGCCTTGGCGGCCTTCTCGGCAGCGAGCTGCGCGGCGAAGGGCGTCGACTTGCGCGAGCCCTTGAAGCCGACGTTGCCCGACGAGGCCCAGGAGAGGACGTTGCCCTCGGGGTCGCAGATCGAGACGATCGTGTTGTTGAAGGAGCTCTTGATGTGCGCGACGCCGAAGGCGATGTTCTTGCGCTCCTTGCGCCTAGGACGGCGCGATGCTGCTGGCTTGGCCATTACTTGCGGACCTTCTTCTTTCCGGCGACGGTCCGCTTCGGACCCTTGCGCGTGCGGGCATTGGTGCGGGTGCGCTGCCCGTGGACGGGGAGGCCCCGGCGGTGGCGGATGCCCGCGTAGCAGTTGATCTCCATCTTGCGCTTGATGTCCTGAGCCACCTCGCGGCGCAGGTCGCCCTCGACCTCGAGGTTCGCGTCGATGTACTGGCGGAGCTTGTTGACCTCGGTGTCGGTGAGGTCGCGGACCCGTGTGGACTCGTCGACCTCCGCTGCGGCGCAGATCTCAGCGGCCTTGGTGGGGCCGATGCCGTAGATGTACGTGAGGGCGATCACCGTGCGCTTCTCGCGCGGAATGTCCACACCTGAAATTCGGGCCATCTAAGTCCTCTCCTGCTCAGCCCTGGCGCTGCTTGTGACGGGGGTTCTCGCAGATCACCTGCACGTTGCCGTGCCTGCGGATCACCTTGCACTTGTCACAGATCGGCTTCACGCTCGGTCGTACTTTCATGGTTTCTCCGGTCCTGCTTGTTCGCTGTCCGCTACTTGTAGCGGTAGGTGATGCGACCACGGGTCATGTCGTAGGGGGTGATCTCCACCTGGACCTTGTCGCCCGGCAGGATCCGGATGCGATGCATGCGCATCTTCCCGGAGCTGTGGGCGAGGACCTTGTAGCCGTTCTCGAGCTCGACGCGGAACATTGCGTTCGGCAGTGGCTCGATCACCGTCCCCTCGACAGTGAACGCATCTTCCTTCGGCTTGGGCAGGTTCTTCTCCTTGACTCGATCGAATGAACTCCGGACGGCGAAACTGGGTCTCGCCAGGGGGTCCCCGGGCACGCCACGGCCCGAGGGCCGGACAAGCCGGATGGCTATTCTACCGGTTCGGCGCGTTTTCGCCACTCGGGGCGCCGCAGCGGCCGTTCGGACCTCCGAACCCTACTCGCCGGACGCGGTCCCGCCTCCGCGGGCAGCCTCGGTCAGACGCGCAGCACCGAGGCGTCGAGGTCGCGGACGGACCCCACCCCGATGAGCCGGAGGGTGCGTTCCAGCTCCTGGCGGAGCACCTCGAGGACCTTGGCGACGCCGGGCTCCCCCGCGGCCCCGAGTCCGTACGCCCAGGGCCGGCCCACGAGGACCGCCCGGGCCCCGAGGGCGAGCGCCTTGACGACGTCCGAGCCGCGGCGGACCGCGCCGTCGACCAGCACCTCGACCTCGCCTCCGACCTCAGCCACGACATCGCGCAGCGCGTCGAGCGACGAGGCAACCCCGTCGAGCTGGCGCCCGCCGTGGTTGGAGACGATGACCCCCGACGCCCCCGCGTCCACCGCGCGCCGGGCATCGGCCGCGGTCACCAGCCCCTTGGCGAGCACGGGTCCGTCGAAGGCCTCGCGCAGCCAGCCGAAGTCGTCCCACGTGATCGGGTTCACCACCCAGTGGATCAGCGCCTCGTCCGGCGTCATCGGTGAGCCGGGCGGCCCGAGACCCTGGGAGAGCGCGAGGTCCATGCTGAATCCGTCGCGGGCGAAGTCGGCGAGCCATCGCGGGTGCAGCACGGCCTGGGGTCCGAACCGGCGCGCGGTCGTCCGGTCGAACCGCAGTGGCAGCGTCACCCCGTGGCGCAGGTCACGTTCGCGGTTCCCCGGGATCGGCGTGTCCACCGTCACGACGAGCGCGGTGAACCCGAGCTCGCTGGCGCGCCGCACGAGCTGCTCGGAGCCGACCCGGCCGCCCAGTCCGTAGAGCTGGAACCACACCGGGCCGTCGGCCGCAGCAGCGACCTCCGCCTGGCTGTGGCCCGACATCGTCGACATCGTGAAGAGGGTGCCCGCGGCGCGCGCGGCGCGCGCGCCCGAGACATCGCCGCCGGGACCCATCGCCCGCGTGAAGCCGACGGGCGCGAGGAGGATCGGCAGCGCCACGTCGGTGCCGAGCACCGTCGTCGAGAGCAATGGCGTCGGTCCGAGGCCCGGCACCGCCATTCTCGGCGCGAACCCGACGGCCTCGAAGGCGGCGCGGTTGGCCCGCATCGTCGTCTCGGTCTCCGCGGCGCCGTCGATGTAGTCGAACACCATCCTCGGGAGCCGCCGCCTCGCGAGCCGGCGGGCGTCGTCGACCGTCCTGATCTGCGCTGCCACCCGGTTCGTCCCGATCGAGGTCACTGGGTCAAGCGTAGGACAGGCCGGCGCGTCGTCCTGTGGCCGTGCCGATGCCGACGGCCACGGACCGGTTGCTCGGTTGCTCGGTTGCTCGGTTGCTCGGTTGCTCGGTTGCTCGGTTGCTCGGTTGCTCGGTTGCTCGGATGCTCGGATGCTCGGATGCTCGGATGCTCGGATGCTCGGGGTCGCAAGGCTGCCCGGTTCCTCGGCGAGCCGGGCGAGAAGTGTCATTCCCTCCCCTGGACGTCGATCGGGTCTCACGCGAACGGCGACCTGGCTCGCGATCGTGGTCAGCGCAGGACGAGTCCGGCGATTCGCGATGCGGCTCACGCGTCCCGGGTCGCCA
>Ga0181519_10000698_pt1 | contig 30445 bp, 30 predicted proteins | sample PEATcosm2014_Bin_26_FD_121102 | JGI IMG/M metagenome (GOLD analysis project Ga0181519, IMG submission 121102) | Peatland microbial communities from MTU Mesocosm Facility, Houghton, MI, USA - PEATcosm2014_Bin02_10_metaG | ecosystem: Environmental > Terrestrial > Soil > Wetlands > Peat | place...
GCGCGCGCGCAAGTGCGCCGGGCGCCGGTCAGCGTTGACATTCCATTCATCTCACCGATTCATGAGGGTTCCCGACCATGGCGCAAGAAACCATGAGCTTCCAGGCAGAAGTCAAACAGCTTCTGCAACTGATGATTCATTCGCTGTACAGCAACAAGGAAATCTTCCTGCGCGAACTGATCTCCAACGCCTCGGATGCCGCCGACAAGCTGCGCTTCGAAGCCATTAACGATGCCACGCTGTACGAGCAGGATCCGGAACTCAAGATTCGCGTCTCGTTCGACAAGAACGCCCGCACCGTCACCATCGAGGACAACGGCATCGGCATGAGCCGCGAGGAAGCTATCTCGCATCTCGGCACGATCGCCAAGTCCGGCACCAAGGAGTTCTTCTCGCGCCTGTCGGGCGATCAGCAGAAGGACGCCGCGCTCATCGGTCAGTTCGGCGTGGGCTTCTATTCGGGCTTCATCGTGGCCGATCGGATGACGGTCGAGTCGCGCCGCGCGGGTCTTCCGGCAACCGAAGGCGTGCGTTGGTCGTCGACCGGCGAGGGCGACTTCTCGGTCGAGACCATCGAGCGTGCCCAGCGCGGCACGGCGATCACGCTGCACCTGCGCGAAGGCGAAGACGAGTTGCTTTCCTCGTGGCGACTCCAGTCGATCATCCGCAAGTACTCCGACCATATTTCGCTGCCGATCGTCATGCGCGGCGAAACGTGGGACGCAGAGAAGAAGGAAATGGTCCCCGCCGAGGCCGACGAGACCGTCAACCAGGCGAGCGCGCTGTGGACGCGCAGCAAGAGCGACATCACCGACGAGCAATACACGCAGTTCTACCAGCACATCGCCCACGATATGCAGCCGCCGCTGGCCTGGACGCACAACCGGGTCGAAGGCCGCAGCGAGTATACGCAACTGCTGTACGTGCCGGGTCATGCGCCTTACGATCTTTGGGATCGCAACGCGAAGGGCGGCCTGAAGCTGTATGTCAAGCGCGTGTTCATCATGGATGACGCCGACCAGTTGCTGCCGAACTACCTGCGCTTCGTGCGCGGGGTGGTGGACTCGGCCGATCTGCCGCTGAACGTCTCGCGTGAAATCCTTCAGGAAAGCCGCGATGTCAAGGCGATCCGCGAAGGCTGTGCGAAACGCGTGCTCGGCCTGCTCGAAGATCTGGCCGAGAACCAGAAGGACAAGTACACGCAGTTCTGGGGCGCGTTCGGTCAGGTGCTCAAGGAAGGCACGGGCGAGGATCACGCGAACCGCGAGCGCATTGCCAAGCTGCTGCGCTTTGCCAGCACGCATCACGATTCGGCCGAGCAGAACGTTTCGCTGGCCGACTACGTCAGCCGCATGAAGGAAGGTCAGGACAAGATCTACTACGTCACGGCCGAGAGCTGGTTGGCCGCAAGCCACAGCCCGCACCTGGAAGTCTTCCGCAAGAAGGGTGTGGAAGTACTGTTGCTGACCGATCGTGTCGACGAATGGATGCTCTCGTATTTGCATGAGTTCGACGGCAAGCCGCTCGTGAGCGTGGCACGTGGCGATCTGGACCTGGGCGCGCTGGAGGATGCCGGCGAAAAGGCCGCGCAGGAGAAGATCAGCGACGACCTCAAGCCGCTCGTCGAGAAGATGAAGGAAGTGCTCGCCGACAAGGCCAAGGACGTGCGCGTGACGTTCCGCCTGACCGATTCGCCGTCGTGCCTGGTGTCGGACGAGAACGATATGAGCGGCACGCTCCAGCGTCTGATGAAGGCGGCAGGCCAGAAGATGCCGGAGTTCCGTCCGATTCTCGAAATCAACCCGGAGCATGCGCTGATTCAACGCCTCACGGCGCAGAGCGACGATCTGGCCGATTGGACGCAACTCCTGTTCGATCAGGCGTTGCTCGCCGAAGGTGGCAGCCTCGAAGATCCGGCCGCGTTCGTGAAGCGCACCAACGCCTTGCTGCTCGCCGCACGTTGATTGCGGCATCGTAGCTGACGTAGTGAACAGGCCCCCGCGTCGAAATGTCGCGGGGGCCTGTTGGTTTCTGGCGGAAGTCTTGCCAGCCGGTGCCTGGCGGATGGCCGGCGAGTGGGCGCGGGCGCCTGGTGGACGTCGCGCTGCCGCGCAGCGCCTTTATAATGCCGAGCCATGACTTTCCGATTCGATGTAGGCGGGCGGCGCTGGCAGGCTGTCCCGGCGCCGGCGCTCTCGCGTCGTCATAAGGACTGGCTGACCCGCGGCGGCGCGCTTACGCGTCATCTGTCGGCACTCGGCCGGGTGAGCGTGCGCGTGGTGGCAGAGCGGGTGATGCCCGCCGACGCCGATCAGTGCCGCGCCATCGGCGTGCCGCTGCGCACGCCGATGTGGGCCCGCGATGTCATCCTGCTGGTCGACGACGAGCCGGTGGTGGTGGCGCATAGCGTCACGCCGCTCGCGTACAGCCGTTCGATATGGCAGGCGATGCGTCGTCTGCGTACGCGCCCTCTGGCCGATCTGCTCTATCACGACCCCACGGTGTCACGTTCGGTGCTGGTGTCGAGCCCGCTGGGGCCGCGCCATCTGCTGCATGGGCGTGCGCGTCACGATGCCCGCGATCCGCTCGTCGGCGCAAAGCCGCATGCGCGGTTATGGGCGCGGCGTTCGGTGTTCCTGCGGCATGGGGCACCGTTGCTCGTGACCGAAGCGTTCCTGCCGCGATTCTGGCGGCGTCTGCAAGCCGCGCATGGCGTGCCGGCTCACGACTGAGCGCCATGCCGACGCCCCCCGTCTCCGATCTCAAAAGTAACTTCCCGCCGGTGGTAGATGCGCGCACGCGCGTTCTGATCCTTGGCAGCTTGCCCGGCGAAATGTCGCTCGCGCATCAGCAGTACTACGCGCATCCGCAGAATCGCTTCTGGCATCTCGTGGGCGAGGTGATCGGTGAGCCGTTGCCGTCACTGCCGTATGCCGCGCGGCTGGACGTGCTGCGCACGCACGGCGTTGGACTTTGGGACGTGGTGGCGCAGGCGCGCCGCGAAGGCAGCCTCGATAGCAACATCCGTGTGCATGCCGGTAGCGATCTGGCGGGCCTGATCGACACGCTCCCGGCGCTGCGTGCCGTGGCGTTCAATGGTGGAACGGCGGCTCGTATCGGACAGCGCGCGCTCGCACAAGGCGGCGTGACGATGCCGGTGGTGCTGCTGCCGTCGAGCAGTCCGGCCTATACGATTCCGTATGCGACGAAACGCGACGCATGGCTCGTATTGCGCGACTGGCTGGGGACGACGGCGTCTGCCTGAGCTGCAATGAGCCGCACTGAGCCGCACTCGATGCGCCGCAATGATCCGCACTGCGCTGCTATCTCGCCGGAGCGAAGCCGGCAAGCCTGACGGCCGCGCTACGCGAACCCGGTACAATGCGAACCCATCGGAATTTCCCGAGTTTCACTGAAGGACACATGACCCTCATCAAACGCAAATCCATCGAAGCCGAAGCGTTCGTCAGCGACGAGCGCACCGTGCGTGCTCCCCGTCCCGCTTATAAGCCGCGCTTCGCGCCGGTGACATTCTCAGAACAGGGTGGCGTGCGTTACCTGCATTTCGGCACGGAGTGGGTGCAAGGGGCGATGCGTCTCTCGAAGCCTGACCGTATCGAGCTGGAATATGCGCAGCAGATGATGGCGTGGTTGCTGTTCATGCGTGCACCGAAGCACGTGGTCCAACTGGGCCTTGGCACGGGCTCGATCACCAAGTTCTCGCACCAGCATTTCCCGCGCACGCAAGTCACCGCCGTTGAGCTGAACCCGGCCGTGGTCGTTGCCGCGCGCACGATGTTCAGCCTGCCGAGCGACTCGCGTTATCTGAAGGTGCTGGAAGCGGACGCCTGGGATTTCGTCACCGACACGGCGAATCATGGCGCGCTCGACGTGCTGCAAGTCGATCTCTACGACGCGACCGCGCGCGGTCCGGTGCACGACACGCCGGCGTTCTACAAAGCCTGCCGCGCCACGCTGCGTGAGCCGGGCATGCTCACGATGAACCTGTTCGGCGATCACGACAGCTATCCGAAGAACATCCGTCGTCTGCGTCAGGCATTCGACAATCGTGTGATCGAATTCCCGGAAGTGCACGACGGCAACGTCATCGTGCTGGCGTTCAACGGCCCGCTGCTGTCGGTCGAGTGGAAGGATGTGGAAGCGCGCGCGAAAGTGGTGGAAGCCGCCACGGGCCTGCCGGCCAAGCGTTGGGTCAAGCAGCTTCGCTCGGCCAATGGCGACGGCGGTCCGGTGCTGACGATCTGACGTCAGGCCCTGCCGATGCTGCGCAACCTTGGCCTCGGTCATGAGCGCGCAGCAGACGTAAAAAAGCCAGCCGCGAGGCTGGCTTTTCTTTGGGCCGCGACGGACGTTGCCGCGTCAGGCGGCGATTTCGTCGATGCTCAGCGCTTCGCCGCCAGCCACGATGGCCAGCAGGCGGTCGACGTTCGGATGCGCGCCCGGACGATTACGCGCGTCGGCCGTGTGCTCGCCGAAGACGGCCAGACCGTGCTCGGCAGCCTTGGCGTCGAGCGTGCCGAATGCTTGCTTGAGGTAGTGGTACACGGCGAGCGAGCCTTGCTTGCCCGGGGCGTTTTCGATGGTCGCCACGACCGCGCCCTTGCCGTCGCGCAGCTCGATGCGAGCAATGCCCTCGATGCTGCCGATGGCGGCCATCCGCGCGAGGTTGTCCTTGAAGACCGGGGTCGGTTCGATCACTGCCATGGTTGTGCTGCTCCTGCGGTTACGTTGAATTCGAAAAACGGTGCGGGCCGAATGGTATCACCTCGGCCCTCGGGGCTTCATGCGGCGATCAAGTCGTGTTCAGGCCGCGTTCATGCTGCACTCACGCCGCACTCAAATCGCACTCACGCGCGTCGCCATTGCAGGATCGTCAGCGTCAGCACGCCCGCGATCAGCCCCCAGAAGGCCGAGCCGATGGACAGCAGCGTGAGGCCCGAAGCCGTCACCATGAAGGTGATGAGCGCGGCTTCGCGTTGTCGCGTGTCGTGCATGGCGTTGGCAAGGCCGTTCATGATGGAGCCGAACAGCGCGAGGGCGGCAATGGACACCACCAGCGCTTTCGGGAATGCCGCGAACAAGGCGGCGATGGTCGCCCCGAACGTGCCCGCGATCAGGTAGAACACGCCCGACCACACGGCCGCGGTGTAGCGCTTGGCCGGGTCTTCGTGCGCTTCGCGTCCGGTGCAGATGGCGGCGGTGATGGCGGCCAGATGAATGCCGTGCGAGCCGAACGGTGCGAGCAGCACCGACGCGATGCCCGTCGTCGAAATGAGCGGCGACGCCGGTACCTTGTAGCCGTCGGCGCGCAGCACCGCGAGACCGGGCACATTCTGCGAGGCCATCGCCACGACGAACAACGGGATCGCGATGCTGATCGTTGCCGACAGCGAGAACGACGGCGTGGTCCACACCGGCTTCGCGAGCGACACGTTGAAGTGGCTGAAGTCGAGCAGGCCAAGCCCGCCCGCCACGGCGGTGCCTACGATCAGCGCGAGCAGAATCGCGTAGCGCGACGCGAAGCGCTTGACCACGAGATACGTGAAGAACATCGAGAGCACGAGCGCCGTCTGATGCTGCGCCGCGACGAAGATCTCCAGCCCGATGCGAAACAGAATCCCCGCGAGCAGCGCAGACGCCAGGGCCGGAGGCACGCGCCGCATGATCGTCTCGAAGCCTCCCGTCAGGCCACACAGCGCGATGAGCGCATTGCAGACGATGAATGCGCCGATGGCTTCGCTGTAGGGCACGCCGGGTAGCGAAGTAATCAGCAGGGCGGCGCCCGGCGTCGACCACGCAATGACCACGGGTGTGCGATACCGCAGCGATAGCCCGATGGTCGTCAATCCCATGCCGATGGAGAGCGCCCAGATCCACGAAGAGATCTGCGCCGACGTGAGATGGGCGGCCTGTCCGGCCTGGAACATCAGAACGAGGGAACTGGTGTAGCCCGTCATCATGGCCACGAAGCCGGCGACGATAGCCGAGGGCGACGTATCTGCCAACGGTCGGAGCGGCGGCAGGGGAGCGGTGCTGGACGTCATGGTGAAAGCGTGTCTCTCGTGATGTTGTCGTTGTGATGCCGTGCCACGTCACGCACTGCCGAGTGATGTGACATGCCGCAGGCGGTCTGCGGCCGGCGTTCGGTCTGCCGTGATGAGGATTGGACTCAGCGTTACTTGCTCAGCACGCGCATGGCCGATTCCAGTCCCGCCAGCGTAATCGGATACATGCGGCCCGCGAAGAGCTGCCGGATGACCGAGATCGATTGACGATATTGCCATATCGCCTCGGGCTCCGGATTGAGCCATGCGTGATGGGGGAAGCGGTCGATGAAGCGGCGCAGCCACACGGCACCGGCTTCCTTGTTGTTGTATTCGACCGAGCCCCCCGGTTGCAGCACCTCGTACGGACTCATCGTGGCATCGCCCACGAAGATCAGTTTGTAGTCGGTCGGGTACTTGCGCAGCACGTCCCACGTCTCGAAGCGCTCGTTGTGACGACGTCGATTCTGCCGCCACAGATAGTCGTAGACGCAGTTGTGGAAGTAGTAGAACTCGAGATGCTTGAATTCGGATTTCGCCGCAGAAAACAGCTCTTCGGTACGCGCGATGTGGTCATCCATCGAACCGCCCACGTCGAGCAGCATCAGCACCTTCACGTTGTTGTGACGCTCGGGCACGAGCTTCAGATCGAGCCAGCCGGCGTTGGCTGCCGTCGAGCGAATGGTGTCGTCGAGATCCAGTTCCTCTGCGGCGCCCTCGCGCGCAAACTTGCGCAGACGCCGCAACGCGACCTTGATGTTGCGCGTGCCGAGTTCGACGGTGTCGTCGTAGTCGCGATAGGTGCGTTGGTCCCACACCTTCACCGCCGTGCGATTGCCGTTGCTCTCGCCGCCGATGCGGATGCCTTCGGGGTTGAACCCGCCATTGCCGAACGGCGACGTGCCGCCCGTGCCGATCCACTTGCTACCGCCTTCGTGACGGCCTTTCTGTTCGTCGAACAGTTCCTTGAGCCGCGCCATGAGCTTGTCGATGCCGCCCAGCGCCTGGATGCGCGCGCGGTCCTCGGGCGACAACTCGCGCTGCATGCGTTTCTTGAGCCACTCGAGCGGCACCTCACCCGACGCCTCGACGACTTGCTGCACGCCCTTGAAATACGCGCCGAACGCCTGATCGAACTTGTCGTAGTGCTTCTCGTCCTTGATGAGCGAGAGACGGGCCAGATAGTAGAACTCGTCGAGCGAGGGCGCGATGACCTGACGTTGCAGTGCTTCGAGCAGCGTCAGGTATTCCTTGACCGAGACTGGCAGTTTCGCCGCGCGCAGGGTGTAGAAGAAGTCGATCAGCATGACGATGGCGCGCTTACCGGTTGGCGCGATTCATGAAGACGAGGCGCTCGAACAGATGCATGTCCTGTTCGTTCTTGAGCAGCGCGCCGGCAAGGGGCGGGATGGCCAGCTTGTTGTCGGCGCTGCGCAGCGCTTCGGGGCCGATCTCCTCGGCCATGAGCAGCTTGAGCCAGTCGATCAGTTCCGACGTCGAGGGCTTCTTCTTGAGCCCCGGAATCTCGCGCACTTCGAAGAACGTCGCCATCGCGGCACTGACCAGTTCGCGGCGAATGTTGGGGAAGTGCACGTCGATGATCGACTGCATCGTGGCCGGATCGGGGAACTTGATGTAGTGGAAGAAGCAGCGGCGCAGGAAGGCGTCGGGCAGTTCCTTCTCGTTGTTCGACGTGATGATGACGAGCGGACGGTGGCGCGCCTTCACGAGTTGGCGCGTCTCGTAGACATAGAACTCCATGCGGTCGAGCTCGCGCAGCAGGTCGTTGGGGAATTCGATGTCGGCCTTGTCGATTTCGTCGATGAGCAGCACGACAGGGTGGTCTGCCTCGAAGGCTTGCCACAGCACGCCCTTGACGATGTAGTTGGCGATGTCGCGCACCCGCTCGTCGCCCAGTTGCGAATCGCGCAGGCGCGACACGGCGTCGTATTCGTACAGGCCCTGCTGCGCCTTGGTCGTGGACTTCACGTGCCATTGCAGCAGCGGCATGTCGAGCGCGGCGGCGACTTCCTCCGCGAGCATGGTCTTGCCGGTGCCGGGTTCGCCCTTGATGAGCAGCGGTCGTTGCAGCGTGGCCGCCGCGTTCACGGCGAGCTTGAGGTCGTCGGTGGCGACGTACTGGGAAGAGCCTTCGAAGCGCATTGTCTTTGCCGTCCGCAAACAGCCGGCCAACCGGCCGGGCAGGGAAAAAGTTCAGTATAAGACATTGCGCATGAGCCTCGCTCGGACGGTCAAAATCTGTCTCTGTATCAATGGCTTGCGAGAAAACTTCGGAGAACTGTGCGGGTCAGCCCCGAGTTTGCGGGGGCAGAGGTGTGGGTTACAATCGATTGCTTTTTTCACAGGTCGGCGGCCTTGGAGTCGGGACGTCGAACTGCGTGTTGCGGGCCGGTATTCCAACCAAAAACGTTCCCAAGAAGACCATGAAAAAGTTCCTCACGATGATGGCGCTGGCGCTCGGCAGCACGTCGCTCATGTCGCTTACGTCGCTTAGCGTGCTTCACGCGGCCGAACTCAAGCCCAATCTCGAGGCGGCGAAGGACAAGGTGGCCATGTGTATCGGCTGCCACGGCATTCCCGACTATCGCACCGCCTTTCCCGAGGTGTATCACGTGCCCCGGATCGGCGGACAGAACGCGAAGTACATCGAAAACGCCCTGAAGGAATACGCGAAGGGCGACCGCAAGTTCCAGACGATGCATGGCATCGCAGCCACGTTGACCGATCAGGACATCGTCGACATTGCCGCTTACTACGCGGCGCAATCGGCGTCGACGCCGGTCAATCCCCAGAAGTAAAACGTGCGTGGCTGAGGAGAACACAATGAAGCATTCGATGGTAAAGGCCGCGGCTGCGGCATCCCTGGCGCTCGGCGCCATGCTCGCGGGCTGGACCGGCTCGGCAGTGGCCGCCGGCAATATCGCCAACGGCAAGGCCCTCGTCGACAAAGGCATGTGCGCAACCTGCCACGGCGCCAATCTGAACGCGCCGATCACCCCGGAATATCCGAAGCTGGCCGGTCAATACGCGGACTACGTCTACAACGCGCTGCGTGCCTATCAGAACGAAACCAGTCTGGTGTTTGGCCGCAGCAACGCCATCATGAAGACGCAGGTCATGTCCAATCCCGCAACGATCGGTAAGGACGGCAAGCCGCGTCCGTTCACTGCGCAGGAGCTGAAGGACATTGCGGCCTATATCGAATCGCTGCCCGGCGATCTCGTGACGAAGAAGTAAGGTAGGCGCTGCGCCGTCGGCATAAAAAAACGACGGTTGCTCCGATGGCAACCGTCGTCTGCTTTTGTCCGCGCGGGTGGTGCTTGTTGGCGATGACCTGCGGGTCATGTGCCCTTTCCGGTGCAGGGCTTAGCGCGAGGCTTGCTGCTCGATGCGTTGCAGGTAGGCGTCCGAGTCGGGCGGCTGGCCGGTGCGCTGCGCCTCCCAGAGCGTTTGTCCCAGACACTCCATAATGCGGTGCTGCGCGTCGTGCGGCGAGTCGAGACGCTGGGTCAGCTTCTCGTACGCGGCACGAATGCCCGGCGGCTGATCGATCGAGACCTGCTCGCTGATCGCCAGATGCATCGACAGATGCAGGAACGGGTTGGTCTGTCCGGCCTCGGGCGAGTAGTCGCGGGCACTGGCTTCTTCGGTGTCGGACAGCGCGTCGTGATACTCCGGATGTTCGTTGATCCAGTCGGCGGCAATCGTCTCCAGCGGTGTCAGGATGCTCCCGCCGCGCTGCTTTTGCCAGGTGGTGCAGAAGAATTGCCGGACTTCGTCGCGGCTCGGATTGAACATGGGGACTCCGTGGGGTTCTGGTGAGGCATCTTGCGGCGCGCCATGCCATGACTACAATGGCGGATCCATGGCCGCAGTGCGCCGGGGCGGGCCGTTGTGGCGGCAGCGCACCGGTCTCGCATGAAAACACGCCGTATTGTCGCTCAATTTTTCCAATCATGTCGCGAAGCCCCCGTGTGCCGGCCGCCGCCGGCGATGTCTGCGTGAACCCTCCGGCGCACCCGGCGCCCGTGCCCGCGCCTTCGGCCTGGGCGGGCGTCGCGCTGATTGCCGTGTCGGCCTGCGCGTTCGGAGCCATGGCCATTTTTGCGCGGGCGGCCACGGCATCCGGTGCCGACTTGTTCGCGATGCTGCTGTATCGCTTCTTCATCGCCGCCGTGCTGCTGCTGGTCTGGTGCCGGCTGCAACGGGTGCGCTTCCCGTCGTGCCGTCAGGCGCTCGGCATTGCCCTGATGGGCGGCGTCGGCTACGTCGGTCAGTCCCTTTGCTTTTTCGGGGCGCTGCAATACGCGCAGGCGTCGCTTGTCGCGCTGCTGCTTTATCTCTACCCGGTGTTCGTGACAATCCTGGCGGCCCTCTTCCTGCACGAACGTCTGACGCCCGTGAAGCTGGGGGCGCTCGTACTCTGCTCGCTCGGCACGGCACTCACGGTGGGTGGCGGGCAGGGCCAGCCGCTGGGCATGGCGCTTGCCGTGGCATCGGCGTTGATCTACTCGGGCTACATCGTGGTCGGCGCGCGGCTCACGCAGGGGGTCGATGCCCGTGCCACCGCAGCACTCGTCTGTGTGGCGGCGACCGTCTCCTTCGCGGGGATGGCGGCCGTGCGCGCGTCGCAAGGCCTGCCGCTGCATTGGCCTGCCGGTGCGGGCGGCTGGGCGGCGCTCACGGCCATTGCGGTGTGTTCGACGGTCATCGCCATCCTGACGTTCTTCGCCGGTTTGCAGCGTCTCGGGGCGGGGCGTGCTTCCATGCTCTCGACGCTGGAGCCGGTGGTGACGGTGCTGCTCGCGGCCATGCTGCTGGGCGAAACGCTCACGGCGGCACAGCTTGGCGGCGGCGCGCTGATTCTGGCCGGCGTGGTCTGGCTATCGGCCCGTGGGGCGTCTGCAAGCGCCTGATCTCAGGGGGATTTCTGCCACGTCAGCGCGCGTCGCGCGGCAACGGTACAATCGCGCATCGTTTGCCATTCCCCACTTGAGGTCAATCGTCATGAGCACCATTGCCAAAGAAGCCATCGCCCAATTGTTCACCGATGCCCGCACGCACAACGTGTGGCTCGACAAGCCGGTCAGCGACGACACATTGCGCGAGCTGTACGACCTCGTGAAGTGGGGCCCGACGTCGGCCAACACCACGCCCGCACGCATTGTCTTCGTGAAGAGCGAGCAAGCGAAGGCCAAGCTGCTCGAATGCATGTCGCCGGGCAACGTCGACAAGACTCGCACGGCCCCGGTAACGGCCATCATCGCGTTCGACCTGAAGTTCTACGAACACCTGCCGACGCTGTTCCCGAACGGTGCCGAGAAGATGATGCCGATGTTCTCGGGCGACGCCGCCAAGGCCGCCGGTGCCGCGCACATGAACAGCTCGCTGCAAGGCGGCTACTTCATTCTTGCCGCTCGCGCGCTGGGTCTCGATTGCGGCCCGATGGCCGGTTTCGATGCGCAGAAGGTCAACGACACGTTCTTCAGCGGCACCGACTGGCGCGTCAACTTTATCTGCAATCTGGGTTACGGCGATCACGACAAGCTGTTCCCGCGCAATCCGCGTCTGTCGTTCGACGAGGCGGCCCGCATCATCTGAGTCGGGCATGCCACGCCCTGAGCACGTTCTCAGGGCGAGCCAAAACAAACGGGCGGTCCCGGTGTCGGGGCCGCCCGTTGTCGTTTGCAGCGTTCGTATTTTGAGAGACGCGGATCAGCCCTTCGGCGCGGGCGTCTTGGGACGGAAGTCGCACAGCGGCTCGATGGCGCAATGCCAGCACTCCGGCTTGCGCGCCTTGCATACATAGCGGCCATGCAGGATGAGCCAGTGATGGGCGTCGTGCTTGAACTCGCGCGGGGTCACACGTTCGAGCGCCAGTTCCACGGCCAGCGGGTCTTTGCCGGGGGCAAGGCCCGTGCGGTTCGCCACGCGGAAGATGTGGGTGTCGACAGCAATCGTGTCCTCGCCGAACGCCGTGTTGAGCACCACATTCGCCGTCTTGCGGCCGACGCCCGGCAGGGATTCCAGCGCTTCACGCGAGCGCGGGACTTCGCCGCCGTGCACGTCGAGCAGCAACTGACACGTTGCGATCACGTTCTTGGCCTTCGTGCGGTACAGGCCGATGGTCTTGATGTAATCGGAAACCCCGGCTTCACCGAGCGCGAGCATCTTCGCCGGGGTGTTGGCCACGGCATATAGCTTGCGGGTGGCCTTGTTCACGGACACGTCGGTCGCCTGTGCCGAGAGCAGCACGGCGATGAGCAATTCGAAAGGCGACGTGTACTCCAGCTCCGTTGTCGGATTCGGATTAAGTTGTTGCAGCGTCTCGAACAGGGCACGGCGTTTGGCGTCGTTCATGGCGGGTGGCGCGTGGCGCGTGGGTAGGGGCGTCTTGTCTTGTTATCGGGGATCGGGGGACGGTGCGTGCAGCGACGTGTCTAGGCCCTGTTCGGCGTCTGGTTGGCGTCAGAGGCAGGATCTTCCTCGCTCGTGGCGAGCCCCAGACGCTTGCGGCGAGCTTCGGCTTCGTCGATCTGCGCCTGCACGTTGGCGGAGACATTCTCCGTATTCTTCGGACCGAGCCCTTCGGCGGCCAGTGCGGCTTTCTTCTGACGTGCGCGTTCCAATGCCGCCTGAATGATCGCCTGCTTGCGCGCGGCGGCTGCGGCGGCCTCGTCGGCCACGGGGGACGCAATCGATGCCGCTGTCGTATCCGATGAAACCGGCGCCGCGGTCGTGTGCATCTCCGTTACTTGCGGTGCGCCGTGCTCTGCGGCCGGCGCAGATGGCGCACTGGGCGCGACGCGTGCCGCACGCGCAGCCAGACGTGCCTCGCGTTGGGCCTTCTCCTTCTCGAGCCGGGCCTGATGCGCTTCGAAATGCTTGCGGGCATCGTCGGCCTGCGCCTGCGACCAGGCGTCCCAGCCGGTGCGCTCGCCGGTGACCGGCACCATCTCGATACAGTCGACGGGGCAGGGCGGTACACACAGATCGCACCCCGTGCAGCGGTCCTCGATGACCGTGTGCATCAACTTGGCGGCCCCAACGATGGCGTCCACTGGGCAGGCTTGCAGGCACAGCGTGCAACCGATGCAAAGCGATTCGTCGATGAGGGCCCGTGGGCGAGGGCGCTCTGCGCCGTTCTCCGGATTGAGGGGAATAATGGGGCGATCGAGCAGCCTTGCCAGACGTGCGACGCCCTCGGCACCGCCCGGCGGGCACTGGTTATAGCTGGCTTGCCCGCTTGCGATGGCGTCGGCATACGGACGGCAACCTGCGTAACCGCACTTGGTGCACTGCGTCTGGGGCAATAGGGCATCGATGCGCTGGGCGAGCGCGCTGACTTCGGACACGTCTTTTGTGGGGATTCGGCGGAAAGTCGAATTATCCTGCATTTTGCGGAAACACAGAAACCGATGTGCCATAATTCCGCCCGTTGAGAACGACCGGCCGATCATGACAACCCCAGAAACCAAGATCAAACGGGACCCCGAACGCACCCGGCAGCGCATTCTCGCCGCTGCGATCGAGGAGTTTGCCGAACGTGGCTCGAGCGGTGCGCGTGTGGACAGCATCGCACGCCGAGCCGACATCAATGAGCGAATGCTCTATTACTACTTCGGAAACAAGGACCAGCTTTATCTGGCCGTGCTCGAAGAGGTCTACGGCGAGTTCAATCGCGCGGAACATGGGCTCAAGCTCGATCTCCTCGCGCCGCTCGATGCCGTGGCCGAACTGGCTCACTTCGTGTGGGACTACTACGCCGAACATCCGGAACTGATTCAACTGATCAACAACGAAAATCTGCATGAAGCGAAGTCGATGCGTCAGTCGACGGAGATTCGTCAGCAGGTCTCGCCGATCGTGGAATTGCTCGCCCAGACGCTCAAGCGTGGCGAGGCCAGCGGAGAGATCCGTGCAGGCGTCGATCCGGTGGATCTGTATGTGACGATCTCGGCGATGGGCTATTACGTGATGTCGAACCGCCACACGTTATCCATCGTGATGGGGCGTGACGTGATGGCCCCCGATTCGCGCAAGACATATTCGTCCTTCAATACGCAAATGCTGTTGGATTCGTTACGCGCGAGATGACCCGGTAGCCGCGATCTGTGCCGGCCGCACTGCCAGTCAATGACAAAACCGCCGCGAGGGACTAAGCCCTCGCGGCGGTTTTGTTATGGCGGTCCGGAAAACCGAATGCCGTTCAGGCGTTCTTCGCGATGAAGTCGCGGATCTGCGGATAGATCACGTTGCGCCAGCGGCTACCGGAGAAAATCCCGTAGTGGCCGCACGACGGCGCGGTGAAATGCGCCCGGCGTTTGGCCGGGATGCCGGTGCACAGGTCGTGTGCCGCCTGCGTTTGCCCGCTGCCCGAGATGTCGTCCAGTTCGCCTTCGATGGTGAAGAGGGCGGTCGTCTTGATGTCCTGCGGACGCACACGCTGGCCAGCCACGTCCCACGTGCCGCGTGCGAGGCTGAAGTCCTGAAACACGGTCTTGATCGTGTCGAGGTAGTACTCGGCCGCCATGTCGAGCACGGCGTTGTACTCGTCGTAGAAACGGCGATGCGAGTCGGCGTCGTCGTTGTCGCCGCGCATCAGATCGAGATAGAAGTCCCAGTGCGACTTCAGATGGCGATCCGGATTCATCGCGACGAACCCGGCGTGCTGCAAAAAGCCCGGGTAGACCAGACGTCCCGAGCCGGGATAGTTGGCCGGCACCGCATGGATCACGTGATTCTCGAACCACTCGTACGACTTGTTCGTCGCGAGCGAGTTGACCGACGTCGGGCTCTTTCGCGCATCGATCGGGCCGCCCATCATCGTCATGGTCTTGGGCGTCTTCTCGCCGTTAGACGCCATGAGCGAGATGGCGCCAAGCACCGGCACCGTCGGTTGGCACACCGAAATGACGTGCAGGTTTTCCGCGCCGATGTGGCGAATGAATTCCTGGATGTACGCAACGTAGTCGTCGAGGTGGAACTCGCCGTCCTCGAGCGGCACCATGCGCGCATCGACCCAGTCGGTGATGTACACCTTGTGGTCCTTGAGCAGCGTAGTGACCGTGTCGCGCAGCAGTGTGGCGTGGTGCCCCGACAGGGGCGCGACCACGAGCACGACCGGATCGTCCTTGAGTTGGCCGACGGCGCTGGCGTCGTCGGCGTAACGCTTGAATCGCAGCAGGCGACAGAACGGCTTCTCCATCGCCGTCATTTCCACGACGGGGATGTTGTGACCGTCGACTTCGACTGCCTTGATGTTGAATTCGGGTTTTTCGTAATCCTTGCCGAGCCGGTAGAGCAATTCATATCCGGCGGCGATGCGGGGCGCGCCCGGCATCATGGCAAGCAGGCTGCCCGGGTTGACGAAAGTCGTCGCCGCCGCCTTCGCCCACGTGGTGAGGGGGTTCAGCCACGCGCGGTTGTACTCATGAATCTGATACAGCATGTTGTGTGCCCTGAGGCGAATGATGGGGAATTATGCAACCGTTTATCGCGGCTGTGCAACGCAGCATAACCCTGATCTATGGCATTTCCGCATCATCTCGATAGATTTAGCTTATTACGCCGATTGTTATTAACTATCGTTGCTGCGGTGCAACAATCGATGGGCGTAAAAAAGCCCGCCAGATGGGGGCGGGCTTTGGTATCGATTACGCCCGACGCGATCAGCGCAGCACTTTGGCGATGGCCGAAGCGACAACGTCGATGTTTTTGTCGTTGAGCGCGGCTACGCAGATACGGCCCGTGCTCACGGCGTAGATGCCGAACTCTTCGCGCAGACGCTCGACCTGATCGGCGGTGAGGCCCGAGTACGAGAACATGCCGCGTTGCTTGATGACGAACGAGAAATCGCGTTCCACGCCGTGCTCGCGCAGCTTCTCGACCAGTGCCAGACGCATGGCGCGGATGCGCTCACGCATTTCGGCCAGTTCCTCTTCCCACAGGGCGCGCAGTTCGGCGTTGCCCAGCACGGCGGCGACGACCGAGCCGCCATGCGTCGGCGGGTTCGAGTAGTTGGTGCGGATCACGCGCTTGAGTTGCGAGAGCACACGGGTCGATTCGTCCTTGCTGCTCGTCACGATGGACAGGGCGCCAACGCGCTCGCCGTACAGCGAGAACGACTTGGAGAAAGAGCTGGACACGAAGAAGTTCAGGCCGGTCGCGGCGAACAGGCGCACCACGGCGGCGTCGGCGTCGATGCCGTCACCGAAGCCTTGGTAGGCGATGTCGAGGAACGGCACCAGCTTGCGGGCCTTCACGACTTCCACGACCTGGGCCCATTGGTCCATCGTGAGGTCGACGCCGGTCGGGTTGTGGCAGCAGGCGTGCAGCACGACGATGGTGCCTTCCGGTTCCTTGCCGAGCATGTCGAGCATGCCCGAGAGGTTCACGCCGTGCGATTCGGCGTCGTAGTACGGGTACGACACGACGTTGAAGCCGGCTTGCGTGAACAGGGCGCGGTGGTTTTCCCAGCTCGGGTCGCTGATGGCGACGGTGGCGTTCGGGTTGAGTTGCTTGAGGAAGTCGGCGCCGATCTTCAGGGCACCGGTGCCGCCCAGTGCCTGGGCGGTGATCACGCGGCCTTCGGCCAGCACGGGCGATTCCTTGCCGAACAGCATTTCCTGCACCGCCTTGTCATACGCAGCAATGCCTTCGATCGGCAGATAGCCACGCGGCAGGCCGGCGGCCACGCGTTGTTCTTCCGCTGCCTTCACGGCCTTGAGCAGGGGCAGTTTGCCTTCCGCATTGAAATACACGCCGACGCCCAGATTCACTTTTTCGGTGCGGTGATCGGCGTTGTAGGCTTCGTTCAGGCCAAGGATGGGGTCGCGCGGGGCGAGTTCGACAGCGGAGAAGAGGGTCATTTCGACGGCTCGAGGCAGGTAGTAGGAAAATGCAGCGGGTCGGCCGCAACTTACGCAGGATCGGCCCAACGCGGTATTTTAGCGAAGATTCCCCGCGCTTGTGGTAAACACCGCCTCGCAAAGCGCGATTTCATGCCATTTCGGCACGAAAACTGCCACGTATTGCCAGAATTTGACGAAATCGCAGCCAGCCATGCCGCGCGACGCTGCCGTTGATTCCCGGCGTGCCGTCGAATGCCCGTGTTGTCACCGATCGGACTCAGGTAATCGTGCGACGCGCTAGAATGCCAGATTACGTCTTTGACGCTTTGCGCCCCCGCCATGACCCCTGCGGCTGACCACGATCTGGACGAAAGCAAGTTCCTGACGTTTCCGGATTCGCCCTACCAGCTCTACTGCCCGTTTCCTGCCGCCGGCGACCAGCCCGCGGCCATTGCCCAGTTGACCGAGGGCATCGGTGACGGGCTCGCGTTCCAGACCTTGCTCGGCGTGACCGGCTCGGGCAAGACGTTCACGATGGCGAACGTGATCGCGCGGCTTGGCCGCCCGGCAATCGTATTCGCGCCCAACAAGACGCTTGCCGCTCAGCTTTATTCGGAGTTCCGCGAGTTCTTCCCGCGCAATGCGGTGGAGTACTTCGTGTCGTACTACGACTACTACCAGCCGGAAGCGTACGTGCCGCAGCGCGATCTCTTCATCGAGAAGGATTCGTCCGTCAACGAACACATCGAGCAGATGCGTTTGTCGGCAACGAAGAGCCTGCTGGAGCGTCGTGACGTGGTGATCGTGGCCACCGTGTCCGCCATCTACGGTATCGGGAATCCGAACGAGTACCACCAGATGATTCTGACGGTGCGTCAGGGCGACAAGATCGGCCAGCGCGACATCATCGCCCGGCTCATCGCGATGCAGTACACCCGCAACGAAACCGATTTCGGGCGTGGCACGTTCCGTGTGCGTGGCGACACCATCGATATCTTCCCGGCCGAACATGCCGAGCTGGCGCTGCGTGTGGAACTGTTCGACGACGAAGTCGACACGCTGCAACTCTTCGATCCGCTTACGGGACGTGTGCGGCAGAAGGTGCCGCGATTTACGGTGTACCCGTCCTCGCACTACGTGACCCCGCGAGAGACGGTGCTGCGTGCCATCGAGACGATCAAGGAAGAACTGCGCGATCGGCTCGATTTCTTCTACAAGGAAGGCAAGCTGGTCGAGGCGCAGCGTCTGGAGCAGCGCACCCGGTTCGATCTGGAGATGTTGCAGGAGCTGGGTTTCTGCAAGGGCATCGAAAACTATTCGCGGCATTTGTCCGGCGCTGCCCCGGGCGAGCCGCCGCCGACGCTTGTCGATTACCTGCCGCCAGACGCGTTGATGTTCCTCGACGAGTCGCACGTCCTCATCGGGCAGTTCAACGGCATGTACAACGGCGACCGGGCACGCAAGGAGAATCTCGTCAATTACGGTTTCCGTCTGCCGTCGGCGCTGGACAATCGTCCGCTCAAGTTTGCCGAGTACGAACGCAAGATGCGTCAGGCGATCTTCGTCTCCGCCACGCCCGCCGATTACGAGCTCAAGCGCTCGGGGCAGGTGGTCGAGCAAGTGGTGCGCCCGACCGGGCTGATCGACCCGATCATCCTGGTGCGCCCGGCACGCACGCAGGTGGACGACGTCCTCTCGGAAATCAACAAGCGCGTGGCGGTGGGGGAGCGTGTGCTCGTCACCACGCTCACGAAGCGCATGGCGGAGCAACTCACCGACTATCTGTCCGATAACGGCGTGAAGGTACGTTATCTGCACAGCGACATCGATACCGTCGAACGCGTAGAGATCATCCGTGATTTGCGTCTGGGCGCGTTCGACGTACTGGTCGGGATCAACTTGCTGCGCGAGGGGCTGGATATTCCGGAGGTGTCGCTCGTGGCGATTCTCGACGCGGACAAGGAAGGCTTCCTGCGCGCCGAGCGGTCATTGATTCAGACGATCGGGCGAGCGGCGCGTAACGTCAACGGCACGGCCATCCTGTATGGCGACAAGATGACCGATTCGATGAAGCGCGCAATCAGCGAGACGGAGCGTCGTCGTGCCAAGCAGATGGCGCACAACGAGGCGAACGGCATCGTCCCGACGGGGGTGAAGAAACGCATCAAGGACATCATCGACGGTGTCTACGATCCGCAGGACGCCAAGGCGGAACTGGCCGAGGCCAAAGAGCAGGCGCATTACCAGGACATGTCGGAAAAGCAACTGGCTCGCGAGATCAAGAAGCTCGAGAAGCAGATGCAGGAACATGCACGCAATCTCGAGTTCGAGAAGGCCGCCAAGGTGCGCGATCAGTTGCTGCACGTCAAGGCGCTGGTGTTCGGCACCGATGGGGCGAGCGAGGCGGAACTGGGGCCGAAGGTTTGATGGCCGAAATTCAGGTGGGTACGTCCGGAATCAACCAATGAAAAAAACTTCAGTCCTTTTCGTGTGCATGGGCAACATCTGCCGCTCGCCCAGCGCCGACGGCATTTTTCGTCACCGTCTGGCCCAGGCGGGGTTGAGCGACGTGATCGCCGTCGATTCGGCCGGCACGCACAGCTATCACATCGGTCATGCGCCCGATGCACGCACGCAAGCGGCGGCTGAGCGGCGCGGCTACGATCTGAGCGAGTTGCGGGCGCGTCGTGTCGAAGCCAGCGACTTCGTAGACTTCGACTGGATCGTGGCGATGGACGACGCCAATGTCGCTGAGCTCACGGCGCGTTGTCCGGTTGAGTATCGTCACAAGATTGTGCGATTGATGGACTTCGCTACGCGTCACGACGCCACCGAAGTGCCCGACCCGTATTACGGTGGTGCGCAAGGCTTCGAAACCGTGCTCGACTATATCGAGGATGGCCTCGACGGGCTGCTCGCGCGACTGCAAAAGGACGCCTGAAGCGCTGGCGTTCCACGAATGAAGGGGGCTTGGCGCAAGGCCGGGCCTCTTCCGCGACACGCATCGAAGGGGATATCATTCGCCCCATCATCGGTGCGAATGCGCTGAATGTGCCGAATATGCCTATTTGGCGGCATCCCCAATCTTTTCACGCGTTTCCTGCCCCTCTTCACTCGCTCTCCCATCGATGCTCAACTCGCTCACTTCGTACTGGCGTAAATGGCGCGCCTCGCGTCACGCCGGCCATCAGCTCGACGAACTGCTCGCGCATGCCGATCCGACGGCGCCGCTGGCCGTCCGGAATCAATGGCTGATCGAATTGGCGCATTGGGTGCAAAAGCGTGGCGCACTCGTCAATGAAGTGCGCGAAGCGGGGGAGGCGGCGCGCTATCGTCCGCATACCCGTTTGCGCTATCTGCTGCAAATGCTCGAACGTAATCCGGAGTGGCGTTTGCCGGTCGCGCGCACGCTGCGCAGCGTCATCAACGAGAGCGACGCGATCTCGCTGCTGTGCGACACGGGCATGCCGGTGCGCCCGGGGTTCTGGGGGGCGCTGATCGAACGAATCGAGAAGGCGCTGATTCCGCCGCCGCCAACGCGGCGCGATCTCTCTGCGCTGTGCTCCCTCATGTTTCCCGACGGCGAGGCGGCCGACTGGATCGCCGCCATGCCGCCCGAGTTGCTGGCCGATCTGATCGCGCTTTTGCACTTCCGCGAGGACGAGGATGAGGACGCCGACTGGAATCCGTTCGCCGACGACCTGCTGGCGGCCATGCATCATCTCGTCGACCAGATTGCGTCGACCGGACTGTCGCAGGCGGTGCGCTCGCGTCTGACGTATCCGCGTGTGACCGAGTCGCCGTTCTACCGGCTCGGACGCGCCATGCAGGAACTCGAGGAAGCCGGCCAGGAGTTCGCGCACGGCGCGCCGGCGTCGCAGCACTTCGTGCAGCGCATCAATGTGTTTCGCGCGTTGCTCGACGATTGCGCTCGCGCCGCGCGTCAGGTGTATGCGCATCTCGACGAGAACGGCGTGAGCGTGGATATCGTGTTTCAGGTGGAGCGGGCCAAGGCGCGGATTCGCCGGCTCGAGCGTCTGCTCGAGGCGTGGCTCACGCAGACGGACGAGGACCGCGCCACGGCGCGCGTGCGGCTGTTTGCCGATCTGGTGCGCGCAAACCGGGCCAGTCAGAGCGTGGGCGAACTGGCGCGCACGTCGTTCGGGCTGCTGGCGCGCAAGGTCGTGGAGCGAAGCGCGGAGACGGGCGAACATTACATCGCCCGCAATCGCAGCGAGTACTTCGCCATGTTGAAGATGGCCTGCGGCGGCGGGCTCGTCACGGTGGTGACCGTCTATGTGAAGTTCCTGATCACGAGTGCGCATCTGCCGACGGTGGTCGAGGGCTTTCTCGCCGGCGCCAACTATGCGCTTTGCTTCCTGTTCATGCATTTTTGCCACTTCACGCTGGCGACCAAGCAGCCTGCAATGACGGCCCCCGCCATCGCCAGCAAGCTCGACGATGTCGATACGCCCGCCGGCATGGACGCCTTCGTCGGCGAAGTCATTGCCCTCGTGCGTACGCAGGCGGCGGCCATCTTCGGCAATCTGGCGATGGTGTTTCCGTTCTGCCTGCTGGTGCAGTGGACGGTGTCGGCGGCACTCGGCATGAACACGATCCCGCCCGAAAAGGCCCACGCGACGCTCAGTTCGTTCTCGATCTTGGGCGTCACACCGCTATTTGCGGCTTTGACCGGGGTGCTGCTGTGGTTCTCGAGTCTGATTTCAGGCTGGGCGGACAACTGGTTCGCGCTGCACGGCATTGGCGATGTGCTGGCCTACAACCGGCGTCTGCGCTTCGTTTTCGGTCGTAATGGGGCGGCGCGACTGGCGGACGGGTGCCGTCGTCACATCGCGCCGGTGCTTGGGAATCTGACGCTCGGCTTCATGCTGGGTCTGGTGCCGGCTGTGCTGACGGCGTTCGCGCTGCCGTTCGAGGTGCGTCACGTGACGCTCTCGACCGGGGCGATCGCCACGTCCATCGGCGTGCTGGGCATGCCGGTGCTGCGCGACCCGGCGCTTTGGCTCGCGGTGGCCGGCGTGGGGTCGATGGCCCTGCTCAACGTCGGTGTCAGTTTTGCGTTAGCATTCCACATGGCGCTGCGGTCCCGTCCATTGCGATTGGGCGACCGCCGGCAAATCCACCGCGCCATCTGGCGCGCCGTGGTGCGCAATCCTCTGGTGCTGCTGTTCCCTCTGCGCGCCCCGCAGATGGATCCTCGTCCCGAAAAATAAGAAGTTTCATAAGCGGGCGAGGGAACTTCCGCAAAAAATGGGCCAGAAGTACTTGACTAAATTCGTAGGGAATTTATACTTGACGAAAATAGTCGAGATTAATCCCCTGCATCATCATGAGACTTACCACGAAAGGCCGTTTCGCCGTTACGGCGATGATCGACCTGGCCATGCGCCAGGACGCGGGTCCCGTGACGCTTGCGGGCATTAGTCAGCGTCAGCGAATTTCGCTCTCTTATCTGGAACAACTGTTCGGTAAGCTGCGCCGCCACGAGATCGTGGAGAGCGTGCGCGGGCCGGGTGGCGGTTACAGTCTTGCGCGTCGTGCGGAAGAGGTGACGGTCGCTGACATCATCATTGCGGTCGACGAGCCGCTGGATGCCACGCAGTGCGGCAGCAAGGGCAATTGCGAGAAGGGCCAGGACGGCCATCGCGGCCACTGCATGACGCATGAGCTTTGGGCGACACTTAACCAGAAGATGGTCGAGTATCTCGATTCCGTTTCTCTGCGCGACCTTGTCGAGCAGCAGCGTAGCAAGCAGGCCCAGCAGGCGGTCCTGCGCGATACTCGCGAGTCTGGCAGCAACAACCAGACCATCGCTACGCGCATTCCCAATTCGGTCTTCGATATGGCCCGTTCATAACAGGCGCCACGGCACGATCCTGGAGCACCCCATGAAAAACGATACCCTCAACCTTCCCATCTACATGGATTACAGCGCCACGACGCCGATTGACCCGCGCGTCGTGGACAAGATGTTGCCGTACCTGCGCGAGCAGTTCGGCAACCCGGCATCGCGCAGCCACTCGTTCGGCTGGGCTGCCGAGCAAGCCGTGGAAGAGGCGCGCGAGGAAGTCGCCAAGCTGGTGAACGCCGATCCGCGCGAGATCGTCTGGACGTCGGGCGCCACCGAGTCGAACAACCTCGCCATCAAGGGCGCGGCGCACTTCTACCAGGGTAAGGGCAAGCACCTCATCACGGTGAAGACCGAGCACAAGGCCGTGCTCGACACGATGCGCGAGCTCGAGCGCGAAGGCTTCGAAGTGACGTATCTCGACGTCAAGGACGACGGTCTGCTCGACCTGGATGTCTTCAAGGCGGCCCTGCGTGCCGACACGATCCTTGTCTCGGTCATGGCCGTGAACAATGAAATCGGCGTGATTCAGGACATCGCAACGCTCGGCGAGATCTGCCGCGAGAAGGGCATCATTTTCCACGTCGACGCCGCTCAGGCGACCGGCAAGATGCCGATCGATCTGGCCACGCTGAAGGTCGACCTGATGTCGTTCTCGGCACACAAGACGTATGGCCCGAAGGGTATCGGTGCGTTGTACGTGCGTCGCAAGCCGCGTGTGCGCATCGAGGCACAGATTCACGGCGGCGGTCACGAGCGCGGCATGCGTTCGGGCACGCTGGCCACGCACCAGATCGTGGGCATGGGTGAGGCGTTCCGTCTTGCCCGTGAAGAAATGGCGGCGGAGAACGAGCGCGTGCGTATGCTGCGCGATCGCCTGCTGCGCGGTCTGACGGAAATGGAAGAGGTGTATGTGAACGGCGACATGGAAAAGCGTGTGCCGCACAACCTGAACATCAGCTTCAATTTTGTCGAAGGCGAATCGCTGATTATGGCGATCAAGGATGTCGCAGTGTCGTCGGGTTCGGCGTGCACCTCGGCCTCGCTGGAGCCTTCGTATGTCTTGCGTGCCCTGGGTCGTAACGACGAACTGGCGCACAGCTCGATTCGCTTCACGGTGGGTCGTTTCACGACCGAGCAGGAAGTCGACTACGTGGTCGAACTGCTCAAGAGCAAGATCGGCAAGCTGCGCGATCTGTCGCCGCTGTGGGAAATGTACAAGGACGGGGTCGATCTGAATTCGATCCAGTGGGCCGCACACTGAGCATTCAAGGAGTTAGCCATGTCGTACAGCAAGGAAGTTCTGGATCACTACGAAAACCCGCGTAACGTTGGCTCGTTCGAAAAGGGCGATGACGCCGTTGGCACGGGTATGGTCGGCGCACCGGCTTGCGGTGACGTGATGAAGCTGCAAATTCGTGTGAACGAAGCCGGCGTGATCGAAGACGCCAAGTTCAAGACCTACGGTTGTGGCTCGGCGATTGCATCGTCGTCGCTCGTGACCGAGTGGGTCAAGGGCAAGACGCTGGATCAGGCGCTCGATATCAAGAACACGCAGATCGCGCAGGAACTGGCGCTGCCCCCGGTGAAGATTCACTGCTCGATTCTGGCTGAAGACGCCATCAAGGCGGCCGTGGCCGACTACAAGCAGAAGCACGGCCAGTCGGCCGAGCCGGCAAAGGCCGCCTGAGCGGCACGACGATAAAGGAATCAGGCAAAGATGGCCGTTACATTGACCGAGAAGGCCGCGCAGCACGTTTCGCGTTATCTGACGCGGCGCGGCAAGGGCGTGGGCCTGCGGCTGGGCGTGAAGACGACCGGCTGCTCGGGCCTGGCCTACAAGCTGGAGTACGCCGACGACGTGGCGGGCGAAGACACGGTCTTCGAGAGCCACGGCGTGAAGGTGATCGTCGATCCGAAGAGTCTGCCGTACATCGATGGCACCGAGCTGGACTTCGCCCGCGAAGGCCTGAACGAAGGATTCCGCTTCAACAATCCGAACGTCAAGGATGAGTGCGGCTGCGGCGAGTCCTTCCGCGTCTGACGCCACGCCGTTGCGCGAGATCGTGGGTTTTCGGCAAGACGACGAAGGCCAATGGGTCGCGCGACTGGCATGCGGGCATGGGCATCATGTCCGGCATCTTCCTCCATGGCAGATCCGGACATGGACGCAAAGTCCCGCAGGTCGTGAGGCGATGCTCGGCACCACGCTGCCTTGCCGCAAGTGTGAACGCGGCGAGTCGCCCGATGCGTAAGACGGCTGCATTGAGGCGCACGCAAGCGGTTCGGTGAACTTGCACCGCAGGGCCCGGCGCATGGGCAACCGTGGCGGGCCTGGCAGGTGCGACGGGCAGTGGGCAGCAGCGTAGGCAGCAAGGCGGCGCGAGCCGCTTTTTTTACGGGCCGAATGCGGGTGGAATGACGCGACGGCATATCGCATCGACGCCCGTGATGAATGAAGAGTGCGCGATGAGTGCGTTGACTGACAACTATTTCACGCTGTTCGATCTGCCGCAGCGCTTTGCGCTCGATTCCGAGGCGCTCGAGGCGGCTTACCGTGCCGTGCAATCGCGCGTGCATCCGGATCGATTCGCGAGTGCGAGCGACGCCGAGCGGCGCGTGGCCATGCAGTGGGCCGCGCAGGCGAATGCCGCTTTTCGCACGTTGCGCGACCCGTTGCAACGCGCGATGTATCTGCTCTCGCTGCAAGGCATCGATGTGGGCGCGGAGAACAATACCGCGATGGCCCCCGATTTCCTGATGCAGCAGATGGAGTGGCGCGAAGCCATTGACGACGCGGTCGCCGCGCGCAATATCAACGCCCTCGAAGCGCTCGCCCGGTCCTTGCGTGACGATCGCCGTGTGCGGCTCACCAAGCTGGGCGACTGGCTCGAGAGCGGCGCCTGGCAGCCGGCGGCGGAAGCCGTGCGGCAACTGATGTTCATTGCGCGCGCCGAGGAAGACATCGCGCAGCGCATCGAAATGCTGGAAAACGCGTGACGGCCCGGTGCGGCGCCGTCACATGTCATTGAGAACTGCTTGAGAACAGGGTGCACGCGCCAGCGTGTCGCCCGCATTGCAAAGTCATGGCCCTTCTGCAAATTTCCGAACCCGGCATGTCCCCCGCGCCGCATCAGCGGCGACTCGCCGTGGGCATCGACCTGGGCACGACGCATTCGCTCGTGGCCTCCGTACGAAGCGGTGTGGCCGAAGTCCTCCCCGACGATCAGGGCCGCATGTTGCTGCCGTCCGTCGTGCGCTATCTGGGTGGTCACCGTACCCAGATCGGTTACGACGCCAAGGCCGCTGCCGCCACCGATCCGCGCAACACCATCGTCTCCGTCAAACGCTTCATGGGCCGCGGTCTGGCCGATGTCGCTCATGCCGATAATGCGCCGTACGACTTCGTCGACGCGCCCGGCATGGTGCAGATGAACACCGCCGGCGGCGTGAAAAGTCCGGTGGAAGTGTCTGCCGAAATTCTCGCCACGCTGCGTCAGCGCGCCGAAGACACGCTCGGTGACGATCTGGTGGGCGCTGTCATCACGGTCCCCGCGTACTTCGACGACGCGCAACGTCAGGCCACCAAGGATGCGGCGCGTCTGGCCGGTCTGAACGTGCTGCGTCTGCTCAACGAGCCGACGGCGGCCGCGATTGCCTACGGGCTCGACAATGGCGCCGAAGGCCTCTACGCCGTGTATGACCTGGGCGGCGGCACGTTCGACATCTCGATTCTGCGTCTGACGAAGGGCGTGTTTGAAGTGCTCGCAGCGGGTGGCGATTCCGCGCTCGGCGGCGATGACTTCGATCAGGTGATCTATCGCTGGGCAGTGCAGGCCGCCGGTATCGATACCGCATCGCTCACGCCTGAGGACGTGCGCGGGCTGCTCGATCATGCGCGCACCGCCAAGGAAGCCCTGACCGACGCAGAGCAGGCGCCCATCGCGCTCGCGCTCTCGGGCGGACGCAACATTTCACTGCAACTCACGCGTGACCAATTCACCGCGCTCGGCGCGCCGCTCGTGCAACGCACGATTGGCCCGATGCGCAAGGCGCTGCGCGACGCCGGAATGGGGCCGGAAGACGTGAAGGGCGTTGTCCTCGTGGGAGGCGCCACGCGTATGCCGCAAGTGCGCGCGGCGGTCGCGAGCTTCTTTAATCGCGAGCCGCTGATCGATCTCGATCCGGATCAGGTGGTCGCGCTCGGCGCCGCCGTGCAGGCGAACCTGCTCGCAGGCAATCAGGCGGAAGGGGATGACTGGCTGCTGCTCGACGTCATTCCGCTCTCGCTGGGTGTCGAGACCATGGGTGGCCTCGTCGAGAAGATCATTCCGCGTAACGCGACGATTCCCGTGGCGCGCGCGCAGGAATTCACCACCTTCAAGGATGGCCAGACGGCGATGGCCATTCACGTGCTGCAAGGCGAGCGCGAACTGGCGTCGGATTGCCGTTCGCTGGCCCGTTTCGAACTGCGTGGCATTCCGCCGATGACGGCCGGTGCGGCGCGCATTCGCGTGACGTATCAGGTCGATGCCGACGGGCTGCTCTCCGTGTCCGCACAGGAGATGCATTCGGGTGTCGCCGCCTCCATCGAGGTCAAGCCGTCTTACGGTCTGGCCGACGACGACATCTCGCGCATGCTGCAAGACAGCTTCGGCTCGGCCGAGCAGGACATGCGTGCCCGCGCGCTGCGTGAGCAGCAGGTGGAAGCCGAGCGTCTGCTCGTGGCGATTGACAGCGCCTTGCAGGCCGACCCGGAATTGCTCGATGCCGGCGAGCGCGCACAGATCGACGGCTTGCTGGCCGACCTGCGCCAGAAGGCATCCGGCGACGATCAGGCCGCGATCAAGGCGGCGACCGAAACGCTCTCGCATGCGACGGACGAGTTTGCCGCGCGCCGCATGGACAAGAGCATCCGCGCAGCGCTGGCCGGCCGGCGCGTGGCGGACATCGACAAACTGTAAGACACACACGGAAATCCAAAGTCATGCCTCAAATCGTTGTTTTGCCCCACGTCGAGCTGTGCCCGGAGGGCGCCGTGCTGGAAGTTCCGACGGGCACGTCCGTGTGCAGAGCGCTGTTGGATAACGGCATCGAGATCGAGCATGCGTGCGAATTGTCGTGCGCCTGCACCACGTGTCACGTGATCGTGCGCGAGGGCTTCGAGTCGCTGGCGCCGGCCGAAGACGAGGAAGAGGATCTGCTCGACAAGGCCTGGGGCCTGGAGCCGACGTCGCGCCTGTCGTGCCAGACGGTGGTGGCCGACGACTCGGATCTGGTCGTCGAGATTCCGAAGTACACGATCAACCACGCCAAGGAAAATCACTGAGCGACGCCGCTGGCGTTGTGTGGTGACAAGTCAGGAGAAAAGGAGCCTGCCCCATGAAATGGACTGACATTCAGGACATCGCGATTGCACTCACCGAGGCACATCCCGATGTCGATCCGCAGTACGTTCGCTTTACCGACCTGCACCAGTGGGTAATGGCGCTCGACGGCTTCGACGATTCGCCGGACCGTGCCGGTGAAAAGGTGCTCGAAGCCATCCAGATGGCGTGGATCGACGAAGTCTGACGATCGCGCATATCGCATCGCATATTGCGTGGGACGGTCGCGCAGAGGGACGACCTCATGCGTATCTCGTGACGCTTCAGGCCAAACAAAAGCCGCTCTTTCGAGCGGCTTTTGCGTTTTCTGCGATGGCTGTCACGGCGACTGAGGCGAGACGGTGCAAGGCCGCTATCGCTCAGTTACCCCACAGTTATCCTGCGCGCACCAGCCCGTTGTTCTCGAGGCGCACGCGGTCGCCCGGCTGCACGCCCGGTGCCGATTGATACGTCCAGTAGCGCGTCTTGCCGGTGTCCATGCGCACATACACGCGATACACGGTCTCGGAGCGCACGCGCTTCTCGACTTCGTTACCGGCCAGCCCACCGCCCAGCGCGCCGACCACCGTCATGGCGGTGCGTCCATTTCCGGCGCCGAACTGATTCCCCAGCAGGCCACCTGCGACGGCGCCACCGACCGCGCCCAGACCCGAGGCGCTACCCTGCGTTCGGATCGGTTGAACCGACTGCACGGTGCCGCACGTCGAGCAGGCGGCCGCTTGCTGCTGGGCCGGCGGTGCCGAGGTCTGTGCGTACGACGGCTGCGGGGCAGGGGCACGCTGTGCCGGAGCCTGCTGCGGTGCATATTGCGCTTGTTGTGACGCTTGCGGCTGCACTTGCGGCGTTTGCAGCGAAGACGACGACGGTTGTTGCGTCGACGTCAGTGCGTACTGCGAATTGTTGGCAGTCGGCGCGGGGCCGTCGGTGCTCTTGGCCACGGGCAACACGCCCGTGATCGCGGCGACGCCGAGCAGGCTGACGACCACGATACTGCCGGCGGCAGCAGCGACCAGCGGATGCATGCGACGCGGTTGCAGATCGTTATCCATGTTGTTTTCTCCATCGTGCGGTTGTTGCGAACCCCTTTCTGCGTGCTGGCGTGCACGGGTGGTTTCGCATGGGAAAAGTTTCCGTCACAGCGGGCTCGGCATACGTTTCATTTTGTAACGCGATGTAAGATGTGCATCGCAGCGGCGCGGTGCAAGCATCCGGTAGTCGCACGATAAGCGTATGAAAAATAGAGACATTTGCTTTATTTGATGTCATTCCCCGCGCGATTCGCCCGGGGGTGTCTTAACAAATGAAACAAGTCGTGCAGGAGGGGGACGTGAATCGTCACGCGGCATCACCCGGTTTGTCGTTGGCATCCGAAGGAATTGGCGCCGGTCGCGTTGCCATGTCGCGTGGTGTGGTCGTTGCGGCAGGTGTCGTGATGCTTGCACAGTGGCTTTTACTGGGCGCTTGGGCCGTGAGCTGGCTGACGAGCGAGCGACAGGGAACACCGGGCATGCCGCCTCTGGGGCACGACCTGCGGGTCTTCTGGACCGTGTCCTGGATCACCCGTCACGTCGATGCGCTCGCGGCCTTCGATGCCGCGACGTTCGTCCCCGCGATACTTCGATTCTTTCCCGCGTACCCGATGGCCGGGCACTGGCTATATCCACCGACCTTTCAATGGCTCATCGAGCCGCTGTCGCTGCTGTCCTATCCGTGGGCATACGCGCTTTACGTGATCGTCAGCGTTGCGGCATTTGCCATGGCGGTGCGGCAATGGCGACGTTGGGCGAATTGGCCGTGGCTCGTCGTGATGGCATTTCCCGGCCTTTGGGTCGCCTTGCTCGCCGGTCAGAACTCGCTCATCACGCTGCTGTTGATGAGCGCGGCACTTACCTATTCGGGCTCGCGGCCGCTGCTTGCCGGGCTATGCGGCGGGCTGCTCGTTATCAAGCCCCAACTGGCAGTGTTGTTGCCACTCTGGTGGCTGTGCGGCAGGCAGTGGCGCGCGTTGGGCGCAATGATCGTGACGGCGGGCGTGGGTTGCATCCTCTCGCTGGCATGGTCCGGCTGGCCGTTGTGGGAGGCGTTCTTTGCGGCGGTGTCGCGGTTCAACGCGGACGTGGTGCAGCGGGGCGCCGGCGATATCTGGCACGCGATGCCGACGGTATTTGCGGCGGCGCGTCTGCACGGTGCGACCTTGCCGGTCGCATACGCGCTGTACGTCCTCGTGGCCGGTCTGTCGGTGTCGCTCAC
>Ga0181519_10000700_pt1 | contig 30273 bp, 32 predicted proteins | sample PEATcosm2014_Bin_26_FD_121102 | JGI IMG/M metagenome (GOLD analysis project Ga0181519, IMG submission 121102) | Peatland microbial communities from MTU Mesocosm Facility, Houghton, MI, USA - PEATcosm2014_Bin02_10_metaG | ecosystem: Environmental > Terrestrial > Soil > Wetlands > Peat | place...
CGATCGCGTTGAGGAACTGCACCGTTTCCATCGTGTTGAAGTGCACGGTGTTGGACGTGTAAACCTTGTCGGCGTCCTGGTGCTGCGTCGTCGAGTAGTGCACCGTCCCCTTGACACGCGCCGTGACCGGCGGAAGCACAGGACCGTAACCGTCGATCGCGATCGTGTTGAAGCCCATCGCGTTGAACTGCGCGGACGGCGACACGAGGTTCGACCGCAGCCAGAATATGTAGCCGTCCACCGGCAACACGAGGCGCGTGTACCGCGTGAAGACGTATTCCTGCTTGGTCGGTTCTGTCGCGGTGACCATTTTACGGCTGTCTCGGCTTGCGCGGTCCGCGTGGACCGGGGCGACCAGTCGGTCGTGGCTCTACGCCACGTTGTCGCGCTATATACCAAACAGTACTTTCCGGAATTCCGAATTGCTTCGCTACCGACGATCTTTTTTCGTATCGTCGCATTCTTTCCGCAATTTCATCTTTTTGTCTTTCTGTGAGCCTGGGCCCCTGATACCTCTTTTGATGAGACGCCACGAACAACCAATCGCGTGCCGTCTCCATCAGAAACCTCCGATCGTGTCGAGCCCGGACCACTCTTCCGACCACAGCTCGTTGCGGTTCGGTCGCAGTCGCGCCCACTGCAGGATTTCGAGCACCAGGTCGGAGTCTGAATACTGCACCGACTGAACGAATTCGAGTTGGATCGCCCCATCGCCCGTCACCATCGAAACCTGACCGAGCGTGTCGATCCAGGTGATCCAGTCTTGCGACGTGCTTCCAACGGTCTCAATCTGCGTATTCGCATCGCCAATGACGGCCACGTTGCCAAGCAGCTCGACCGGCGCGGACCAATTCGCGGACACGGTTGGTTCAGTCAGTTCCAAGGGCAGCGATGCGTCTTTCGGCGACAATGTCAGCGTGATTTCATCTTGCGTCATTCGATCAACGACGACACTGGACAGAGACTCAGATCGAACGGCGCTGTCGGTGACGAAGACCGGGGATGAAGACTCCGCCGGAACACCAGTCTCCGATCGAACTGAAGGCGTCGTCTCTGCTTGCGAAGTGGCATCGATCGACGGCAGTGCAGCATAAATCTCTGTTGGCGTCTGTCGATCCGCGGCGACGCCAGATGTTATCTCTATCGGAGCACCGGCGTCGGTCGTAACGGTCGGAGACCCGGAAAGAAGTTCGACTGGAAGGCGAGTGTCGGACGCGGCAGAAGGAGTGGCTTCAATGCGAGGCGCCGACTCGGCTCGAACGCTTCCGAAAATTTCGAGGCCGACGCCGGAATCAGCGTCAGAACTGATCGACTCGACGAACTCGACGGAAGGTCGCCAATCCGATCGGACCACATCCTGGTATTCGGTCGGAAGAGTAGTGTCCCTGCGAACGGGTTGAAAAGCCTCCAGGCTGATCGAGGAATCCGAGCGATCGCTTGTTGCCAGCACTTCGAGCAGCGATTGAGCGTCTTTCGAAACGCTGAATAGTACTTCATCAAGCGACACGCCATCACGCACGAATTGGCCGGCGTACTCGGTCGGCGCGGCGGAGTCCACGGTCACCGTGAACAGCCCCGCCTGACCAAGAGCTAACTGGCCGAGTGCGCCGAGACCGAACATGCGTTATTCTGCGGCCTGCAAAATCTTGAATGCCTCGGACAACTGTTCTTCCTCGTCCTCCAGCTCGACCTCAGGCTTGTTCCACAGCCCTTCGAGCGCGATGAGCAGTGACGGCATGACCTTGGTCCGGCCGATGTCGAGATCCAGCCGCTTCTTGGGCATGCGCACGGAGAACGTCTCCTGCAGTCGCTCGACTTCCTGCTTGAGTTCCTCGGCGCGCTCCTCCTCGGGCCGATCGGCCAGCACCTTCATCCGCGCCTCGCGCGCCTTCTGGAACGCCTCAACGTGTGGGCGCAGCGCGTTGAGCATCTGCCAGACAAGGACGAACTGCTCGGCCGGTAGGTCGTAGGGCACGGGCTTGCCGTTCGCCCCCGTGACGGGCGACTGCTCCAGCATGGAGAGCGCGTTGAACCATTCGATGGCTTTGAGCCGAGTAATCCTCAATGTGGCCTCCTATTCGATGACTTCTACGCCGGGGAAATAGCGTAGCGTCATGTCTCTGCCGTTTTCGCCCTTTCTTAAGGGGAAGCGTTTGTAGAAATCGATGCATTGGCAGCACTTGTCCGGCGGCCCGGAATGCTGTCCGAAATTGCACCATGGATGATGTCGTTCAGGAGTGTGGCTCAATGCGGCCTCCCTTCGAGGGCTTCGACGCGGGCCTCGATGCCGTTGAGCCTGTCTATTACCTCTTGCGTCGCGCGCCAAAGCCCGGGAAGCATGCCTCCCTGCCGCAAACCCGTCACGCCAGTCTCATCCGTGACGATGATGTCTCGAACGGCGGCGGGCAGCCGCTCCTTGGCGCCGCCAAATCCGCCGAAGTCGCGCGCGAGAAATCCGATCCTGTGGTCTTGTTCACGCCACTCGTCTGTGTACCAAAACGTCACCGGGTCGATGGCCATGACTGCATCGATCATGGACGGCAACTTCTCAATGTCGCGCTTGATGGTCGGTTCGCTCGGCGTCGACACTGAGAATGACGAGTCCATGATGTGGCCGGTGCCCGTTCCTGCAAAGTTAAAACCGGCACCGCCCGGCGAAGCAACAAACACGCCATAGCCTCCTCCTCCGACGAGGAACTGGATACTGCAGCCAATTTGATGCGCTGAAGTTAGCGATCCCCCAGAACCAAATAGCGTGAGGTTGCCGGCAGTGACGATGGCTTGTGTTAATTTGCATTGATAGTTTGCGGTGCTGGACCCCGGCGTAAATTGCGCGACGGAACATTCCAGCCATTCGCCGATCCCGAGGCCGTTGTCGTAAAAGCTGACCATGCCATTGACCGCGAAAGTGTCTCCGGGAGTTCCTGCGTAGGGGTTATAACCCACGGTCGGGACGGTCGGCGTGGTGGTGATCGGCGCGGTCACCGGCCTGCCGGCCCAGAACGTGAGGGTGCACGCGCCGGGCGTCGTCGGGGCGTTGTTGAGTGTGATGGTGTTGCCGCTCACGCTGACGATGACGGTGCTCGCCGGCAGGACGCCGGGGCTGCCCGATGACACCACGGGCATGCCGGGCACATAAGCATGATTCGTTGGCGCCGCGCTCAAATTGTAGGTCTTAACCCCGTTCACGAGCGTGACGCTCTGCGTGAACGTGCATGCCGACCCGGCCCAACCGCCGACTACATGAATGAGTTGGCTGCCTGTTTGCCCATAGACGCTGGACCCGGCCGCAGCGTTAGTCTTGACGGTGCTAAATGTGCAAGTCTGCGTCGACCCCTGCGGAGTAGGGTCGGTGGTGCCGGCGCTGGTGTTGCCGATGAAGAGCGTCGACTGCAATGCGTCGCCGATCCACACTCCAGACGAATTGTACGGGACCGTCCTGGCGGTGCTGTCCGAGCTGAAGAACCCGTCCGCGAAAAATGTATCCGCGGTGCCAGCCACGCCGGGAGTCGGGAGCGTGCCCGTAGTGCCGGTGCCGTAGCCACCGCCGACCGTCGTCTGCATCAACGTGTTCGGGATGTAGATGCCGCCGCCCTTGTTGATGTAGGCGAGATTGCTCAGCGTCGTCCCGTTCCAATCCTGGAAGATGAAGTCCCACGGACCGGTGGTGCCAGCGCCGGTGTCGATATTGTTGACGATGTTGGCCTCTCCGCCACCGCCAGATTGGTTCCAACCGAACGCTAGACCGCTGGGCTGAATCGGGGTTGTCCCCCCCGAGTTGAAACCGCCAGGACCCGATTCATGCATTCCGGAAACATACAGCCAATTTGTCGGCTGAATGACCAGGTCAGTGGTCGCGACGCAAGTTCCCAACGCGTCGTAACTGGGTGCGCCAGTGTGGCTGTGTCCCCAGGCAGCGCTGTAGTTCCCGAGCGAAAAGACGACCGTCGAGGTGTTCGCGATAGCGAAGAACGCCCCGCCCGTCGCCCCGGAGGCGCTGCCGGTCAGCCCCAGACTGGCAACCGGCGTGGCCGCGTCGCCCATCTTATAGACGCCGACGCTATGAAACCTCATCTCGCTAAGGGTGTCGACGTCTATCCAGCCGCTAACGGTGTTGGCGGCGCTGTACCACGCGATGGAATGACCGTCGCCCGCGCTCCCGGTCGGTATCGAGGCCAGTTGGATGGCCTGATAGTTCGGCGTCGATCCGAGCGCGACCAGCGCGTTGCAGTTGACTCGGAACGCGTTGTAGAAGGCCCCCCCGTCGTTGGATACCTCCACCCCCGTCGTGAGCGGATTGACCGGGTGCCCACCAATGGTGGACGTGCCAGACCCGCTATCGAGGCGAAAAATGGTGTTCATGCCGGCGCTGCTGGCGTTGAATGGATCCGCTTGCACCCCAGCACCCAAGTTAACCATAGAACACTCGCAACCAAACAGGTTGATTGCGGCGTAGGCTCCGAAAGCTCGCTCGACTAACCAATAAGTCGCCCACGCGCCGTTGTACGGCGGCGTCCCCGTGTTCGTGGTGGCGTCGTGATAGGCGTAGAGGTCCATGCCGATGATGTCTTGAACCGGCGAGGTCCCACCGACATAGTCCGACGTGCGCGACGCTGCCCGCAGTGCCGTGTTGCCGAGCGGAGAAACGAACAGCGCGTATGGCCCCCCATAAGCGGTAATCATCGACAGCCAAGACGCCGTGCTGCCCATGACGACGGGGACGACGCTCGCTCCCTGCGTCGAGAGCACGTTGAGACCGCCGACGCCGGGGTCCGTCCCCGTTCCAATACCAACCGCGCCGGACGCGAAGATGCTCATCGCCGTCGCAGTGGTCGTCGTGTTGAGCGCGGTCGTCTGAAAGACGAGCTGCGTGCCCTGTGCTGTATCACTCCAGTTTTGCGCGGCAAGAGCATTAATCAGCACGCGAGCGGCGGATGAGTATCCCGTCGCCCCGTAGCCGAACCCGGTGAATGCGAAGATGTTGTCGCCGCTTTGGACGGCGCTTGGTGAGCCTATGGTCCCGTCCGCGCGGCGCGACGCCCACGCTGTTCGGCCGCCATAGGTATCCGACAGAATGTTCGTGGACGAACCCGCCGCGCCAACGATGTGCGCGACGGTGCCGGACGGCGGCGAGGAGCCGGCCGCAGTGTTGGCGTTCACGGTCAGCAGGCTGTCGGGCGTTTGGAATGTTCCGATGCCGACTTTGCCTGCGCCCGTTATTGTCATCAATTGAGCGAATGAGTTTCCGCGAAATACGAAACTACCAGCGTCATAATTGTCCAAATAAAAGTTGTTGTCGCTGTATTTGAATATTTCAGCTCCGTTAACACCCCCGGAAAGTGAACCGCTGCCATTGAGAAACTGAGGACCGGTACTATTAGTCCACACCAATGCCGATAAAGGATTAGCTGTTGTTCCTACTGCTGATCCATTCAAACTGGCCGTAGTGCTGCCCAATGTAATAATAGTGTCTTCCGCCGCCAGACACCCGATGACGATCGCTTGCGCCGACGCATTGATCGCCGCGTTGGAGTTGGTCGACTTCGTCGGAGTGCGCCCGGTGAGCGAAGGTCCGGAGGAATTGTAAGTCGCGGTGCCGATCTCGCTGGCGCCGTTATCGTTGATGGCGTAGCGCACGGTAGCGCCGTTGGCAACGCCCGCGAGGGCGAACGTCAACCAACCGGTTTGCGCGCCTGCCAGCGAGATGGTGCTCGCCGTGCCGGGCGCACCAGATACGGCTTGCCTTACGAGATCTGCAAAGACTATCGCCATCGTTTCTCCTCCTGACTCCGCTCCCCCGAAGTCAGGTCGTCGATCCAGTGCAGCGCAGGTCGGCCGCGCCTTGGTAAACGGTCGTTCCAGCAGCGAGCGTCAAGCGCAGCCACCCCGCCTGCGCGCCGGAAGCCGCATTGCCGTTGGGCAGCGTACCGGGCGACTGCACCGGAATCGCGCTCGGCTGCACCACGAAACTCAGCGCGCCGCCGCCCTGATTGGTCGGCAGGGTCTGCCGGTTGGTCGAGGTCGCGTTGTCGTTGAGCGCCGTGGTCAGTGCGAGGTCGAGCGAAGCGCCAACAGGCAGCGACCCGGATTCGGATAGCACTTGCATCGCAGCGCCGAGCAATGCGGTCGTAGTGTTGGTATTCGACCAGAAAATCTTCTCGTAGAACACGCGAGTAGAGCCGCCGGGAACGTCAGACTGCGCACCGGTGAAGACGCGAGTGATGCCGGTGACGGGATTCGGCAGGATGTCGAACAGGAAGCCGTAAGCGATGTCGTAGGTCGAAGTGTTGTCGGGAACGGTGCCCCAGTCACGATTGACCGCGACGGTGTCCGCGCCATAGGTGCCAGACGCGTACTGCGCCGAGATCATGCGCAGCTGACCGGCGCCAGTACCGCCAGTGATGCGGATGATGAGGTTGAGGCCGGCGTAAGTCGTCGCTCCGATGGTCGCGCCATCGCCGGACTGCAGCTTGAACAGCGGTGGCGTGGTGCCGGACGTGTTCGAAGAGCCGGCCTGCGCCGTGTGACCGGCAATGAGGCGAGTGTGTCCCATCGCGGCGACATCGCCGACCGCAGACGTGCCGCCGGGGTTGGTCAAGGAGCCGATCGCACCGCCGGAGATGACTCCCGCGAGGAGACGCTGGAACGACTGCCCGCCAAAGGTGCTGGTGATGACGGTGGTGCCGGTGAGCGTCACAGCAGCAGGCGTCTGCACCGTGCCAGTCGAGTCGCGTCCGGATACCTGGATCTTGGTCGCGGTGTCCGACGCGGACGATGATACCACGTCGAGCGCCATTGCGGACGGAAGATCGTAGAACGCGACGCGGTTGGCGAAGTTGATCGCGCCACCGACAGTCGAGCCGTCGACCTCCGGCATGTCGGCCGATCCGTAAATGATCACTTGGTTTGGCGTGACGGACATCTTTTGTCTCCTCTAGTCGACCCAGGACTTGAACGAAGCTTGATAAAGCCCCGTGTCGATGAACGAAGGGCGCGGACCGCGGCCCTTCTTCTGTTTCTGTTTGAACCGCTTGCTGGTGCCAGCGAGCGAGGCTTGCGTCGGGACGCCCGGTACTCCTAGGCTGTCCATCTCCTTGCTACTGAGAAACTTCTTGAATCTATTGTCTATCGCGCTGGTCGCAGCGGCGAACGGATCGGACGGAGGCGGTCCACCTAGTAGCACATTCTCGAGCGCGCCTTCGAGCGAATTTTCCAGGTCGTTAGCGATGTCTTGCTCGTGCTTCTTCACGAAGTGGCCCATCACTTCGTACTTCGCCTCGAGAATCTCGGCGACATCTCCAGTCGACTCGCGGCCGGTCTGGTAGGGCTGATCGATGACGCCTAAGTGGAGGACGGGCATCAGAGCGTATTCGGCGTGTTGTTAAGGAAGCGGCGCATCGCTGGGAGTCCACCACCAACGACATTAACAAAGCCGCCAGTAATGGTGATCGAGCCCTGCCCTGTTGCCGCGGTGTAGTTGATCGTAGTGCCGCCCGTTCCCGAAGTCGTGGTCACCAAGCCGTTCAAACTGGCAAGGTTTGTTCCGGTGCCCAAGAGGCCCGTCACGAAAACCTGAGTCCCAACCGAGGGAGCTAGCCCGGACGGCACCGTGAGCACCACTGCGCCCGTGGTGCTGTTGTAGGTGCCAGACGTGATGGCACCTCCAGCCACGTATCCGGTCGCTGGGTTGACCCAAGGCCACGTTGTCGTGGTGTAGCTCGATCCGGAGAAGAAGCTCGGGATGGTCGCGCCCGCACCGCCGGGCAGATAGTACGAGTTCGGGACGCTCGGATACGGAGGCGACAGGTTACCGCCATATTCGTTCGACCCGCCGATGCCATGCCACTGCTGGCTCTGCGAATTCCAGTCCCAGTTCCCACTCCGTAACTGCGTCGTGTACGTGTTCCCGACCCACTGGAATCCGCTGGGGTCTTGCTGTGCTCCAATGTTCCAAAGGATGACGTTTGGACAGTTGGAAATAAGCGAATCCAACTCCTCGTAAACCCATGTTGTTTGTGTGCAGGAAAAGCCGCTGATCGACGCACTCAACAAAGTCTCGCCATTGAATCCGAGCACATTGCCGGTGAAATTGTGATTATATGAGTTGGCCTGAATATCGGCCATACGACGGCCCAAGAGATCGGCGTAAGGATAAGCGGGCGAACCGGACGCAGTGTAGGCCCGTAGGTTCGTGCAAGGTGTGATGTTCGGGCACATCCCGGTAGGAGACGCGCTGCGGATACCGGAAAGCCAGTTGCGGTGAACAGTGTTCTCGTATGAATTTCCCCAGAACGCGTCGCCTTCGAAATTCTGAGAGTAGTTTCCCTCCATAAGGGCCAGCAGCGTCGTCGTATTGTGCGCTGCGTTGACGCCGGCCTCCGGGCTCTCGGGGTACGTTCCACCGAAGGCATCGTCCATGTAGTTGTAGCCGATGACGTTGCCACCGCCACCATTGCGGACGACCACTTCCTTGTTGCCCTGCCACATGATGTCATTCTCGAACAAGCTGTCGCTTGTCCAAGTGTTCATGCCGCTGAGATAACCGCCGCCCCCCGGATTCGGGCTAGGCGTCTCGTGCATGAAGCTGTCGCGTACCTCGCACCGATAGCACCCATAGAGGCCGATGCCGGTGCCGATCGACCAGTAGCTTTCGACGTGCTTGACCCAGCAGCTCGCACAATAGCCGATCGGCATATTGCCCTCGCCGTCGCCCCCTTCGCCACCGAACAGCAACAATTCCTCCACGGCAAGCGCGGTGCTGATGGGGTAATTGCTGGCGTCGAACGTCGACAGTTGCGCGCCAAGTGCGACCTGGAAAGTGTAATAGAACGGCGTCTCAAATGTGATCGTACTGCCGCTGATATTGGTAATTTTCATCAACTGACTGACGGAGCGATCCTGCCGGGAGAAGAACCTGCGCGAGCCACCGCCAGCCGTCAGCGTGACGCCAGTCCGCGTCGGGTTGGATTGCCCCATCGTAAAGTTCGGAAACGTGCCACCTGTGATGAACCCGTAAGAGGTCGAGAACGTGCTGTCGAAGATCGGGTAGCCTACTTGCGGGATGACGCCGCCAAGATTGATGTTGACGTTGCTACCGCTGTTTGACTGGCTCATCGTAAAGGGGCCGGGATAGGTTCCCGCAGTAATGTAGCCGTAATAGTTGTTCGACGTATCGAATACGGTCACGCCGACGACTTGCACACCGCCGATGTTCAGTTGCGATACGTAGCCTGTGGCTGGCGCTGAATTGATCGTCATACTTGTGCCGGAAAACGACACGTTGGCCGAGCCGTCGACGCCGGTGGGGCCGTTCTGCGCTGAGGTGAATGTCAACGAAGTGCCACTCAGCGACCCGGTAAAATACCCCGAAAGATCGTTCCGATTGCCATAGAAGACGTTCGGGTCACTGTCTGCTACATGATCGATAAGGACCACCTGCCCGATGCTCAAACCGGAGGTGCTGGTAACGGTAACGGTAGTATTTCCCTTCGTCCCATCGGCAGTCAGGTTGGTCGATGTGCCGTTCCCTCCGGAATACCCCGGCGTAACTGCGGTCCAGTTCGGTACGCGCCCAACGTGAAGAATGCCGTAGTTGTGGTTTGTGTTCCGGTCGGACTTGATAATCGCGGTTCCCGAGACATAGTTAAGCGAACTCGCGCTATCATTGGATAAGTTTCCGCCGGTCGCCATTGCCGCAGGGAGCCCAGAACCGCGCAGCGATACATATGAGCACCCGAGCGGAATGTCGATCCCGTTCCCGCTGACTTTGAACTCTCCGGCATTCAGCTTGATGACTTGAGCGTTGAGTTCCGAGGTCGCCGACGTGCAACACGTCGAATAGGCGCTGTTGATCTGCGTTGTGTCGTCCGTCCCATTCGCCGTCAGCGTCGTGCAGATAGTGTTTCGAGTCGGTATGCCGCCGTTATAAGTAACCCCAGGTTGCCAATTTCCAGAAGCCGTGCCGAGAAGACGACTTGCCGGAATGATCGGATTCGTCGTTGTCGTGTCGAATATGTTGAAGCTCTGCGGCCACGCAGGCTCAACGATCAACAGCAGAGCAATGAGTGTACGGAGTGCTCTCACAAGCCACCATTGTAACCGCTTGAGCCATTCATGTTGTTGAACAGCGACGTTCGGTTGCCTGAAGTCAGCGCCGTTCCGTAAAACCATCCTTCGCACATCGTGGCGATGAGGGAGGTATAACCGAACTCAACGCTCGCCGCTGAAAACCCGTTGGTTGAAGTGCTAACAGAAGTATCGGTTCCATCGACGTTGATGATCGACGATGTGCTGCTAGCAAGGAATTGAAGCCCGTGGAAAACGCTGTCTGACACGGTTACGCTGGCGCTGTTGCTTCCGGCCCAAAGCTTAACGCTATTCGTCGCGTTCGCGTAAAATGGCGTAACGTTTCCGCCACTATCGCCAATAATATTCGCATTGGTGGTAAAGTTTCCGGTTCTTTTCGACGCAGCGCCAAAGCTTATTGGCTGCGCAAGCGTCAATGACACACCACTGACAAGTGCTTGAGAACCGGCGAAAGTAACGCACGGAAGGCTGTTTAGCGCGTTAAGTGTCAATGTCGGCATCGTCGCGAGAGTAGCCTGCGACACAGGGCATGGCGCCGCGCCCGAAGTGCAAGAATTAGCTCCACTCTGGTCATACATTTGGGTAACCGAGCATCCTGCCGCGTGCGTGACGGTACAGAATGTTGTGACGCTCAGTGTTCCTCCAGTACAAAGCAAAGAAGTTAGGTCAGCAAAACCATTCGTTGCTGCCTTCATGGTACAAGAAAAGCCTCCTGTCGAAGTATCAACGATATCGCATAAATTTCCCGTAGCAGCGGCATAGGCGGCATTGTACGCCCGCGCACAGGAGTAGAATGCTTTTGCTCCGCTGATGGCGTCACCAGGGCCGCTGTAGCCCCCGCCTCCGCTGCTCGGAGCATACGCCGCCGGCCCACCGAATACGCCCGGCGGGAAGCTTTGGTACTGCGCTATCGCCGGGACGAGCGAATACGCCAGTGCAAGGACAGCGAACCATGCCCGCAACATTAACTGAACTTCCCATAGCAGACCACGGACACGTTCGGTCCCGTGGTTACCTTCCATGCGCCGTTCACGCTCACTGCGCCCACTGGGATCGGAATCGGCGCGAGGTTCGATAGGCTCGTTGATCCGCCCGCGAACAAGATGGCTGAATTTGCTGCCGTGTTCGTGCTGTCGAAGACCGTCACCACTCCGGGCGATGTTGATGCCGGGTAGATTACGCAATGGGAGAGATAATCCCCCGCGGCTCCGGTCGAGGATTGCAACACTGTCGCGGTCTGGCTCGCCGCCACGGCCTCGTAGAAGCTGCCTCCGTTGACGACTGCGAGACCGCCCTTCGCGCTGCCGCCAACGACGAGCCCGCCATCCGATCCGGTGGAACGCATCCGATCCCAAGTCGATCCGTTGTAGACGTAGCCGAAGTTCACCACGGGAGCGCCGGCAGAGGACGAGGTCGCCTGTGCATCAGCGGCGCTGGTCACATAGGTCGCGGCATTGTCGACGGTCGTATGCAGCGATGCCGTCGACGTGCAGGACAGCACCGACGACTTGCCCGAGGTGACGGTGATTCCTCCGCTCACGTAGGTGCAGGCGGCGGGTGTCTCGCTCGTGGTTCCGATGGTGAAAGTCGCGCCATCTGCGAGCGCCGTTCCGCCAGAACCAGCTCCGGCCTTGATGTTGACCAGCAGGTTGCCGTTGGCATCCATCTGGAGCGGCGAGACGTTGCCGCTAGTGATGGTCGTCGGCGAGGTATTGAACTGGCCGAGCACGAGGGCGCCATTCGTCGGCGTGGCCGAGTTCTGCGTGCTGACCTGAAGACCCCAATTTCCGATAGTGTTCGGATCGACCTTGCCGATCGCCGTGGTGGCGCTCGCCTGGAGTGTCGCATTGACCGCGAAGGCCGTGTTGTCTGACGCGATGTTGACGCGCTGCGAGCCGGCACCAGAGACGCCGTTTCCTGTCGCAACCGTCGTCGCGCCGATCTGCGCCAGTGAGACGCCGTTCGTGGTGCCGACCGTGGTCTGGTCGATACCAACCTTGCCCATGAGGTTGGTGCCAGCCGGAAGCGCCGCATTCACTTGGACGCCGTTCGTCGTGCCGGGCGTCGTCTGGTCGATGCCGACCTTGCCGATGATGTTTGTGCCGGCGGCGAGTCCCCACGTCGCGCCTGTTCCCGGAGACACAAAGATCGGATTGCCCGCCGCGAGAACAGCGTTGCCCTGCAAGATATTCGTGTAGAGACCATTGGTCGCGCCGATGGCCGCGCTGCCAACCGAGATGTTTGTGAACAGCGGATTGGTCGCGCTGAGTGCGGCACCCGCCTGCGACAACTGCGCGGGAAGCGGGTTGTTCGCTGCTAGGACCGACCCGCCTTGCGTCGGAACGACACCGCTGCCATTGGCGAGCGAAGGCGTCGTGTTGAGCGAGACGACGCCGGGTGTTGTTGAATTGAAAAGCTGGGCGCCGGCCGTATTGATCGGCACTGTAGCGGTGCAGTCTGTGTTCGCCGCTGCACACAGTCCCGTACCAGCCGGTGTCGTCGTCGAATTGAATGAAACGAACGCGCTCGGTCCAGCGCCCGGCGTGTAGAGCCAATTGGCGTAGGTTGGCAGCGCGCTGGCGTCGAGCGCGAGACCGCAAACCAGGACGCGTAGAAGGTTGCGCCACTTCATCGGGAATTACTCCTTAGGCTGATCCGGCGGCGGCGCCGCGGCGTTGGCCTTCGCGTCAGCGTCAGCCTTTTCTTTCGCTTCCTTCGCGATCTTGTCGCGAACGGCCTTCTCGAGCGCATCGGTCTGATTCTTCACGAGACCCTGGTACTGGCGCGTGAGTTGCCCACCGATATCGTCCATGAGCGGCGCGACTTCCTCGTGCGGGCGCTTGCCGAGCACCTGGCGGATGTATTCCCACTGCGTGCTCTTGAGCTGGACGCCGACGACGGGGTCCTGTTGCTGAGCGAAAGCAACTCCCGCAAAGCTGACTCCGAGCGCAGTCAACCCAAAAGCAACGAAAGATACACGCATCAGAACGCTCCTATGTACTGGCTGTTGCACGCTTGCGAAAAGTCCATCTCATTCGAACACGTCGGAGGCGGTCCCCCACCGCCTGAGCGCGATCTGCTTGGCGACATCGGTCCTTGTCCAGGAACCATCGCTGCGCCGAACTCGGTCGCATTGAACGGGACCATCGGCGACGGCGCAGACGACGCGAGCGCCATCAACGAGAGCAACACGGCGAAGGCGGCGATCGCGCGCGTCATTGGTAGAACGATGCGTTGAGAGCGGCGGTAGCTGCCTGCTGAATGAACTGAAGATTGGAGATGCTGCCGCCAGGAAGCGTCGTGCTCGCCTGCAGCGTCGCATTGTATCCGATGCAGTTCGGACCATTGGTGGAACTGGCGGGGATCGGTTGGCCGCCACTCGCTGATGCAGTCGGCGCCACGCCGTCGTCACGCCAGTTGACGTTCTGCGTCGAAGCACACAGCAGAACGTATTTAGCGAATGGCGGAATGCCAGCAGCGGTCATCGACTCCGAACTGACGGTCGAGGTCGTCGAGAGCAGGTAGACGCCCGCCGCGTTTGCGCCTCCGCCGGAGACTGTCCGCAGCACATAAGTGCCAGATGGCACGCCAGTGCCGACGATTGGTTGCCCCGGCAAGACGCTACCGGTGACGGAGCTGGTTGTAAGCTGATTGCCTGCAATGACACCGGTGAACGATGCGAACACGCAGTTGGTTGAGGTGATTCCGACAGCTGACGCCACCGAGCCGAGATTGCAGAAGCCGAGTGAGGTCTGGAACGGCGCTTGAGCAGCCGCAGGCAGCGACCACAGCAACAGGAGCAGCAGAAGTTTCTTCATGTGAGACCCCACAGCGTCCCGTAGGACTGTGCAATGGCGAGATATTGACGCCCATAGGGCGTCTTGAGGTTCTGAAGGTTGCCAAGCGTAAACGTCTTGGCCGCCTCGATGACCTCGATGGAAGTCGAAGTACTCACGTCAGAGATCGACGCGACGACGCCGAAGTGCGCGTTGCCGATGCCCCAGCGGTATCGTAACCTCTCGAAGAACGCCAGTTGCGTTCCGTCCGGCAACTGTGCGGTCGGCGCTCCCGGCGGGTCGACGGCCCAGTTAATCACGAGGTCCGCGGCGAGATTGTAGACGGCGAGATCATATTGCGATCGAGTGTAGGGCGAATTCTGCTGGTTCGGGATGCACACCGTCGCCAGCAGAGGATTGACGATCCCCAGCGCGACGTTGAAGGCGAAGTTCACCACTGGCGCGTTGGGATCGAGATTGTTCGTGTCGATGGCGACGACATTCGCCAAGAACCACTGAAAGCCGGCAAGGTTAGGCGTCTGAGCCACTTAGCGCGGCGCCTCGATCGAGGTGAAGGCCATCGTCTCGATGTAGCGCCCGCCTTCGTTATGAAAGAAGCGGCTCCCCCACAGGATGACACCCGGCAAGTAAGCTGGAATAGTGACAGTCGTCACGTATTCTCCTGCGCGAGTGAACAGCTGCACGTCGTCGTTGCCCGGCGGGACGCCTGCGCAGTTAGCCATCTCGCCGCCCCCTGCGCTGCGACCGGGTCATTTCCTTGACCGGCGTCGGATCTTCCGACCGCGTCACCCGCAGCCGCTCCTCGACCGGCTCGTGCTCGGGACCGCTGCCCGTCTTTTCTTCCTTGACCTCGATCTCGAGCTTCTTGAGTTGGTCGGCCATGTTGTTTTCGACCTGCTGGTTGACGGCGATGGCCGCCTCCAGCCTGGTCTTGCGCCCGCGCTCGTCCATCAACTTCTTGTTGTTCTGCATGACATAAAGCAGCTTGGAGATCGGCACCGGCTTGTCGATCGAGTAGCACAGACCTGCGAACGCCTTGTTACGGTCCACCTCGTGGACCGAAATGAGACCATACTTGCGGTGCTGACCGACGATCGAGTCGATCTGAATCTGGTTCAGGTCGCCGGTGATCGGGATTTGCGACCCGATCTCGATCTGCTGCACCCGCATTCCGCCGGACATTGCGCCCGACTCTTCCGGCGTGCGGTACATGAAGGTCTGCACCTGTTGAGTGCAGTTGGCGATGTAGAGACGCATGACACTCTCCCTCTCGTTAAAAGTCCCGCGGGTCGTCCTCATACCGACAATCTCTCGGCGTTGGCGCCAGAGACCAGGACATCTTCCGCATCAACGGCTCTGCTGGCCTAGCAGAGTTCTACTGCCGCGGGATTAGTGTTACTGATACTGCATCGAGATCAGCGTAATCGCTTCCGGACGGATGCCCCACCCGGAAGTGATGCGCCATTCCTGCAGTACGTCGATCGCGCCGCCCGCGAGTGGCGTCGGAATCTCACGCGGCGCCGCCATGTCGCAATACATGAGGGTGCATGCGTCGATGCCCGGAGCGAGCTTGGCGAACTCGTTGGTGTTGATCTTGTCGCCCGCCGGCTTGGTGACTTCCGGCATGGTGATGACCACGAGATCGTTGCCGCCCGCGCCCTGACCGATCAGGGTGTCGTCGTAGCACCACAGAATCTCGTCGCCGTTCATCGCGAGAACATCCTTGACGAGACCCGCGGTGGACGACGTACCGGCGCCGCCGCGCTGGTACTGCACCAGCTGGACGACGTTGTACTCGAAGGTTCCGAGCACGCGCTGCGGCCCGAGGATCGTGAACTTCTTCCCGATGCCGAGCTGGTTGGTGCGCGTCTTGATCTGCTGGATCTGCTGAACCAGGAACAGACCCATCTGACCGTTGTCGTAGGTGACGACGGTGGTGTCGCCGTTGGAATCCGGCGGCAGATTGACCGAAGTCGCGCCATTCGCGTTGACGAGACCTTCGCCGTTCGACGGGTTCAGCCCGTAGAGCAATGCAGTGCGTGCGAACTGGAAGTGGCCCTGCCGCATCCCGAGGCGCTGAGCCTCCTGGATGCTGACGCCCCAGCGACCCATCGCCGCGGTGTCGTGATGATCATACTCGCCGCGCACCCGGATCAGGTACGAAGGAGTCGAAATCATCGACAGCGTGGTCGAGACGGAGGGCAGCTGATTGTACGCCGACTGACCAGCCGCGACCCGCGAGCGCAGGTCGATCCGCTTCATGTAGACGTACAAGTCGCCGTCAGAGAGCTTCATCTGCGGCTGGCCGTCGTAAAGCGTCTCGAATGCGCCGGACGCCTGCACGTACGGCAGGATGATGCCCGGCTCGATGAAGCTCGGGCTGACGATTTGGAATGACGGGGCGATATTCGCCATAACGCTTTCTCCTTCCTATGGCGCCTCAGATGAGGATGATCGCCGTGTTGCCTGCGTACTGCCAGGTGCAGTTGCCGGTGACGGGGTTGTAGACGACCGTCATCGAGTTGCCGAGCTGGACGTCGAGGATCTTGACGTTCAGCAGGCCGGTGCCGTAATTGAGGACCTGGGTGCCCGCGAACGTTCCCCACAGAGTCGAGGTGCCCGGCAGGAGGTAGGTGAAGTGCGACGCGTCGGTCCAGGTGTTGATCGTATGCTCGGTGTTGATCAACGAGACGCTGCCAGTGCCGGTGTTGGTGGTGCCGGAGACGTTGATCACGTCGCCGATGCCTGTGGTCGGCGAAGGCGTCGCCATCACGACCGCGACCTGACCGCCGTTGGTCGAAGACCATGTCTGCGACGTGATCGAGTACGTCGCAGTGGAAGCGTCATACTGCTGCAACAGCTGGTCGTTGAAGTCCCAAGACGACTGCTGCGTGATCGTCCCGCCGAGCAGGCCGGCGGCGTAGGTCGGGTCGATGCGAACTGCGATGCGCGCGCCGGAGCCGAGCCGGTAGAAGTTGACCGTCATGCCGGGAGCCGAAGTCGGAACCGGGCTCTGCGGCGAGTTGATCATCGCGTGGTCCTGGTCGAACACGCTGAAGCCCGTGAGGGTGCCGGCGTTGTTCAGCGACAAGGTGGTCGCGCGAGTGACGTAACCGCCGAGGTTCGGAACCGGGAACGGCTTGGTCGCCGAGATCGGGGTGACAGCCTCCGCGATGCCGACGCCACCCCACATCGGGAGCGTCTCGTTGGGACCGAGAATGCCACCGGCCAGCGCGAAGCGCACCGCCGGATCATTGAGCGCGGTGCCCTGAATATACCCCGCAGTGGAGGTGATGAAAGTGCCCGCCGCATTCGAAGTCGGCAGCGGATTGGTGATGGGGAAGACCATGGTGTGAAGTTCCTTGAAGTTAGAGTGGGCGCCGAGCGACCCGGTAACGATCCGGGCATGCGACTGTCCATATCATCAGAGTCGCGCGCTTATTGGAGTGGGTTCACCTGTCCCCCATCGCTCGGCATAAAGGTTAGTTCTGCGACCGCGTCTCGAAGAACGCGACCCGACGCGTCGGAGGAGCGAACTGCTGCATCCAGGCACGCGGCTGGCCGACCCACGAAATGTGCGTGCGACCGGTCTCGTCCGACTTGCGGATCATGCGGAGGTGTCCCTCCGCGACCGAAGCCGGCGACGTGTTGGCCGCGATCGAATCGGCGTAGATCTGCTTCTCTGCGATCTCGAGCGCTGCGCTGTCGGCCTTGGCGAGCTTGCCGAGGTCCACGTCTTTCCACGCGCCGGACTTCGCCTGGTGCTTCTTGAGCAACCGAATGCGATAGGAGACGACCGATTCCCCGTCCATCGGACGCGGAGCGGAATCGCCCATCATCATGTAGGCGCTGTCGGCGCGCGACTGCGCGTCGGCGAGGGCCGCTTCGTCGGCGTCGGAGCGCGGCGCAACGAGACGCTCGATGCTGTCGAGACGACGGGCGAGCGAGTCAGCGCGAGAGTCCGCCTTCCGGCTGTCCTTCTTCTTGCTGTCGTCATCGTCATCGTCGTCATCGTCATCGTCATCGTCGCCGCGCTTCTTGTCGGCGGCGATCTTCTCGTCGTGCTCGTCGGCCTTCTTGGAGTCCTTGCGCTTGTCCTTTTTGAACTGCTCCGGCATCTCTCCGTCCTTGCGCTTGGAATCTTTCTTGGCCTTGTCTGCGGCGAGTTCCTTCGCTTTCTCATCGTCCTCGTCATCGTCGTCGTCGGCCTTCTTGGCCGAGTCGCCGCGCTTCTTTTCCATCTCCTCGATGGAATCCATGCGCGAGGACAACGAGTCAAGACACGACAACACGCGGTCGAGCTTGGTGCCCGCATCCGCGTCGGCCTTGGAAGTGGAGTCGGTGGCCTTTTCGCCTTCCTTCTTCTCCTCAGTCAAAGCCTTTTTCTCTTCGGTCTCTGGCATTTTACATCTCCTAGGTTTGTCCCGCGAATAACCCTCCTTTGCGCCAACTCCAGCGGGGGAGATGTTGGCCTGGAACTGCGATTCAACTCAAACGCGGCACGCCTGCTTTCTGACCAAGGGATGCCCTTCCTGCCGGGCTTTCCTTTCATCGCTTTGCTAAGATTTGCTCTATGCTCAGCCGAAAAAGGACCCTTTCTCAAAGGCGGCCGATTACCATTTTTGATGCTTTTCTCTCGCTTCTTTCGTCGAGTTTCTTCCGAATCTTTAGCGCCCAGACGGGATGGTGGGCGGCTGCCATTCGCCAGCGCGCGATCGCGCATTCTTTGGCGAGTTTCCTCTGAAACCCTCGATCCGATTCCTTCTCCCCCATCGGACAAATTTGTCAAGCGTCCTGTTCCGAGATCGATGCGGCCGTATTGGCTGATCAAAGATTTTTCCACCGCGAAAGCTTCTTCCGAGGATAAATTTGCCGCCAAAATCTGCTTTGGAACAAAGCCTAGTTCGTTAAGGCGTTTTTTGATCGCCGCCGCTTTCCTGCGATTCTTTGATGCGCCTTTTACGGCTTCGCTTTCATGAAATTTCATCCGGTCGCGTTTTCCCTTCCCAACGTAAAAAGGGTCGGTGCATCCTTCATCTCGGTGCAGCGCGTAAACGTAAAACTCACCCACGGGATGCGTTTCTCTTGCTAAAACTATCCAAGCGATCCACCAAAGCCAAGGTTCGCTTTTCAATTTCATCCAGCTTGCCTGGATCCAGTCTCGGGGATGGAATCGAATCCGCTCTCGCCAATTCCGCGTCAACCTTCACTTCAACCGATTCAACGCCTTCTGGTGGACCCCCCTTATCCCACACCCCCACTTCGCAGATGGCGATGTGGTCCAGGAGACTTGGTTTGCCCTCGATCAAGAGGGTCGATCCGTCTTCGAGTTCAACCTTCTGGTTGACCTCGGGGTAGCGAAATACGACAGACGGAGACGTCGACATCTTGCGATCGGAAAGAACCCGTATCGCGTCTACGTCGTAGACCTTCGCAATCGCCCACACCTCGTCGGCCGCGTGGTGCGTGTCGTTACCGAGGTAGGGCAGGAACACCGTCCCGACGATACGGTCGTTAAACTCCTTCGAGTTCAGCACCGCACCCTTGGGGTGCTCCATAATCACGGGCAGTCCGTTGCATCTCGCTAGAAACTCAGGCGTGAGGTAGTTCTCAGGCCGACGAAACACGAACTCGTCCAACGCTTTGCGATACGCCGTGTCGGTCCCGGTGATCCGGATGTCGAACAGCGTCATGTTCTCGTACTGTTGTGGCGACGTGAGACGACCCTCCGCCATCGCCCGCGCCACGCCAAGTTCGTCCATGTCGAACCGGGCGAGCGCGATCTCGCCCCCCGGATGCAGCGGAGTAGGGGGCGAATCGATCGGCGCCCAGGCCCAGGCGACGTGCTCCTTGTCGGCGCCGAACAGGCTCTCGTCCGGCATGAACGGACGCTCGACTTCCATGACGAACGTGGTGAAGTCGACCAAGCTGTCTGGTGGAGCGGCGGTGGGATCGAAGGCGGCAGCCGGGGCGGCGTCCACCGGGAGGTTTGCCGCGCTCGCCCCGGCCTCCGCCGCGGCCACGAGAGGGACCCCCGCCGCAGCAGCCAAAGTAGATTGATTCGAGATCGACCGCGTATGGAGCCGCAGCTTGAGGTTCGGGTGCTTGCCGATCTCCTCACGCGCCTCGCGCCGCGCCGTCATTTCCGGTGTCTCGTCGTCCTCGGCGCATCCACCAGGAAAACACCACTCGTTCGCATGGTCGCCCTGCCCGCTGCGCTTGAGGAACAGCGCGCGGCGTCCAGGCGCCAGGAACAGTATGCCGGCGGCGTTGATCACGCGCCGTCACTCCGCGGAACGAAGAAGTTCTTGTCGTCGATGGTCAATCGCGCACCATCCTTGCCGATCTCAACATGCACCGCGTGATCGAAATCCGGAAACGGCGGCAACGACGTTCCGTCAGACACAGTCAGGAACGGATCGCACGCCTCGTCGACCACAGTGCCAATGGTGACGTAATCGCCGCCGTGCGCGTGGAACATGAAGGCACACATCCCGGCGATGATCGGAGTCCAGATCACCGCACCATCTCCCGCTTTCCGTGGATCTCGATGCCCGCGCGTTCAGCCCCGGTGTCGGAATCCGCGATATTGCACATCTGCCCGTCGTTGCGGTCCATGTAGCATCCCACGCGGGTCATCAGACGCTCGGCGTCAGCAACAGCCTTGTCGAGCTTGGTGCCGTAGTCTGCGGGAATGGGCGTCTGGTCCTCGGGGGTGCCTGGTTCGGCGGCGTCGGAGCGATCCACTCCCGTCAACGTCCCTTTGTTCTTCATCGCGTAGAACACGCGCTCACCGCTTTCGGGGCCATACTCCTTCTTGAGTTTGGCCATGACCTCTGAACCCTTGGCGGTGAGCGGCATCCCTATTCCCCTTTGACGTGCCAGAGACCGCGGTCCCAGGAGATTTCGCCCCAGTCGTAGGTTTCCCAGCGACCGTCGTCGAACTTGACGCGAACTTGATTGCCGGACTCGTGACGAACGACCACGTCAATGACGCCGAATTGAGTGCCATCCGTGACGTCGGCACCCAGCAATGGTTCGCGCTCGATGGTCGCGTTCATCTGTGCAACGGAGGCGATAGCGACGGCAACGGGCCGACACACCCGATCAGCATGAACAGCAAGTAAACGCCGAAACACGCAATCAAGACCCACATCACAACCATCATCACCTGCGGCATCGGGGCAGGGAATCCGAAGAACGAGATGAACCATGGAATCAAGATGCGAATGATAGTAATCGCCCCGATCACCACAATCAGGTAAATCCAGAATTGCGGATTGGTTACACAAGCCATAGCAGTTCTCCTTCAGGTGGTGGTCCCTCCCCCGCCTTTCAGAAAAGCTCCTTGATCATCAGGATGACCCCGATGACGCACGTTCCGACGATTGCAAACAAGATGGAAACGAACGCCCAGGCGAGAGCATTCGCGAATTCGCGAGATGGCGGCAGGTCGCGCATCACGTCGCCTTAATCGCCTTAACGGTGTCCGGCCCTGCGACGCCGTCCGCCGCGAGACCCTTCGACGACTGATACTCGGTCACGGCGCGCATGGTGTCGCGGCCGTAGACGCCGTCCACAGTCAATCCGGCATTGTCGACCGAGTTGAGTGCGAGCTGAAGCGCCTCCACATCCTGCGTGGACGCGGTGGCAGGAAACACCGCGTCTGGTAGAGGTGGAGGCGCAACTCGTGGGATGAAGAACCCGGCGTCGCGCGCGGGATCGCGCAACACGTTCGGGTCGATGTTCATCCCGAATAGCTTGGCCGACAGCTTCTGGTGCATGTCCCAGTCGCCGGAGTTGAGCGCTCGCGTGGTCCCGGAAAAGCCGTTGGACTGCGTGAGCCACGTGCCGTCGGAATCGATGAAGCCCATTCGCTCCAGGTAGTCGCAGGTGTCGCCCGCGCCGTAGCACCACCGCTGCGGCTTGAGATGTGCGTTGGCGAGGAAGAACGCCTGGAACGCGGCACCGTGCGCACCGATCCGGTTGCGCGGGTAGTTGGCGTCGGACGCGTAGGCCAGGAAGAAGTTCTGCGGCGCCCCAAAGAGCTCACATTGCTCCGCAGCCCACTGCCCGTCTGCACGCCCCGCGTCCGCGCCGAAAGTCTGCGCCACCAGCTCGCTGACGATGCCGAGGCGGATCTTGCCGTTGGTCGCCGCGATGGCCCGCGCCTCGGCAGTCTTGATCGTCTTCCACGACCCCGTCGGCGCGCGGCAGACGTAGCGGATGACGTCCACGCCCTGCGGGAATGTGCGCAGCAGATCCGGGATGTGCGGCGTCACGTCCTGCCAGGTGTCGAAAATGTAGCGGGTCATAGGGGTCACTCCTCACTCATATTCCTACGCAACCACCCCTCGAACCCCTCTTGATTTCTAAGAAACGCCTGCACCTGCACTCTCGCGTGTTCCTTCGCTTCGATCTTCAGCCCCCGCATGCGCGCCTTCGCTACTTGGCGCAACTCCCGCCGCGTCAGCGCGCCCATTGGGGCCACTAATTTCGCGTCTAACTCTTGCGAGTTCATCGATGCCCCTCTGGGTGAGCATGTCGCGCGGCAGGTCGCGCAGCGAATAGATCCACTGGTAGTAGCAGCGGCAATAGACAAACTCGCCAGGCTGTTCGATCTCGTCGGTGTAGCCGTTCGGCGATTTCATCAGGCCGCGTTGGAGCGCCCAGTTTCCGCGGACAGCGTAAACCACACTATCTCGCTCTCTGTGGTCTTCGCGGTAATTGTAGCCAGACTGGCGCCAATGCGAATGCCATATTCCCGCCAGAGCGCCCCCTTCCCTAGCGAGAATGTCACTGAGTGAACTCGCGAGCTTGTGTCCCTGGTCGATGACAACGCGTCGCTCTTCGAACGCGAGAGACCCGAGCGCTTTCTTGACATTTTCTTTCACTTCTCTCTTGTCTACGACGACAGATCCGCCCGCGGGAACTGAAGTAGCCCACCCCTTGAGTCGCTGGAGCGTCTGCTCGACGGCTCGTTCCTTATTGAGCTTGATGAGGTCGGCGGCGGCGTATATGCGACGATCAAGCTCTGCGCGAAGGCTCGGCTTGACCCGCTCCAGAACGAAGCGAGCGACGCCACGATGTCGCTTTGCAAGGCCACCGCGCTCCACCAGGCGGCGATAAATGGTCTCGAGTCCACGGCGCAACGCCTCCTCGCGCATGTGTGAGCTGCCGGCGACTCGCTCGGCCGCCTCTTGCAGCATTCTCGTCCAGTATTCGACGCGGCCGGGGCTATCGAAGCCGTGGTCCGTCAGGTCCGCGACGGCCGCGGTGAGAATCTCGTCGAAGGTACGGCGAGCGGAAGCGGGCATTATTCGAACATCGAAACCTTATTGCCGCCTGTCGCCTGCTGCTTGCGTATGTGCGCCTTCATCTGTTTGGCGACTTCGAGGATCTTCTTGCTGTCGCCCGAATCCTCGACTTGGTCATAAAGCCTTTCGAGCCGCGCCCACTCACGCTCCCATTCGGGGGTGTTCTCTTTGTCAGCATCAGCGCGCTTCTCCGCGTCCTTCCGCGGATTGTCGCCGCCCTTCGCGTCGGACTCCTCGTCGTCTTCCGCGCGCTCGTCGCGCTGGTGCTTGGCAATGGTGTGGTGAATCTCTTCCTGCGTAACGGTGTCGTCGCTCCGCCGCTCCTGCTCCTGGGTGCGGAAGCCGGACGCGATGGGATGGCCGTAGTCGTCGGAGCGACAACGCGCCTCGTACGCGTCCATGCGCTTGACCAGCTTCTCGGTCGTCGAGACCATCTTGTCCATCTTCTCGGCGGACATGTTCGGATCGGGCTTCATAGCGTCGTCCCTCTTGGCATAGCGCTCTTCCTTCTTGTCCTGCGCGATCTTGGTCTTCAGCGCGTTGACTGCGGCCTTGGATTCGCCGGACTGCGCCTTCGCGGCGGGATCGGGCTTGTCCTCGGCCTGCGGCTCGGAGGTCTGCTTGGTCTCGACGACGTGCTTCTCACCGTCCTTGGTCTGGCGGGTCTCTTTGTTGTGCGTCGTCTCCTTGGAGCGGGACTTAGATTCCTGCTGCTCCTCGGCGTCGCTGCATCGATTGCCTTCGCTGGACTCATAATCCGCGGCGTCCGCATACCGATCCACGCGCGACTTGAAGCGCTCGACGGCGCTCACCGCTGCGTCGATCTTCTTAGCGTCGAGTGTCACTTGCGCACATTCCACGGGAAATAAGCAGCCCAGCCGATGAAGTGTCTCTGCGCCGAGAAGAACTCTCTGACGCGAGGGATCTCGCGCAACCAAGAAAATCCTTTCTTAGCGTCGAGCACTGGCTACGCTCCGCAGGATGGCGTCCACACGCCGATCCAGATCACCGATGCGAGCGGTATGGCTCTGTAGCCCTTTGTTGAGGTTGTCGGCAAGACGATCGTTACGTCGGGACTGGATGAGCTTGACGACGCTGTCGACACGTGAATTAGGGGACGGTGGTTTAGGCTCTTCACCTGCAACCCCAACATCTTCCGTAGCGCCGCTCTCAGCCTTCTCCAACTCATACTGCTCCAGGATGTCGTAGTCGAGGTCGAGCGTGGCAGAGATGATGTGCTGGAACTCGTTGACATTGTCGCATGCCCACTGAATGAGAGTAATGCGGTTGGCGGGGTCGAGGATCGGAGCGAGGATTTCTACCAGCTCGACGATCGACTTGAGTTTCACCTCGTCGACCTTGATCAGCTCGCTCTCGGGCTCGCGGATCAGCGAAGGATGCGCCGCCTTGAAGGCGTTCTGCCACTTCTTCAGCGCGGTCGTGTAATCCATCCGCGCATACTCGGGGTCGCGCGCCTTGATGGAATCGAAGAAATCGGGGTTCCACGCGCGATGCTGCACAATCTTGTCGGCATAAGCGTAAGCCGGGCGCATCCATTTCTGCAGCCGCTCGATGTAGCCGGCGACGTATTTGCTGTCCTCGGTGCCCTCGCCGAAGCCCTCCGCGAACGTCTCCTGATTGAGCAGCTTGGCCGGCATATCGTCGCCGGCCGCGATGGTCTCGAGAATGTTCTTGCGCGCGAGAGAGTACGCGCCTTCAAGATTCGTCAAGTCGAGCGACTGCGCATCTTCCTCGGGCGTGATGCCGAGCACGTTGTCGACCACAGCTTCCTGAAGCAGCGCGCGCTTCTGACCGAACAGGATTTGCATCGCGCCGTCGATCACCGATCCCGCCGGCTTCATCTTCGCGACCAGCAGACCCGCCTTGCGCGCGACCATCATGTCCGTCTTCATGCACCACAGGAATGCTTGGAGCGGGTAGACGACGCGCTGATAGACGCTGCGACCAACGAAGCCGAAAGCGGACGTGGTGTATTGAATGTAGATCGGGCGCTCGTTCATGAACACGACGCAACGGTCTTTGGAGTACCGCTCGCCCTGAACCACGATGTCGTTGGTCTTCATGAAGTCGATGGCGTTCGGGTTCTGGTTGAGAACCAGTGACCCGGCCGTGTTCAGCGGATCAAAGATCGAGAACGAAATGTTCTTCTCGTAGAGCTTATCGAGCGGCATCATCGCGTCGGACTTCATGCCGTCGATGATCATTGCCAGCGAAGCAATGCCGTATGTGCGCGAAGTACCAGCGAGCTGCGCGATGTAGGTGTCCATATTGTCGGCTTCCCACTGCTCGAGAAACGCTTCGCGAATTCGTTCCTCGGAGGGGACGGCAATATTGATCTCGCGCGGTTGGCTCATCGCCATCTTGACCGGCGCGTCGACCATCTTGCCGCCGATCGGATGGTACGTATAGATCGTCTTGCAGAGCTGATAGCCGGGCTCCTCGCCGGGCACGATCTGCCCCGCCTGGAGAAATTCGGCGAGCGGGCCGGAGATCGTGGGGCCACCGAACCAGCTCATCGAATCATGTCCCTGCTCACAGCGAACGTCAGCGCCTCAAACGGCCCGCACTGAAAAGAAACGTAGTACCAGAGCACGCAGCTCTCCGAGAGCATCTTCTTCTTAACTATCCCTTCGCGTCCGATCAAGCCTTCGAGCGTGACGCGATTGGCGCTGTGGGCCGGGACCGCGATGAGACGCACTCGGTCACCCACGTTAAGCGCACCAGAATAGTTCGCGACCTTGCCGCTCATTATCGATCGATCCACGCGCGCATTGCCGGAGTCGGGAGGCCGTAAAACAAAGAACATTGCCTCTTGATTCTAGTTTGCCCGTGTCCTCCAGCGGAGCACCATCTGTCTAACCACCGATAGATCGCATACCGAGGAGGACGACCTCGACGAGGAGGATCGCGAAGGCGATCCGCAGATACCAGATCTCGAGGCGTTGCACGGTCAAGCATTATTGCGCGGCGAGCTTCACGAACACGCGGCCCATCTCGCGCCATGCCGCGCGGTCCGATTCATCGCCGTCGAACTGCGGGCCGAACTCGACGATGCCGTCTCGTGAGATAACGGCCACCAGATTGCCGTCCCGCGGCGTGGGCGCCGGCACGTCCTTTTCGACATAGGTGAGCGGGTTCGGATCATCCCGATAGATGAGCGCGAAGAACTCGCCGATGGTGTTGGGCTCGCCCCACCACTTGCCGACCTGAGGCCAGATAACGGTCATGGCACGCTCGATTGTCCATCCCGGCGCGACGTCTACCTTGCCGCGCGGATGGATGATGAGGGCTTCCGCGGTCGCATCTTTGATGGACGCATCATGATATTGCAGCACCAACGCATAAGTGAAATGAGAGTCCATCGGCAGGCTCTGTCCAACGACAGCTTCCTGCGCCAGCGCCGGAACCAGCGGTGCCACGACCGCGGCTGCGCCGAGTGCTGTGAATGATCGTCTGTTCATCTCAAAACCCTCCCGCATCGCCGAGTCCCATCGCGATGCCGTACGTGAAACAATCCAACAAATCATCCGCGCGCTTCGCCGCGTCCTTGTCACCGATGCGGAAGCCGACGACTTGGCTGATCAGGTGATTGCGCGTCGAGCCCTTATAGTTCACGGTTTTAGCGTAGCATTTCTCGCCGATCTTGACCAGACCTCGATATACGTAGCCGCTCACCGAGATGGCGCGCTCGTCCTTGCCGACCGCCGTGAGCTTGGAGTCGATCGCCTTGATGAATGAGCCATACTTCTTCTGACCCTGCTGCACCAGGATCATGCCGGACGCCTTGTCCTCGATCCACACTCCCGCCGGGCCGCGAATGCATTTGTGCTCGTTCGCCAGCGCCTTGAGCGTCTCGACGACATTCGGCAGCCAGGTCTCGAGCACGGCGCCTTCTATTTGGAGAACATCATAATCAAGAAGAACGAGTCGACAGCCAGAAGCGCGGGGATTACGATAGTAAGCAAAATAAATAACAGCGGTTCCATCATTTTCCTTCCCCGTCTTGACGGCGGAGTCGATGACGGCGAACACCGTATCGCAATTCGGCGGCACCGCCACCGGCGCGTTTCCGACAAGAAGAGAGTCTTGCGAAAAGAACGCCGCGCCTGACCAGTCAACGAAGTCGGCAAGGTATTCTTGCTGGTAGACGAGCGGGTGATTGTCACGCTGAAGCTTCTCGACTTCCTCGCGCGGCATATAGGGGTTGTTCGCGGTCGGCGCGTGGAACTCCGCGAAGCCGAACTCGGAGATGGTCTCGCCTTCTCGCGGGCAGATGCGGTAGAAGAAATTGTCGTCGGAGATGCCTGCGGTGTTGCTGGTCGCGACGCAAGTCCCGCCAAGGTCCAGCAATGTCGGCTTGATCGAGCGCTGCCAAATGTCGATCATATTAGGCTTGGCGAATGCCGCCTCGTCAATGATGACGAGCTTGTACTTACGCGACCGACCGGCGCGCTCATTGTCCAGCGACCAGAAGTCGATGCGGCCACCGCCATACAATCGCATCACGCCTTCCATCTTGGAAGACTGCACAATCATCGGGTCGAGCGTGGACGCAAGTTCGTTGTAAGCTTCACTGACGAACTTGTATTCCGGCGCGAACCAGCCAACCGGAAACCCTTGCAGCGCGGACTGCGAAGCGAGGATCTTCGCCAAGTCGGTCTTGCCCCAGCGCCGGCCGCAACGCACCGCGGTGAAACGATTGCGCTCGATCACCTTGAATGCATTGATCTGATCCGGATGCGGTTCGGGCAACGCGATGCGCTTGTCGAACTTCGGCTCTGCGACGGCGACGTTCACTTGTTCTCTTCCGTCTTCACGAAGCCGCCGGTCACTTGCACTCGCAGCACGCCGCCGGAGCCATCGTCATCGTGGCGATCGCGCCAGATTGTCTTGCGTCGATTTTTGAGCCAGAAGATGCAAGCGGTGACGTCGGGCGGGACGTGCTCGATGATTTCTTCTTCTGTGATGACGCCGGTTTCTTTGTCCTTGACCTTGATGTAGCGCTTGCGCGTATAGCCTGTGGCGCGGTGGTATAAGCTGCGCTCCACGCGATCGTCGGCGGGCTCACGGCCGGCCTTTAGAGCTTCGGCAAAAGCTTTGTGTTTGACCATCCAAACGTAGATGGTCGGTTCGCCCACTTCCAGCAGCTCGGCGATCTCGTAATTTGTCATACCGTTCTCGGCGGCCTGCCGAGCAATCACGACGTACTTCGGATCGTACTTGGTCTGCCCGGCATTTGGATTTCCAGGACCACCAACGCCGTACTGATTACCTTTCGGTGCTGCCATGATCCTTGCTTTTCAGCGCTCTGCGCCCCACCCTCGCCGCGCGAGAATGGTAAGTTGAAAGAAAACCCGAAAGCGATTTCTCTTCGTCTGGCGCTGCGCTACGCCATCTAAGCAGCGATGAGATCTTCTTCCGGTATCGCGATGAGCCGTTTGGCTCCCAGCATGTCAAGCAAGACCTGGCAACGCGAGTGCGCGCCCATGCCCTGATAGATTCCCTCGAACTCCCGAAACACGCCATTGATGGCGCGCACCTTGTCGCCACACGTGAACCGATCGGGCGCGAGGGGCAACCGTACGAAGCCGTCTTCGTCGTGCATCGCACGCAGCTCGTCGATAGCCTCGTCCGCCACCAGCGCTGGGCGCTCGTTGGCCATCAGCAGCCGGGTCACCCCGCGCACCCGAGCGAGCGAACGCCATTCCTCGCTCATGGCCGCCAGGAGGTAGCCAGGGAACAGCGTCTCGCGGCGCACCACTCGGCGGCCGGCGACGACGCGAACCCTTTTGATGGCGGGGAGGTAGCAGGTCGCGCCACCGCGCGTGGCATAGTCCTGCGCGATCCGTTCGCTCGAAGGGGCTGTCTGGGCGACCAACCAAGGCATGCGCGCGGAAACTCCCCTCCCAGGGCGAATCGACTGGGACCCTTATCGCTCGGAATGGACCAAAAGGAAAGCCCCTCGAATTCACGCTAAGTTCTGACCCAGAACCAGAACCAAAAAAAGAACCAATTCCCTACCTCCTAAGGAATAAAGCTCCCCTTTCTCTTGCGTCTTTATTCCGTGGGGGGTAAGGAAAGGGGTCGAAATTTGGTTCTGGTCGTCTTTTTCTCCAATGATTACGGTGGAGGTGTTTACGCACCTTTCACCTAAAAATTGGGCCTAGGTCCGGTCTCGCCCGGCCCAGGATCGGGCTTGGTGGGGCTCAATCCGAGGTCGCGAAGTTCCTTCCATTGCATCCCGGCGTGGACCGCCTCCGAGCAAATTAGCTGGGCTTTGAACGCCGAGATCCCCCAAGGCTTGAATGCATGATTAGGAAATTTGTTGATGAACCAACCGCGTTGCCGGGCGATTCGTCGGATGGTCGCGAGCTTTTCTATTCGGTCGTTCTGCCTGCCTTCGTAGAGCTGGTCCTTAATCAACTTTTGGAGGTCGGTGTCAAGGACCATCGCGCCTGTCCCATTCATTTTCTCCTTTATCTGGTCAAGCGTCTTCGCGACCAGCATCTGACCTTCCGAATAGCCTTCCTCAATCATTTCTCGCTTGGTCGAGGACCAAGGAGCGTCCTCCCCCGGCGCAACAGGATCATTATTTTTCAGCCACTCCTGCATCCACCACTTGATGATCCCGAGCCCGCCGTCCTTGAGCCATTCATTGAATTCTCCCCACCAGTGAGGGTCTGACTTCTGATCAGTCACCTTCGGAACAAACCAACGTCGATCGTCCTCACTGAGCTTGAGCGCTCGCATCGAGTTCGAGCACGCGAACACGTGCACCCAATTGTCAATCTTGTAGACCGGTTGATTCTTCTGATTAACAGAGATGTCCGGGTCGGTGATTATCGACTTGAGTTTGTCATAAGCCTTGGAAGAGTGACCGGCATAAATTTCATGGACCACGGCGAGCCGCTTGTGCGCGATCCAATAATTGAACGGACTATCGACGATTTCATGCTCAGAAGGAGTGCTGACGTTTTCCTCTCCTACCAACGGGGCCAATATCTTGGCGAGCGTTCCCTTGCCCACCCCTTGCGTTTCGCTGATCAGCAACA
>Ga0181519_10000702_pt1 | contig 30257 bp, 18 predicted proteins | sample PEATcosm2014_Bin_26_FD_121102 | JGI IMG/M metagenome (GOLD analysis project Ga0181519, IMG submission 121102) | Peatland microbial communities from MTU Mesocosm Facility, Houghton, MI, USA - PEATcosm2014_Bin02_10_metaG | ecosystem: Environmental > Terrestrial > Soil > Wetlands > Peat | place...
CACGAGAACGAGCAGCTGACGTACATCCTCGAAGGGACGCTGCGTCTGTGGTTCGGCAACAACGACGAGCGCGAGGTGACACTCAAGGCCGGCGAGGTCGTCGTGATCCCGTCCAATGTCCCGCACCGCGCGCTCGCGCTCGAGGACACACTCGACGTCGACATTTTCTGCCCGCCGCGCCAGGACTGGCTGACCGGCACCGACGCGTACCTGCGCGGTTAGTCAACCGCGTCGGGCACCACGTGGCCCGCACCGGGCGGCCAGTGCGTTGCTGCCCGTCCGCGTCGTCGATTCTGGAGGATTGACCGATGGACCTCGGATTAAAAGGGCGCCGTGCGCTCGTGATGGGCGCCTCGCGCGGGCTCGGCAAGGCGATCGCGCGGACCTATGTCGCGGAGGGCATGCGGGTCGCGATCTGTGCCCGCGATGCGACGCGCATCGCAGCGACCGCACGGGAAATCGGTGCCGAAGGCATGGTCTGCGACCTGTCGCAGCCGGGTGCCGCGGATTCGCTCGTCAGGGACGCGACCGCGCAGCTCGGCGCCATCGACGTGCTCGTCGTCAATACCGGCGGCCCTCCACCCGGACCATTCCTGGGTTTCTCCGACGACGCCTGGCGCGCCGCCTTCGAATCGTTGTGGATGAGCAGCGTCGGCGCCATCCGAGCGGCGCTACCCGGCATGCAGTCGCGGCGCTGGGGTCGCGTCATCCTCGTCACGTCGATTGCGGCCAAGGAGCCGGTGGCGAACCTGATGCTGTCGAATTCCCTGCGCGCCGGCCTGCACGGCCTCGTCAATGCCTTGAGTCGCGAGGTCGCCCGCGACCAGGTGACGGTCAACGCCCTGATGCCCGGCTACACGCTTACCGAGCGCCTCGAGGAACTGAAGCTCGACGAAGGCAAGCTTGCCGAGCAGATCCCGGCCGGACGCATCGGGCGTCCCGAGGACTTTGCGGCCGCTGCGGCGTTCCTCGCCTCCGATCCGGCGGGCTACATCACCGGCCAGGCGATCGCCTGCGACGGCGGGCTCATGCACTCGATCTGACACTGCGCCGAACCTGGCGGGAGAACCCGAATGGCGACCATGGATTATTCGATCGACGAAGCGGTATGGCAGCGCGTGGCGGAGTTTCGCGCGCCAGAGCCCCTGGGTTTCGGACTCGTGCCGGCGCCGGTGATGTTCAGCGCCACCTTTGCCGACGGCCGCTGGGGACGCGGCGAGCTCCTGCCGTACGGGCCCATCGAGATCCTGCCAGGTGCGCGTGCCCTGCATTTCGCGGAGCAGGTCTTCGAAGGCATGAAGGCGTACCGCGTGGGCCGACCGACCGCAAACCTGTTTCGGGCGCACGACAACTACCTGCGCATGCGTCGCTCGGCGGAGCGCATGGCGATGCCGCCGGTGCCGGAGGATCTTTTCCTCGGCGGAATCGGCGCCGTCGTTGGCGCGTGCACGCCGCTCATTCCCGACAGGAGCGGACGCTCGCTGTACGTGCGGCCATTTCTGTTCGGCACGGAACCCGGATATGCGGTGCGGGCATCCAGTACCGCGCGCTTCATGGTCATCGCGAATCCTTCCGAGGCCTATGCGATGGGGGCGATGAAGGTGATGATCGAGCGCAACCACGTGCGGGCGGCGAAGGGTGGCGTCGGCTTCGCCAAGACCGGTGCCAACTACGCGGCATCCCTGTACGCCTCGACCGAGGCGGTGCGGCGCGGCTACACGGTGGCGCTGTGGCTCGACCCGACCGCGCGGCAGAACATCGAGGAGCTGTCCGGGATGAATCTGTTCGCCGTTATCAACGGCGAGTTGCATACGCCGGTGCTCAATGACTCGATCCTGCCGGGTGTGACGCGCGATTCGCTCGTCACGCTGGCGCGCGACGCGGGCTGGCAGGTCGTCGAACGGACCATGCCGATTGCCGAGCTCATCGACCAGATCGGGCGCGGCGAGTGTTCGGAGGTATTCGCCTGCGGCACCGCAGCGATCGTGGCGCCGGTGAGCGCAGTCGTCGAGGCCGATGGTCGGGAATACCGCCCGGCCGTTCAGGACGACAGGGCCCGGGTCCTGCGCGACAAGCTGCTCGCCATCCAGGAACGGCGTGCCCCGGATCCGTACGGCTGGACGACGGAGGTCGCACCGCTCCTCCCCATGACCGGGGATGCCCGCCGCGCTGGCGCCCGATAGACTTGCTACCGCTCGGCCGCGGCGCGCGCCGCTGGGTGCCGCGAGCCGGGCAGCCGTAAAATCATCAACGCGGCGGGGCGCGTCGGCGCCTGACGCGGAGAACGGGGAGAGTATCTTGATTCACTTTCGCACTGCAGCATGCACGGTATTCGCCGTCTTCGGCCTCGCGTCGTACGCCGTCGCAGATCCCGTGGGAGGGAAGAGTCTCTACGACGTGTACGCAACGCTGTCGGCGAAGCACTTCGTCGATCTCACGCACGCGTTCGGCCCGAAGACCCCGCACTGGAAGGGCTTCGGCGACGAGAAGGTCACGACGCTCTATACGATCAAGAAGGACGGCTTCAAGGTCCAGCAGTTCACGCACGTGGGCCAGTGGGGCACCCATGTCGACCCGCCGGCGCACTTCCACGCAGGCCTGCGCACGGTCGATCAGATTCCGCCCGAGGAGATGCTGCTGCCGCTTGTCGTGCTCGATGTACACGACAAGGTCGCCAAGAATCCCGACTACACGCCGTCCGCCGGGGACGTGCGCGCGTGGGAAGCGAGGCACGGGCGCATCCCGGAGCACGCGTTTGTGGCGCTGCGAACGGACTGGTCGAAGCGGTGGCCGAATGACGCGGCGATGCAGAATCGGGACGCCGCTGGCGTCGCGCACTACCCTGGCTGGAGCATGGAGGTGCTGAAGCTGCTGTACGAGGACCGCAAGATCACCGCCTCCGGCCACGAGACGACCGACACGGATCCTGGTTCCGCGACCACGAAGGACGACTACTCGCTCGAGAGCTACATTCTCGGGCTCAACCACTATCAGATCGAACTGCTCGCGAATCTAGACCAGGTTCCCGAGGCCGGCGCGCTCGTGATCGTGACATTTCCGAAACCCGAGGGTGGCACGGGATTCCCGGCGCGCGTGATCGCGATCGTCCCGTAGGTGCCGGGCGTAGTGCTCCGATCTCCGCGGTTCCGGTCGCCGTGACCGCAACCCGTCTCTGCCCCGGCCGACCAGCGGCGCCGGCGGCCAGCCACCCGATTCCAATAACAAGAGGTTGAGGCCATGAGCACGGATCGCTGGTCGTCGGGTTTTGGCTTCATGCTGGGCGCCGTCGGTGCAGCGGTCGGACTCGGCAGCATCTGGCGCTTCCCGTACCTGTGTGGTGCCGGCGGCGGCTTCGTCTTCATCGCCGTGTTCGTGCTCGCCTGCCTCATCTTCGGCGCGCCGGTGCTGGTCGCGGAGATCGTGATCGGTCGCTGGTCGCGCCGCAGTCCGCCGCGGGCGGCCGGTGCGATCGCCGAGCGCTTCGGCTACTCGCGCCTTTGGGACGTGATCGGCTGGACCGGCTGCGCCGCGGGATTCCTGATCATGACCTTCTACACCATGATCGCGGGCTGGGTGCTGGCCTACACGTGGTTTTTCTTGACCGGAGACTATCCGCGCGGCAACCCGGCGGCGATCGCCGGGAAATTCCATGCCTTCATCGCCGATTCCGGAGCCGCCTCGCTCTGGCAGCTCGGGTTCATTGCGCTCGTCACGCTGACGATCGGTCGCGGGTTGAATCGCGGCGTCGAGTGGGCGAACCGCTGGCGTGCCCCGGCGCTGCTCGCGATTCTGCTGGTGCTCGTTGCCTACTCGCTCGCGATGGGCGACGTGGCCCGCGGCCTGCACTTCGCGTTCGCACCCGACTTCAGCCGGCTGAACGGCGGTGTCGTGCTCGGCGCGGTCGGCCAGGCACTGTTTGCGCTCGGCGCGAGTGTCGGGATCATGCTGGCCTACGGCGCCTACATGCCGGCCGGCGAGTCACTCGGGCGCAGCATCGTCGCGGTGGTCGGTTCGATTTTTGTCGTGTCGCTGCTCGCGACCGTCGTGATCTTCCCGCTCGTGTTCCACTACGGTCTCAATCCCGCGCAGGGGCCGGAACTCGTCTTCCAGGTGCTGCCCATCGCGTTCGCCGAAATGCCGGGTGGCCGGGTCATCGGCTCGCTGTTCTTTGCGCTGCTCGTGCTGGCAGCCTTCACGCCTACGATTGGGGCACTGGAGGCATGGGTTGCGTGGATCACCGAACGTACTGGCATCTCGCGGCTCGCCGCTGCCGGCATCGCTTCGGGTGGATGCTGGCTCATCGGCCAGGGCTCGGTGCAGTCGTTCGGTGCGCTTGCCGGCTGGCACCCGATCGCGTTCATCCCGCGCATGGCGAGCCTCAATTTCTTCGGCCTGATCGACTTCTTCACCTCGTCACTGCTGATGCCGCTGTCGGCGCTGCTCGTCAGCGCATTCGTCGGCTGGCGGCTCGACGCACATCTGCCGGCGGAGGAGCTGAGTGGCCTGCCGGGGATCTGGCGGACATTGCTCCGATTCTCGCTCCGCTATATCTGTCCGCTCGGCATCGTCACCGTCATGGTCGTCGGTCTGTCCGGCTGAGCCCGGCGGCCTCGCGCCGGCTGCCACGCTGTGACCTACGTCTCGTTATTGCTGGTTTCCCGCATTCGGGCGCACACAAGCTGAAGACTTTCGAAATGTGCCCGTATTTCCGGACTTAACGCCGCTACTCTGCCATTGACAGTATGGCCGCGAGCCAGACGGCCCGCGTAGGGTTCCACCAAGGGATGGTGGGGTGCGAGGCAGAGAGGCGATGAGCAACGTCCGGGCCGATGTCGAGTATGGCCGCTCCCTTAAGGCGACGCCGTTCGCGCGCGGGTGCGTCGGCGAATCGCCGCCGCGGTCGTGCGCGGTGCCACAACCTTGCGACCGCGGCGGGCAGAGACTGCAATGAGCGGAACCGCCCCAAGCGGCGAACCGAGCGCAGCCAGCGCAGGCCGGCGCCGGTCCGTCCTGATCGTCGATGATGATCCGGTGTTCGGACTCCTCGCCACCGAGACGCTCGAGCAGGCAGGCTTCGCTGCGCGACTCGCAGGCACCGCGGCCGAGGCATTCGTCGCGTTTGCTGCGGAAAGGCCCGAGCTGATTCTGCTCGACGTCGATCTCCCGGACAGCAACGGCTTCGACCTGTGCGCGAAGCTCCGTGCGCTCTGCGCCCCTGCCGATGTGCCGATCGTCATGGTTACGGGCCACGACGATACCGGCTCGATCGCCCGGGCCTATGAAGTTGGCGCCACCGACTTCATCCACAAGCCCGTCCTCTGGCCGACGCTGCCTCACCGCGTCGGCTTCATGCTGCGCGCGGTCGACAGCATGGGCGCGTTGCGGCTCAGCGAGCAGAAGAACCGCGCCCTGCTGCAGGCGCTGCCGGACACGATCATGGTCGTCGGCGGCAACGGCGTGTTGCTCGAGCACATCACCGGCAGCGAGGCACGCGTTCCTGGCAACTTCGTGGGCAAGTCGCTCGAGGAGGTGCTGCCCGCGAAAGTGGCGCGCGCCGCGCGCGCCTGCATGAGCTCCGGCACCACAGACCTCAGCACCTACGAATTCGAAGTCGGACGCGGCAGCGAGCGACGCTGGTTCGAGGCGCGACTGCTGCCGCGCAGCGGCGGGCCGCTGCTCATCGTCACGCGCGACACCACCGAGCGGCGCATCGCCAAGGCACGCATCGAGTACCTTGCCTACTACGACGTGCTGACCAAGCTGCCGAACCGGCAGCTGTTCGTCCGCGAGGCGGCGGCCGCGATGCAGGAGGCGAAGCGAGCCGGACATCTGCTCGCGCTCCTGTACCTCGACCTGGACCGCTTCAAGCGCATCAATGACAACCTCGGGCATTCGGTCGGTGACGCGCTGCTGCAGTCGGTCGCGCGTCGCCTCGAGGCCAGCGTCAACGCTCCGGACATCACGGCGCAGGGCACCGATGGCGCGCCGCGCGCGCCGAGCCGAGTCGCGCGGCTGGGTGGTGACGAATTCGTCGTGCTCTTGACCGGCCTCAAGGACGAGGAGCAGGCCGTTGCGGTTGCCGAGCGTGTCACGCGCTCACTCGGCGAGCCCTTCGAGTGCGGCGGTCATCGCTTCGTCGTGACCCCGAGCATCGGCATCGCGATGTATCCGAAGGATGCGACGGACGTCGATGACCTGCTGATCAAGGCCGACATGGCGATGTACCAGGCCAAGGACCGGGGCCGAAACGGCCACGTATTCTTTGGTCACTCGATGGCCGTGCGTTCCCTCGGACGCCTGCAGCTCGAGAATGACCTGAGGCGCGCCTTCGAGCGGTCGGAGTTCCGAATCCACTACCAGCCGAAGATGGATGTCGCAAGCGGGACGATCGTTGGCGCGGAGGCACTGCTGCGCTGGTCGCATCCGACTCGTGGCGAGATCCCGCCGGATACCTTCATCCCGGTCGCCGAGGAAACGGGACTCATCGTCCAGCTCGGCGACTGGGTCATCCGCCAGGCCTGCAAGCAGCTGAAGGCGTGGTCGCGCCAGGACCTCGGCGCACTGACCATCGCGGTCAACGTGTCGGTGCAGCAGTTCTCCCGGGACGACTTTCTCGACTCGGTCCTGCGCGCCGTGCGCCACTATGCCGTCACGCCGCAGCAGCTCGAGCTCGAGATCACCGAGAGCCTGCTCATGCGCCACGTCAGCAATACGGCGGCATACCTGAAGCGCTTTCGTGGCGCCGGCATCGCGCTGTCCATCGATGATTTCGGGACCGGCTACTCGTCCCTCGGATACCTGCGACAGTTCCCGGTCGATGCGCTCAAGATCGACCGTTCATTCGTCCGCGACCTGCACACCAGCGATGACGACGCGGCCATCTGCGCGGCCATCATCGCGATGGCACGTGAGCTCAAGCTCAAGGTGGTCGCGGAGGGCGTCGAGAACGTCGAGCAGCTCGAGTTCCTGCGACGACACCGCTGCGACCAGGTACAGGGGTACCTGATCGGCCGGCCGGTGGCGATCGGCGAGCTCGATGCCCTTCTCAGGCGCTCCGTCCGGGTCGAGGCGCCTCGCGCGCCCGGCGTGCCGGAGTCTCCCGCCGCACGCAGCGCCGGCGGCGCTGCTCCCTGACGCGGCGCCACGCGCACGTACCGGGAACGCAACGCAATGAAGCGCTGGTTCAATTCGCTCCCGCTCGCGGCGAGGCTGTCTGCCGCAACGGTCAGTGCAACCGGGATCGCCCTCTTCTGTGCGTGGCTCCTGTACGTCGCGGTGGCCGTTGCCGTGGCGCGGCACGATGCCGGTGAACGCCTGACGATTCTCGCGCGGGCGCTGAGCGGCACTGCAGCGGAGCCGCTGAACCGGGGCGAGCCGGAGCGCCTGCGCGCGCGCCTCGGTGCGCTCGGTGCCGATCCGGGGCTCCGCACCATAACGCTCATCGACGCCGCCGGGGCAGTGATCGCCGCGGTCGTCCCGCAACGCGCGTCGGGTGGTGTCGTCGCGGCAACCGAGCCAGAGGGCGGAGTTCCCGAGGACGCGGCGCTGACGCGCTTGTCCGTGCGGGTGCCCGTGGCACTCGCCGGGGAGCCGCCCGGAGTGCTGCGGCTCGACGCCGACCTCTCCGCGGTGCTCGGGCAGGCCGGGCGCGAGGCCGCGGCCGCGCTGCTGGCGCTCCTGATCCTCGGCCTCTTCGGCCACACGGTGACGGCGCGGCTCCGCCGCGGCGTGCTGAGCCCGGTCACCGGCCTCGCGCGGCTGACCCGGCAGGCACTCGACACCAAGAACTTCGCGATCCGCGCAGAGAAGGAGGTGCACGACGAGTTTGGCGCCCTCGTCGACAACTGCAACGAGATCCTGTCGGAGCTGCAGGCGCGCGACCGCAACCTGCGCGTCTACCAGGGCGAGCTGGAACGGCGCGTCAAGGAACGGACACTACAGCTCGACAGTGCGGTCGCCGAGGCACAGGAGGCGGCCAAGCGTGCCGAGGGCGCGAGCCGCGCGAAGAGCGACTTCCTCGCGCGCATGAGCCACGAGATCCGCACGCCGATGAACGGCGTGCTCGGCATGGCGGAGCTGCTGCGGCACTCGCCGACGCTCGAGGAACGGCAGCGTCGCTATGCCCTGACCATTCACCAGTCCGGCACGGTTCTGCTGCAGATCATCAATGACATCCTAGATTTCTCCAAGATCGAGGCTGGCAAGCTCGAGCTGGATCACGCCCGCTTCTTCGTGCGCGACATCGTCGAGGATGCAGTTGAAATTCTCGGCGAGCGCGCCCACGGCAAGGGCCTCGAGCTGATCTGCGACGTGCCGCCGCAGCTCGACACGACGGTCGTCGGCGACGGTCTCAGGCTGCGCCAGGTGCTCATCAACCTGATCAGCAATGCCGTGAAGTTCACCGAGCGCGGCGAGATCCGCATTTCCGTCCGCGAGTCCGAGGCGGGTCTGTGCAAGTCGCTGTTCGAATTCAGCGTCGTCGATACTGGCATCGGCATCCGGCCCGAGAACTGCGCGACCGTGTTCGAGTCGTTCGCGCAGGAGGACAGCACCACGACCCGTCGCTACGGTGGCACCGGACTCGGCCTCGCGATCTGCAAGCAGCTCGTCGAGCTGATGGGCGGCAAGATCGGCGTGACTAGCAAGCCGGGCTCGGGCTCGACGTTCTTCTTCTCGGTGCCTCTGACGACCGACCGCACGGTGGCACGCGAGCCGCGCCCGACCAAGCTCAACACCACGCGCATGCTGCTCGTCGACGACAATGCGACGGCGCGGCGTCTCCTGCGGGACCAGCTGGCCAGCTGGGGCGTGGTGGTCACCGAGATCGCCTCGGGACGCGAGGCGGCGGACCGGCTGGAGCACAGCTTCGGACCGGAGTTCGATGTCCTCGTCATCGACGACCAGATGCCCGACATGACCGGGCTCGAGCTGGTCGCGACGGCGCGGCAGCGCAGCGACCTCGCCGAGATGCCGGTGCTGATGATGACATCCGGGTCACCTGGCACTCCTCCCGCGGCGCACCTGGCCGGCGGGCCGGTGGTGTTTCTCAGCAAGCCGCTGCGACAGAACGCCCTGCAGGAATGTCTGACCCAGCTGCTGACCCGCGACGGCGCGGGGGACACGGTGATTCGCAAGACGCGGCGCAGCGAGGAATCCGCGGAGAGTGCCACCGCGCGGCTGCGGGCCCGGTTCCGGCGCGTGCTGCTGGTCGAGGACAATCCCGTTAATCAGGAGGTTGCGCGCGCGATGCTGCAGACGCTCGGCGTCGAGGTCGACAGTGCCTGGAGCGGCGGGGAGGCGCTTGCGAAACTCGCAACCGACAGCTACGACGTGGTGCTGATGGACTGCCACATGCCGGAGCTCGACGGCTACGTGACGACCCGGCGGTTCCGCGAGCGGGAGCAGGCGCAGCAGCGCCCGCGAACCCCGATCATTGCCATCACCGCGAACGCCATGAGCGGCGATGCCGAGAAGTGCTATGCGGCGGGCATGGACCGTTATCTCGGCAAGCCGTTCACGATCGAGCAGCTCTATGCCTCGCTCGAGTCCTGCGCCTCCGACCGGATCCCGGGCGCAGGCGAGCCGGGGCGCGCGGCGCCGGTGCTGGACGCGAAGACGATTGGGCGCATACGCGCGATGCACAGTGCCGCGAACCCGGATCTGTTCGCCAAGGTCGTCGGCTTGTACGCGACCAGCTCACGGGCTCTGGCCGACTCGCTGCGCACGGCGACCGTGGTCGCCGACATGGAGGCCGTCGGTCACGCGGCGCACGCGCTCAAGTCGAGCAGCGGCAACGTGGGCGCGACTGCGCTCGCCGCGCTGTGCAAGGAGCTCGAGGCCGCGGCGGCGTCACGGCAGCTGGATGCCGTGCCGGTACTCGTCGAACGGTTGCTGACGGAGCACCAGCAGGTGCTCGAGGCGCTCGGCGCCGTCAGTGCGGCGGCGTAGCCGCGACTGCCGGCGCGGACGCGCACCCCATGGGTGGGCGTCCGCGGCGGGCAGGCACGGTTCCGGCGGTCAGCCCGCGGCGGCGGGCTTCGCTGCCGCGGCGATCACCTCGTCCGCGACCTGGCGCGGTACCGGGTCGTAGTGCGAGAACTCCATCGTGTACGAGGCGCGGCCGCTCGTCATGCCGCGCAGCTGACCGATGTAGCCGAACATCTCCGACAGTGGCACCGTCGCGACCACCGCGATGTTGGTGCCGCGCTCCAGCTGGTCCTGGATCGAACCACGCCGGCGGTTGATGTCGCCGATGACGTCGCCCAGGTAATCGCCCGGCGTCACCGTCTCGACCTTCATCACGGGCTCGAGCAGGATCGGGCCTGCCTTGCGGATGGCCTCGCGGAAGCAGGCCTTGGCGGCGATCTCGAACGTCAGGGCGTTCGAATCGACGTCGTGGTAGCTGCCGTCCTCGAGGGTCGCGCGGAAGTCGACGGTCGGGTACTTCGCGAGCACGCCGTCCTCCTTCTGCATCTTGAGGCCCTTCTCGACGGCCGGCACGAACTCCTTCGGCACGGAGCCGCCGACGGTCTCGTCGACGAACTCGAAGCCCGCGCCGCGCTCGAGCGGCTCGAACTTGATCCAGACCTCGGCGAACTGTCCGGAGCCGCCGGTCTGCTTCTTGTGGATGTACTGCTCGGTGATCGGCTTCGTGAACGTCTCGCGGTAGGCGACCTGCGGCTCGCCCATGACGCCTTCGACGCTGAACTCCGTGCGCATGCGGTCGAGCGTCACTTCGAGGTGCAGCTCGCCCATGCCACGCAGAATCGTCTGGCCGGTCTCGCGGTCGGTCTCGAGATGCAGCGAAGGGTCGGCGCGAACCATCTTGCCGAGCGCGCTGTTGAACTTCTCCTGCTCGCCCTTGTTCTTTGCCTTGACGGATACGCTGATGACCGGATCCGGAAAGCGCATGCGCTCGAGGACCACCGGCTCCGAGGACTCGCACAGCGTGTCGCCGGTCTCGGTCTCCGCGAGCGATACCAGCGCGACGATGTCGCCGGCGCGCGCCTCCTCGATGGGATTCGCTTCCTTGGCAAACATTTCGACCATGCGGCCGATCTTCTCGCGCTTGCCACGCGTCGAGTTCAGCACCGAGGTGCCCTTCGTGAGCACGCCCGAGTAGACGCGAATGAAGGTGAGCGCGCCGTAAATGTCGTTGATGACCTTGAACGCGAGTGCCGAGAACGGTTCATCGTCGGAGCAGACGCGTTCGCCGATCGGATGGCCGTCGGCGTCCACGGTCTTGATCGAGGCCACGTCCGTCGGTGCCGGCAGGTAGTCGACGACTGCGTCGAGCACCTGCTGCACGCCCTTGTTCTTGTAGGACGAGCCGCACAGGACCACCGTGAACGCAGAGTTCAGCGTGCCCTTGCGCAGGCACGCGCGCAGCGTCTCGACCGACGGCATCGCGCCGTCCATCAGGTGCGCTTCCATGGCCGCGTCGTCCTGCTCGAGGCAGGTGTCGACGAGTTCGGTGCGGTACTGCTCGACCTTGGCGAGCAGTTGCCGGTCGCTGGGCACCGTGATGCCGAGGCGGTCGGCGAGGTCCGGGGTGACGTCGAGGACCTGCCACTCGGCGTCCTTGTCGTCCGAATCCCATACCAGCGCCTTCATCTCGACCAGGTCGATCATTCCCTTGAAGTTGTCCTCGGAGCCGATCGGCAGCTGCGCCGGGAGCGGCCGGGCGCCGAGGCGCTTCTTGATCATGTCCACGCAACGCACGAAGTTCGCGCCGCTGCGGTCCATCTTGTTGACGTAGCACAGGCGCGGGACGTTGTAGTTGTCGGCGAGGCGCCAGTTCGTCTCGGACTGCGGCTCGACACCGGCCACGCCGTCGAACACGACGACCGCGCCGTCGAGCACGCGCAGCGAGCGGTTCACCTCGATCGTGAAGTCGACGTGCCCCGGGGTGTCGATCAGGTTGATCTTCTTGTTGCGCCAGAAGGCGGAGACCGCGGCGCTCTGAATCGTGATGCCGCGCTTCTGTTCCTGCTCGAGGTAGTCGGTCGTCGTCGACGTCTTGAGATCCTTCGTGTCGTGAATGTCGATGATCGTGTGCTTGCGCCCCGTGTAATAAAGAATGCGCTCGGTCGTGGTGGTCTTGCCGGCGTCAACATGGGCGATGATCCCGATATTGCGAATATCGGACAGGGGGGTAGTGCGGGGCATAGCAATATTCCGTGGCAGTACTGGGTCGGGCCGTAGAGGACTGATATTTAGGGCGACGGCGTCTTTTCAATCCGAATACGAATGCGGCCCGATTCGACGCCGGGATGACCTAACGGGCGCGGATTCTGCCATCCCAGAGGGTCCGCAGTGAAACTTTTGATGCCGAATCTGTCGCCCGCGCCGCATTCCGCGGGGCGGCCGCAGCCCAGATGTCGCAGTGCCGGCCTGAGCCGGGACGTCAGGCCCCGTCGTGCCGCGAGCACCGCAGGCCCCCGCGGACTGTGCCGAGTGAGTCAGCGGCGTGGAGGGGTTAGTTAAGTCTATGAATTATATGATAAAAGACCGTTACCTTCGGCGGGACAGTCGCGCGAGCCGGGAAGTGGGCCGCCTGGGCCGGCGCCCTCCCGACATATTCCAGCGCTCCGCGGGTCGCCGTGGCCAGCCGGCGGGCCACGCCGGGCGAACGGCATCGTGTGGGCCATGCAGGCGAGCGCCCGGCGGCATGACCGGCCCTCTCAGGCGTTGAAAGTGGCGGCGACGTGGTCCGCGGAGCGCAGGCTGAGTGCAGCGAACGTCAGCGTGCCGTTGGTGCAGCCGGCTGTCGGCAGGGTGGGCGAACCGACGACGAACAGGTTCCCGTGGTCGTGCGTGCGTCCGAAGCTGTCGGTGACGCTCGTCGCCGGGTCGTCACCCATGCGGCAGCCGCCCGCCGGGTGGTCCCAGTATGTGCCGAGGTCGAGGTCACCCATCTTGCCGTTGTCGCTGCGAGCCAGTCTCGAGAACACCGCGCGGATATGCTCGACGGTCGCTTCATGCCGGGCCAGCGATGCTGCATCGGGCCGGTGCACGATTCGCGGCAGCGGGTCGCCGTAACGGTTGTGCGTCGAGCGGTCGAGCGTGAGCTCGCTTGCGCGATCGGGGTGCACGTCGTAGTAGGCCCGCACCCGCGCGGTCGCCCGTTTCGCGCGCGCGCGCCAGTCGGCGAGCAGTGCGTCACCGAACAGCAGCTTGCCGGAGTCGTCGCGCAGTCGGGCGTCGCGATTGACCGTGCTCTCCCACACGCGCAGGTCGTGCCGCACGTAGGGCCGGCTCCGGTCGGCGCGGAAGAACTGGCGCGAGATCAGGCTGTGCTCCTCGTTCATGCCGGGGTAGACCTCGGCGTCGAGTTCGATCTGGCATTGCACGAACGCGTGCCCGGCCATGTACTTGCCAACGAGACCGGAGGAGTTCGCAATGCCATTCGGGAAACGCGGCGAAGCAGAGAGCAGCAGCAGGTGTGAGCTCCACGCATAGCCGGCGGCCACGATGAATCGCTTGGCGCGGTACTCGACCGCGTCGTCCGGCCGGTCACGCCGTACCGCGTGCGCCACCTCGATCGACGGGTGGCTTCCGCCCGCCGCAGCCGGCGCGAGTCGGCGGACGAGCGTGCGGTCGTGCAGCGTGATGGCCTTCGATGCGAGCAGTCGCCGGAACGTGAGATCGGGAGCGTACCTGGCCTGCACGGGGCACACGGTGCAGGTATTGCAGCGCTGGCACTCGCTGCGCCCGTCGTACGGCCGCGTGTTCTTCGCCTGTGGCGTGCCCCAGAACGGAATGCCGCTCTTCTCGGCCCAGGCCTTGAGCTGGACGAGATTCCAGGACAGCGGCATACCAGGCATCGGATAGGGCTCGGAGCGTGCATCCTCGGGCAGAGGGCTCGGCTCGCCGGACACGCCGATGTGCCGTTCCGCCTCGCAGTAGTAGCGTTCGAGCTCCCCCCAGGCCATCGGCCAGTCGACTGCGAGCCCGAACAGCGACGCAAGCCGAGTATCCTCCTCGGAGAAGCGGTTGGTGACGCCACCCCAGTGCATCGCGGAGCCGCCGACTGCCATGGTCCGGGAAATGATTCCCGCGGCTGCCTGGTCGGCGATGAAGTCGCCCGGCCACGGATTTTCGCCGTAGTCCAGCATCCGCGCGCGCTGGGTCCAGCGCTTGCGGGCATCCAGCATCCGCTCGCCGGCCTCGACGACGATGATCGACGTCCCCGGGCGTCGCTCGGACAGCCTCCAGGCGAGCAGCGCCGCGGAGATCCCGCCGCCAATGATGCAGACGTCCGACTCGTGGCGGACGGTCACGTCGCGGGGCCCGGGCGCGACAAGAGCGGCGGGCGGTTCTGCGAGCCGGCGAGCCCGCGGCAGCTGAATCGTCCGATGAGGCGGCCGTAGGCCAGATCGTTGGCGTCGGCGCCGTTGAAGAAATGTGCCATCAAATCGGTGGCAACATGCCCGCCGTCGGGTCGCTCCGGCAGCGTTCGGATGCCGGCTTCCTCAACTGCCGCAGCCACCGCCTGCCGACGTGTCTCGCGGGCAGCAGCGGTGAAGTCGCCGTCCGTCCGGCGGTCGAGATCGGCGAACTGCGCCGAATATCCGGCCGCCGGCGAGGCTGGCGTCGTGCCGGTCCGCGTGACGCCATAGCCATGGTCAGTTTGCGCGGCGGCCCGGTATTCCCGCAGCCAGTTCAGGAACTGGTCCACCGCGCGCGCCTGCCCGTCCGCACCGATCTCCTCGGGCAGCACCACGCTCGCAATTGCCCTGAACCGATCGGCCTGCGCCTCGCTGAGCGCCGACCGCGCGGCTGCCTTGCGGCCGATGGGCAGCCAGGCGGCGAACGACAGAACTGCCTGCAGCAGGTTGCGCCGCTTCAGCATGGGCCGTGTCGCTTGAGAGCGCCGCGGCGCGGGTCGGATCGGGGCCAGGTCCTCGTGCCCGGTGTCATTTCTCTCTCTGTGCGTTCAGCCAGCGGTCCATCCGCGCCTCGAGCAGGTCGAGCGGCATCGGTCCGGGGAGGAGGACCGCGTCGTGGAATGCACGCAGGTCAAAGCGCGGGCCGAGCGCCTTCTCGGCCCGCGCCCGCAGCTCGCGTATGCGAATCTCGCCGATCTTGTAGCCAAGCGCCTGCCCTGGCCAGCCAATGTAACGGTCGACCTCGCTGTCTATCGCGCGTTGCGACAAGCCGGTGTTGTCCCGCAGACACGCCACCGCCTGCTCACGCGTCCAGCCCATCACGTGGATGCCGGTGTCGACAACCAGGCGACAGGCACGCCACATTTCGAGCGACAGGCGTCCGAACAGCTCGTACGGCGTCCGGTAGAGGCCCATTTCTCCGCCGAGCCGTTCGCTGTAGAGCGCCCAGCCCTCGACGAATGCATTGACGTCGCTGTTCTGCCGAAACAGCGGGCGTCCGCCCTGCTCCTGCGCCAGTGCGATCTGCAGGTGGTGCCCGGGTACGCCTTCGTGCAGGAACCACGCCGGCATGCCGTACAGCGGACTCTGGTCGAGCGCGTCGGAATCGACATTGACGACTACCGTCCCGGACAACCCCTGTTCGGGGCTCCCCGGGTTGTAGCCTGAGGACGATTCCTTGAGGTTCGGCGCCACAAGTTCAACGCCGTAGGTCAGGCGTGGCAGGACGCCGAAATAGCGCGGGAGCAATGCGTCGGTGCGCTTGGCGAGGTCCCGCGTCCGCTGAAGATAATCCTCGACGCTGCTCGCGCGGAACTGCGGGTCGGTGCGCAGGAAATGCAGGAACTCTGCCCGCGATCCGCTGAAGCCCGTGGCCGCAATGGCGCCGCGCATTTCCCCGTCGATGCGGGCGATCTCCTCGATCCCGAGCGCGTGGATGCGCGCCGGCGTCATGCTGGTCGAGGCGTGACGCCTGATCAGGTAGTCGTAGTAGGCGCCGCCGTTCGGCAGCTCACCGATGCCAAGACCCGGCGCAGCACCCGGCAGGTAGTCTTGCGCGAAGAATTCCGCGAGGCGTCGCTCGGCGGGCTTGACCTCCAGCCGGACTATCCTGAGCGCGTCCGTTCTGAGCGCGCTGCGCAGCGCCGGCGACAGGGAATCCGGCAGCTCGGCCAGCGGCTTCAGCAACGGGCTGTCATCGGCCGCCTGCGCGGCACGGCGCGCGAGCGTCGCCGCGACCTTCTCGACCACGAGGCGCGGCCTGACGAAATGCGTCCTGAGGCCGCGACGCATGTTGTCGGTCTCGGTCGCATAGTACGCCGGCAAGGCCGCCAGCTTCGCGATCCACGCGCGCGCCTGCGCTTCGGTGCGCAGCTTGATCCCGTCCGCCGCATAGTCCGGAACCGTGAAGAAGCCGTCGCCGGTGTTGAATGGAATGCGCTCCTCGTCGAACGCATAGCCGGCGAGGTCGAGTTCCAGTCGGTCGCGCAGTAGGTCACGATTGAGCTGCTCCTCATCGTTCAACTGTGCGCCCGCAAGCTTTGCGAGCCGCGCCCCGAGTCCGGCGAGCAGGTGCTGGTGGCGGGCGACCGCGAGCTGGCCGTCGTCCGGCCAGCGCCCGAGCGCGACAAGATCGCCACGCTGCCCGGCGGCGATCGGATCGACGTCGGCGGAGTAGCGATCGTAGGCGGCGAGCACGGCCGCGAGCTCGCGCGCTGCGGCGCCGTTGTCGACCGCGAGTGCGGGCGACGTCGCCAGCAGTGCGAGCGCTGCGAGCGCGCCCGCCGCACAAAGCCACGTCCTGGGTCCTCGGTTTAGGTGCACGTCTCGCCCTCGTTGCAACTCAACGCGCGTTGCGGCTTGCCGCCAGCCTCCGCGCCGCTGCGCCCCGTTGCGTGCGGCGTTCATTGCGAGGCGGCAGAATTTGCTATCCTCCGGCGCGATCGTCCGCGGCACGCCGGCATTCTAGGCCGAGCCGGGCGGGCGCCGATAGCGGACCTCGGCGCGAACGCGGTGTGCCTGCTCCGGGCGAGGTGACGGATCGCGACGCACGCGTCCGGGTCCAGGCGACCTGCTGCTGCGGACGGTGTAGCCTCGGGGGGCGGCCGAGGGCCGCGGCCCGAACGCGCACCACCACGCGTAGCGCGGGCTTTGCCTTGAGTCTGCGGTCCAGCTGGAGTCGACCGAGTGTCCGGAACGCGCATCCTGCTCAATCTCGCCGGCTTCGTGGGCCTGCTGCTGTGGGGCACCCACATGGTGGGTACCGGCGTGCAGCGGGGCTACGGCATCGCGTTGCGGCGTGGTCTAGAGCGCAACCTCAACCGCCGCTGGCTCGCGTTCCTGACCGGGATCGGAGTCACGACGCTCCTGCAGAGCAGTACCGCGACCGGCCTCATGGCAATGTCGTTCACGGCCGCCGGCGTGATCGGACTCGCGCCGGCGCTCGCGGTGATGCTGGGTGCCAACGTCGGCACTGCATTCGTCGCGCAGGTGCTGTCGTTCAATATCAGCGTCATCGCGCCGCCGCTCCTGCTCGCGGGTGTGATGATCTTTCGCTGGTCGAAGGGCAGCCGCATCAAGAACGTCGGACGCGCGGCCATCGGGCTCGCCCTGATGATCATGGCCCTCAGCGGTCTGCAGCAGACGCTCGCCCCGGTCGAGGGCACACCGGGGCTCCACGCGCTGCTCGAGTCGCTGGGTGGCGACCCGACGCTGGTCGTGCTGATCGCCTCGCTGCTGACCTGGGCCTGCCACTCGAGCGTTGCGATCGTGCTGCTGGTGTCATCCCTCGCCGGCAGTCACGTGCTGGGAGCACCCGAGGCGATGGCGCTGGTGCTGGGCGCCAACCTCGGCGGCGCGATGCCGGCGCTGGTGCACGCCTCGACGCCGGCGGCGCGCCGCCTGCCGCTCGGCAATCTCCTCGTCCGGCTGGTCGGCGTGCTCTTGATCGTACCGTGGCTGCCCGAGGTGGCGCGGCTCCTCAAGCACGTGTCGCTGAGTGAGGACCGTCTCGCGGTCGACTTCCACCTCGCCTTCAACCTCGTGCTTGCGGCAGTCTTCCTGCCGACCGTGCAGCGCGTGGCGAACCTGCTGATGCGAGTGCTGCCGGACCCGCCCCGACCCGCCGACCCGGGGCGCGCCCTGTATCTCGAGTCGGCCGCGCTCGACTCGGCGACGGTCGCTCTCGCGAACGCCACTCGCGAGACGCTGCGCATGGCGGACATGGTGGAGGCCATGCTGCGCGGCTCGCTCGAGGTGTTCCGCGGCCCGGGGCGGGACGAAGTCGCCGACATATCCGCCACCGACAGCGCGGTCGGCCGGCTGGGCGCGTCCATTCGCAGCTACCTCGTCGCCATCGGCAGTGAGCAGACTCTGGACGACGCTCGCGAGGGGGCACGCCTGCAGGACATTCTCACGGCGGTCATCAACCTCGAGCACGTCAGCGACATCATCGCCAACAGCCTCGTGGAATTCGCCGCGAAGCAGAAGAAGCGGGGCGAGGCCATGTCGGCTAACGAGATGACAGTGATCACCACGATGCACGCAGAGCTGCTCGAGAGCCTGCGGCTCGCGATGGCGGTATTCCTGCGCGGCGACGTTGCCGATGCCCAGCACCTGCTGCAGCGCAAGGGGCGGCTGCGCGAACTCGAGGTCAGTGTCACGGCACTGGTCGTCGAACAGCTCAGGGACTCGGCGGCCGCCACGCGTGCCGCGGGCCAGGAAGCGCAGCCGCAGGCGCCGGACGAGAGCGGCGTGCTGCGGGTCGCGCGCGACTTGCGCCGCATTCATTCGCACCTCGCGAGCTTCGCCCATCCGGTGCTGCACCGCCCGGCGGCGAAGCCACGCACCCGCAGCCGGTCGCGCACAGCGGGTGGCGCACGGAATCCCGTCGTCGCCGACGATCCGGGCTCTGCGAGCGGCCAGCTGAAGACCGATCGCTGATCGGCGGCGACACGGGTCGCGGCACCCGGTCCCGGTCAGCGGAGAACGGCCTGGCGGGGCTCTGCTAGAGTTGCGGTACCGCCGCTGGATGACGAACCATGATGCCTCCGACGATGCGCGCCTGGCTGGTCGCCCTGCTCGGATGCCTCGCAGCGCAGTCAGCGGCGGCTGCCGGCGCCGCGGTCGACCGCGGCCTCAAGATCGTGACTGCTGCCATTCCGATGCCGGACGGAGTCGAACTCGCGGCGACTCTGTACATGCCGGCAGACCTGCGCCCGGGCGAGCGCGTGCCGGCGCTGCTCGAATACCTGCCCTATCGCAAGGACGACGACACGCTGACCCGTGACTACGGTGTGCACGGCTACTTCGCGGCGCACGGCTACGTCAGCGTGCGCGTCGACATCCGCGGCTTCGGCAGGAGCGGCGGTGCGCCGCCGGCGCGGGAGTATTCGTCGATCGAGCAGGAGGATGGCGAACGGGTGATCGCCTGGCTCGCCCGGCAGTCCTGGTCGAACGGCGCGGTCGGCATGTTCGGGATCTCGTGGGGCGGGTTCAACTCGATCCAGCTGGCGATGCGGCGGCCGCCGGCGCTGAAGGCAATTCTGGCGGTCGAGGCAACCGAGGCGCTGTTTACCGAGGACGTGCACTTCATGGACGGCATCGCGCACGTCGATGAGTACGAACTCAGCATGGACCTCGACCAGGGCAGGAGCGGCGCGCCGGAATTCCCGATAGACGAGGCAACGCTCGCGGCGCGGATGGACTCGGCGCCGTGGTCGCTCGACTACCTGCGGCACCAGCGCGATGGTGCCTTCTGGCGCGCACCAGTGCGGCCGCTCGAGGACATCCGGATTCCCTGCTTCCTGATTGCCGGTCTGCAGGACGGCTACCGCGACAGCGTGCTGCGCATGCTGGAACGGGTGCACGCACCGGTGACCGCCTGGGTGGGTCCCTGGAACCACGATTATCCGAACACCAGTGTCTATGGCCCGCGCGTCGAGTGGCGCGATCGCGCCGTCCGCTGGTTCGACCACTGGTTGAAGGGCATCGCGAATGGCGTCGATCGTGATCCGTCGCTCGTCTATTACCTGCAGCACAGCCATCCGCCGGGTGCCCAGCCGCAGGACGTCCCCGGGGAATGGCGTGCCGCGGCCTGGCCGATCGCCGGCGCGCAGCCGCTCACCTGGTTCCTCGCGCCGAATCATGCGCTGGCAGCAGCCCCAGGGAGCTCGTCCATCGACCGGCTGCGCTACGCGCCGTCGGCGGGCGCCGAAGCGGGCTTCTGGTGGGGCGAGCTGCTCGCCGACCAGCGGCCGGTGGACGCCTTCAGCCTCGTCTACGACACGCCGCCGCTCGCCACCGCAGTCGCGATTTTCGGCCGGCCCGAAGTTCGCCTGCTGGCGAGCGTCGACGCGCCACTCGCCAACTGGTACGCGCGGCTCGAGGACGTCGCGCCCGACGGCCAGGTGACGGCCGTGACCGGTGCGGCACTGAGTGGCGCGCAGCGCCGGTCGACGGCGGAGCCGCAGGCGCTGGTGCCTGGCGTCGACTACCCGTTTGCCATCCGCTTGCACCTCGGCTCATGGGTATTCCCCGCCGGCCATCGCATCCGCCTGGCCGTATCGAATGCACTCTGGCCGATGATGTGGCCGACTCCCTTTCCGATGACGGCGCAGCTGAGGCTCGGTGGCGACCAGGGCTCGCGGCTCGAGCTTCCGCAAGTACCCGCACGGGCGACGGCGGCCGCGCCCTTTGCGCCGCCGGCACCGGTGGCCACCGCGCCCGGGACGAGCGACGATGATTTTGCGTGGCCGGGAGTGTGGACGCTGCAGCGCGACGAGGCGAGTGGCCAGGCCCGCGTGACGTGGCGCGGCAAGTCGGCGCTCCGCTTCCCGTGGGGATCGTTCGATCACCACGAGACGCTGCTCTACGACGTCGACGACGGGCACCCGGAGCTGGCGTCGGTCGACGGTCAGGTCGACACCATCCAGACGCTCGGCTCGCAGGTACTGACCTACCGCGGGCATCTGCACGTGAGCAGCGACGCGACAACGTTCTACTACGAGTACACGCGCGAGCTGCTGCGCAATGACGTCCTGGTGCATTCGCGGAGCTGGCGCGAGGCCATACCACGGGATCTCCAGTGACGGGGTACCGCGGGCGCCCGCACCGGCGTTGCCGCGCATCGATCGGCCTCCGCCGGTCGTGCTAGGTGGCCGTTCCGCGGTCTGACGCCGCCGCACGCAGCTGCGCCGACAGCTCGTCGGGGCTGAACGGCTTGCGCAGCACGCGGAAATCTTCCGTGTCCACCTCGACGAAACCGGTCTGCAGCAGCACCGCCACGTCCGGTCGGTGTGCACGTGCCCAGCGCGCAAGCTCGAGACCGTTAAGTGCGCCCGGCATGCGGATGTCCGTCAGGAGAATGTCGGCGGCGAACCCGTCCGCGAGGATCGATCGCGCCTTGTCCGCGTTCTCGGCGGCGGTCACGCGAAACCCGTCCTGGGTCAACGTGTGCTGCAGGATGCGGCGAAGCTGCACGTGATCCTCGACCAGCAGCACGTGCACGAGCAGGGCGGGCACACGCTCGTTCATGCATCCGCTCCGCTGCGCGGCAAGCGCAGCGTGACCGTGGTGCCCTGCTGCGGCGCGCTGCTCAGCGCCATGCTGCCCCCCGACTGGCGGGCGAACCCGTCGACCATGCTGAGGCCAAGGCCGGAGCCCGCGCCCACGGGCTTGGTGGAGAAGAATGGCTCGGTGGCATGGGCCAGCACGTCGGAGTTCATGCCGCTGCCGCGGTCCACCACGTCGATAACAACGCGACGATCGCCGTCCGTCGTCGCCCGGACCGTCACCGTCGCCCCGGGTCCCGACGCGTCGCGGGCATTGGCCACGAGGTTGAGGAGCGCCGCCGTCAGCTGCCGCCGGTCGACCTGGACGGCAAGGGCGGGGTCGCCAGTGTCAATCGCCACGCGCATGGCAGGGCCCGCGAGCTTCTCCAGCATCGGCAGGATCTCGCGTAGAAACGCCGCGATCTCGATGCGCTCAGGATGCAGGTTCTGCTGCCGGGCGAAGCTCAGCAGCTGGGTCGTGATCTCGGCGCACACCTCGCACGCCCGCAGGATCTCGTTCGCGAGTTCGCTCGCCTTTGGATCAGACGCCGCCGCCGACTGGCGCGCCAGCAAGCCGCCGGCCTGCTGAATGACGGTCAGCAGATTGTTGAATTCGTGGGCGATGCCGCCGGTGAGGCGGCCGATCGACGCGAGGCGATCCTCGGTTGCGCGACGGATGCTCTCCGCCGCCTTGCGGCGCCGCCACAGCCAGGTGACGAGCAACGCAATCGCAACCAGCAGCACGGCCGACAGCGCCACGAGATTGCGCACGAGCGCCTGCCGGGACGCTTCGTAGCGCGCCGCGAGCGCTTCCGCGCGGACGCGCTGCAGCTCCTGGTCCTTGAGCGTCATCTCGAACTTCACGCGCTCGCCGGTGGCATTGCGCTGGCGCTCGGCGTCGTTCGTTTCGCGGTACCGGCTCATGTACTCGGTCAGGTCGGCGAATGCCGCGCGCTCCTTGCCGAGCGCGGCATTCGCGCGAGCGCGCCATTGGTAGATCGACATGACGCGCCGCGCATACATGTCCCTGCCCTGGTGGTCGAGCACCTCGTTGAAGATCGCGAGCGCCCTGGCGGCGTGACCCTCCTCAAGCTCGATCCGCCCGAGCAGGGCCTGCGCCTCCTTGGCGACGTCCGTCGATTTCGAGGCCGTGAATGCCCTGAGCGCACTGCTGCACAGCGCCCGTGCGGCGGTGAGGTCGGCGAGCCCGATGCGCGCGTCGCACTGGCTGAGGTCGGCGAAGGCGACGCCCTGCGGGTCGTCGACGAGGACGCTCAGCCGGCGCGCCTCGGCGAATGCCTGCTGCGCCTGTGCGTACTGCCCGATCGACGCGTAGATCTTGCCGCGCAGGAACGTCACGACCGACAGGTTCAGCGTATCGTCATGGGCGGCGGCCCAGTCGAGCATCTCCTTGTTGAGCGCGAGCGCCTGGTCGGTGTCGCCGAGGATTCCCATCACCGAAGCCAGCGTCGCTGCCGCAAGCACCTTCTGGTACTTGAACCCGTGCGCATCGCTCGTGCGGTAGGCGTCCGTCAGCGACACGATCGCGAGGTCCGGGCGATTCATGCGCATCTGCAGCAGGCCGAGCGTGCCGAGCAGGCAGGCGTCGTTGACCGATCCCGGCTCCTGGGCGCGCCGCGCCGACTCGACCTCGGTCACGGCCGCCTGCAGTCCGTCTGCGTCGTAGACGTTCTCGGCGTCCGACGAGAGCAGCGCGACCCGCACCGGGTCATCCTCGCGGGTCACCAGGCGCAGTCCCTGCTGTGCCGCTGCGCGGGCATCGGCATCGAGCTCGAGCATGCCGTAGCTCTCCGACTCGATGGCGTACAGCGACGCCAGTACACGCTGATCGGCTGCCGGAGCGCTGCGCAGCTCCCGGATCCTCGGCTCGACCGCTGCGAGCGCCTGCCGGGCGTTCTTGGTCACGAGTACCTGGAGCGGGGCGAGGGCCGGATAGGGCGTGGCGATGCAGGCCGTCTCCGCAACGGCGCGGGTCAGGTAGAGCGACAGCAGCGCGAGCGCCGCGACGCCGATGCGCGCGCGTGCGCGTTCACGGGCCGGCGGACGGGGCGTCGAGCACGGCTGCATCATTGTCGGCCGTCGCGCCGTGGCGGCTCCGTCACAGCCGGAAGGCGCGGAGGGCACCGCCACGGTCGGGCGCACCGGTGCGCGCCACGACGAGCGGCTGCATCCGTGCCAGGCACGCAGCCTGATCGGGTGGCGGCGCGGCACGCGAGTGGAGAACGCAGCGGGCATCACGCCGCGCGGGTGCCGCGGGTGGATCAACGCAGCTGGCTGTCTTTGCTGCCGCGGCGGTTGTAGCCGCTGGACTGGGTGAGCGTGCGGTCCCTGGCATCCTGGCACGCGACGCAACAGCGAACGCCAGGCAGCGCGGCACGCCGCGCGTCGGGGATCGCCGCACCGCATTCAACGCACTCGACCGGCCCGACGCCACCGGGCAGGCGCGCCTGGGCGCGCAAAATGCCGTCCTTGACGGTCGCGTCGATCTGGTCCTGCACTGCACCGTCGCCCGCCCAGCCCGTTGCCATGGCACTTCTCCGTCCCGTGCGCGCAATCCTATCCCGACGTGCGGGTCGCGGCCATCGCGGGCTGCCTGGCAGGCAGACACCGGAGTGTTGCGCGTGAGCCGGCCTGCTCGACAGTATCCCGTTGATTTTCGCCGCCGGGACCATGGAGGCACCCTGAATCTCCACTAGGGGTCTGGCCTGCATTATGTCCGCTGCCACCCGCGTGAGGCAGTCCTGCGGCAGGCGATGTCCGTGAGAAGCTCCGCCCCTAGCGCGGCGGGCCGGGTTACACCCGGCGTCGGGCCCGGTCGCGCGGGCGGCCGTGTTCCTCGAGGCGCGCCGGCAGCCGGCAACGGTCGATCGGCTTTCGCTGCAGCCGGGGTGGCCTGACTTCCGTCTTGTCCAACGGAGACCCGGACACTCAGCGCCGCTTCCCCGAGCGCGTGACCGAGTGCGGGAAGACCTCGTCGCAGCGGAGCCGTTCAGCGACTTGCAGTGGTGCCAGATTGGCGCTGCAGTGGTCGGCACACACCGTCGGGCGGGCAGGTGCCGACACGGCACGTCACCGCGCGGCGGGGACGGTCGCGAGCGGTGCGCGCACGCCGAGCGCATGGCAGACGGCATAGGTCAGTTCTGCGCGGTTGAGGGTGTAGAAGTGAAAGTCCTGGACGCCATGGCGGTGCAGGATTTCGACCTGTTCGATGGCGACTGCTGCGCCGATCAGGCGACGTGTCTCGGCATCCTCATCCAGCCCCTCGAAGCGCCGCGCGAGCGACGGCGGAATGGCAGCCCCGCAACGGCGTGCGAATCGCTGCACCTGGGCGAAGCGCAGAATCGGCAGGATTCCCGGGACGATGGGTGCAGTGATTCCGGCGGCAGCGCAACCATCGCGGAAACGCAGGAATGCGTCATTGTCGAAGAAGAACTGCGTGATGCCGCGCGTTGCGCCGGCGTCGAACTTGCGTCGCAGGTTGTCGAGGTCCTCACGGGCACTCGGCGCCTCCGGATGCACCTCCGGGTACGCGGCGACTGAGATCTCGAAGTCCGCGACGGAGCGCAGGCCGCGGACGAGGTCGAGGCCCCAGCGGAACGAGTCGCGCCCCGGCAGCCGCGTGGCCTCGGCGCCCGGCGCGTCGCCACGCAGCGCCACGACGTGGCGGACGCCCTCGGACCAGTAGCCGCGCGCCAGCGCGAGCACGGCCTCGCGGGATGCGCCGATCGAGGTGATGTGCGGCGCGACCGTTAGCGTGGTCTCGGCCCTGAGCCGACGCACTATCTCGAGCGTCCGGTCGCGCGTCGAGCCGTCCGCGCCGTACGTGACGGACACGAACTGCGGAGCCAGTCGCCGCAGCCGGTCGACCGAGTGCCACAGCAGCGTCTCCATATCGGGATCAGTCGGCGGGAAGAACTCAAACGAGACGCGGATGCCGGACCCCGGCGCCGAGCGCATGGCCAACGGCGCAGCGCCCGCCTCGGGTGATCCTTCGTCCGGCGCATCTTCGGCAGCAATTGTCATGCGGCACCTGTGCGGGAGCGACACAAGCGCCGATCGGTGGAGCGGCTGCGGGGACGAAGTACGCGTGAGTAGCCGAGCAGGCGTCGGGCCCGTGGCCCGTGGTCGCTTTAGCCGGATTTCTTACGCGCCCGCAAGCTGATCTTCAAATCGGCGCAGCCCCAGACTAGCGGCACGTCGTGTGAGGCGTCAATGGGCCTGCCAGCACGGCCGGCGCGCAGCCGAGTGCCGGTCATAGGCAAATCCGACGCACCGGGCCCCGGCTGCGAATACGGGCGTGCCGCTGCCCCGCTCGGGCCCGCCGGCACGGCGCAATTGCCGTTCCGTTGGTCGCGCCGCGCCTCGCTGCTCCGGCTGGTCGCGGGCTGGGGCGCGACTCACCAGATTCGTGTGCGGCGTTCCGGCGCGAGGAACAACGGCGCATCGGGCGTCACGTCAAAGGCCCCGTACCAGCCATCGACGTTGCGCACGGCTTGGTTGACCCGGCACGCATCGGGCGTGTGCGGGTCGGAGGCGAGGTCGCTGCGCAGGGTCTCGATGCGGCGGTGCCCGCGGCGCAACTTGGCAAAGCTGAGAAAGAAGCGTTGCTCGCCGGTGAGGCCGTCGACGATCGGTGCGGCGGCGCCGTGCAGCGAGGCTCGGTAGGCGAGATAAGCGAGCTGCAAGCCGCCGATGTCGGCGATGTTTTCGCCGAGGGTCAGGTGCCCGTCGACCCTGAGTCCGGGTGCCGCCTCGCAGGCCGAGTAGAGCTGCACCAGACGTGCGGCCTTCTCGTTGAAGCGGCGGTCGTCGGCGACCGTCCACCACTCGCGCATCCGGCCGGCGGCGTCGAAGCGGCGGCCGACGTCGTCGAACGCGTGCGTGAGCTCGTGTCCGATGATCGAGCCGATGCCGCCGTACATGGCCGCCGCGTCGTCGGCGGCATCGAACGCGGGCGGCTGCAGCAGCGCGGCGGTGAACACCACTTCGCGGAAGGGCGCGTAGTTGTAGGCATTCACGGTCTGGGGCGTCATCGTCCACAGCGCCCGGTCGGCCGGTGCATGCAGCCGCGCAAGGTCCCGCGCCCAGGCGTATGCGGTCGAGCGCTCGACGTCGCCGTACAGGTCGTCGCGGCGGATGATCAGGCCCTCATAGCGGTCGCCGCGCTCGGGCACGCCAATCTCGACGCGGTAGGCGGCGAGCTTGCGCAGGGCCTCATCCCGCGCCGGCGCGGACATCCACTCCGACGCCAGGATCCTGGTGCGCAGCTCGCGTCGCAGGTCCTCGATCAGTCCCGCCAGCGCGTCGCGTGCGTGCGGGTCGAACCAGCGGCGCACATAGAGCCTGCCGACGGCGTCGCCGAGCGCACCGCGGCTGCTCTGCAGGTCCTTCGCGCCGCCTCCCGCAACCTGCGAGACCGCCTGCTGCCAGCGGGGTGGTGGCACCTCGACGCCCAGCAGGCGATGCTTATGGAACTCGAAGCCGGCATCCGCGATTGCGTGCGACAGGACCGGCGCGGCGTTGTCGAGCGCGTGAAATGCCGCCCAGGCCTTCAAGGTCGGCAGCGGCGTGCCTGCATAGAGTGCGGCGATCTCGTGCACTGGTGCCGGCTCGACCACGACGACCCGCTTGATGCCCGGAAGTCCCGCCGCTGCGAAGAACGCGTCCCAGGGAAAGCCGGGTGCCTCGGCAGCGAGCTGCGGCGCGGTCCGCGGGTTGTAGATCCTGGATTCGTCGCGTTCGTCGGCCGCCGTCCAGCTCGATGCGGCAATCCGCGCCTCGAACCGGGCTACCTCCGGCGCGAGGCCGCCACCGCCCGGCCAGCCGGCGATCGCGAGCAGGTGGCCGACGTAACGCACGTACTCTGCCCGCTTCGGACCCGCGTCGCCGTCGAGGTACAGGCCGCGGTCGACGGAGCCGAGTCCGGCCTGGCTCAGATAGAGAGCCGTGCGATCAGGGTCATGGCTGTCCGGTGCGACGGAGAGGCTGAACAGCGACCCGAAAAACGTGCTGTTGGCACGACCCATCAGCCGTGCCAGCGCGCGCCGTGACTGCGCGGCGCGGATCTCCGCGAGCCGCGGTGCAAGCGGCGCGAGGCCCGCCGCCTCGATGCGAGCCTCGTCCATGAATGCCGCGTAGTAGGCCCCGACCTTGGCGCGTTCCCCGGCCGGCTCTGTCTCCGCAGTTGCAGCGGCGTCCTCGAGCAGCGCGTGGACCTTGTCCGACGCAGCCATCACCAGGATCGTCGCCATCGAAAAGCCGCCGCGATCGGCCGGAATGGGGTTAGCGTCGAGCCAGCCGCCATTCGCGAAGCGGAAGAAATCGGCATCCGCGGCCGCGCGCGGGTCGCCCCCGGGCCAGGAGCCGGCGGATGCGCCGGCTGCCATCGCCGGTGCCAGCAGCGCGATCGCGCTGACGGCCACGATCCCGCGTAGCACTCGCAAGGCGTGCTCCTTCCCAGGTGCCGGCTCAGCCGGGACGCCACCCGGGTGCCGGCTGGGTCGCATCGGCACGCTCCGGTCAGGCATGAAGTCGCCGGACTCCCGACCTCAGTGCGCGGCGTACATCTTCATGACGTCCGTGCGCAGTGCGAGCTGGCTGTCGCCGCGGCTGTAGAACATGTGCCCGCCGGCATACTCCTTCACCTGGACGCGCTCGGGACTGCCCATGATGGGCATCTGGTCCACGATCAGGACCGATGCCATGAACGGACAGGACAGGTCGGCCCAGCCATGGACGATCAGCACATTCATCTTGGGATCGACGGCCACGGATTCGCGCAGTTCCTCAACGGATCCGTGGTCGAGGCCATCGCCGTCATCGCCGCTGCTCCACAGGCGGTTCACTTCATAGCTGAGCGCGTTGTAGCGCGCCGCGTATTTCCAGCCCACGGTGCGAGTGATGAAGTCGACCATCGCGGTGGTCGTTGGCGCGATGATGCTGTCGAGAATCGGATCGTTCGAGCGCTGTTGCGGCGCGAACGGGAACGGGTCCCAGCCGGTCACATTGGAATCGTAGCGACTGCCAAGCTTGCCTTCTTCGCGGAATACCTCGCGCAGGTACGCCTGGGTCTCGAGACGTCCGCCGGAGCGCCGCACGAACGTCGCATCGAGGCCGGACAGGTCGGTGACCCGCTTGACGATGCGGTCCAGGGCCTGCGGATCCGAGCGCCCCTTCAGCAGATCGGACACGTAATCGGTCCTCGTGTAGTTCACGATCGCGGCCATCGACGCGTCATTCAGCCTGCCGTGGCGCTCCAGATTTGCGGCGGCGATGCTGGGCAGCGTGAGCATCCATGGCAGCGGCGACAGGTCTCCGCCGCGCGAGGCGGTCGGATCGAGGTACGGGGAGACCAGCACCAGTCCGTTCATCGCGATGCCGAGGCGCGTTTGCAGGTAGTGCGAGATGCGCGGACCCCGGAAGCCGCCGTAGCTCTCGCCCACCAGGTACTTGCGCGACGTCAGCCGCTCATTCTTGACGAGCCAGTCGAAGATGACCCGCGACAGGTACTCGATGTCGGAGCGCGGCGTATAGAAGCGCTTCTTCGCCTCGTCTTCCTTCACCAGCGCGTGGCTGAAGCCGGTGCCGACCGGGTCGATGAACACGAGGTCCGTGAAATCGAGCCAGGTTCCGGCATTGTCGGTCGCGATGGCCGGGTCCGAGGGGCTGTTGCCATCAGCGCCGAACTGCACGCGCTTCGGGCCGAGCGCGCCGAGGTTGAGGTACACGGAAGACGCACCCGGGCCGCCGTTGAGTGCGAAGGTCACCGGGCGGTTCGCTCCAGGGATGGTGTAGGCCGTGAACATCACGCTCGCGATCGTCTTGCCCTTCTCGTCCAGCACCGGCAGCGATCCGACCGTGGCGTCATAGCCGATCGACCTGGCGCCGAGCTGCATGGTCTGGTGCACGGTCCGATCGGCCGGGAAGGGCGGCAGCCGGATCTCGTCATCCTTGCCCGCCCCGGACTCGTCCTTGCCGGGTGCGCGCGCATCCTGCTTGGCGGCGGGTTCGGCGTCCTTCGCGAGCGCACGCGGGCTCGACAGGGTCGCCGCAAGCAGTGCGAAGCCGATCAACGAAAGGAAGCGGCGCAGTTGCATGTGAGTTCCTTCAGGTGCACGCGGCGGTAGGGCCGGATCCCGGGCGGCCACAGGCCCGCCCGGTCCGGCACGTAATCTACAGACGTCACGGGTGGCTGCAACTGACGGGGCGCCAACGAGTTCCCCGAATGCGACGACGCGATGTGCCCGCCGGAGGGGGCGGTCCCGGGCAGGGCGATCTGGCAGCGACGTCGATCCCGATGCTCGACGAATGCCGGCGCGCGACGGGCGGCATTTGCCTCCACACCATTGATCAGGAAGGCAATTCTCGCGAACTTGGCGCCCAGTGCGAAAAGACAGGGCGGCTCGACACGAGTGGAAGGATCGTCAGGCTGACCGCTGCTTGCCGCGTACGTAGATGAGCGTGCGGAGTGATATGACCTCGTCCGCCAGGCGCTGGGCGTCCGCCCGGAGCTGGGCGTTCTCGGCCTCAAGCGCCGCAATCTTCTGCTGCAGCGGCGACGACTGGCGGTCCTTTCCCGCCGAGGCCCCCTTGAGCGGACCAAGCAGGATCTTCGCCGTCCGTATGAACCAGTCTTCGACCGGCCCGTGCTCGTCGTCCGCTCGAGCGCCATGCGGCTTCGGCTCTGACACGGCCCGCGCGTCCCCCTTGGAACGCCCGGCGAACAGCTTGCGGAATGGTCCGAACGAGGACGAAGACACGTGAATGCCCTATCGCCGAGAATCCGGCCCAGCCTGCC
>Ga0181519_10000703_pt1 | contig 30255 bp, 31 predicted proteins | sample PEATcosm2014_Bin_26_FD_121102 | JGI IMG/M metagenome (GOLD analysis project Ga0181519, IMG submission 121102) | Peatland microbial communities from MTU Mesocosm Facility, Houghton, MI, USA - PEATcosm2014_Bin02_10_metaG | ecosystem: Environmental > Terrestrial > Soil > Wetlands > Peat | place...
ACGCTGCGTATCTTCACGTTCATGGACGGCGGTAACGTGTTCGATAACGGCCAGGCGATTACCTTCAATAACCTGCGCTATTCTTACGGTTTCGGCCTGTCGTGGATTTCACCGATTGGCCCGCTCAAGCTCTCGATGGGCTTCCCGCTCGTCAAGAAGACGGGCGATCAGTACCAGAAATTCCAGTTCCAGGTCGGTACGTCGTTCTAACGACGCGCAAGCGACCGGTTCCGAACGTTTCATCGTTGTAAAGGGGTAATACATTGAACGGTATCCGTAAGCATTGCCTTCGCGGCGTCGCCGCGGCGTTGCTGGCTGGTGCGGCTTTTGCCGCCATGGCTCAGGATGCGCGCATCGCCGCTGTCAATTCCGATCGCATTCTGCGCGATTCGGCACCGGCCAAGGCCGCACAAGCCAAGCTCGAAGCCGAGTTCTCCAAGCGGGACTCGGATTTGCAGGCGATGGCGCAACGTCTGAAGGCGATGTCGGACAAGCTCGACAAGGACAACCCGACGTTGTCCGACGCCGAGCGTGCCAAGCGTCAGCGGGATCTGGCTGCCGCCGACACCGAGTTTCAGCGCAAGCAACGCGAGTTTCGTGAAGACCTGAATCAGCGTCGTAACGAAGAGCTCGCCGCAGTGCTCGATCGCGCCAACCGTGTCATCAAGCAGATTGCCGAGACAGAGAAGTACGATCTGATCGTGCAGGAAGCGGTCTATGTGAGTCCGCGTATCGACATTACCGACAAGGTGCTCAAGACGCTGAACGCAAGTTCGGGCAGCGGCACCGGCGGCAAGTGACGGGCGCGTCTTCCATGCCGGGATCGCTGTCGGTTTCGCTCGCCCAATTGGTCGCTCGCTTCGGCGGCGACCTCGTGGGCGACGGTGAAGTCACGGTTGATGGCCTGGCGCCGCTCGATCGTGCGGGCGCAAAGCAGCTCGCGTTCCTGTCCAATCCGCTCTATCTCGCCGAAGTGCCCAACTCGGGCGCGGCGGCCGTGATTCTCTCCAAAGCCGACTTCGACAAGCTGCCGTCGCATGAAGGGCGTGCGTGGATCATCGCGCCGAATCCCTATGCGTATTTCGCGCGTGTCGCGCAGCTGTTCGCACAAGCCGCAGCTCCCGTCACGCCTGCGGGCGTTCATCCGAGCGCTTTTGTCGATCCGACGGCTGTCGTGCCGGCATCGTGCGTCATCGGTCCGAATGTCGTGATCGAGGCGGGTGTCCGTCTGGGCGAGCGGGTTCGTCTGATGGCAAATGTGTTCGTGGGACGCGGCACGACCTTGGGTGATGACGTGCTCGTCTACCCGAACGTCACGCTGTACCACACGAGCGTCATTGGCGCGCGTTGCGTGATTCACGCGGGTGCGGTGATCGGCTCGGACGGTTTCGGATTCGCGCCGGACTTCTCCGCCACGGGCGGCGAGTGGGTGAAGATTCCGCAGGTGGGGCGTGCGGTGATCGAAGACGACGTCGAAATCGGCGCATCGACCTCGATCGATCGCGGCGCGATGGCCGATACGGTCATCGAGCGTGGTTGCAAGATCGATAATCAGGTGCAGATCGCACATAACGTGCGCGTTGGCGCTTACACGGTCATTGCGGCGTGTACGGGCATCGCCGGCAGCAGTACCATCGGGAAGTTCTGTATGTTGGGCGGTGCCGTGGGCGTCGCCGGACATGTGACGATTGGCGACCGCGTCATCGTCACGGCCAAGTCGGGGGTGTCGAAGTCGATTCCCGGCCCGGGCACCTATACCAGCGCATTTCCCGCTATCCCGAACGCCGAATGGAATAAAAACGCGGCCATCATGCGCAATCTGGACAAGATGCGCGACCGCGTGCGTCAACTTGAAGCGAAGGTCAAAGACCTGCAAGATAAATGAGCGAGACCACTATTAATATCGACATCCACAAGATCATGAAGCTGCTTCCGCATCGGTATCCGATGCTGATGGTAGACCGCGTGATCGGCCTGGAGCCGCACAAGAACATCAAGGTCATCAAGAACGTCACGATCAATGAACCGTACTTCACGGGGCATTATCCGCAGCGTCCCGTGATGCCGGGCGTGCTGATCGTAGAGGCGCTGGCACAAGCCGCTGCGCTGCTCACGTTCTCGGAAGAGGCGGTGCACGACGAGAACACGCTCTACTACTTCGTGGGTATCGACAGCGTTCGCTTCAAGCGTCCGGTCGAGCCGGGCGACCAGCTCGTGCTCGACGTCGATTTTCTGAGCGAGCGCCGTGGCTTCTACAAGTTCAAGGGCAAGGCGCTGGTAGACGGCAAGATCGCGGCGGAAGCCGAGTTCATGTGCATGGTCAAGAAGAACGGCGAATAACCGGAATTGAGACGCTCATGACCAACATTCATCCCACTGCAGTTGTCGATTCGAAGGCGCAATTGGCTGACGACGTCGTCGTCGGTCCCTATGCAATCATCGGGCCGAATGTGACGATCGGCGCCGGTACGCAGATTCTTTCGCATACGATCATCGACGGCCACACGACGCTGGGCGAGGGCAACAAGATTGGCCCGTTCGCGTCGATTGGCGGCAGTCCGCAGGACATGAAGTACGCCGGCGAGCCCACAAGGCTCGTCATTGGCGATCGCAATACGATCCGCGAATTCACGACCATCCACACCGGTACGGTGCAGGATGGTGGCCTGACCGGCGTCGGCAACGACAACTGGATCATGGCTTACGTGCACATCGCACATGATTGCCACGTGGGCAACCACACGGTGTTCTCGAGCAATGCGCAGTTGGCGGGCCACGTGAATGTCGAAGACTGGGCAATCATTGGTGGCATGACCGGTGTGCATCAGTTTGTGCGCATCGGCGCGCACTCGATGGTCGGGGGCGCTTCGGTGCTCGTGCAGGACGTGCCACCGTTCGTGATTGCGTCGGGCGACCGCGCGGTGCCGTACGGTATCAACGTCGAGGGTTTGCGTCGCCGCAACTTTACGGCCGATGCCATCACGGCGCTGCGTCACGCGTACAAGCTGCTTTACAAGAGCGGGTTGACGCTCGACGAGGCGAAGGTCCAGATCGAAGCCTTTGGCAACGCTGGCACGCCCGATGTGGCCGACGCCGTGCGTACGCTGCTCAATTTCCTCAACGCCAGCACGCGCGGTATCGTGCGCTGATCTATGCCGCCGACCCTTCCCGGCGCCGGCCAGCGAACCCTGGCGATGGTCGCCGGGGAGCTGTCCGGCGATCTCATTGCCGGCAACGTGCTTGCCGGTCTCAAGCAGAGTCTTCCTGCCGACATCGTGTACGCGGGTGTCGGCGGTCCGCATATGGCGGAAGAGGACTTCGACGCCTACTGGCCGATCGACAAGCTCTCCGTCATGGGCTATGTCGAAGTCATCAAGCATCTGCGCGAGATTCTCTCCATTCGCAAGCAACTGCGCGAGCGTTGGCTGGCCGACAAGCCGCTGGCCTTCGTCGGCTTCGATGCGCCTGACTTCAACTTCGATCTCGAAATCAAGCTGCGTGAAGCGGGCATTCCCACGATTCATTTCGTGAGCCCGTCGATCTGGGCGTGGCGAGGCGGACGCATCAAGAAGATCAAGCGCGCCGTCGATCACATGCTCTGCCTGTTCCCGTTCGAGCCGGAGATTTACCACCGGGCCGGCATCGACGCGACGTTCGTCGGCCATCCGATGGCCGACAAGATTCCGATGGTGCCCGATGTCGCCGGTGCGCGAGCCAAGCTGGGACTCCAGGGCAATGGCCCGGTCGTCGCCATTCTCCCGGGGAGCCGGACGTCGGAGGTGCAACGTCTCGCACCGGTGTTTTTCGCGGCGATGCGTTTGCTGGCCAAGCGTGACCCGACGATTCGCTTCGTGCTCCCGGCGGCAACGCCGCGTCTGCGCGCGTTGATGCAACCGATCTTCGACGCCCACAGCGACCTCAATCTGTGCGTGACCGATGGTCGCGCACCGCTTGCGCTCGAGGCCGCAGACAGCGTGTTGCTCGCGAGCGGTACGGCCACGTTGGAAGCCGCGCTGTACAAGAAGCCAATGGTGATCTCGTACAAGGTGCCCTGGTTGACGGCGCAGATCATGAAGCGTCAGGGGTACTTGCCGTACGTTGGCTTGCCGAACATCTTGTCGGGCGAATTCGTCGTGCCGGAGTTGCTGCAACATTTCGCGACCCCGGAAGCGCTCGCCGATGCGGTCTGGAAGCAATTGACCGACCCGGCCTTGCGTGAGTCCTTGCAGGCGCGTTTTACGAAGATCCACGAGCAACTTCGCCAGAACACGGCCGCGCGCTCGGCTGAGGTGATCGAACGCGTGTTGCGCGAGAAAGGGCGGATATGAGCGAGGAAGTCAAAGTGCGCCGCGTAACGCGCAAGGTGACATCGGGCGATAGCGTTGCGCCCGGGGCCAGCAAGCCGCGTGGCCGCGCAGCCAAGGCGACGTTGCCGCAGATGGCGCTCGATCTGTTCGCCGACGTGCCTGCCGATCTGACCTGTGGTGTGGACGAGGTCGGACGGGGACCGCTTGCCGGGCCCGTCGTGACGGCTGCCGTCATTCTCGACCCCTCGCGTCCGATCAAGGGATTGGCCGATTCCAAGAAGCTCACGGCCCAGCGTCGTGAAGCGCTCTATGAGGAAATCGTCGAGCGCTCGCTCGCGTATTGCATCGCCGAAGCGAGTGTGGCGGAGATCGATTCCCTCAATATTCTCCATGCGACGATGCTCGCCATGCAGCGCGCCGTGATTGGCCTGTCGCGTGTGCCGACGCTGGCACTCATCGACGGCAATCGTTGCCCGACACTGCCCATGCGCGCCGAAGCCATCGTCAAGGGCGACGACAAGGTGCCGGCGATTTCGGCGGCGTCGATTCTCGCGAAAGTCACGCGTGATCGTCAGTTGATCGCGTTGCACGAAGCTTTCCCGCAATACGGTTTCGACGAACACGTCGGTTATGGCACGCCGCGGCATCTCGAGGCACTGCGCCGGCATGGGCCGAGCCCGCATCATCGCCAGTCGTTCGCGCCGGTGCGGGAAGCCTTTGAAGTCTTCGGCGCGCTTACCGTCTCTCGCGTGGCTCGTTCGTCATGAAGCTCATCAGTTCCAAAGACAATCCGTTCTACAAGCGTCTGAAGCAACTGGCGCAGTCGAACCAGCAGCGACGCAAGCTCGGTCAGACGCTGCTCGAAGGCGTGCATCTGGCTGACGCCTATCTCGGCGCGCTGGGGCAGCCACTCGTTTGCGTGGCCGCGGAATCGGCGCTTGAGCATGACGAAGTCGCGCAGATCTGGGCGAGGGTGGACGCGGATCGTCGCGTGTGTCTGCCGCATGGGTTGTTCGAGCCGTTGTCGACGCTCGTCAACGGTGTGCCGCTCCTGTTCGTCGTGGAGATGCCGTCCGGGCATCTGCCGGCATCGCAAACGGCGGACTGCGTCATTCTCGACGCGGTGCAAGACGCGGGTAACGTCGGCTCGATTCTTCGTAGTGCCGCGGCGGCCGGTGTGCGTGACGTGTATTGCATGTCGGGCACGGCGCTCGCGTGGTCGAGCAAGGTGTTGCGTGCAGGCATGGGCGCGCATTTCTCGCTGAATATCGTGGAGCATTGCACGCCGGATTCGCTTGCGCCGCGTCTGTCGGTGCCGTTGCTGGCGACGAGTTTGCAGGCGAGCACTTCGCTCTACGAGCAGGATCTGCGCACGCCTGTGGCCTGGGTCTTCGGCAACGAAGGTGCCGGCGTGTCGCCGCATTGGCTCGAGCGTGTGCAAACGCCGATTCGCATTCCGCAACCGGGCGGCATGGAGTCGCTCAATGTGGCGGCTTGCGCTGCCATCTGTTTGTTCGAGGCCGTGCGTCAACGCGTGTCCTGAACAGGCTCGCGATGGCAAACGACGCCAACAAAAAGGGACGCTCATGGCGTCCCTTTTGGCATTCGGCATTGCCGCAAAGCGTGCGACTCGAAGACGTCAGTAGACGTCACGCTCCAGCTTGATTTCCTGCAGGATGGTCGTGGCAATTTCTTCGATCGACTTATGCGTCGATGACAGCCACTTGATGCCCTCACGGCGCATCATCGCCTCGGCCTCGTTGACCTCGTAGCGGCAATTTTCCAGCGACGCATACTTGCTGCCCGGACGCCGCTCGTTGCGAATCTCCGAGAGGCGCTGCGGATCGATGGAAAGCCCGAAGATCTTTTCCTTGTACTGGTCGAGCGTGGACGGCAGTCTTTCGCGCTCGAAGTCTTCCGGAATCAACGGGTAGTTCGCCGCCTTCACGCCGTACTGCATGGCGAGATAGAGCGTCGTCGGCGTCTTGCCGCTGCGCGATACACCGACGAGGATCACGTCAGCACTTTGCAGATTCTTGTTGGACTGGCCGTCGTCGTGGGCAAGCGAGAAGTTCACCGCCTCGATCCGGTTCTTGTACGCCTCGCTATCGGCGTTCTGGTGGACGCGGCCGATGGCATGCATCGACTTGAGGCCCAACTCAAGTTCCAGCGGTTCGATGAACGTCTGGAACATGTCGAGAATCACGCCCTGGCAATTGCGCAGGATCTCGTTGGCCCGTGCGTCGACGAGGGTGCTGAAAATGATCGGACGAACGTTCTCGGTCCGATACATTTCGTTGATCCGTTGTGCCGTTTCATAGGCTTTATCGACGGAATCCACGAACGGAACGCGAATCTGACGGAAACGCATCTCGAATTGCGCGAGGATCGAATGCGCGAACGTTTCGGCCGTAATCCCGGTGCCGTCCGACACAATGAAGACCGGGCGTGCAGCGACCGGTTTTGCCGGTGCGGCGGGGGGCGTCGGGGAGTTTGCGTCAGTAGAAGAGTCGCTCATGCGCAGAATCGCAAATTGGTGCATTGCACGGTAGAATAGCGGCAACTTGTTGGATAAGCAATTGCGCGGGCCGTCGCGCGCTGCCGTGGCTCAGGCCCGTGCGGCCGGGCGTTGCGGGAAATCCCGATGGTCCGGAGCAGGTCGTCGGGTGCTAGCCCCTGGTTCTCGACGCCGCCAAGGCGCGATTTCTTATCCAACAGGTCGATCGGTCCATGTCAGGCCCAACCGATCCTCCGAGAATTTTTTTTCTTACCTTAGGGGCTTTTATGACTAACGCAGCACACGACGGCGCCTACGTGGTGCCGTTTGAGCATCTGCGCATGACCGACGTCGAGTCGGTCGGCGGCAAGAATGCATCGCTTGGCGAAATGATCAGCCAACTGGCCGGCGCCGGCGTGCGCGTGCCGGGTGGTTTCGCCACGACGGCTTTCGCTTTCCGCGAGTTCCTCCAGCACAACAATCTGACCGAGCGCGTTGCCAAACGCCTCGAGGGTCTGGACGTGGATAACGTCAAGGCCCTCGCGGAAGCCGGTGCCGAAATCCGTCAATGGATTGTCGACGCACCGCTGCAACCGCAGCTCGAGAAGGAGATCCGCGAGCAGTTCGCACGCATCACGGCCGACCAGCCGGACGCGTCGTTCGCCGTGCGTTCGTCGGCGACCGCTGAAGATCTGCCGGACGCCTCGTTCGCGGGTCAGCAGGAAAGCTATCTGAACGTGGTCGGCATCGAAGACGTGCTCGATCGCATGAAGCACGTGTTCGCATCGCTGTACAACGACCGTGCGATCTCGTATCGCGTGCACAAGGGCTTCACGCACGCCGAAGTGGCGCTCTCGGCCGGGGTGCAGCGCATGGTCCGCTCGGACTGCGGCTCGTCGGGCGTGATGTTCACGATCGACACGGAGTCGGGCTTCCAGGACGTCGTATTCATCACGGCCAGCTACGGTCTGGGTGAGACGGTCGTGCAGGGCGCCGTGAACCCGGACGAGTTCTACGTCTTCAAGCCGACGCTCAAGGCCGGCAAGTACCCGGTCATTCGCCGCACGCTGGGCTCGAAGCTCCTCAAGATGGAGTTCACGCAACCGGGCGAACCGGGTCGTGTGAAGACCATCGATGTGCCGATGGAACTGCGTAACCGCTACTCGATCACCGACGACGATTGCGTTGAACTGGCCAAGTTCGCGCTGATCATCGAGAAGCACTACGGTCGTCCGATGGACATCGAATGGGGCAAGGACGGCAAGGATGGCAAGATCTACATCCTGCAAGCGCGCCCGGAGACGGTGAAGAGCCAGTCGGCCGGCAAGGCCGAGCAGCGCTTCAAGCTCAAGGGCGATGCCCCGGTGCTGGCAACGGGCCGCGCCATCGGTCAGAAGATCGGTGCCGGTCCGGTGCGCGTGATCATGGACCCGAGCGAGATGGAGCGGGTGCAGCCGGGCGACGTGCTGGTGGCCGACATGACCGACCCGAACTGGGAGCCGGTGATGAAGCGCGCTTCGGCCATCGTGACCAACCGCGGCGGCCGTACCTGCCACGCGGCGATCATCGCGCGCGAGCTGGGTGTGCCGGCGGTGGTGGGCTGTGGTGACGCGACCGACGTGCTCAAGGATGGCGCGCTCGTGACGGTCTCCTGCGCCGAGGGCGACGAAGGCAAGATTTACGACGGTCTGCTCGAGACCGAAATCACCGAGATCCAGCGCGGCGAAATGCCGAAGATCCCGGTGAAGATCATGATGAACGTGGGCAACCCGCAACTCGCCTTCGACTTCGCGCAACTGCCGAACGAAGGTGTGGGTCTGGCGCGTCTCGAGTTCATCATCAACAACAACATCGGTGTGCATCCGCGCGCGATTCTCGAGTACCCGAACATCGACGCCGACCTGAAGAAGGCGGTGGAATCGGTGGCTCGCGGTCACGCATCGCCGCGTGCGTTCTACGTCGACAAGCTGGCCGAAGGCATCGCCACGATCGCCGCAGCCTTCTATCCGAAGAGCGTCATCGTGCGTCTGTCGGACTTCAAGTCCAACGAGTACAAGAAGCTCATCGGCGGTTCGCGTTACGAGCCGGACGAAGAAAACCCGATGCTGGGTTTCCGTGGTGCGTCGCGTTACATTTCGGAAGACTTCGCCGAAGCGTTCGAGATGGAGTGCCGTGCTCTCAAGCGCGTGCGTGACGAAATGGGGCTGACCAACGTCGAGATCATGGTGCCCTTCGTGCGCACGCTCGGTCAGGCGGAACGTGTGGTCAACATGCTGGCCGACTACGGTCTGAAGCGTGGTGAGAATGGTCTGAAGCTGGTGATGATGTGCGAAGTGCCGTCGAACGCCATTCTGGCCGACGAGTTCCTCGAGTTCTTCGACGGCTTCTCGATCGGTTCGAACGATCTGACGCAGCTCACGCTGGGTCTGGACCGCGATTCGGGTATGGAACTGCTCGCCAAGGACTTCGACGAACGTGACCCGGCAGTGAAGTTCATGCTGAGCCGCGCGATCAAGGCGTGTCTGGCCAAGGGCAAGTACGTCGGCATCTGCGGTCAGGGTCCGTCGGACCATCCGGACCTGGCCGAGTGGCTGGCGAAGGAAGGCATCGCCTCGATGTCGCTCAACCCCGATACGGTCATCGAAACGTGGCAACAACTCGCCAAGATGGCGAAGTAATCGTCACGATAGCGATCTGTATTAGGACGCGTCCGAGCGGCATCTCGGACGCCGCCGAAAGGCTGGCCAATCCCTTGGGATGCGCGCGCTGATCGGTGGGTTTCGTGCTATAAACCCCGGTAATACACCGGGGTTTTTTTGTATCTGGGAGTGGCGATGGAGCAGGCTTGGCTTTGGTTCGGCGTTGCCGGATTGACCGTGGTACTGGAGCTGGCGAGCGGAACGTTCTATCTCTTGATGGTGGCGCTCGGCATGACCGCGGGCGGCATTGCTGCGGTAATGGGTGTGGACTGGTCGTTGCAGTTGGTGATTGCCGCTGTGGTAGCGGGCGTGGCTGTCTGGTTGTTGCGTCGCAGCCGGTTTGGTCAGCGGCGCATCAAGGTCGATGCGGCAGCGGACCCCAATACCAACCTCGACATTGGGCAGCAACTGCACGTCGAGACGTGGCAGGCCGACGGCCGCGCGCGTGCGATGTATCGCGGCGCCGAGTGGGATGTCGAGCTAATGCCCGGTGAGGTCGCCGTTGCAGGCTGGTTCGTCATCCGGGAGGTGCGTGGCAGCCGATTATTCGTCGCACACGTGGTGGTGTGATCGTCGGTCGGCTTGAGCCCGTAAGTCCATCAGTTCGTCAGTCCGTGAATTCTTGAGTCCGTGCGGGTGTAGGAACCGTCTCATTGCCGATTAGGGGATGGCTCGGTTTCAGGTGTGCGCGCCGCATCCGTTCTGTGTTCCGTTACGATGCATGGGCCCGCCGTTGCGGGGGGCGGGGAACCAGCCCGCTGTCATGGCGGGCGCTTCAGGGGGAAACATGTTCGATCTATCCAACGTCGCCTTTATTATTTTCATCATCGCCGTGATCATCGCGGCGCGCTCGATCAAGATCGTGCCGCAGCAGCACGCCTGGGTGATCGAGCGTCTCGGTAAGTATCACGCAACGCTCACGCCGGGACTCTCGATCGTTGTGCCGTTCGTGGATCGTGTGGCATACAAGCATTTGCTCAAGGAAGTGCCGCTCGATGTCCCGAGCCAGGTCTGTATCACCAAGGACAACACCCAGTTGCAGGTCGACGGGATTCTGTACTTTCAGGTGACGGACCCGATGAAGGCGTCGTACGGCTCGAGCAATTACATCGTGGCGATCACGCAACTCGCGCAAACGACGCTGCGTAGCGTGGTCGGCAAGCTCGAACTCGACAAGACGTTTGAGGAGCGCGAGTTCATCAACCATAGCGTGGTGAATGCCCTCGACGAGGCTGCATCGAATTGGGGGGTAAAGGTGCTGCGTTATGAGATCAAGGATCTCACGCCGCCGAAGGAGATTCTGCATGCCATGCAGGCCCAAATCACGGCCGAGCGCGAGAAGCGTGCCCTGATCGCAGCATCGGAAGGTAAAAAGCAGGAGCAGATCAACCTGGCGTCGGGCGCACGCGAAGCCGCGATTCAAAAGTCCGAAGGTGAGCGTCAGGCGGCGATCAATCAGGCGCAGGGCGAAGCTTCGGCGATTCTGGCGGTGGCCGAGGCGAATGCCGAGGCCATCCACAAGATTGCGACCGCGATTCAGACGCAGGGCGGCATGGAGGCTGTCAATCTCAAGGTGGCAGAGCAGTACGTCGACGCATTCAGCAAGATTGCCAGAACGAACAACACGTTGATCGTGCCGGGTAATCTGACGGATCTGAGCGGCATGATTGCCTCGGCGCTCAAGATCGTGCGCGGCACTGAAGGCGGGTCAACCGCCGGGAGTGAGGGTGGCGGTGCGGGTGTCGGCGGTTTCGGCAATTCGAATCCGCGGCGCTAATCCGGCGCAGTCATGAAAAACGGCCCATGCGGGCCGTTTTTTTATGGAGGCGGCAAAGGTGCGCGCCATGCGGATGCCATGCCTCACGTGGGCGTGCGCATCAAGCGTGCCTTTTCGCGATCCCAATCGCGCTTCTTTTCCGTCTCACGCTTGTCGTGCAACTTCTTGCCCTTGGCTAGTCCGATCTCGCACTTCACCAGACCTTTGCTGTAGTGCAGGTTGAGCGGAACGAGCGTGTAGCCGCGTTGCTCCACCTTGCCGATGAGTTTCTTGATTTCGTCGGCTTTGAGCAGCAGCTTGCGGGTGCGCACGGGGTCGGGCTTGATATGCGTCGACGCGGTTTGTAGCGGGCTGATGTGCGTGCCGATCAGGAAGATCTCGCCATGCTTGATGACGACATAGCCTTCCTTGATCTGCGCCCGCCCGGCGCGAATTGCCTTGACTTCCCACCCCTCGAGCGCGATCCCGGCTTCGTATCGCTCCTCGATGAAGTAATCGAAGAAGGCTTTCTTGTTGTCAATGATGCTCATGGATCCTTGGCGGGTAACTTGGTCGGACCCGGTGAGTCGGGCTCGGGTAAAATAGCGATTTTAACAAAGAGTCTCGGCAAGAGGCGGCTTGCGACGCGCGGGGATTGATCCAGCATCGATCGCAGGCGCGTTACGCGAACACCTAGCCCGACAGACGATGGCCGAAGTCAGTAAAACCGTTCTCGTGCATTTCTCCGATGAGCAGATGTACGACCTGGTGACCAATGTCGCCGATTACCCCAAATTCCTGCCTTGGTGCGGTGGTGTCGAGATTCGGCATCAGGACGAGCACAGCATGGAGGCGTTGCTGATCATTGACTTCAAGGGCCTTAAGCATTCGTTCGCGACCCGCAATGTTCAGGAACGTCCGCATTCCATTCAGATGACGTTCGTCGAAGGGCCCTTCAAGCGCTTTCATGGCACCTGGAAATTCACGGCGCTGCGTGAGAACGCCTGCAAGATCGAATTCGGACTTCACTACGAATTTGCGAATTTTCTGCTCGAGAAGGTCATTGGGCCGGTGTTCAGTCACATCGCCAATACGTTTGTCGATGCCTTCGTCAAACGCGCGGAGGCCGTGTATGTCAGGTGAGCTGAGTGTCGAAGTCTGCTACGCGCTGCCCGGTGAGCAGACGATCATTCCCGTGACGTTGCCGCACGGCGCCACGATGCGCGACGCCATCGAGCGCAGCGGTGTGCTGCAACGCTTCCCCGAGCTGGACCTTGCGCGTATGAAAGCTGGCGTCTTCGGCAAAGTGCGCGCGCTTGACGCTGCGGTGGAGGCGGGGGACCGGGTTGAAATCTACCGCGTCCTCAAGGCTGACCCCAAGCTGGCACGTCAGCGACGCGTCGAGAAGGTGCGCAACGAAGGGAGTCGGGAAGGGCAGAAGTGGCTGGGGAGCCGTCGCGGAAGTTAAGCCGGTCGGCGGACTCCCGGCGCTTCGCCGGTCAGTGCGTCGATCCCCGCGAATGCAGCCGCACTGACGCGCTCACGCCCGCGAGCAGCAACACGATGGCGGCGAGTTCCAGCAGACGCGGCACTCGCTGCTCGTAAATGAAGCCGTAGACCAACGCGAACAGCGTTTCAAATACGATCATCTGGCCCGACAGGGTCAACGGCAGCCGCCGGCTCGCCGCATTCCAGAACGCATTGCCAATGGTCGATGCGCCTATCGCCACGGCGATATTCACGATCCAAAACATCTGCCAGTCACGCGGCACGTCGGTCGCGACCGGGTGTGGCAGCACCACAGCAGGCACTGCCAGCACGAGGGCCAGAATGCCAGTGGCGACGCCCGTCAGCAGCGACCACTCCTGACTCGTGAAGTGGCCGAATCGCGCAAGATAGCGGGCGTTAGCCACGGCATACCAAGTCCAGCTCACCAGAGCGCCGATGGCGCAGGCGATGCCGGCGAGCGTCAATCGCCAGTCCCCGCCGCTTGCCGAGGCGTGCGCGAACACATCGACGTTGATGCAGACGATGCCTGCGGCCACCAGCGTTAGCGGGCCCGCCAGCCGGGACAGGGGAATGGCGCCGTGGTCACGGCTGCCGACCAGCGTGACAGTCACGGGCAGGACGCCCACGATCAGCGACGCCGGGGCGATGCCCGCCATTTGGACGGCGCCGGCGAGAAACAGGTAATAGATGAGATTGCCGACGAGGCTCAGCCGGAACAACGCACGCCAGTCATGACCTGTGACGGTATGTCGCAGACGCGCCCAGAGCGGGGCGAGCAGCAGGGCGGACACCAGTCCGTAGAGCACATAACGGGCGGCCGACAGTTCCAGCGGTGAGAAGCCCGGCAGCAGGCGAGGGGCCAGAAAGACCAATCCCCACAATGCGCCTGCCGCCAGTCCGAAAGAAATGCCTTGCCCCATGAAATTCGTACCCGTGGTTCGTGATATCGAGATGTCGGTGATCCGTGCCGCTCGCTGCGCGGGTTGTGCCGGTTGTGCTGGACGCGGCGCGGCGTGGCGTGGCGGGAAGGGCGCAAGAATAGCATGGGGCCGATGCGCGCCTATTGTGAAATCCGGCATTCGACGGGCGGCGAAGTTGAGGCAGAAGTCGGCTGGGAAGTTGACCGAAATGGGACTGGCGCATCCCTGAGCCGTCTCTCGGGGAAAAAGCCCCTTGACATGTGGGGCGGACGTTCCATGCAACTCGCGATTTCTGTATAATTCGGTTTTGCGCCTATAGGATTTGCCATGCGTCTGATCCAAAAAGCACTCACTTTCGATGACGTGCTCCTCGTCCCGGCGTATTCCGCCGTTCTCCCGCGCGACGCCAAGCTGAAAACCCAGCTCACGCGCAACATCACTCTGCAAATGCCTTTGCTGTCGGCCGCCATGGATACGGTGACCGAAGCGCGTCTGGCCATTGCCATGGCGCAACAGGGCGGTATCGGCATTATTCATAAGAATTTGAAGCCGGCCGAGCAGGCGCGGGAAGTCTCGAAGGTCAAGCGATTTGAGTCGGGCGTTCTGCGTGACCCGATCACGATTCCGCCGCACATGAAGGTTCGCGATGTGATCGCGTTGTCGCGCCAGCATGGCATTTCCGGTTTCCCGGTTGTCGAAGGGGCTCAGCTCATCGGTATCGTGACCAACCGCGACCTGCGTTTCGAGAGCCGCCTGGACGAGCCGGTGCGCGCGATCATGACGCCGAAGGACAAGCTCATCACCGTGCGTGAAGGCGCTTCGCCGGCCGATGCCGAGCAACTGATGCACAGCCATCGCCTGGAGCGCGTGCTGGTCGTCAACGATGCCTTTGAATTGCGCGGCCTGATGACCGTCAAGGACATCATGAAGGCGACCGAGCACCCGCTCGCGAGCAAGGACGAACACGGCAAGCTGCGCGTTGGCGCGGCGGTCGGTGTGGGCCCGGACAATGAAGAGCGCGTTGAGTTGCTGGTGGCTGCCGGCGTCGACGTGATCGTGGTCGACACGGCTCATGGCCATAGCCAGGGCGTGCTGGATCGCGTGCAGTGGGTCAAGAAACATTTCCCGCAGATCGAAGTCGTTGGCGGCAACATCGCCACGGCAAGCGCTGCGCGAGCGCTGATGGAACATGGGGCAGATGCGGTCAAGGTCGGTATCGGCCCGGGCTCGATCTGCACGACGCGTATCGTGGCCGGTGTGGGCGTGCCGCAGATCACGGCGATCGCCAATGTGGCCGAGGCGCTCGAGGGCACCGGCGTTCCGCTGATTGCTGACGGTGGCATTCGCTACTCGGGCGACATCGCCAAGGCGCTGGCGGCCGGTGCGCATACCGTGATGATGGGCAGCATGTTCTCCGGCACGGAAGAAGCACCGGGCGAAGTGTTCCTGTATCAGGGGCGTTCGTACAAGAGCTACCGCGGCATGGGTTCGGTGGGCGCGATGAAGGACGGGGCGGCTGACCGTTACTTCCAGGATCCTGCGAACAACGCCGACAAGCTCGTGCCGGAAGGTATTGAGGGCCGCGTGGCTTACAAGGGCAGCGTGAACGCCATTCTCCATCAACTGACCGGCGGTATCCGTTCGTCGATGGGGTATCTGGGGTGCAGGACGATCGAGGAACTGCACAAGAACGCTGAGTTTGTCGAAATCACGTCTGCGGGCATGCGCGAGTCGCACGTGCACGACGTCCAGATCATGAAGGAAGCCCCCAACTACCACGTGGAGTAATTGCCCATGAAGGCCATGTTGCGTACGGTACTGTTCCTCGATGCGGCGCTGAATCTGGCACTCGGTGTGCTGCTGATCGCGTCGTTCTGGTCCTCGCTGTATGCGGCCATTGAAGTGCCTGCACCTTCGCCTGTGCTCTACGCGCAGGCGCTTGGTGTGGCCTTCATCGGCGTGGCCTGGCTGCAATGGCACGCCACCGTGAATGGCCAGTTGACGTCGACCGTCGCGAAAGTGACGGGGCATATCAACTGGGTGACCGGTGCGTTCGTGCTGGGCTGGCTGATCTCCGGCCAACTGGCGGTCACTGGTGGTGGCAAGCTGTTGATGCCGGCGCTGGGGGCTGTCCTGTTGGTGGTGGGTGCCATTCTCGTCAAGCTGGCGTCGAGCGTGCGTACGAAAGAGCGCGTGCAGGCGGCGCAGCACGCGGGTGCTCGAGTGCGTGGCGGTGTCGTGAGCGACACCCGGCGCGACGCACCGAACGATTACCCCGATGCCCGGGCCGTCGACGAAGCCCGTGGCATGCGCGCTGATCCGCGCAGGCAGACGCCTGATGGCGACTCCACCTCCGTCAATACCACGCCGGTCGCGCCTGTGGGCGCCACCGGCATTGTCACACCCGTGCTTTCTGCCACGGCGCCGACGTCCAACGAATCCACTTCATCCGTACCTCACGATGCACGACAAAATCCTCATTCTTGACTTCGGCTCGCAAGTCACCCAGCTCATCGGACGCCGCGTTCGCGAAGCGCATGTCTACTGCGAGATTCACCCGAACGACGTTTCGGACGAGTTCATCCGCGAATTCAACCCTAAGGCGATCATTCTGTCGGGTAGCCACGCGAGCACGTACGAGGATCAGGATCTGCGTGCCCCGCAGGCGGTCTGGGATCTGGGGGTGCCGGTGCTGGGCATTTGCTACGGCATGTTCGCGATGACGGTTCAACTGGGCGGTCAGGTCGAGGCGAGCAGCCATCGCGAGTTCGGTTACGCCGAAGTGCGCGCACAGGGTCATACGCCGCTGCTCGAAGGTCTTGAGGATTTCCGCACGGCCGAAGGCCACGGCATGCTCAAGGTGTGGATGAGCCACGGTGACAAGGTCACGCAATTGCCCCCGGGCTTTGTGCTCATGGCCTCGACGCCGAACTGCCCGATTGCGGGGATGGCGGATGTGAAGCGTCACTACTATGCGGTGCAGTTCCATCCGGAAGTCACGCATACGGTGAAGGGTCGCGAGTTGCTCGAGCGTTTTGTGCTGGAGATTGCCGGGGCGAAGCCGGACTGGATCATGCGCGACCACATCGAGGAAGCCGTCAAGGCGATCCGCGAGCAGGTGGGCGACGAGGAAGTGATTCTGGGGCTGTCGGGCGGTGTGGATTCGAGCGTCGCGGCGGCGCTGATTCATCGCGCCATTGGCGATCAACTGACGTGCGTGTTCGTCGATCACGGTCTGCTGCGCTTGAACGAAGGCAAGATGGTGATGGAGATGTTCCAGGGCCGTCTGCACGCCAAGGTTGTGCACGTGGACGCCGCCGAGCAGTTCATGGGCCATCTGAAGGGCGTGACCGATCCGGAGCAGAAGCGCAAGATCATCGGTCGTGAGTTCGTCGAAGTGTTCCAGGCGGAAGCGAAGAAGCTGAAGAACGCGAAGTGGTTGGCGCAGGGCACGATTTACCCGGACGTGATCGAGTCGGGCGGCGCGAAGACGAAGAAGGCGACGACGATCAAGAGCCACCACAACGTGGGTGGTCTGCCGGAAACGCTGGGTCTGAAGCTGCTTGAGCCGCTGCGCGATCTGTTCAAGGATGAAGTGCGCGAGCTGGGTGTGGCGCTGGGTCTGCCGCACGACATGGTCTATCGTCACCCGTTCCCGGGCCCGGGTCTGGGCGTGCGGATTCTGGGGGAAGTGAAGCGCGAGTACGCCGACCTGCTGCGTCGTGCCGATGCGATCTTCATCGAAGAGCTGCGCAACACGGTCGAGCCGAACAGCGGCAAGACGTGGTACGAACTGACGAGCCAGGCGTTCGCCGTGTTCCTGCCGGTCAAGAGCGTGGGCGTGATGGGCGATGGCCGCACCTACGAGTGGGTCGTTGCACTGCGCGCCGTGCAGACGCAAGACTTCATGACCGCACACTGGGCACACCTGCCGCATGAACTGCTCGGCAAGGTCTCGAACCGCATCATCAACGAAGTGCGTGGTTTGAACCGGGTTGTGTACGACATCTCGGGCAAGCCGCCGGCGACGATTGAGTGGGAGTGATCCCGCGTCTGGCAGTGGCTGGCGTCGAAAGGCACTAAAACACAGCTAAGCCCGCGATTTTGCGGGCTTTTTTGTCTTTTGATGCGGCACTGACGGGCAACCACTGGCACGCCCAAGCAGACTTTTTTCATGGCATTTCAGATGGCGCTATGTGTCACCGATGCCATGATTTGGTCTGATGCCATACCATGATGCTGAGACCTTCGGCGCATGGGCCGAGAAGTGGCTGCGCGGCTACCCGATGGCCGACTCCACCCGAGACATGCGTTGGGCGGCCTATAAGCGCGAGCTGAAGCCGAAATTCGGTAACCAGAAGCTGGTCGCAATCACTCACGAAGACCTGCGTGCCTTGACCGGCACCATCGTGGAGCGCGGCGCACCAGCCACAGCTGTGCATTTCCGTGAGGTGGTCCCGCAGGTCACCGGTGGGCCATCGAGCGCGGCCAGAATGTCTTTGTCGCTGTAGCTGATAACCCTAGCGACGCGTAGCTTACAACTCAATAACGACTTTGCGCGCGGATACCCCTTTACGAAGTACCTCCATCGAATCGGGAATGTCTTCGAGCCGATATCCGGTAATGAATGGCTCAGGTACCGTCTTTAGCCTACCGTCCGCAAGAGCAGTCTCCGCGAATTGGGTAAATATTTCGGTTCCCAGTGATTCCTCAACCAAGGCCGTGCCCCATATCGAACTGGTCGGCACCCTCGTGAATCCTGCGCTAACCGCTAGCTTTGCGAATCCACCCGCTAGCCTTGGGAGGTTTACTAGACGCCATGCTGCTTGGGGCCCGATTGGAGCACTATCGAGTGATATGGGAGCGCTGGCCATGGCCACCTTGGGTTTAGCCCTGTGACCTGCTGCGATCCGCAGACAAGGCTGTCCTGAGCCAACGCCGATCGCCATCACGCCTGCAAGGCCTGTTCCCTTTGAAGCCCCGAGCAGTCGCTCTACAGCCTTTTTATCCTTGTAATCCTCCACAGCTGACGCGCCTAGGCGAAGAATTTGATCATGGTTATGAGGTGAGGCTGTACTGAGCACGCGATAACCCGCAGCGTGCGCTAGTTGAATTGCAACGGTTCCAACACTGGTGGCTCCGCCCCAGATGACAACCGATGCTTTGGGTTCATTTACTTTACGTGTGGATGCGACATTGAGAGCGCTCACGTCAAGACCTAACTGACCCTTGAGGAACAATCCACTGGATGCGGTGGCAAGTGCAAGGGGTAAGACCGCAGCATCCGCGAAGGCGATGCGTTCTGGCAAGCGGCTGCAGCAAGCCTCTCGAAGAATGACCTGTTCTTGAAAGGCGCCCTCGACGGCGCGATTGCCCGCGCGATCCACGCCGAGTGCCAAACCAAGAATTCGATCGCCAACTTTTATTCGCTGACAGCCTTCGCCTACGGCAATGACCTCGCCTGCAACGTCCGATCCCAAAACAGCCGGGAACTTCACCCAAGGTGTTATCAAGTCGCCCAATGTCTGAACAATCCGATCAAACGGGTTTATTGCAATTGCCCGAACTCGCACGAGAACCTCAAGAGGTCCAGGTGCTTGACTAGAGACCTCAATGAATTTCAGCGCACGGTTGAAGCCGTCGAGTACGGCCGCCCGATGTTTGCTTCTGTTCATGGTGTGGATCCTAAAGTGAAGGTGCGCTCGGCCTAGGGCGTTGCAAGTTGTCGGGGCGGCGCTGCATCTGCAAGCTCTGCCAATACTCGATTCCAACCGAGGGGGAGCTCTGAAACCGGGATCTCGACGCGGTGGTACTGGACGCTTTTAAGCGCTACTGTCCCTTGTCTGACTGCCGCCATGTGCTCTTTTGAGAGCACGAAGGCGTTCATGGCAGACGCATCCACCCAAAGGGTGGCGGTCCACACCTCGTGCCCAACGAGTCGCGATCGGACGGAATACCCCACTAACCCGGGTTGTGAGGGAAGCATCGCAAGCACCTGGGCAGCTCCAAGATCGAAGCCTGCTCGACGGCTTCCGATGAGTTCAGCATGTGTGATGGCGAGGATGACAGAACGATTGGACGATCCGATCAACTTGCCCTGTTTGGAATCCAGCCCCGGCCATGCGAAGGGCTTGGCAAGGATCAGGCTCGAGCACCCAGGCAGACATCTAACGATCGCTAGAGTCAAGGGCCATAAGAGGGCAAATATCCGTGGGTACATGTTGGCGGATCCGATCTCACCGGACTTATTTTTTCAAGCGCTCACTTTATTGGCATGATTTGATACTATCAACACATAAAAGTACAAATTTATTTCTTAATCGTCCAAGTTCGCCATGGCCTTCCTTCCGACCGCAGAGAACTTCAACGATCCTCTTTCCAAAGTGCTTGAAGTCCTGCGGCCATCAACTTTTATGTTCAGAGCCATTGATGCTTCGGGAGACTGGTCACTTCGTTTCCCCAGGCTTGAGGGCTTGCGCTGCTACGCAGTCACAAAGGGTTCGATTTGGTTGCACATCGAAGGCGAGGCCAGCCCAAGGTTGATAGAGGCGGGTGGTTGCATGATCCTTACGGGTCGGAAGCCTTTCGCAATGGGAAGTCGCATGGACCAGCCTTGCCAGGATGCACTCGGGCTGATGAAGATGGCTCCGTGGGGGGGCGTAGTGACTATCAACGGGGGCGGCGAAGTTTCGGGCCTCGGTGGCTTTTTTATCTTTAAAGGTCAGCAGGCAAACCGATTTCTGGAGACTTTTCCGAGCGCTATGCACCTCCAAGGACTGGAAGAACACTCAAGGTTGAGTGTCGCGATGGATACGATCATGAGCGAGTTGCGAGACCCAAAACCCGGGGGCCGACTGGTGGCTGAGCAGACTGCACTTTCCATGCTCGTATTGATTCTGCGGCAGCTACTGGATCGAGGAGGGCAGACTGGCCCGGGATGGCTGCAAGCGTTAGCTGATCCGAAAATCAGTCGAGCGTTGCATGCACTCCATACTGCGCCCGCCACCACTTGGTCGCTGGAATCACTTGCACGAGAGGCAGGGATGTCACGATCTGCGTTTGCAATGCAGTTCCGAGAAACGGTTGGCGAAACTGCAATGAGTTATCTCCAGCGTTGGCGAATGTCTTTGGCTGCGGATCTACTTCTCCACACGCCAGACCGTATCGGCGAAATCGCAGCCCAAGTCGGTTATGAGTCAGCGAGTGCGTTTTGCACGGTATTCAAGAAGGTAATGGGGCGTTCGCCGCGCACATTTCGCAATGAATGAAAAAGCTGCTGATAACTCACTCTGAAGCGTCGGAGCCAAGCGCAGGATGTGTTCTGACCTGACGGATTTTTCGGGCCCACGACGCGAGGTCCGATATCGGCGAATTAGTTCTCGCGGCGCGGCATACCGAGAGATTTCTCGCCCACAGGCGCGCCATTATTCCCAAAAAGAGTGACGCGACGCGTTATCAATTTACCGCAAGCACACCGACACATATCATCAAATCCGCCACGAGCAAGCCCCGTGCTTTTTAAAACTGTCGAGGAATTTTGATGAATAAAGTCCGTACATTGATTGCCGCTGTGCTTGCCACAGTCGCTGTTTCGTCAGTCGCCGCCGAGCCGCAGTACCTGAATTCGGGCAAGGTCATGAAAGGGTCGTTCCCTTTTACGGAGGCCGTTAAGGTCGGAGACACGCTCTATCTGTCGGGCCAGCTCGGCATCGTGCCGGAAACACAGAAACTCGCCCCGGGTGGGGTGGTGGCCGAGTCGCATCAGATGATGCGCAACATCAAGACCGTTCTCGAATCGAACGGCTATGCCATGGATAATGTCCTCAAATGCACGGTATTCCTCGCCGACATGAAGGAATGGCCTGCGTTCAACGACATCTACAAGGGCTATTTCACCGAAGGCAAGTATCCGGCCCGAAGCGCCTTCGGCGTGAATGGCATGGCCTTCGATGCGCGCGTCGAAGTCGAGTGCATGGCATCCAAGTAATCGCGTCTGCCATGCGTTCGGTGCGCGTGCGCCTGCCTCAAATCGAGCGCGTCAGCCCGCCATCGACCCGGATGTTCTGACCCGTGATGTACCCGCCGCCTTCCGATGCCAGAAATGCCACGGTGGCGGCGATTTCTTCTGCCTTGCCATAACGCTGCATCGGCACACTCTCGCGACGCGTCTCCTGCTGCGGCAGGCTGTCGATCCACCCCGGCAGAACGTTATTCATACGCACGTTGTCCTTCGCGTACTTGTCCGCAAACAGTTTCGTGAACGACGCCAGTCCGGCGCGAAACACCGCGGACGTCGGGAACATCTCGCTCGGCTCGAACGCCCACGCCGTAGAAATGTTGATGATCGCGCCCGAGCGTTGCTTCTGCATGATCGGCGTGACGAGCCGTGTCGGGCGGATCACGTTCATCAAGTAGGTATCCATGCCGCGATGCCAATCCTCATCGCTGATCTCCAGAATCGCTGCGCGCGGGCCGTGGCCTGCGCTGTTCACGAGCACATCGATACGACCCCAGCGCTCAACCGCCAGCTCGACCAGCTTCGCCAAGGCGTCGTTCGACTGATTCGACCCTGTCACGCCCACGCCGCCCAGCTCGGCGGCAAGTGCCTCGCCTTTGCCCGACGACGACAGGATGCCCACCTTGAAGCCATCCGCCGCCAGACGCCGCGCTGCTGCGGCCCCCATGCCGCTGCCACCCGCCGTAATTAACGCCACTTTTTCTACTGTCATGCTGATATCCTCCGGATACGTTGATGCTCACCCCAACGGTCATGAGCCTTCGTGATTCATGCGTGACAGCGTAACATCGCCGCGAACGCTCGATGCACCAGATTTCGACGCTTCATCCAGTAGAAAAACTACACCATGACGGAACCGATCGGCCGATTGCCGTCGCTTAATGCGCTGCGCGCCTTCGAGGCGGCGAGCCGGCACCTCAATTTCCGGCTCGCCGCCGAAGAACTTGGGGTCACGCAGGGGGCCGTCGCCCAGCAGATTCGCGGGTTGGAGTCCGAACTGGACATGAAGCTCTTCGAACGGCACCCGCGTGCGCTGTCGCTGACCGAAAACGGGCGACGTTATGCGGGCGGGGTGCGGCGCGCGTTCGAGATGCTCTCGGAGGCGACTCAGGCGCTGCGTCCGGAACCGCTGCGTCTGACGATTAGCGTGACGCCGACGTTGGCGTCCAAGTGGCTGATTCCGCGGCTCCCCGCGTTTCTCGAGACGCATCCGGACATCGATCTGCGCATTCTCGCCACGGACCGGCTTTCGCATTTCCAGGCAGACGCCGTTGATCTCGCCGTGCGCTACGGCAGGCCGCCGTTCGGCAGCGGCCTGATCGTCGAGCCGTTCTTCGAAGAGGTGCAGGTCGCGGTGGCATCGCCGCAGACGATTGCGGCGATTGGCCATCCCGGCAAGACAGGCAGTCTGCGCGGCCATGCCTTGCTGCACGATGCACACAACGCCTGGCCGCAGTTCCTTGAGCACGCGATGCCGCAGGCGTCGTTGTCCGTCGCGAAGAACGTTCGCTTCAATCAGACGGCGCTCGCCATCGACGCCGCCGTCTCAGGGCAGGGGCTGGCGCTCGCGCACACCGATTTCATCGCGGCAGACATCGCGGCGGGCCGTCTCATCCGGCTCTTCGACACCGAACTCCGTACGGGCGCCGGCTTTTACATCGTGTACCCGCGTCGGACGCGTCATGCCGAACAGATTCGCGACGTGCGCGAATGGCTGCTGCGAGAGGCACGAAACACGAGGTAGGATTGCGTTTTGTGCAATGCATGGGATGTCCTCATGTCACCCCCTGATCTCAATCTGCTTCACGCGCTCGATGTGCTTTTGGAGGAGGGGAGTGTTGTCGGCGCAGCGCGACGCATGCATCTGAGTCCGCCCGCGATGAGCCGCACGCTCAGCCGCATACGCGAGACACTCGGCGATCCGGTCTTCGTCCAGGCGGGACGAAAGCTGGTGCCGACACCCCGCGCGCTGGCCATGCGCGAGCAGGTGCGGCGCGTGGTCGAGCAGGCTACCCAGGTGCTGACGCCGGGCGACGGCGTCGATCTCAACACACTGGAACGACGCTTCAACGTGCGCGCTAACGACATCTTCGTCGGGTTGCATTCGGGGCGTCTGCTGGAGGCGATGGCCGCCGAGATGCCGCGCGCCATGCTGCGCTTCGCGCCGGAAGAGGACGATATCGACGACGATGCGCTGCGCAGTGGACGCATCGATCTGTTTATCAGCGCGTCGCGTCAGCTTGGTCCGGAGATCCGCATGCAGTCGCTTTTCACCACGCGCTTCGTCGGCATCGCGCGTCGCGATCACCCCATCTTCGACGAGGACGTGACACCCGAGCGGATCACGCTATGGGGCCACATCGGCATCTCCCGGCGAGGGAAGTTTGCGGGGCCGATCGATGGTGCGCTGGCCGATCTGGGGCTGCGCCGCCACGTCGCGCTGGTCGTGCCCACGCCGTTTACCGCAATCTTCACGTTGCAGAACAGCGACCTGCTGCTGGCGTTACCGTCGCATCTCGCCCAGAGCGCGCTGGATGCCGGGATGCATTTGCGCCAATTCGACTTGCCGATTCCGCTGGAGACCGTCGTCCTGACACAAGCCTGGCATCCCCGTTTTCATGCCGATCCGGCACACCAGTGGCTGCGCCGGACGATCCGGGAGATTTGCGAGACGTACTGACCACGCACGCCCTCGGCACAAGCCCGGGATGGAGATCAGTGCGTCAGGCGCAATCGTCAATTCGAATCAAGTCACTTTTCGCACCGAACAGGCCGACCCTACAGTGATGAACATCGTCACTGCATTCAAGGGTCATCGTGTCATCGACGCCTTCCACGGCAAGCTCGTCAGACGCGCGTAGCGCTTCACTGCTGCCACCTCTGCCACCGCTACCACGGCTGCTTGCCCGTCTATCGTGGCTGGATTTCACGTCGCCGCGCGCCACCTATGTGCTGCGCAGCGTCGTTGCGGCGTGGCTCGCGCTGTGCGTAGCGTATGGGCTCTCGCTGGAGATGCCCTATTCGGCGGCGTCGACGGTGTTGCTCGTCATCCATCCGATTCAGGGCGCCGTGATCGGCAAGGGTGCGTGGCGCGTGCTTGGCACGCTCGGGGGAATGGTCGCCTCGGTGCTGCTGATGTCGGCATTCGGTCAGATGCCGTGGTTGTTTCTGCTGGGGTTCGCCGTCTGGCTGGGGCTGTGCGTCGCCGGCATGACGATGCTGCGGCACTTCCGTGCGTCGGGCGTCGTGGTCGCGGGATACACCGTCGGACTGGCCACTTTCGGCGCGCTTCAGCACCCGCAGCTCACGTTTGAACACGTTGTCGGTCGAGGCTCGACCGTCATGGTCGGGGTGATTTGCTTGTCGTTGGTGTCGGCGCTTTTCAGCACCCGCGGCGTGCGGGGAAAGCTGGAGGGGATGCTCACGCGGCTCGCCTCTCGCACTGCGCAGGCGCTGGCCGCAACGTACGAACCGGCCGGCGCCACGGCCACTGACGCGGCGTGTGCACGGCGTCAACTGATCGCCGAGATTTACGGTGTCGATGATCTGCTCGCCGTGGGCAAGGCAGAGTCGGCCGATCTTGCGCATCGTGCGCATGCGGTGAGGCATGCCATGGCATCGCTCTTCGCCGCGTTGGCAGGTGGCTTGCCATCGGTGGCGGCGGTCCAGGGGTACGCCTGCGAGCAGGACTCGAGAGCGCTGCGCCCGATGCTCGCGCAAGCCTGGCGCGAGGCATCGAACGCTCTCGCCCAAGGCGGGCAGGGGCTGACGAAGGCTGCGGGCATCATGCGCGAGGCGCGTGAGCAGCTTGTCGCCGCGCCCCAGACCCACCCGGCGCTGCCACCCGGCACGCTCACCGTCATCGACCGCCTGATCGAGCAGATCGACGATTTTCTCGCGGCGCTGGACGGCCTCGCGTCATTGCATCGTCCGAGGCCGGCTGGTGCGCCGACGCCCCTGCGCTTTCACCGCGATGTGCGCGCAGCGTGGCAGAACGGCCTGCGCGCTGCGCTGACGCTGTTTGCCGCCGGGGCCATATGGATTGTCACCGGGTGGCCGCACGGCGACATGATGCTGCTGATCGTCTCGCCGTATTGCGCGCTGCTTGCGACGGCACCGAATCCAGCCGCCGGGGCGTGGCAGTTCGTCAAGGGAACGCTGTTCGCTGTGCCGATGGCGTTCGTGTGTGCTTTCGGCATCCTGCCGCACATCGAGGGACTGCCGCTGCTGCTCGTGGTGCTGGCGCTGTTCTGGTTGCCAGGCATCTTCGCCACGACGATGCCCCAGCACGGACTTGCGGCATTGGCCTATCTGGTCGGCTTCAACACGCTGACGGCGGCCGACAACCCGATGCACTACGACCTCGGCCAGTTCCTCAACTGGGCGCTCGCCTGGGTGGTCGGTGCCGCGCTCGCGTGGCTAGGTTTCCGCCTGTTCCTGCCGCGTCACTTGCCGCGCGACATTGCACGTCTGCGACTGCATATCCGCGATGCGTCGTTGCGTGTGCTGCGTGCGCGCACGTCGCCCGTGTCCGTCGAACGGCTGATGTCCGCCGCACGGCGCTGGCAGTGGCGTCAGCAGCACCGCATTGCGCAGCTTGGCGCACTTCGCAAGACGCAGCCCGACGCCATGCATGCCGACATTGCCGACGCGCTCGCGAGCCTGCACCTCGGCCGCGAGGTGTGGCGGTTGCGCATCTGGATGCGTCGCGAAGGCGTTCGTGCTTCGGCGGCCGACGCCCACAAGATCGTGACGACGGCGCTCGATCGCGTGGCGTGTCGCCTGCATGCGCGGCATCCCGCGCCAGCATTGGCGGCCCGGCATGCGCGTCATGCGGCGCGGCGTCTCGCGCGTTGGCAAACGTCCAACGGCCACCTTCGTACCGACGATGCCCTGCATCTGCCGCGCCTCGTGGCGGCGCTTACCGACATCGCGGATCGGCTCGACGGCCACGCCGTCTACTTCGCTCAACCTTCGCGCAATCGTCCTCATGCTCAGTGAAGTTGCTGTGGCGGGCATCTATCTGCCGCCGTTTTTCGTCTACGCCTGCATCGCCTTGCCGGTGTTCCTCGGGCTGCGTTTCGTGCTGGTGCGCACGGGCGTGCTGCGTCGCGTGTGGCATCCGGCGCTGTTCGAATTTGCCATCTCCCTTTGTCTGGTTTGCGTGTTGATGCTCTATGTCTAATCGAATGATGTGGTTTCGCCCGGTCGCGAAAGCGGTGGGCACGTTATTGGCGGTTGCCCTCGCGGTGGTCTTGGTCGCCGCACTCTGGCGGGCCTATGTACTCGCGCCCTGGACGCGCGACGGGCGAGTGAGTGCCGAGGTCGTGCACATTGCGCCCGAGGTCTCCGGAACGGTACTCGACGTGACCGTCTCCGACAATCAGCGGGTCAAGCGGGGAGACGTGCTGTATCGCATCGATCCCGAGCGCTTCCGCTTTGCCGTCGCGCAGGCCGAAGCGCAACTAAGCGCGGCGAACGCCGTGTTGCAGCAGAAGACGCAGGACGCGAGACGGCGGCGCGGCATGGACGACCTCGTACCCGGCGAAGAGATTCAGCGGGCGAATCAGGCGGTGGCGATCGCGCAGGCGGAGCAACGCCGGGCGCAGGTCGCACTGGACATGGCGCGACTCGATCTGGCGCGTACCGAGTTGCGTGCGCCGGCCGATGGCTACATCACGCATTTGCGCTTGCGTCCCGGCGATTACGCCGTGGCGGGACGCGGCAACATCGCACTGGTCGATGCGCACAGCTTCTGGGTGACGGGCTATTTCGAGGAGACCAAGCTGCATGGCATTCGGACGGGCGCGCCGGCGCGTATCCGGCTCATGGGGTTTGACGCGCTGATCGACGGGCATGTGGAGAGCCTCGGCCGAGGCATTACGGACGTCAATGAACATGCCGATGCTCAAGGGTTGCCGAGCGTCGAGCCGACCTTCAGCTGGGTGCGACTGGCGCAGCGCATTCCGGTGCGCATCGCCATCGATCATGTACCGCCGGGTGTCGTGCTTGCGGCGGGGATGACGTGCAGTGTCGATGTCGGCAGCGCTGTGGCGGGGGAGATGCCGAAGGGGCGTCTTGCCAGCCTGCTCATGCGGTGGATGTGACGTGATGACCCTCGTATCGATGGCTTCGCAAACGGACGAGCGTCAAGGGCGTGCGTCCTCCGTGCCGTTCAACGCCGCTCACAGGTTCAGAGCGATTGGCGCGGTGTGCGCGATGTGCATGGTTTCAGCCTGCACCACGCTTGGCCCTGACTATCGCGCGCCACAGCCCAACGTTCCCGCGCAGTGGCATGACGTGCATGACGAGCATCACGCGTTCGACGCCCATGCCGAGGGTGACGGGGCGCGTCTGCGCGATTGGTGGCATTCGTTCGGCGATCCCGTGCTGGATCGGTTCGTCGGCACGGCACTGGCGAACAACCAGGATCTCGCCATCGCACAAGCCCGGCTGGTGCAGGCGCGCGCCGAGCGCGCACGCGTGGCGGCCGATCTCGGGCCGACGATTTCAGCGGGCGGAACGGCGCAGGCGTTGCGCTCGAGCAAGCGACTCGACTGGCCGCCGGGCATCGGCCAGTCGCGCACATGGCAGTTGGGCTTCGACGCCAGTTGGGAACTGGACGTCTTCGGTGGCACGCGCCGCGCGGTGGAATCGGCCGACGCCGACGTCGAGGCGATCGCGTTCGATGGGGAAGCGGTGCGTGTGAGCCTGCTGGCTGAGTTGGCGGCCGATTACGCATCGTTGCGCACGGCGCAGGCGAGGCAAGTCATTGCGCAGGAGAACATCCGCACGCTGTATGACGGCGAGCGGTTGGCCGAACGGGCGTTTGCGCAAGGGTTGGGGACGTCTGCCGAAGTCGCACAAGCCCGCGCGGAGCGCGAACTGGCGCAAGCGCAGCCGCCCATATTGCAAGCCGAGGTCGAACGTCTGAGTCATGCCATTGGCGTGCTTACCGGCGATTTTCCCTCGGCATGGCGCGATGTGCTTGCTGCGCCCTCGGGCGCGTTGCCGGTGACACCGAGGCTGCCGCTGTCGTTGCCTTCCGAGGTGATGCGTCAACGACCGGACTTGCGGGCGGCCGAGCGGCGGTTGGCGTCGGCGACGGCACAGATTGGCGTCGCAGAGGCCGCGCGCTTTCCGCACTTCAGCATTCCTCTGAGTCTTGGCACCACGGCCAGCCTGATTCACGACTTGTTCTCCGGGGCAAGTCTGGCGTGGTCGGCTGCGTTGGTCGGTAGCCAGACCTTGTACGACGGCGGCCGTGCGCGCGCAGGTGTCACGGCCGCGCAAGCGGCTACCGAGGCTGCGCGCCTTGCTTATGAGCGCGACGTCCGGCTGGCGTTGCGCGACGTTGAGGACGCGTTGACCGGACTTCACAGCGAGCGCGAACAGCAGGTGGCGTTGCGCGCGGCCGTCGACGATAGCCAGCAAGCGCTCTTGCGCACGACGCGTCTGTATCAACGCGGCCTGGCCGGCTATCTGCCCGTGCTGGTGGCGCAGCGTGCCGCCAACCGTGCGCGCGATGCCCTGGCGCTCAGTCAGGGCGCCGAGGTACTGAGTGCGATTGCGCTCTACAAGGCGCTCGGCGCTGGTTGGCAGGACGGATCGCCAGCCGATTCGTCGCCCGCACCCCCGGCGCGGGGCGGCCAAGATGGTTGAGGTGCCGTGAGGCGTCCTGTTTTTCCTTTCCCTTGTTTCCTTTTCTGTACACGTCTGCACATTTTCAGGAGCGAACACTATGCCACTCGATCCCAACGGATTCTCGATTCACGATATCCGCGAACTGCCGTTCGTCGTCTTCCGTCAGGAGGCTGCCGATCCCGGTTATGCCCGTGACTGGGAGGCGGAGATGGTCGCGCTCGTCAAGCACGGCCAGCCGTTCGTGGTGGTCTACGACCAGCTCACGCGCGACGAAACGCACGAAGACCGTAAGCAGCGAGCCATCTGGCTCAAGCACAACAAGACGGCGCTCGCGGCGGTCTGCAAAGCGCTGATAAGCATCGAGCCGAGTGAAGCGCGACGCTCGGAAGTGCGGGCGATGGGCGAGGCGGCGGTGAAGGCGTTCGGCATTCCCCACGAGGTGGTAGCGACCCGCGAAGCAGCGCTGGCCCTCGCTCAGCGGTTGACGCAAGCGGGTTGAGCGGGCTGCAAGCGGTGTGAGGTGGTGTGAGGCGGTGTGATGTGCCGGCGTCGGCCGCATGGCCCGACATTGGTACTTGCCCCGCGTGAGTTCGTGTCATCATACGGCATGGCCCAGATCCCGCTCTTCCCGCTCGGCAACGCCCTGTTTCCCGCCGGGGTGTTGCATCTGCGCATCTTCGAGGTGCGCTATCTCGATTTGATCAAGCGATGTCTCGCCGACAACACTGAATTCGGTGTCGTCGTCTTGCGCCAGGGCAGCGAGGTTCGGCTGCCCGAGAGCGTGGAGGAGCCCGCCATGATCGGCACGATGGCGCGCATCGACGACTGGCGTGCGACCATGCCGTCGCTGCTCGAACTCGTGTGCCGTGGCACGACCAAGTTCCGTCTCTCGTCCGTCGAGTTGGG
>Ga0181519_10000709_pt1 | contig 29937 bp, 30 predicted proteins | sample PEATcosm2014_Bin_26_FD_121102 | JGI IMG/M metagenome (GOLD analysis project Ga0181519, IMG submission 121102) | Peatland microbial communities from MTU Mesocosm Facility, Houghton, MI, USA - PEATcosm2014_Bin02_10_metaG | ecosystem: Environmental > Terrestrial > Soil > Wetlands > Peat | place...
AAACGTCCGACGCAGTCGGCTCTCCTGGTTCACCCGTGGCCTGCGCTACATCAACAGGTTGCTGACAAAAGGCCTGCCGTTGCCGAAACTGTGGAGCGTGATGATAAACTGATAGGTTCCAAGACGGTTGGGTAGGATGGGTCGTTATAGCCGGATCATTTGAACTAATAACGGAGTAATATCGCCCCAAGCAATGCATTTTATGAGGTGACTGCGGCTGAGGCCGGGAAGATGCCTGCGAAGCTTGCCGGTGAATTCCTTGCGTCGAGAGGGATAAGCGACCCTTCAATTCGGCAGCAGCTCATTGATGGCGGGTTGCGAACGGATCTGCTCGACCCGGATACAACGTCTGCAACGTTACCGAGGTTTATCGACGCGCCAGGGTTTGGTGCCGACGGCGCTGCTCTCGAAACTGAGACGGCACTGGAATCACCGGCCAAGACCTCGCCACCCGCCGTCCCCTCGTCCGCCGGCATCGTGCGCAGCGAAGCAGCGCCGGATCCCCAGCCCGCCGTGGCGCCGGAACCCCGCAGCATGCCGTCGCTGAGGGCGCTCTTCGGCGGTCGCCGGGGTCATATGCGTAATTCGCGGGCACTCGTCCGCGGCCTGCCGAGATGAGCACATATAGAGAATTATAATGGAACATTTTTCTTGACTTTCGGCCCCGGCTGTGGCATGGTGTTCTCGTAATCTTGAGAATTCCGCCCGCATTGAAGCTCCCGCCCGAACCTGTCGCGGCGGGCTTTGTCGTTTTGGGCATGTCGAAGCAATCTTCGACACCGGCGACCTCTAAGCCATCCCGCTGCCGTTTCTCGATCCGCCGAAACGGCCCTCCGGTGCCCTTGCGCGCCGATGGCGGTACCGCGGCCGCGTCTGCCGCATATCCGATGCTCCAACCTGTCGAGGCCCGCATGAGAATCGACCTCTTCGAGCGCCATCCCAAGGACAAGGATCTGCCCGAGCGGGCCTGGCGGCTGGATCTCCTGGGCCGGGTCCTGGACGGCTCGCTCTACGACATACTCGACTATGCCTTTGCCCAGGAGACGAAGGGGCCGAACGGGCTCGGCGGCGAATATGTTCCCGTGCGCGACCGGCGGCCCTGCATTCGCTATCCGCTGCCGCGGATCGTCGTCGACGATTCGGTGAGCCTGCTGTTCAGCGAGGCGCATTTCCCGCTGGTGCAATGCCCTGATCCTGACGCCGCGCAGGCGCTGCGCGAGCTGATCCGCGAGAGCGGCCTCAACAGCGTCATGATCGACGCCGCGACGCGCGGCAGCGTCGGCTCGGTGGCGCTGAAGCTCCTGATCACGCGCTCCGGCCGAGCCCATGTCGAGGTCATGCCGACCCGTTTCCTTACGCCCGAATGGGACCCGGAGGAGCCGAGCGAGCTCCTGCGCGTCACCGAGCGCTACAAGGTGTCCGGCCGCGATCTGGCGCGCAACGGCTATCGCATCGCGGACGAAGCCGCCTTCTATTGGTTTCAACGCGTCTGGGACCAGGAAGCCGAGGCCTGGTTCCAGCCCTGGCCGGTCGAGGGCACCGGCGCCGATTGCGTGCCGCAGATCGATGAGGCGCCGGGCCGGACGACACGCCACGGGCTGGGCTTCGTGCCCATCGTCTGGATCCGGAACCTGCCGGGCGGCGACGAGATCGATGGCGCCTGCACCTTCGAGCAGGCGATCGAAACTTCGATCGAGATCGACTACCAGCTGAGCCAGGCGGCGCGCGGGCTTCGGTACTCGTCGGACCCGACCTTGCTGATCAAGGAACCGGCCGGCGTCGAAGGCGGCCCGATCGTCAAGAGCGCCGGCAAGGCGCTGGTCGTGGCGGAAGGCGGCGACGCCAAGCTCCTGGAGATCGACGGTTCGGCCGCCGGCGCCGTCATCGACTTCGTCCGGGCGCTGCGAGAGCTGGCGCTCGAGGCCATCCATGGCAATCGCGCCAATGCCGATCGGGTCTCCGCCGCCCAGTCGGGGCGGGCGCTCGAACTGCTCTATCAGGCCGTGATCTGGCTCGCCGACCGGCTGCGGATTTCCTACGGCGAATACGGCTTGCTCACGCTCCTCGGACTGATCGTCAAGGCGTCGCGGACGCGCCCCTTGCGCATCGGCGGACGAGCCGAATTCCGCTTTCCGGCCGATCTGCCGCTGTCGCTGAAATGGCCGCCGTTTATCGAGCCCAGCGAGCAGGACCGGCTGGTCGCCGCCCAAGGATTGCTGGCGCTGATCGATGCGCAGATCATCTCGCGCCGGACCGCAACGCAGCATGTCGCGGCCGCCCTCGACATCGACGACATACCGGCCGAACAGGCGGAGATCGCCCGCGAGGCCGCGCCGCGGGCGGCGCCGGCCGCCGCCTGATCGTCCGGGCCGGCCCTCCCGATAAACCTGCCCGCGCTCGGGCATCGGGACCGATCCTCTGTTCGCATAGGGAGATACAATGACTCCACCCCCCTTCCAGCCGCCGGAAGGCGGCGAGGGCGCCGTGCCGCCGGCGCTTGCCCCCGACGATGCCGGCGGGTTGCTCGAACGGCTCGTCGGACAGCTCGACCAACGCGACGCCCGGCTCATGGAGGTGCTGCGCGGCGAAATGGCGGCGTCGATCGAAACGCGGATGAAGGATCGCGGTGGCCCGGCCGAAGGCGTGCGCAATCAGGCGCTGGCTCTGGCGCTGCGGCTCGCGGCCGAAGAGGCCGGGGCGCATGATGTCGAGATCGTGGATCGGCTGGTCGATCGCCATGGCGTCGTCGTCGACGAGGCCGGCGCCGTCACCGGCATTCGAGAGGCGGTCGAGCGGCTGAAATCGGCCAAGCCCTTTCTGTTCGGTCGACGGCGCCCGACCGGCGGCACGGCCAAGGCGCCGAAACCGGGCGAGGTCAGAACCCGCTCCGCCCGGGATCTCACGCCAGCGGAGTGGCAAGCCGAAAAGCGCCGGCTCGGCGTCCGCGGCTGAAGCCCGCCTATCGCCGGCAAAGCCGAATCCCGCAACGCCCGCACCCCCGGCCTTGGGCAAGCCGCTCGCCGCGCCGTGACGATTCCGGCCCCCGCATCAGGAGAACCCGATGGGTATCGACGCCTTTCCGGCTGCGCTGCAGCCGATCATTCAGCAGAACTATCTGGAGCGCGCCTTCCAGGAGGCGCTGCAATCGGAGTTGGGATATCGCGATGTGGCCGATCGGGAACTTTTCTCGGCCCGCATCGGCGAGACCCTGACCAAAACGAGGCGCGGCCTCAAGGCGCCGGTGACGACGCCGCTCAACCCTGCGACCAACACCAATCTCGACAACGGCCTCAACCCGACGACCTGGACGGTCGAGCAATATACGATCACGCTCGGCCTCTATAGTGACTCGATCGACCTCAACATGGTGACCGACCGGGTCGGCATCGCCGGGCAGTTCATCGAGAACGCCAAGGTGAACGGCGTGCAGGCGGCGCAATCGCTCGACCGCCTGGCCCGAAACGCGCTGTTCACCGGCTATTTCGGCGGCAATACCCGGATCCGCGTGACCTTGGGCGCGGCCGGGACGACGGTCTCGGTCGATGACATCCGGGGCTTTCTCAATGCGCCGGTGAACGGCGTCATGATCCCGGTCTCGGCGTCCAATACGCTGACGGTTACCGTCGGCGCCGATGTCTACACGCTGATCGGCGCCGCGGCGGACACGACCAATGTCTCAACGGCGCCGAACGGCATTTCCGGAACGCTGACCTTCTCCACCAGCGTCACGGTGGCGGACGGCTCAGCTGGCAATACGGTGCAGGCGGCGAATGCCAGCGCCATCGTGCGGCCGAACGGCCGGGCCAATACTGCGCTGCTGCAGGCGACCGACATGATGACCATGTCGAACGTGCTGGACGCGGTCGCGACGCTGCGCTCGAACAACGTGCCCACCATCGGCGGCGCCTATAATTGCTATGTCGATCCGGTATCGGGCCGGCAATTGTTCGCCGATCCGGATTTCAAGCAATTGTTTCAGGGTGCCCGCGACACCAACGAGGTGTTCAAGAAGGCGATGGTGAACGATTTCCTGGGCGTGCGCTTCGTGCCGACCACGGAAGCCTTTCTGCAGCCCCACCCGACGCTGGCCGGGGTCAAGGTCCGCCGACCGATCGTGTGCGGGCAGGGCGCGCTGGTCGAGGGTGATTTCGAAGGCATGGCGGCCGACGACGTCCGCCCGGCCGATTGCCTGATCGAGCTGATCGACGGCATCGCGATGGTGACGCGCGAGCCGCTCGACCGGCTGCAGCAGATCATCGCGCAGTCCTGGTACTGGATCGGCGGGTTCACTGTCCCGACGGACGTCACGACCAATACCAACATCATCCCAACGGCGACCAACTCCGCCTATAAGCGCGCAGTGATTATCGAGCATATCGGCTGAAACGCGCCAATTCCCCAAACCCTCGCCCGGTTGCGGGCGAGGGCCGTACTCTTTCTCGGAGCAGCCGCAGATGAGCGATGTACACGTCAGTTATGGCCCGGCGCCGATCGAGACGCCGAGCCAAGCCTTGGTCAAGGACGCCAACCGGATCGTCACGGCGACCGATGCGCGCGGGCGCAAACTCGGCATTCGGAACATGGCGAATTCGCTGGCCCGGTTCCGGCTGGTGCGCGTGCTGGGTGCCGATGCCTATAATCAGGAGGCGATGGCGCAGGCGCTGCTCTTCAGTTCGGTGGTTTCGGTGAATGATGATCCGGTGCCGTTTCCGAGGACCGAATTGCAGCTCGAAGCGCTGATCGACCGGCTGGGATTCGATGGGCTGCGGACGGTCCAGAAGGTGCAAACCGAGGAATTCGGCTGCGGCGCCGGCGGCGACACGGTGGACCACGCAAAAAACTAGTTCGGGACGACGAGCTGCGCTGGCGGCTGTGGCTCGTCCATAAGCATGTCCCGTTCGATGTCGCCTTCAGCCTGACGCCGGCCCAGCGTCTTGCCTTCGTCGTGATCCTGGGCCAGTGCGAGGGCCGCCGGTTCGACTGGAGCCGCCTCGACTGGCAATAGGCGCGCGAGCGCGGGCGTCTCGGGCGGCCGCTTTCTTTCATTCAACGAGCTTGACCGCTTCCCCGCCTCGCATCGCGGGAAAGCGGCGGTTCCATTTCTCCGCAGAGCCGTTCCCGGATATGATCCAAGGTGGCATCGTTTCGACTTGTTTTGTTTCCGGCGTATCGATGTACCGCAGTGCCGTTCCGGTCGGTCGGATTGGGACGAGACGCCCCGATGAACTCAATGCCCTGAACCTCTGCACCCAGCTTCAAGGCCCCGCCTTCGCGTTCTATCCCCGATCGTCTGCCTTTGATCGTGTACGACGGCTCGCTGACCGATCGGGGCGGGCGCCGCCCTGTGCGGCTTTACCGATTTCTCCGAGGAGTATCCGATCATGCCGGCGACCCAGCCGTTTCAGGAAGAATATACGCTTGCCGTCGCGGCGAGCACGTCCGCCGCCAGCACCGCCTTGCCTGCCGGCGCGGTGACGGCATCGCCGCTCGCGGCCTACGCCGGCGACGCGTTGCTGGTCTTCAATGCGAGCTCCGCCGTCGCCCATGTCTCGGTCAACGGCACGGCGACCGCTACCAACCTGCCGATCCCGGCCGGAGGCTCCCGCCTGCTCACAATCGGGCCGATGGCGCTGACGGCGTCGGTCGTTCTCGATAGCGGCTCGGGCACGGTCTATCTGAGCCGCGGCACCGGCCATACCTATTGACGTCATGGGCATCATCCGCGCGATCGCGCCGCCGCCGCGCTTCCGCCTGATCGCGGGGTCGGCGCGACGGCGCAAGCTCTCGTCTGTTGCGGGCAACGAAACCGGAGGCCTGGGCATGTATGCGGGCGAGGATTTCACGCCGAGCGGCGCCGGCGAGGTCGAACGCTACACCTTCGATTTCGCGAGTCTGCTCGCGGCCGGCGAAACCATCGCAGCGGCCACTTGGAGTGCGGCCGTCGACAGCGGCGCGGGCGACAACGCGGTTGCGTCGCGCCTCATCGGCACGGCCGCCGTCAACGGCGCCGCCGTGTCCCAACTGGCTGGAAACTTCCTGCCCGGCGTGACCTATCGGCTCTATGCCAATGCTGCGACCAGCGGTGGGCAAACCCTGACGCTGTGGTCGCGCGTCTACTGTCCGACCATCTGAGGGGGCGACCATGTCCTTCAGCGATCAGGAGAAGACCGATATCCGCCGGTTCTGCGGCTATCCCGTCTTCGGCCAGAGTCCGAACCAGTTCGTCGATTACCGGTTTTTCCAAGCCTATGGCAATCTGGAGTACAAGATGAACAATCTGCTGCCCTCGGAGGAAGCGGTCGTGCGGACGGTCTATCTCGCCCAACTTTACGGGCTCGAGACGGCGATCCCGGGCGCCGGTACGAATCTCGATACCGACCAAGCCGCGGTCTGGACGCATAACCGCGACGAGGTGCGCGACCGCGCGGCGCTGTTCGACCTTTGGCGCGGCCGGCTGTGCCGTTTCCTCGGTGTCCCGCGCGGCGAGGGCTTGTGCCCCGTCGACAGCATGCGCGAGATCCTCGTCTGATGGATGGCGCCGCGCTGCAGCAGGCGCTCTACCGCGGCTATGCGCGTGCAGCCGAGCGGACCGGGCTGCCTTACGCACTGTTCCGTGCCGGCGGGCCGCTCAATCCGATGACGGGCACGCCGCTCGCCATGTTGCCCGCCGCCTTCAGCCCGCAAGACTACGGCTTCGAGCATCCCCAGGCCTATGGCAAAGCGCTGTGGCAGGCGCTGTTCGACGGCTCGCAGGCGCTGGTCGGCGATATTCTGGTCGGGCCGAAAACGTATTTCGTCGTTGGATTGCAGTCTCTGCTGCCGATCCTCGTGGTCGAGGCGCCGCACACGGTCGATGTCCGGCGGCCGTTCCGCGAAAGCGGGGTCGGATACCAGGCGAGCTATGGCGGCTCGACACCGGTGCAGGAAACCATCGTCATGGGCCAATGGCCGGCGTCGATTCTGCAGGGTTCGCGGGCCGAGAACACCGGCGCCGGGCTGCCGGACGATCTGAAGGCGCCCTATTGGGACATTCTGCTGCCGGAATATCCGGGGGTCGAACTTGTCACGTCCGATGTCGTCCAGGATGGGCTCGGGCGCCGCTTCGCCATCGGATCGGCGGAAATCACCCCCTTGGGCTGGCGCCTGACGGCGCTGCAGGAGCAGGCATAGGCCATGGCGACTCTTTCCGATCTGCGGGCCGCGATCGCTGCCGTCATCGGCGGTCTGCTCTACCCGTCCGGTATTCCTGCGGGCACCAACCCGCCGTCGCCGGTCGCCGGCGCGCCGGTGCGGGTGTTCCAGGGCCGGCCCGAGCGCGAGGGCCTCGACGCCGATATGACGGCGGGCATCGTCGATGTGTCGGTCTACGTCCTGCCCGGCGCCGTCAATACCAGCCGCTACCCGGTCGTCGACGTCCCGATCGCTATGTCGCCGCCGAGCCTGGTCTGGACGGTGTCCGGGACTTCGGCGACATTGGGCGGTACCGTGGCGACGCCGCAGAATGTCGGGCTGCTGGTCGACAATCAGGTGTTTCTGTATGCGGTCCAACCCGCCGATACTCTCGCATCGATCGCCGCGGCCCTCGCTTCGCTGATCAATGCCGTCCAGCCCGCGAGTGCTGCCGGCGCGGCCGTCTCCGTGCCGGGCAGTCGCTCGATCATCGGCCGGGCCGGCGGCGTCGCGACGACCCTGCGCGAGGTCGGGCGCGAGAAGGTCACGGTGCAGGTCCAAATCTGGGCGCCGTCCGACGCTCTGCGCAGCGCGGTCGGCGCCATTATAGAACCAAGCTTGCGCGACTTGCGGCGCCTGGCCCTGGCGGACCGGTCCATCGCGATGATCTGGTTCGGGACGGTTTCCGATACCGACGACCTGGAGAAATCGACAATTTATCAGAGAACGATCTGGCTGGACGCCGAATATGCTTCGACGGTCACTTCGTCCGCGGCGCAGATCGTCAGTTTTACTGAGACGGTGAGAGCAGGGCCGGACATTTGCGGCGTACTGCCGGAGGCCGCTCTTTCATTCGCCCGCTGATTTCCGGGGCGGCCTTCATTCGCTCGCCGCCGCAAGCGCTGAAGAATTTCCGGCTTTGAAGGGCGCCTCGGTCGCCTCTGGCGCCGTTCACCGTCAAGTAGAAGCTAAATTATATTGTCAGATACGATGTAAAATCGGATAGGCGTGGAGCTATTGCTTCAATGTAATCTACTTTCTCTTTCCGGCTTGACCGGCGTCTTGGTACTCGCTCTGATCTCAAGGAGTAAAATCATGTATCGTTACATCGTGCGCGAACCTTTCGGGGGGTTCGCCAAAGGTGAAATGCTGTCTCAGTCGCAGTTCGAGGCCTATGCGGCCAAAGGCGGCCATGTCGACCATCACACAATCAGGATTCGGGTGGCCGATGAGCCGGCCTCGGCCAAGGATGGCCCCGCGCAGAGTGAAACCGCGCCGGCGACCGCGGTCTGATCAGCCCCGATATTGAGTCCAGGAGTCCTTCATGCCCGCAGTCATTACTCAGGCCGGCGCCCTCAATACGACCGCGCTGATCGTTCCCGACGCCTATGTCCAGATCGTTCCGCCCGCGATCAATTACTTCAACGGTCTGCCTACGAATATCGTCGGCATCGTCGGAACCGCGAACTGGGGTCCGGTCAATACGCCGGTGACGATCGGATCGATGCAGGCCTATGCCCAGCAATTCGGCGCCGTACAGGCGCGCAAATACGATATGGGGACGCAGGTGGCCACGGCGGTCCAGCAGGGCGCCGGCAATTTCCGCTGCGTGCGGGTCACGGACGGAACCGACACTGCCGCCGGCATATCGCTCGGTCTCGCGGGAACCGTCGTTCCTACCGCCGGCGGCACCGGCAATGCGGTCAACGACGTTCTCACCCTGTCGAACGGCGTTACCGTCAAGGTCGCCACGGTCTCGTCCGGTGCGGTGACGTCGGCGACCGTACAGAATCTGGGTACGGCCGGCGTGCCGGCGACCGGGTTGACCGTCGTCTCGACGACCGGCGCCGGCACAGGGGCTGTTTTCAGCCTGAACGTGACCAGCCAGGTCACGTTGACCTCGCTCTATACCGGTACGCTCGGGAACGCGACCCAGATCACGCTGAGCGCCGGCTCGTCTTCTACCGCGGCCAATCCGACCTTCAAACTGACGGTCGCGATGCCCGGCGTGCAGGAAGTGTTCGACAACATCGCCGGCGCCGGCACGGTGCTCTGGGCCAATCTGGCGAATGCCGTCAACAACGGCGTTTCTGCAATCCGTGGTCCCTCGCGCCTGATTCTGGCTACCGCGGGCGGCGCTGCGACCGCGCCCGTCCTTGGAACCGCGGCACTTTCCGGCGGCGCCGACGGCGCCACGACGATCACTGCGGCGACGCTGGTCGGTCAGGATGTCATCCCGCGCAAGGGCATGTACGTGCTGCGCACCTTGGGCTGCTCGGTCGCGTGGCTGGCGGACGCCGATGACAGCACGCAATGGGCCAACCAAGTCGCGTTCGCGGCCTCGGAGTTCGTCTACGTCATCGGCACCGGGCCGGCCGGCGACACCATCGCCGACGCGCTCAGCGTAAAGCAGGCCGCCGGCATCGACAACCCGTGGTTCAAGCTCATGTTCGGCGATTGGATCTACTGGCAGGACAGCGCCAACAATGTCCTGCGCCTGGTCAGTCCGCAGGGTTTCGTCGGTGGCCTGCTCGGCAATCTGGCGCCGCAGAACTCCACCTTGAACAAGCCGCTCTTCGGTGTCGTGGGCACGCAGAAGACCGGCAGCGGGACGGCGAGCAACGGCGCCTATGCCTATGCGGAACTCCAGCAGATGATCGGCGGCGGCCTCGACGTGATCGCCAATCCCTGTCCCGGCGGCAACTACTTCGGTGCGCAGTCGGGGCACAATTCCTCGTCGGACGCGACACGCAATACCGACTCGTATACGCGGATGACCGACTACATCTCGACCTCGCTGGGTGCCGCTACCGGCGTCTTCGTCGGTCAGTTGCAGACGGCGCAGCAGCAGCTCAATGCCAAGGCCGCGCTCAACGCCTTCTTCCAGTCGCTGCAGGATGCCGGCCAGATCGGCACCGCGAGCGGCGCCCCGGCCTACAAGGTCACGCTCGACAGTACCAACAATCCGCCGGCCCGCGTCGCGCTGGGCTACGAGCAGGCCGACATCCAGGTCACCTACCTCAATGTGGTCGAGAAATTCCTGGTCAACTTCCAAGGCGGCGGTTCCGTCCAGATCGCCTCCAACCAGACCTGAGTACCGTCGCCCCATCGCAATCAGGAGTGAGCCATGCCGGTCAATGTCGGTCAACCGAACAGTTATAACCTCGGGCGCGACTGCACCTTTACCATCGTCGGACCTTCGGGAATCGTAAGCTTCCCGATCACCGAGGGCTCGGCAAAGCAGGAAACCAAACAGGTCCAGAGCCGCCCCTTGAATGGGCCGCCAATCTTCGCCGAGATCCCCGATGGCTGGAGCGGCAGCTTCAGCTTCGACCGCACCGGCCGGCAACTGGACGATCTCTTCGCCCAGCTTGAAGCGGCGTATTGGAACACCGGAGCGCTCGCTTCTTTTTCGGTGCTCCAGACGATCGAAAACCCGGACGGCACCGTTGCTCAGTATCAGTTCAAGGCGCTTGCCTGCAAATTCGAGAGCGCCGGCGACTTCAAAGGTGACGGCAAGGTCGAGCAGAAGGTGACGTTCCGGGGACCGCGGCGCGAAATCGTCCAGTAACGGCCGGATACGGCCCCGACCATTTGTCCTGTCCGGCTTGTCGCGGGAGGCCAGTGATAGCCGGCCCTCCGCGGCAGCCAGGCAACGTTCACTTTTTACCCCTTACGATCGTACCAATAATCCTGTAATACGCGCCGATCAACCGAGAGGAGCAGAACATGTGCGGGACCATCTGTCGGGTGCTGCCGGATCGATGGGGTAGATCGGGCGGCGTTTCGGTTTCATTCCCCGGAGCCTGTCATGCGATCGTTGCGGCAGTCGCTGCCGCCGGCTTAGCAGCCGGTACGGCCGATGCGGCGGCGCCGTTTGCCGATGCCGGAGGGGTGCCCGGGCTGCCCGGCTGGCCGCAGGATTTTGCGCTTCGCCTGGCGTTGTACTTGACTATTTCGCTCACTCTGGCGGCGCTGATCTCTCGGGCAATCCTCTACGGTATACGGCTTTATACGAAGGTTTCGGATCGATATGTCATGCTTGGTCTCGCGCCGATCGTGTTCGGGTTGGCGCTCTTCGGCGTTACGGAGCTTGCAAACCGCCTTCTGGCTTGGTTGCAATCCGGCCATACCGCGCAAGTTTTGTTGCCGACACTGATTTTTTTGCTCACATGGCCACTTATTGTCGGATTTTGTTTATTATACGATTTTATGATCGCATGTAGTTTTTTTGCAAGGGCTCCAATTAGTAAATACATTTATATTGTTCTTGGATCAATAGTAATTTTTATCGAAGTCTTATATTTATTATATGTGACAAATATCGTCGAGTAAACGCGGGTCAATATTGAGAAAACCTAGCGTTTAATCACATAAACGGGAGGCGGAGTATGCTTGGGAGTTCCACCCTTGCCGTCATGCCTGTCAACCGTAGCATTCAAGCATGGCTCAGTACGCACGCGACTGAAATCGCGGGCATTGCCGATATCCTCGGCGTGCCCGCGACCTCGATTGCTGCGCCGCTCGTGCAGGAAGCCGGCGGCATCATATTCGACGGCTTCGCGCCATCCGCCCCATTCTTGACCGGGCCGACCCGGCTCGACGATCCGCTCAGGCTTGACAGTCTCCACGCCTATAAGGAACAGATCTTCGACGAATGGCTGGACGAATGGGTTCAACAGTATAGCCACCAAGACATTGCCCAAGACTTTTCCAATAAGTCTTCGGAAATTGCCGGCCGGCCGGGCAGTGTGACGCCGTCGGGTGTCGCCCGGTGGCTCGAGAAAATCACCAGCCCGACGGCCAACGATCTCGGCTGGGGCAATGTCAATCTCGGCACCGCAATCTCGGAGCTGCAGAACTACTTGCATGACCCGCACTATGCCGGCGATCCGCTCCATCTGAAGCAATATGAAAGCGACTATCGGGCCTTTGCCCGCGACCTTGTCGACCCTCACGCGGCGGCAAGCTTCGCGATCTCAGGTTTGATCGCGCGCGAGGGGCAGGACTACTACACCAAGACCTATGGTGAGCAGTACACGACGCTGCCGGACCAAGCCAAGGCGGCGCTGTCGACAACCTACTTCAAGCAAGGCGACACCAAGATCCGCGAGCATTTCGTGGACCCGATCGCACCGACGGTTCCGGATCCCGCGCGCGGTGATGGCGGGCCCGATATCATGGATAAGGCCAACTGGCAGATCCTCCTAAAAAGCCTCGGTATTGCCTCGGAACACGGTCCGCGGCCGCACGCCGATGTCGCTCCGACGGCCTCGGCTGCGCTCGCGGCGAATGCGTCGGCTCCGATCGCCGACAATTTCCCGCCTGTCCTGGTCGCGCCGCTCACCGCTGTGCCGCCCGCGCCCAAGCGCGTCGAGTTCGACGCCGCAGCCGGACCTCAGGAAAGGCGAGAGGGTGATGCTCGCGTCCCGGATGTCGGGGCGACATCTTTCAGTCCGGCGGTTTCCCCGCAGCCGCTTGGTTCCTTGTCGGATCTCTATCCACTCGGCGCGGCGCCTGACGATTCCTCGGCATTGAGCATTGCGGGCGCGGGACAAGGGGCTGTGCCCCGCGGTGACGACGACGCAGTCGGACCTGGCCTGACAGGCGGCCTGTCCTCGCCGACGCTGCAGATTGCGTTCCCGCAGCGGCCGGTCGGCGACCCGGTCGGGCGCCCCGGCACGACAGGCGCGGATCAAAGGGCACCCGAGGCGAAGGCCGAAATCGGTCTGGCGATTCCGCCGCTCGCATCGCGAAAGTCACCGGTACGATCGCCGATGGAGTCCTCGACATCGGTCCCGCTGCCGCAACTGTCTCTAGGCCCCCCATGGGCTGCGAGACCCGATGGGCCGGCCGGCGCGATATCCGGGTTGCGAAATTCGACGGATTTGAATCCCGTGACGAAGCCATCCGACGCGGTCGCTCCGCTTCGGCTGCCCGAGCCCGGTAGGCTTGCGGGCGAGGGTGGGCGTCCGCCATGGCCGGCACCGATCGGCGCGACACTTCTTCCACCCGAAAATTCCAAATATGTACCTGATTCGAGCCTATCGACGGCATCGAGCGCTGTGTCGGCGCCGCCGGGCCTGCCTGGATCGGGATGGCTAAGCCGTGTCGATCCCTGGTCGCCTGGCTCGATCGATTGGCCGAGGGAGGGTGCGGCCGCGGCCGACCCGGTAGCGACGGCGGTATCGAGGTCCAGCATGATCACGACCGCGACCGATCCCGGCGGGTTCTCGTCCCACGCCGCACCTGCGCTCTCGATGCCGCCGGCGGAGCGGCGCTTTGGAAATGGCAGCACCATCCCCCATTCGCCATCTCGCCCCGGTCGGGCGGCCCCGCCGCCGCCCGGGCAGGCGGCCGCGCCGTCATCCGGCGGCGGCGGCGTGCAGGGTGCGGCTCAGGGCGGTTCCGATCAGACCGAAGTGGAGCTCGATCACCACATGCTCGGCAGTGTCGTCCTGGCAGCACTGGATCGATCGACCGGCGGTCCGAATACGGGGCCAGCCTCAGTCAATTCCTCGCAGATCTACACGCCGGCCGGCGTCACCATCAGCGGATACCAATGAATGAGCATCCTCCCGCAAGCCATCGGCACGGCGCTCGCGGTCGGCAATTCGCTGATCGCGGCCGCCAATCCGGTCCAGGCCCCTGGGCAAGGCGCCGGACAGTTTCCCGTCATCCTCGGCACGGTCCTGCTGCAGGGCTTCGAGGTGCCCGACTCGGCGCCATGGGGTGGCGAGCAGGCGCTGACCGTGCACAAGCTGATCGGCGGTGCGCGCGTCATCGACGCGATGGGCGTCGACGACCGGGCGATAACCATCAAAGGAACGTTTCTCTCGCCGGACGCCGACAGCCGGGCGCTGCGGGTTGACGTCATGCGCAAGGCCGGCCTGCCGGTCGTGTTCGGATACGCGAACCATATCTATCAGGTGGTCATCAAATCGTTCGCGCCGGACTTCGAACGGCCAGATCGCGTGAAATACCAGTTGACCCTGGAGATCCTGCAAGATCTGACGCAGCCGCTGGCCGTTCCTGCACTCTCGCTCGACGGCCAGTTCGGTGCCGCGCTCGGGACGATCGGCGTTGCGCTGAATAACCTGGCAGGCGGCGGCGCCCCAGCCGTTTTTGCGACGGCTCCGGCCGCGTTGTCCGCCGTGACTGGCGCGGTCGCCGCTGCGAACAGCCTGGGGCCATCCGCCGCTCTCGGCATCCCGAGCGCCGTGGCTGGATTGCAGACCGTCATCGCGACCATGATCGCTGCCGTCGCCGGCGGCATCGGCGGTCCGGTTCTGTCCGCGATCAACACGCCGCTCGCGGTCGCCGGCAGCCTGACCGCCGCGACATCGGCGACTCTCGCCGGCATGTCGGCGGCGATCGGCCAGGGGCAGGCGATCCTGGCGCCGGCCATGACATATGCCGACCTCCATATCGCCGGTCTTCCAGCCTTCGGCGGCGTCGTTTCGGGCACGACCAACGCCGCCGCTCTCGCCACGACCACCACGATAACCGGCGCCCTGCCGCAAATGCACCTGATCAGCGCCAATCTCGGCACGATGCAGCAAAATATCAACGCGGTTCCGGATTGATCCCATGCCAACACAAATGACCGTCGTCGGCGGCGATCTCTATCGCATCGCCGCGCAGACCTATGGCGATGCAAGTCAATGGTACCGCATCGCCGCAGCCAACAATCTCTTCGACCCGATCGTGCCGGGGCCGGTGACCCTGATCATTCCCGACCCGACGACGCAGCCGACGAATGGAGGCATCCTTGGCGGCGATCCCTGACCTGCTCATGCCGGTACCGTCGACGCCGCCGTCCGGCGCCACTGCCCGGCGGCCCATCGCCGTCGTCCGGTTGGACGGCGTCGAACTGCCGGGCGTGCTGGCGGTTCGTACGTCGAATGTCAGCCATAATTCCGCCGATCAATTCGAGGTGGAATTGCCGTTGCAGATTCAGCCCGGCACGGCGAACTGGGCGGCGTGGGGCGATCCGAACACGCATTCCGAGATCGAAGTGCTGTACGGAATGCTCGACGCCGCCGGCAACCGATCCGCGCTCAATTCGGCCGTGCTGGGGCCGGTCGATGCGGTCGCGGTCAGCCAGCCCGAAAACCGGGTCGTGCTGAGCGGGCGCGACTATTCTTCCGTGCTGATCGACACGCAGACCTTCGAGAATTTCTCGAACCAGACCGCGTCACAGATCGCGACGACGATCGCCGGACGGCACGGCCTCACGCCGGTAGTCCAGGCGACCACGACGCCGGTCGGCCTCAAGAACGAAGACGATCAGACCTATTCGCGCGTCACGCGGCGCGAATCCGAATGGGATCTCCTCGTCCAACTGGCCCGCGCCGAGGGTTTCGTCTGCTATGTCCGGGGCAGAAATCTGTTCTTTCAGCCCGACACCGAGCCGGCGGCGGCGCCCTATCGGCTGGTTTGGGTGCCGCCGCCGGCGCCGGGCGCCAGCCCCAGCAGCAACGTCAAGTCGATCCGCTTGAACCGCGCCCTGACGCTTGCGCGCAACATCGCCGTGACCGTGGTCTCGCATGATCCGGCGACCGGCAAGGCCGTGACCGCGAGGCAGAGTTCGATGCTGGCCGCGCATGCGGCCCGAGGCAATGCGCAGGTCGGGCCGCAATCCTACACGATCGATATTCCTGGCCTGACGCAGGCCCAGGCGGATCAGCGCGCCCGGCAATTGTTGAAGCAATACGCATTGTTCGAACGCGTGATCGACGTGCAGATGCCGGGCGACCCGTTCCTCCAATTCGAGCAGCCGATCAGGCTGTCCGGCACCGGCACCGATTGGGACCAGATCTACTATGCCGACCGCATCGAGCGCAGCCTGAGCCTGACGGGAGGGTTCACCATGACGATCCGCGCCAAGAACAGCAGCAGTGCCGCGAGCACGAGCGGCACGCCGGGTGCGCCATGAGAGGCGTGCTGGCGGCGCAGCAAGCCGTCTCGCTCGCCGCGGCGCCGCGCTTCGCCATCGTCGATCGGTTCGACCCGAACACCTATCGGGCGACCGTTGTCCTGGCGCCGAGTTCGGACGGCAAGACGCCGCTCTCGGGTTATCTGCCGGTCCTGACCGGGTATATGGGGAATGGCTGGGGCATCGCAGCGCCGCTGCAGCAGGGCGATCAGGTCGTGGTCGTCTTCGTGCAGAACCATCCCGACCAGGGGGTGATTCTGGGCCGGATCTACGACCAGCCCCATGTGCCGCCGAAACGCGCGGACGGGCAGGCGGCAGCGGCCGGCGAGATCGTGCTGGTTCACGCCTCCGGCTCGCGGATCCAGGTCACGAACGATCAGAAGGTCTTGATCAACGGCCAGTTGGAAATCGACCTCGCCGCGCCGACGATCGACATCACGGCGACGACCGAAGTCAACGTGACCGCGCCTGCGATCAATGTCGGGGCGACCGGCGAGAGCCTGCAGACGCTGATGACCCAGGCGGCACACGATCTGCTGGCCACCCACACCCATTCCGGCGTGGCCTCGGGCGGTGCGACTTCCGGGCCGATGGTTCAAGGTTTTCCGGCGAATGCGCTGACCTCGGCGCTGAAGGCAGGGTGATCCGATGTCCGACCTCGCCGATCTGTTTCACTATTGGGGCAACGATCTGCAGGAGGGGCCGACCGGCGACTTGGCACCGGCCCTTCGCGCGGATCGGACATCGCAACGGATCATCCGGCGCCTTTTGACCAATCCGGGCGGCGGCGACTATCCGTGGGAGCCGAGTTACGGCGCCGGGCTTCCGGCCAAAATCGGCATGAACCTGGATCTGGGCCATTTGACGGCTTTGGTCATCGGCCAGATCGCGCTCGAACCGACGGTTGCACGCAACCCGGCGCCGCAAGTCACCCTGACTCCGTTCAATGGCGGCGTGTCGATCGCCGTGGTCTATTTCGACCAGGCCGGCGCGGGGACGCCGCTCAGCTTCAACCTGTTCGCCGCACCGGCGCCGCCATCCTCGCCGCCCGTTGGGTCGCTCGAGGCGCCGACCCCACCTTCGCCGCACCAATTGCCGCCGCCCGCGCGTCGCGGCTGATCTGCCGCCGCATTCGGCCGGCCGCGGCCGATCCCGCTCACGCCCGCGCATCGCGCAGCGGCGGCGCCTTTCTCATGCCCTGGGGAATCTCGATGGCGATCATCGGTCAGAGCTTCAAACAATTCGTCACCGGCATGGTCGCAGGCGCGAAGGCCGCCGCGACGGTGACGCTCGACTTCACCAGCGGGTCGATCAACCTCGCCCTGATCCAATCGGTCGCCGCCGTGGCGCTGTGGCTCGAAGGACTCGTCCTGCAGGTCCTGGCGCAGTCGCGAGCGGCGACGAGCCAGGGCGCCGATCTCGACAGTTGGATGGCGGATTTCGGCTTCGCCCGGCTCGCGGCCGTGCCGGCGGCCGGCCAAGTCACGTTCTCGCGGTTCCAGCCGACCGCCGCGGCCGTCGTTCCGGTGGGATCGAGCGTCGCGACCGCGGTCGGCGGCGCGCAATTCACCGTCACGGCGGATCCGACCAATGCGGCCTTCGGCGCCAATGCCGCCGGCAGCGGGTTGCCCGGCTATACCATCGCGCCGGGCGTGTCGGCGCTGACCGTTCCTGCCGCGGCTGCCGTACCCGGCAGCGCCGGGAACATCCTGGCCGGGGCGATCGCCGTGCTGCTCCAGCCGATCGGCGGCATCGACACGGTGACGAATGCATCGGCATTCGTCGGCGGGAGCGATCCGGAAGGCGACGGCGCCTTCCGCACGCGGTTTCAGAGCTTCATCGGCGCCTTGCAGAAAGGCACGGACGCGGCGATCGCCTTTGCCGTGAACGCGCTGCCGCAAACCGGCCTGACCTTTCAGATCCTCGAATCGACCAACCCGGCGCTGGCGGTGCAGAACGGCTATGTGACCGTCTGCCTCGACGACGGGTCGGGCGATCCACCGGCCTCGCTGCTCCAGGCGGCGATCGCGGCGATCGAGGCCGTGCGCTGCGCCGGCATCACGGTCGGCGTCATTCCGCCGACCATCCTGCGCGCCAATGTGGCGATGACCTTGACGAGCATCGTCCAGGCCAACCACGCCGCCGATGTCGCGGCGGTGACGAACGCCCTTACGGCCTATCTCAACGCCGTGCCGGTGGGCGCGCCGCTGCCGTTCTCCCGATTGACGCAGATTGCCTATGACGCGTCGGCGAACATCTCCAATGTGACCGGGGTCACGCTCAATGCCGGCACCGCCGATCTGGCCGTCACGACGGTGCAGGTCGTCAAGGCCGGCACTTTGGCGGTGGCGTGACATGATCGGCGATCAAGCGGATATCGTCGCCCGGCTCTATCGCTGGCTGCCGGCGCGCTGGGTTCCGACCGGCCCCGGCACCTTGGTCTATGCCGTCGTCTCGGGTTTTGCCACGGCGCTGTCCGGTGTCCATGCGCTGCTGGCCTATGCGGCGCAGCAGGTGCGGATCCGGACGGCGACGGATGGCTGGCTCGATCTGATCGCCGGCGACTATTTCGGCCCCTCGCTGCCGCGCAACGCGGGCGAGCCCGATCCGCTCTATTCCGCGCGGATCCGCCGCGAGATCATGCGCGAGCGCGTCACGAGAGCGGCGATCGACCGGGTCGTCTTCGACACGACCGGCAATCACCCGATCATCGTCGAGCCGAACCGGACATCGGATATCGGCTGCTGGGGGCAAGGCTTCGCCTGGCATAGCGGCAGCTACGGATCGAAGGGCCTGCCGTTCCAGGTCTTCGTCACCACGCCGCGCCAGAATCCGATCCCGTTTCCGGAAATGGCCGGCTGGCGCGTCCCGGCCGGCGCGTACCGGCAGCCCTTTGCCGTCTATGCGCTGCCTTCGATCTTTCCGCCGCCGCCGGCGCCGGACGCCGCGATCATCGCCGCGATCGAGCGGGTCCGCGCCGCCGGAATCACCGTGTGGCTGCAACTCACCAATCAGCCGTGACCGCGGCCGAACCCCCCGGTTCCGCCCGACCCGCACCGCCCCTATTCGCCTGAGAGGCCCGGAATGGACAGACAACAAGTCTATGCGCTCGCGATTCCCTACGAAACCGATTTTCTGGCCGCGCAGCGCTTTACCCAGGAAGGCCTCGGCCTGCTCGCTCAAGACCTGCTGGGCTTGGGGCCGATCGCCGCGGGTCTGGCCTGTACCCCGACATCGCCGGCTTCGCTCGCCGTCGTGGTCGGGCCGGGCCGCCTCTACCAGCAGAGCTTTCTCGACGCCTCGGCCTATGGCCAGATCGCGAACGGCAACCCGGCCGGCGGCCTGTCGGCCGACACCAACCCCAATCATCAGGTCCTGAAGCAGGGGCTGCTGCGCGACCCGGTGACCCTGTCCTGCCCGGCGCCGCAGACCAGCGGCGCCACCGTCAGCTATCTGATCGAGGCGCAGTTCCAGGAAACCGATACGGGCGCTTCGGTGCTGCAATTCTTCAACACGCAAAACCCGTCGACGCCGCTGGCCGGACCGCCGAACAGCCCCGGCGCCACCCTGCCGACCGTCCGGTCCTGCGCCTGCGTGCTTCAGGTCAAGGCCGGCACGCCGGTGACCTCGGGTACGCCGATGGTGCCGATCGCCGATGCCGGCTGGGTCGGGCTCTATGTCGTGACCGTCGCCAATGGCCAGGCGGCGATCACCGCCGGCAATATCTCGGTGCTGTCCGGCGCGCCGTTCCTGACCCAGACCTTGCCGCAGCTCGGCAGCGCACCCGGCAGCTACGCCGTCGATGTCGGCACCACGGCCAACACGATCACGGCCAATCCCGTGCCGGCGATGACGGGATATGCCGTGGGCGCGGTCCTGCGCATCCTGCCGGCGAATGCCTCGACCGGACCGGTGACCGCCAATGTCAACGGGTTGGGCGCGGTCAGCGTCACGCGGCCGGACGGCACTCCCTGCGTCCCGAACGACATCCGGATCGGCAAGGCCTTCGACGTGGTGATCAAGACCGGCCCGGTCATGCAGATGCTGTCCTGGCCGCAGATGGGCGACGGACCGAAGAACGCCATCGCCGGCGCGGCGCATGCCTTCGCCGTGGCCGACGCCGGCAATGCGACCTGGCGGTCGAATGGCGGTGCCGCGATGACCGACACGCTGCCGGGCGCCGGCGCCGGCGCGCTGCCGGCCGGCTGGGCCGCGACGATCATCAATGCGGATGCGACCGGGCTGCTGGCGATTCAGGTCGGCACGGGATCGACGCTCGCCGGGCCCAGCGTGTCGAACGGATATATCGTGCTGGGCCCGGGACAGAAGGTTGCGGTGACATGCGACGGGACGAATTATCAGTGCTTCAGCGCGTTTGAACGGGCGAAACTGACGGCGAATACGACGCTGTTCGTGAGCCCGTCGGGGAGTGATACGGGGAATGTGGGGATCGTGTCGGGGAGTCCGTTTGCCTCCATTGGCCGTGCCTATTCATGGGCTCAGTCGGCGCTTGATCTGAACAGTTTTCAGCTCACTGTCTCAGTAGCTCCAGGCTCTGGTGGAAGCTATTCGACTACAAATTTATTCACCGGCCCACTGATCGGTCAAATAAATCCAGTCATCATCAATGGATCTGCGACAGTATCGACCATAATAGGGGGCTCTTCTAATGGAGTTGCGAGTTTTGATGCTAGTGGAGGCGCTGTTGTGCAGGTACAAAATATGTCCTGTGGCCAGACTGGAGCGGCAGGCGTAGGCCTACTTGCATCTGGTCCTGGGTCGATTATCCATGTTGGCACCGGTATGGCGTTCACGGCATGTGCTCTATACGTGATGGAAGCAACATTCGGCGCTGCTATCGCAATAGATCAAAGTTACGCTGCCACGGGAAATGGATCGGCACACTGGAGTGCGTCGTACAACGGTCAAATATTTTGGACAAGCACAACATTGACTGTAACACTTACGGGAACTCCATCCTATAGTAATGCATTCGCCGTAGCCGTCGGTATGGCAAATATTTCCCCTCTGGTAAATGGGGCGTTACCAGTATTTTCTGGGGCAGCATCTTCTAGTACAGTTAGGTATTCTATTAGCTCAAACGCAACAATTAACACAAATGGTGCCGGATCGACAGCCCTTCCTGGCGGTTCGACCGGCACCGGATCGGGGTACTTCTAATGCTTTATAATACAGACAATTGGTACTGGGCAGTCGAAGGAAGCGTCGGACATATTTGGTCGAGCGCTCGTCTTGGCTATGTTGCGACCTCCGATGCGGCTTATGCGACATGGCTTGCCGCCGGCAATACGCCGACAGTTATTCCTAGCACCACCGATCTAGTCGGTGTAATGCAGCAACAAATTTTGTTGGCTCTTCGAGCGGCGGGGCTGTCTGTGCTGTCGACCGCAGCACCGGCTTTCAACGGAATCTATGCTCTTGACAAGAGTTCCCAGACGGATATTGCTGGGATCGCGGCAGGCAAGGGACTTCCGGGTGGCGGCGTGACCTTCAGCTATGCGACATTGAGCGGAACACCCATAGCTTTTAATGCGATAGAATTTTCCAACTTTGCATCGGCGGTGGAGGGATACATCTACGCATTTAGCCAAGCGCTTGTGGCGCTCATTGCGGATGCGTCAGCAACGCTGCCATCCCAGCCTCTGACTATTCCTTAGGTCGCCCCACGAACTCTCAATGATAGGGTGCGGGTACGCCAAATATTACAAAATTCATTTGTTGGTTGACGAGGGAGGAAATTTAGTATGTAAAAACGAGTAGCCGGGCGGCCTCTCGTAACGGCATACCCGGAGTAAACAGATGGCATTCCTCGTCTCGTCGGCATTGTTCGGATACTTCTGGGTTGTCGGATTCGCTGTTCTTGACCTTCTCTATCGCCGCGACGATCGTGTTCGAACAATGCTGATCGCACCAGCAGCCGGGCTGGTGATTACGCTCTATGGAAACTATATATTCAGCCGATCCGGGCTGTCGATAGGTGCGATTGCGACGCCATTTGCTATCGTTCTCTTTGTCGCTGCCGTTGGAATCCTGGGCTGGCGCCGGCCGCTTCTGCCAGGACGCAGCGGCGTGCACTACTTCCTGATCATGGCCGCGTCGCTTGTCGCTTCGGGCTGGCCGCTGTTCGAACTCGGCTTCGACTGGCTGGCTCATTTCAATCCCGACGCTGGAAACTATATCCTGGATGCGCATCGGCTTTTTCGCCGACCGTTCATCGAGGTTCCGGACGCGGGGGAATTTCTCCGACAATCGGATTGGAGCAGTCAGTATATTTATTTTCCAGCTATCGGCGCTCGGGTCGGAACTGACTTGGTGTTTGCTTGGGTTGTCGCGGTATCTGGCCTCGATGAGACCTCAGCCTATATGCCGCTACTGGTGGCATTACATGTAGCCGCGACCAGTGCGGCTACGGCGTTAATCGGACCTGCGTATCGATCCGCGCGGCTGCTTAGCGGGGCGCTGTTGGCTGTATGCGCACTCTCGAGCGTCGGGGTGGCGCTGCAATTGCTCGGGCAGGAGCAGGGCTTGGCGTGCCTAATTCTGTCGTGTGTTCTGCTTCTGACCCCGTTCTATCGGCTTTCGCGCGGCTCTCTGGCGCGTCACATATTCCTCTCGGGGTTGGCAGGCGCCGGGTTCCTCCTCAGCTATCCGGAATTGCTACCCTTTCTCGGCCTCAGCTTCCTCATCTACCATGGAATTGGAATCAAAGAATTTCGTCAGTATTGGCGCTCGGCCTTGATTGCCTGTGTTGCAGTTGGCGCGTTAGTGAGCGCGCTTGTAGCGCCAGATGTATTGGGTCTCCTGCGATACCTGTTCTCACAAGCGAGTGCGGGCGCCGCTAGCCAACGGCACCCGGAGCTATTCCCGTACCTTCTGATTCCCAATGGAGTCGCTGCGGTCTGGGGCCTCCGGACCTATGCGCCCGGCGGTCCTTCATTGATCGCGCCGAATATTGCCATTGCACTGGGTTTTCTCCTTTCCATTTTTGCCATATTCGGTGCCGGATGGATGACTCTACGGCGTGAAGCCTGTGGCACAGTCCTTACTGTGATGGGAATATTGTCTGCCATACTACTATTTGATGAAGCGGGTTTTGGCGTCTTTAAACTCGCCATGTACGCGCAACCCTTCCTCGTGGGAACTTTCGTGCTGTCACTATGTCGCGTTCTCAAGGTGGCGCGATGAGCTGGACGTGGCGGTTTGCTATCGCGTTAATTGTTGTCGGGTTATTGGGCTTTGCAAACCTCTCAACTCAGCGCGCGTATCTATCTGACACGCTACATCAAGGCTGGTCACCGATGCTGGCGCAATTACGGCGCCTGACGAATCTTCCGGCTGGCATCCCTGTAATGATCGGCTTACAGGACTTTCCAAAGCCCGATCTGGTCGCGCTCTATTCTCTAGGTCATCCGGCTTGGTCGCTTGGCGGGCGGATCACGACACCCTCGCAGCCTCTCCCGCCTGGCACGGAAATCGCCGATCTCATCGACAAATTGCTCGCCTCCGGCAAGCCGCTGTCCTTCGAACTGAGCCCCGGCGGCCTGCGTCACAAGTTCCAGCGCTTCGATCCGCTGAACGGCGGTTCCGTCGCGTCGGCGGTTGTCGTGCTGCCGGCGCGGGACGAGAGCGTCGTGAACGCCAGCCAGAGCCGGCCGCAGAGCGGTCACCTATATGCAGCACCCTTGGCCGATCTCCACAACACTCTGGTGCTGATGGATACCGATCTGGCGCACTGGATCATACCCGGGGGCCTTGCCGACACGGCGCTGTGGCAATGGGAGGGCGATTTCGCCGGGTCGCCGAACGGGATTCAGGGCGTCGGCCGCCACTTGCTGTTCGAGGTATTGAATCCGGTCCCCGGCTCGCGCCTGCTGCTCGACTTCACCTCGGGCGGGTTGGCGCAGCAGGGGCTGGCGCTGCCGCCGGCGGCGGCGTTCGGTACCGAGCGGCTCGATCTCGGGCTGGCCGGCCACGGCGCCGGGCGGGTCTTGTCCGCGCCGATCGAGCCGCGGGAGATCGACGGCCACTACTACCTCGCCATCGATATGGGCGTCGATGCCGGGCAATTCCTCGGCGAGCGGCAGGGCCTGGCGGCGCTCTACAACACCAATCTGCGCGATGATCCGCGCCGGCTGGTGGGGTTCGTCCGGAACATTTCCCTGCTGACCCCGGACGAGGCGGCGGCGCTCGATCCGCCCGGCGCGGTGGCGCGGCTGCCGGCCGATCTGATGGCGCCCGGCCTGCTGTTCAGCGGCATATCGGAGGATGGCTGGCTGGCCGACAAGGCGTGGTTCCGCCTGGGCTTGCCGGGGCCGAGCAACCGGCTGCGCATCGCCGGTGAGATTCCCGGATTCAGCCCGAAGATTCTCGGCGGCATCGTGCGGCTTTTTGCCGACGGCACCAAGATCGCCGAGGCCAAGCTGATCGCGGGGCAGTTCGATCTGACCTTTCCAATCCCGGAGGCGTCGGGCCCGCGGATCATCGCCCTCGAATTCAGTGAATTCGACCGCCTGCCGCCGCCCGACGGCCGCGTCGTGTCGATCCATCTGGAAACGCTTGCGCTCGGCCAAGTGCAGGCCGCGGAGACCGGGCGCTAAGGCGCACCGGCCGCGCCGCCGCCCGGCGATCGCCGCCTGACCGATTGACCAGGAACGAGATCCGGCGCCCGGGCGTCCGCGTCCGCGCGCCCGCTGCGGCATCTCGGCCCCGGCATCTCGGCCCCGGCATCTCGACCATTGCCGTGCTCAGGAGAAATCTCATGTCCGCCATCACACCCGCGCTCCGGGCGGCGATCCTGGCTGCGCTGTTCCATCATGAATGCGGCGGCCGAGACGATGTCGCCTATCGGCTTTCCTTCGCGAGACTCGGCAAGAGCGGCGGATCCTTCGGTAAATTGCAGGCGGATTGCCATGCTGACCCTATTGCCCGGACGGTGATCGGACAGATCCTGCGCGGCGCCGGCATGCCGGCCGATCGGGCCAGGCGAATCCTCGAAATTCTCGTCGCGGCGCTGCCGCGCGGGTGGCCCGGGGCGGCTGCGGATCTGGCCGCGATCAACGCCGCGATTGCGGCACCGGCCGGGCGAAAATCGGTCGATGCGCTCGACCAGACGATCCTCACCGGGCTGGTCGCGGATCTCGAGCACTGTGCGGCGGCCGCGGCCCGGCGCGGCGCGACGGTCGAACCGGCGGCGCTGATCGCCATGGCGCTGTGGATCAATCAATTCGGCCGGCCGACCGAGCTCCTGCGCTGGCTCGGCGGCGGCGCCGTCACGCTGGGCGGCCGCGAGATTGCGCCGCCGCCGGGGGCTGCGGTGACCGAGGCGCAGTTCATTTCCGGCTATGTCGCGTTCGTCCCGTTCGAAACGGCGCATCCCGGCCAGATCGCCGCGCTGCGCGACGCCGTCGCCGTCGGTGTCGCGGCGCTGTCGACATCGCCGCGGCTGCGGACGGCGCCTCCGGCGGCATCGGCCGAAATCTCGAATCAGGTCGGAGGAACACAATGATGGAAAGAATCCTGCTGCTGAAATTTCTCGCCGGCGGCGTGCTGTTCGGCATGCTGTTCGCGCTCGTCATCCTGGACAAGATGCCTGCGGCGAGTTTCGAGGCCTTGGCGATCGGCGCGTTGGGCGCGATCGGCGGCCATGTCACGGCCCGGCTCGGCGCCGGCCAATCCTGACCCATCGCGGCCGATCGGCGCATCGGCCCCCTCATTTTCCGTTTCGGAGATAATGCAGTTTCGGAGACTATGAACATGACCCGACATCCGGGCGCGCTCGCGCTCGTCCTCGCCGCCCTCGCGCTGGCCGGCTGCGGTATCACCCCGGCCAATCCGTTCACGGAATTCGCCCCGCTCACGACCAAGATCGCGGCCTTTACCGCTGCCGACGTCCAGACCGCGCTCGACGACGCCAACAAGAACGACGACGTCGTCGGCGCGCTGTGCTGGGGCACGGTACAAAAGGCGCTGCCGGCGCTGCAGCCGCCAAAGGCGGCGGGCGGCGCCACCGCGATTCAGCTCGGCCGCGATGTTCAGCGAAAGCTGCCCGACATCGCCGATGCCTGCGCCAACATCCTGCCGACCGGCCTGGTCTCGCTTGCCGGGCTGGTCGGCGGGTAATTCCCGGCGCGGCTTTCCCGGTGAATTCGGCCATGCCGTTCCAGACACAGAACCATTTTCTCCAGACTGTGGAGGTCGGGCGATGACGACGGTGTTGTTCGCAACGAACAGGCTTGCCGATTCCTCCGTCCCGGGCGGCTTCGGCGCGCTCATGGCGCAGGAAGGGCCGGCCAACATCACCTACGGCACCGCCGCGGTCGAGAACGGCCGGCTCGCCGCGGTAGCCGATATTCAGCCGGGCCATTGGCCGGACGCGACCCTGGGGATGATTGCCCGATCGCCGGTGTCGCTGGTCACGGTGCACGGCTTCGATTACAGCTTCGAGGACTCCCTGATCCGCGCCGCGTCGCTCGGCGATCTGTACGGCGTCAAGACCGTGATCGCGCCGTGCTGGCCGTCGGCGGGCAGATTGATCGAATTCGGCCTGCCCGATGACGCCTATCTGCACGACCAGAAGATGGCGGCAGCCTCGGGACCGGCGATCGCCCATATGCTGACGACGCTGGCGCTGATCCGCGGCTATCAGGCGCCGGGCGCGCGCATGACCGGGCTGTTTCACTCGATGGGCAGTTTCGTCCTGGGCGGGGCGCTCGACGCGCTGGATGCGTTCGGCATGCCGCCGGCCCCGCTGTTCGACGACGCGCTCCTGGCCGCTGCCGACGAGCGCGCAGACAGCTTCGATCTCGCGGACCATGCGCGTCTCGGCCGGTTGTCGCGGGTTGCCGTTCGGCAAACCCTTTATTTTGCGCAGGACGACGAGGTGCTCGCTCTGTCGGCGGCGATCAACGGCGCGGCACGGCTGGGGCAAGACGGGCCGATCGATCGTCAAAATGCAGATTTGTTCCCGCCGGAAATCTTCCGGTTCGTCGATTGCACGGCGAGTGATCCGGTCGACCTCGACCCGGATGACAGTCACCAATATTACCGGAATTCACCGGTTGTCGTCGCGGATATCGCCGCGGTCGTCACGGGCAGGGCCGCGGCGGCAACGAGCGCCGAAAGATCTGCCGCGTAATGCCGCCCGGCGCCTGAAGTCCTTGCCGCGACTGCTGGCGGAATCCGTCCGGTCGTCATCCGCCCCGGCATGTACTGCACTCGTCGTTACGCCCGCGCCGGCCCCAAAAGGGGCCGGCGCGGGCTTTTTTTTGTTTTGGCCATGCGGGCCGGGGGGTCGCTCGGCACGGCGGCCGGGCAGCCGGCGCGGCACAGCCGCGGTTGCCGCGAACGAATTTGGCGTTTAGAGTTGTGCCGGTTGGGAATATCGTTGGTGGCGTCCGAACTCGGCCGCAGTGCGGTCCCGCGGCTCGGGACTGATCGCTCCGCTAGCCAATAAAGGCGATTCGACAGTGCAGCTCAAAGATCTAAGTATCTTGGCGAAGATCGCGATTCCGGCGAGCGTTCTGGCGCTCGTTTCGGTCCTGATCGCGGTGTACGCGACGCTGTCGGTGGAGCATTTCGCGATGACGGTCGCCAGCCAGGATCGAATCGCGGCGAGCCTGAAATTCGCCTTGGAGGCGCAAAGCGCGTTCAACAGCGTCGCGGTCAGCGAAAAGAATGTCATCCTGACCGGCACCGAAGCGAGCGTCGCAAAGGGGCACATCGCCCTCTATGACCAGGCTGTCGAGGCGACCCTGCAGGCGCTCGACCAGCTTTCGTCGGTCGTCGACACGCAAGAGCGGCGCGACTTGATCGAGACCACCCGCGAAAATGTGCGAAAGCGTCGGGAGGTCAGCCAGTCGGTCTTTGCTCTGGCCGGCCAGGGCAAGACCGCCGAGGCTTTCGCGATGTCGAGCGTCGAAGCGGCAAAGTATCGCAAGGCGGCCAGCGAAGCCGTGAATGCGCTGGTCAAACTCAATGACGGCGATCTGCAAAGGATCGGCCGCACGGCCGAGGCGCAGACGGTTCGCAACCGCATCATCTTGTGGGCCGGATCGGCCGGCGGACTCATCATCGCCTTCGCCGTGACCGGCTGGATCGTCATCACCCAGATCGTGCGGCCGGTGCGCGGCATTACGGGGCAGATGGAGCGGCTGGCGGCGGGCGATCTTGCCGGCGAGGTGCCGGATGCGGGGCGGCGCGACGAGGTCGGCGCCCTGGCCCGTTCGTTGCAGGTTTTCAAGCGCAATGCGGTCGAGCGGCGCGATTTGGAGGTGGCGCAACGCGAGGAGCAGGGCCGCAAGGAGGCGCAGCAGCAGGCCGTTGCGGGTTCCATCGCGTCTTTCGATGGCGCCGCGCGGCAGGCGCTGCAAGCACTCGACGGCGCCGCTGCGGAGATGCGCAGCACAGCCGAAGAGTTGAGCGCAACGGCAGGCCAGACATCGACACAGGCCGTCGCCGTCGCCGCCGCGTCGGGGCAGGCGGCGGCGAATGTCCAGACCGTTGCCGCCGCGACGGCCGAGTTGGCCGCTTCCATCGGGGAGATCAGCCGGCAGGTCAGCCAATGCGCGACGATCGCCGGCGATGCGGTCAGAGAGGCCGACCAGGCCGGCGGGACGGTTCAGAGCCTCGACGTGGCGGCAACACGCATCGGCGAGGTTGTCGGGTTGATCAAGACGATCGCCGCCCAGACCAATCTGCTCGCGCTCAATGCCACGATCGAGGCAGCGCGGGCCGGCGAACACGGCAAGGGCTTCGCGGTCGTTGCCAACGAAGTCAAGGCGTTGGCCAATCAGACGGCGCGCGCGACCGGCGAGATCGAGGCTCAGGTGGCGGCGATTCAGCAGGCGACCGGCGCGGCGACCGGTGCGATCCGGGGGATCGGCGGCACGATCTCCGAAATCAGCCAGATCACGACCACGATCGCCTCGGCTGTCGAGCAGCAGGGGGCGGCAACCCGCGAGATCGCCCGCAGCGTCGACGACGCGGCGCGCGGCACCGGCGAAGTCTCGCTCAATATCGCCGGGGTCACCGGCGCTGCGCAGCATTCCGGCGAAATGTCCGCGCGCGTGCTGTCGTCGGCCGCCGGGGTTACGCGCCAGGCTGAGCGGCTGCGCGCCGAGGTCGACAGCTTTCTCGGCCGGATCCGGAACAACTGAACGGCGTGTGTGCGGTAGAACGCCGTGGTGCCGGACCGGCGGACGGGGTACGATACCGGCTATGATCGCCATCATCCCCGGTCTCGCGATCGGCGAGGACGAAATCGATGAAAGCTTCGTCCGTGCCTCCGGGCCCGGTGGGCAGAACGTCAACAAGGTGTCGACGGCGGTTGAACTGCGCTTCGACGTCCGCCGTTCGCCCTCGCTCCCGGAATATGTCCGTGCCAAGCTCGCGACCCTGGCCGGCCGCCGGTTGAACGGTGACGGCGTGCTGGTCATCCAGGCCCAGCAATTTCGCTCTCAGGAGCGCAACCGCCAGGACGCGCTCGACCGGCTGGTGGCGTTGATCCGGGCCGCTGCGCACCGCGAGGCGCCGCGCCGGCCGACGCGCCCGACTCTGGGTTCCAAACGGCGCCGGCTCGAGGCCAAGAGCCAGCGTGGCGCGCTGAAGCGGCTGCGCAGTACCGGCCCGGACGACTGAACGCCGCACGATATCGTGCCGACCGAGGCTGGCCGGCATGGCGGGCTTGCTCTAAGAGGCTGACCCAAAAAGATGTTGAGTGATTTCAGTATCTTGTGATTCGATGTTGTTGCGAAGAACGTCGAAGGGCACAAGATGATGTGGACTGAAATCACTCGGGCGAAGTATCGCCG
>Ga0181519_10000711_pt1 | contig 29880 bp, 20 predicted proteins | sample PEATcosm2014_Bin_26_FD_121102 | JGI IMG/M metagenome (GOLD analysis project Ga0181519, IMG submission 121102) | Peatland microbial communities from MTU Mesocosm Facility, Houghton, MI, USA - PEATcosm2014_Bin02_10_metaG | ecosystem: Environmental > Terrestrial > Soil > Wetlands > Peat | place...
AGCAGTTTGGGCAGACCGGGGCCACGGTGGCCTTGATCCGGCTGGGCGGCTACGCCGACGATGGATTCGCCAACAACCCGGCCATCCAATTCCGCCGCGATGTCCGGGGCTCGGCCAACTTGATCGAGGCGGTGGCTGAGGTCTACCAGCGCTTTCTGGGCTCGAAGCAGGTGCAAAAAGGGCGAGTCTCGGGCGCGATCCGGGTCCAGATTCCGGACCACGTCAAAGACGCCTACCTGGTGGTGGCCGCCGACTCTTCCCTGGGCGAGGTGCGCGCGGCGCAGGGCAATCCCGCTGCGGAGCAGATCGACTTCAATTTCCGTGGAGGGGGAGAGACCGCGGCAGTGGGCGCTTTCCAGAATCCTCACGGGGGTCCAGGCCACGATAGCGATGTGCGCGGCTTCCGCATTGTGCATCTGGTGAATCCGGCGGCGGGCAAGTACTCGTTTCTGCCGCCTGCGGGAATATCGGGCGGATGGATGCTGTTGGAGGACTACTCACTTGAGTTGCGGATGATTTCTACGCAGATGAAGGCGAATGCCGACTCCACGGTGCGGTTTGAGATTATCGATCAGAAAACCGGCCAGCGCGTCACCGATCCGGCAACGCTGACCGGCCTGCGGGTGGATGGAAAGATCGACGGGAAGAGCGTAACGCCCGTCAACGACGGCACCGGGGTCTTCAGCATTCAACAACACTTTGGGAGCGAAGGAACCGTATCGGCGGAGATGCGGCTCTATGGCGGCCAGATCGACAAGAGCGCGAATTTCAACCTGCAGATCGGAGATGGTGGAAGCCCGGCCACCCAGCCGTCTTTTCCGCAACTGGCCAAGGCCGGCGATATCGAATTCGGCACGGGGGCCGAGGTCAACTTTGGACGCCTGAAGCCGGGCCAGGACGCTGAATCAATGGTGCGATTCGAGGGCGGACAGGTGGCCAGAGAGGTTGAGGCGCAGGTCAGCACTGACCTGAACAAACGCAACGTGCAGGTGGAGATTCAAATGCCGGACGGATGGCACACGCTCTCCGCCTCGCCGGTGACGGTGAGGGTGCCGGCCGGCAACGCCATGCAGTGGCCCATTCGGCTGCGGATCGGTGAATGTCCCGCGGCGTGCAAGGCCACCGAGGGGCATAAAGTGATCTTCGTTGTCCGGCGCGCGGATGGCGCCGACCAGAGAGCCGAGGTGCCGATCCGCGCCGAGATTGTGCCTGAACCGTGGACCTTCTGCTGGCGGCGCGAGTTGCTGGGATTGGCGGGGCTTTTGCTGGCGGCCTTTATTGTTTACGGCTATCTATCTCCGTATGGTTTTCCGCCGCGCGTCGGTATTCAGATGTCGGAGAGCGAGGATCTGAACGAGGGGAGTTTTCTTCCTTTGCGCGCAGTGCGCGGTTACCGATCAGGGTTTTATCGGGATGCGGTGTTGTATCTGACCGAGAACTTTCGTTTGACGCGGCACAAGCGCGGAGCTTTTGTCCGTCTGCATGCGGGCAGCAAGAGCCGCATCCTTATTCGGCCCATTCATGGGCGCATGGTATTCCGCCAGCAACCGGATGAAAGCTGGGAGCCCATCCCGCAGGGCCAAGATACACTGGCACGCTTCGGAGTGGTCTTCCGCAACGAAGCGCAAACGCTGTACTTCGAGCTTCGCGCAAAATAAGAACCCGTCTGCGCCGGGTGCGGTGTGCGATGGGCATGGTCTATAATTCGTATGCGCAAGGAGAGGGATAGAATGGCAGACATTCAAATCACGCAAGCTACGATTGCACCCAGTATTTTCATTGGCCTCGGTGGAACTGGATCGCGGATTGTCGACAGAATTGCCCGGCGGGCAATGGGTCTTCCCCATTGGGAAAGCCACCTGAGCGCCTTGACGCAGTTTGTGGGCATTGACACAAATGTTCACGACCAAAGTATTTTGGAAAAAATCCCCGAAACCAATCGCATTCTTATTGGTGCCTTTGACAAGCAGCGCGCCGTGGAGAATTATCGTGAATCCGGCAATGCCAAGGCCCTGCATTGGCTGGATCGTGACTATACGCCTCGCGCGGGCAAGACCCCCGGCGCGGGCCAGATTCGCGTCGAGTCGCGCCTGGGCTTTCATTACAACAGCCCCGTCATCCGCCAAAAGTTAGAGGAACTGGTGCGGATCATGCTCACTGCGGATAACTCCTTCCGCCGGATTGAACCGGCGCAGGTCTTTGTTTACATCTATTGCGGCCTGGGCGGCGGCACTGGATCGGGCTGCTTTCTATCCATGAGTTATCTGATTCAGGATGTCATCCAAAAATTGCAGTGGGAGCCGCACGTGCTTGGCTATTGCGTTCTTTCCACCCTGATGACAGACAAGGTGCCGCAGGATCTTCATCCTGATATTCACGCCAACACCTACGCGGCGTTGAAGGAGTTGGAGCATTTAACCAAGCTCGATTATCCGGAAACGAAGGTGGAGCGCCCGGATGGCGAAGAGTTTGTTTTCTGGAATGACGAGAACAAGGAAAAAATATCCACGGTAAAAAACCGGCCCTTCTATCTAACCTTCCTTTTTGATCGCGCCTCGCATCTGGAGCTGCCCGATATGGTGGCCACGGTGGGCGACGCGTGCTTCCTTCAGATATTCAGCCCCGTGCTTGGGCGCGTCTTGGGCGGGGTTGACAATTACGAAAAACGCCTTCAAGATCTGACGCGCGCGCCGGGTAAGTTGAAGGGCGTTGGACGGGGTTATACCAAGCATTTTGGCGCCTTCGGCGTGGCGGCGCTGGTGCTTCCGGCGCATGAGTTGCTGGAGTACAGTTCGCTGCTGTTTGCCGCTGAAGCCTTGCGCCAGCAGATCACCTTCGGATCGAGCGACGGCGCTTCCGCAATCGACGCCAAGCTGGCCGATCTGCGCGTCAACTACGACGATCCAAAGTTCGCCCGGCTCTCGGAGAGCGAACGCCAGATCGCCATCAACCGCTCATTCCTGCTTTCGATGCAGGCCCTGGCCTCAGAGGACGAGAAGGACGGCTTGCAGGATGGCGTCTGGTACAAACTGGTTGAAGAGGTGGATACCGGCAAGCTGACCGGTAAGGACGAGCAAGGCAAAGAGACGCGCAGCGAGACATTGCGCCAGCGTGTGTTGCGGATTCTGGATGAAGAGCGGATGGAGATTGTGGCGGACGTGAAGATTCCATCGCCCAACCTTCTGCCGGTGCAGAAGGAATCGCTGGGCGCTTACAACGACATCCTGAACAAATTCGAAAGCGCGATTGCATCCGCCAACCGGAAGATCGAGGAAGGCAAGGACCGTTTGCGCGGCAGCGCCAAGCAGGGCGACTGCATTGAGCGGCTCGATCCGAGGCTGTCTCCGTTGCAGGAGCGCTACCTGGTGATTCGTCTGCTGGAGCAACTGGATGCCACGCTGATTCCCGATGCGGAGGCCAAGCAAAAGGCCTCTCTGGCGCGGAGTTACGCCAATCTTAAGGTGCAGACTGAATTTCGTTCAGAGAATCCGACGCAATTGGCGGATGCTGCCGCGACCAAAAAGTTCGGTCTGCTTGAAGATCGCGAGGCATTCCAGTCGGTGCGCGACGCGGTGCAGGACCGCTTCCAGCAGACCGGAACCGCGCAGAGAAATTACTACGACGCCGAACTGAAGCTGACCCAGTTCCGCGCGCTGCGCGATTACCTGGATGGCCGGGCGCGCCAGTATGCCACTTTGGCCACGCGCATGAATGCAGTGGTCGGGGATCTTGCACGGGAGGCGGAGCGGATTCGGCTGGGAGTAGCCACCGATCAGCCCCGTTACGCTCTCAGCGTGGAGATCTTCGAGACCATGGACGAACCCAAGCGGCGGGTCTGGCGCGAGGTCTTCCATGAACTGTTTGTGCGCGGCGGGCGCGCGCAGATCACCTTCGACCGCAAAACCCTGGCCAACTGCATCGCCGAACAACTACGGCCGGTGCAGGACAAGGCCACGGGAAAGTTTGTCGCCAAACTCGACTACCTGCTGGAGCATGATCTGAAGACGGCGCTGATCGATCTTGGCCGCGAGTTGTTGCGGCCGGCGATCTATGGCGATGCGAGCCAGCCGGGCCTGAATCTGGAGACCGGATTGAAGCTGGAGGCGCGCATCTGCTTGCAGCAAAACGCCGAATCGCTGGTACGCGACGACGAGGTTGACCGCTACGTGGATCGAAAGCTGAACGCCTTTGCGCTGCTCAGCGGAGTCTATGCGCGTCTCTCGCTGGTCGATTCGCAATCGATGGACGATGGCGTAAAGCTGGACCGGACGCGCAATCTGGTGATCGAGGAGAGTCTGTTGAGCACCAGCTTTGTTGCAAAGGTCAACAAGCTGCTGCTTCGTGACGGAACGCGTCCGGAGATCGGTCCTTGGAAGCCGCTGGCGGACCAGCATCTGGCGATTGCACATGACATGGATCTGCCCATTCCGCTCTACTACTTCATCCCGGTGATCGGCGAGATTGAAGCCAACTACGAGGCGGTTGCGGCCGATCCGCGGCGCTCTTACAACCTGCACACCGATTACCACTGGGAGCAGACGCTGCCGAATCTGAATCCGGCCAAGGACAAGCTGGGAACCAGTTGGGCGCTGGATACGCTGCTGGATGGCGTTCTGTTCAAGGTCATTGAGATCAAGAACAAGAAGTGGGTGTGGGTGGATCGCAACGAGGAACTAGGATCGAACCTGGCTTCGGCGCTCTACAAGCTGGGCGAGAGCTTCCACGTTGACCGGGTGCGGATTGGATTCAACGAGAGCCTGCAAAAGGCGAAGGCCTCACTCACCGAGGAGCAACTGGCGGAGCGCAGCCAAAACTTGCTGAAATACATCAAGGAAACACTGCTGAGCATTGGTTTGGCGACGCAGAAGGGAACCAAAAGACGGGAAGACAGCCTGGAGGAGCCAATCTGGGCCATGTTCGAGGAGCGGCTGACGGCGCGCATGAAACCGGGAGCGGCGGGGGTCGAGGAAGCGCAAGAAAATGTGCCTTTGTCCATGCGGCGTGAGCTGAATCTCTAAGGAAGATTGGAGCCAGTTGATGCCGCATCCCTCGATCCTGATCTCATTCGGCAGCTACGGAATGCAGGTACTGCGCAGCTTTTTGGCCGGCGCGGCCATGCGCGGCGCGCTGCCTTGGGACGAAGACCTGGCTGTGGGCGCGCTGAACGAGCGGCGCTTGCAGGGTATCTCGCTCTTCTGGGTTCCGGATGAGATCGGCCCGCGCGATCCGCAACAGGTGGCCGCGCAGCAGGATGAGAACAATTACGAACTGATGGACGATCTGTTTCACCAGATCAACCGGCTGCAAGGCGGCGCCGAGGAGATTCGGAGCGGACTGGCCGAGGGCGTGGAGCGGGAGATGAAGCGGCTGCTCGATCCGAGCCGCCACGGCGGGTCGAGCCATCCGGGGCTCGATATTTATATGCTGGCCCAGCCGACGTCCGCCGACGCGATCGGGCTGATCAGGAACTACACGGAACTCGCCATGGAGAAGCTGGCGGGCGACCGGTTGTTCGATACGGCAACAAACACGGCCCTGCTTCATATCATTGACATCTTCGATTTTGAGGACTACTGGAGCCCGGAGATGGAACCGGTGCGCGGCACGCTGCAACGAACCATCGACGAGGGATCTGTGGCAATTGCCAACGGACAACCCGCCGCGGGCCGAGTGTACGTGTTTGACAGCCACACCGCGTCGGGCACGCGCACGGCCGCCTCGCGCAAGCAGGAGGTGGTGCTCTTCCTCGAATTCCTGCTGCTCGAGGATATCCGCTCGAACCCGTCGGCCAGAATATTCTTTGAGCCTCAGAATCGCAATGTGCCGCCGCTGTGTTCGATAGGTATCCGAGCTGTGGAGCGCAGTTCCGGGATGTTGCGGCGCATGGCGGCGGCGGCCTTTGCCCATGAATGGTTGAACTATCTGGCCTCGGCGCAGAGCCCGGAGGGCCGGAAGCAGTCCTTTGAAGAGTTGCTCCAGCCCTTTCGTGGCGAGAAGCTCTCCCAATTGGTGGGAGAAGCGCAGTTGCGCGCCGCTGCCTTGCGTGAGATCGCGGCTGCGGAAGAAGCCCTGCTGGCTTCCTCCATGGAGAGCGACCGATGGGTGGAGCAGTTGCGCGCGGCCGCGGTCAAACGGGCCGACGAGGCAATTCAACGGCTCTCGCGCCACAGCGGAGCGCAGAGCGCCGAGGCAGCGCGCGTGGTGATGGAGCAGTTCCGGGAGTGGATCGAACCGACGGTTTCGATGGCCATCGAGGACGGGAACCCGGTTCTTCCGCTGGGAACCGTCCTTGCCGAATTGCAGCAATTGGAGATGGAGTTCACCAGAGCAGTTCAGGACGCCGCGCCGGTCGGAGGCGTACCGGTCGACGACGGGCTTTGGGTTGACGCTTCCCGGATGCAGTTGGAGTACCGGCGCTTCCTTTTGCGCCAGGTGCAGACCGCCGGAACCAAGCGGGAGTTGTGGCCGAGACTGGCGGTGATCTTCGCGGTCGCCTTCACTCCGTTGCTGCTGCGCGGCCTGTCTGCGTTACTGATCTCAACCTTGATGCCCGCCTGGGCGCTGGCGTCCACTTGCGCGCTGACGCTGGCGCTGATCTTCTGGCTGACCGGCCGCAAGCTCATCCAGCCGGCGCTGGAGTCGGCCGCCGAGCGGGCGCGCGAATACTACATTGATCCTGCTCAGGGAAGGCTTGCTGAGCGGGTGCGCCGCATCGCGCGCTCCGGGCTGGTGGCGGGCAGAATCGAGGCGTATACCGATCAACTGGCGCACGGGTTGAGGCAAAATCTGCTGGTGGCCGTGACCGAAGAACTGCGCCGGGTGCGGCTGGCGCTCGCCGAGCGCCGCGAGGAGATGCTCTGGCTGCGCGCGCAGTTGGGCGAGTTCTTGCGCTCCTGCCAGGTGGACAGCCGCGAGTACCCTCCACGATTCCAGGATGGCCGGCCCGTCTCGGATGTGCGCCGCTCCCTGGAACGGAGCGAGGACTTGGACGCCAGCGCGCGATTGATTCCGCGCACTCCCTCCTCTTTCCAGAATCAGGTCCATGTCCGCAGGATCTTCAATGGATGGCAAAAGCCTTACGGCAGCCTTTTTCTCTATCCGCTCCGCTTTCTTGACGAGTTAAGCGAACATTCATTCGCCGATCCGTTTGAACTGGACGAGGCGGAATCGCGGCGGCGCGCGGATCAGATTGCGGAGTATATGCGGACTTTGCGCGTGCCGGTGTGCTTCCATTGGCTGGTGGCCAACGGTCTGCCAACCGCTGAAAACGGCTGCTTGACGCCAAGTCTTTGGCTGGGCAAGCAGAGCATTTCTCAGGCGCTGGCCGCCGCGGGATTTGGCGCGCACATGATCGAAACGCAGCGATCTGAGCGGCTCTACCTCTTCCACGGACTCTTTGGCATCTCCTCCGAGCTGCTCAATCGGAGCGCGGCCTTGAAGGCTGGGGGAGGCGAGGCAGCATGATGGCCGCGTGGATATTTCTGATTCTTGTGGCCGTGACCGGGGCGATGGCTTACGGGATGGCGGCACGGCGCAACGGCGGAGACGCCGGGCCATTTTGGGCGTCGGGTCTGTCCCGGCTGAGTCTGTTTGTCGGAGCGCCATTCTTGCTTGTCTTCTGCCTGGAAAGCCTTCCAGCAATCGAGCGATGGCTGCCGAGGAGCGCTTTCGGTTGGCTGACGATTCTCTTTCTTGCATGGCTGGCGATTCTATTGGCCGGACTGCTCTGGACTCCGGCGGCGGAAAGCGGGCGATGGATCGCCGGAATTTTGCAGTTCTCTCGCTCTCGGCTCTGGGTGCTGCTTTTTGCCCTTCCCTTTCTTCCGGCGCTCTTCGACCTCTGGCCGGCTTGGGCGGACACCATCCATGCCGGTGATTGGGCGCTGGTTTGTATGCTGTTCGTGGTGCTGATCGGGATCGCCCTGAGCCGCGAATCGGCTGAAAAGAAAATGAATGCGACCGATCGCGCAGAACCAACGCCTGCCAAGTTGCCCTCCTGGCCCGTGGAGATGATGCGGCGGGGAGTCAGGATGCGTCCGATTGCCGATTGGGAGGCCTCTTCGGTACACGAGCTTGTCGAGGGAGTGGCCATCGAGTGGCAACAGCGTCTGATTGCAGCGGGCGCTCCTGCGATCAGCGGGGTTCTTTGTCAGGCGGTTTCGCGCCTGATGTGCGCCGGGATGGAGCCGGCCGAGCGAGCCTCCTTTATCTTGGGGCCGGATCACTGCGGCCAGGAGGAAGCGTTGGCGCTGGCCGTGACCGAACTGGCGCAACGCTTTGGCGAAACCACTCTGATGATTACCGCTTCGCCCGATCCGGCGTTGACCGCGCGGCTGCGCGCGCATCTGGAGCGGATCGGAGGCGAGACGCCGGTGGGCCTTACCGATCTGTGCGACTCCTCCGGTGCCGGCCTGAATGAAGAGTCCTCCCTGGTCCTGACCGACGCCGAGACGCTCTCCGACTTTGTGCTTGGCAAGTTGAGAACTCAGTTGGATGGTGTCGAGGATCGCACCACGCAGAGTTCGGCACTGGCGCGCATTGGATTGGTTGTGTGGTGGAATGCGCATGAGTTTTCGGGCGTGGATGCCTCGCACGTCTGGGCGGTCTCGCGGCGTCTGGAGCGGCTGCTGGGAACGCGTCGCACGCCGCCGTCGCGCGCGGCGGTTTTTGCGCGGCTGCCTCAGGCTAGAGAGGCGGCTTTTCTTGGCTTCCTGGAACATTTGGTGCCTTATGAGCAATCGGAGAAGAACCTGTTTTGCATTCGCCCGGATTTTGTCCGCAAAACACATCTCTATCTGCTTGAAGACGGATCGCAGGATGGGCTGCGCAAGGCGGTTTCAGCTTCCATCGCCATCGGCTGGAAGACCTGCGCGCAGTTCAGCGCGCAGCGCAGCTTCTCCGCGGAAGGCCTGATGCCCTCCATCCCCTGGGCCGACGCCTGCATCCTGGGTGTGAAGCCGGAGGAGGTGCTTTCGATTCGAGAGATGGTTTGCCAGGGTGGCAGGGCTGTCGAGGGAGAGAGCGATTTTTACGTTGCCGTGGCTCCCAGCGACAACCCTTACGCCCAGTTCCTGCTGAGCCGGTACAAGGATTATTACCAAGACGGCGCGTCGATGAATTTAATTGGCGCCGAGGGGCACGCGGAATTGGTGCAGCGTCACCTTCTGCTCGCCCTGCGGGAGGTTCCCGACACGCTGACCGGGCTTCGCAGTTGCTTCCAATGGAAGGATTCAACGCTGCGCACGGCTCTGGACGGCTTGAGCAAGGAAAACCGGTTGATGCGCCGGCAGGTCCGATTCCTCGACGGCGATGAGCAGCTCCAGCGCGACGCGCTCTACGAAAACCTCAATCCGGGACCGGTTCAGGTGCATGGTTTCCGCGTGATTGGTCAATCGGGCAGGCATCCTGTGGAGCTGCGCTACAACGCTGTGCGCGATTTGCTGGTACGGCAGGTCGATCCCGAACGGTTGGCCCTGGAGGCCTATCCGCACCGGGTTCTGGAAAGCGGCGGAGATTTCTATCGCGTCTCTGGAGAGTCCACGCCGCAAACTTCGCGGCAAGCTGTTCCGGCGCGCATCGACTGCAAGCGGGAGGAAGAGGGGGTGGTGACATGGCCGTATTCAACCATCCGCGTCAGCAACATCCGGCTCGTCAGCGAGAAGTTGAACTACACCAGGCTGGTCTGCTACTCGGCTCAAGTTCATTATTCAGAAGATATCCGCCGGGTGCTTGAGCGCACGCCGCACGGGGATTTCAAGTCAGCGGGCATCCCTCCGGTGCGTGCCGAATTCGAGACGCGAGCCTTGATTCTGGATTTCTCGCGGCCACTCTCTGACTACCAGTTGTTGAGCGCTGCCTCGGTCCTCGAATGTGTTTTGATGTTGTATGCCGCAGTGGGAGAGGAAACGTTGCGCGTGGCGACCTTCCAGCAGGGGCAATCGGCTGGGTTGGCCATTGTCGAGCTCTTTCCTGGTGGGGTGGGCATCTTGGACGCGATGCGCGCCAACACCTGGCTGATTCCAATGCTGTTCGATCGGGCGCTGGCGTGGCTTTCCTCGGTCAACACCAAAGAAGAGCGAAGCGCGGTGGCGCAGAGTCCGCTCTTCGAGACACGCTTTCTTTCAGACATCGATGCGCGAAGCACGATGGAGGTCTTCGCTTAAAACCGGGATCGGTGATCGTGGGAGGTTGGATGGATCTTCGAGAGTTGATGTCGGAACTGGAGGCGATCCAGAGGCATATTCCCGACGAGGCGCTGGCTTTGCGGGAGCGATGCAAAGGGATCCTCGCGCGCTTGCCCGCGTCCGGGGAGGCGAGTAGTGCGCGATACTTCAATTTGGCTCCGATTCAACAAGAAGTTGAGGCGCTTTCCAAGGAGATGCCGGTTCTGGAGCAGATGTTCAATTCTGTTCGGGATGCCCGTCTCATCGTCGATGCGCTTCAGTATGATCCCCCGACGAATATAGAAGTCGATCTTCAGATCGCCGAACTGTGCCGCGATTGGCATGGCCTGCTCGGCCATATTCTACGCAACGTGAGTCAGGCAAGCCGTGCAAAGCCGGTGATCGAACAGGTGTTGCAACTGCGCGAATGGGCGTTGCGCAGGCGGGCAGCCGCCGGACTTATCCGGGAAGCGAGCGATGTCAGCCGGCGGTTAAGCGGCGATAAAAAGAAGATTTTTACGGAGTTGGCTAAAACCTGGTCTCAGAATTTCTGCGGAAAGGAAGAGGGTGTTGGAAAGCAATGGCTGAGTCTCTCTCAGAATCGGTTGGCGCAACTGAAAGCTGAGTACGCCTCGGCGCCGCCAACGCCCGAGGAGCAGGATGCGGCTCCCGTGGCGGCGGACGACAGCCCCGAAACCACGCCTGAGCCCTCAATGGACCCGTACCAGATCAACCTCGCTCTGGCCGAATGCTCCGACTTGGCGCGTGCGCTGGGCGCGGATGGGGATGCGATCGCGGAATTCGACAGGCGCTTGCAGAACCTGGTTAATGCGCCGGATGAGACAGGCAGTCAGATTGGCGCGCTCAAACGGGATGTAGAGTCCTATCTGGAGGATTTGAGAAAGCTGGCCGAGACTGCCGAGACAGAGCAACTGGCGCGGCTGCGGCGCAGATGGAATCAGTTTCTAAGCATCTATGCAGGTCGCCATCCTCAGGCAGAGGAGAGCTATCGCCAAGCCGAATCAATGAAGACGCAGGCCTCGTCGCGGCTGACCGAGTTTTTCTCCAGCGTTCAAGATGCACTCGACGGCATCGACTTTGTAGCGGAGAGCGATCGCGGTCCGCTTCAAAAAGCGATTCGCAACGCGATCTCTGTCTCTGTGCAATCGATTAGGGCAGTGCGCACCGAGCCGATTACGATTGCCGCCGATGCGGAGCTGACGCGATTTGAGCAGCAGTTGCCGAAGAGCGAGAGCTTGCCTGGGACGGTGTCGGCCTGCTTTGATTCCCTCGATATCTGTGACTGGGTGCGGCAGTCGGTGATTGTGCTGGCAGAAGAGATCGTCCGCAAGCGGAATGAGCTTGCCGCTCGGACGGAGCGGCTGCGCCAGCTTGCCGACGCGATCAACCAAACGGGATTGGACACCGCGGAGAATCCAGCGGCCCATTTGCTCGATCCACAAGCCGCGGGGCAATTTCAATGGCTCGACGAAAAGGAGGCGCGGCTCTCCGAGGTGGAGCTGGCCGTTGAGGCGCGCCGCGTCAAGGTGCAGCAGCGGTTGATCGAGGAGATCGCCAAGCTGCGCCAGAGCAATCGGGAATGGATTCAGGCAATCCGGGATTTTGCGCCGGAGTCGAAGGGCATGGCAACTCAGGAGCCAATCCCCGATGACTTCGGAGCCCTGCACGCGACCTACAACCTGGAGATGCAGCACAAAAGCAGGATCGATGGCTTTGTGGAGTTGGCGGTGCTCCGGCTGAATGAAAAGCGCGCCAAGGCCGCCGAGAGTCTTCAAAAGTTTTTAGACTCGCCCTCCTTCCAGGGTCATCCAGATCGGGAAACCGCAGAGACCTATCTCTCCGATCTGAACGACCTGGCCGAGCTGCCCTCTGCCTGCGACATTGATCGATTTCAGGAGGCATACAATAGGATCACCAGCACGGAGGATTTCATTGACCGCCTGGATGCTCCGCGACGCAGGATTCCTGAACAGATTCATGGACTTGAGACGCGGTACCGGTGGTTGTCCACCTACGATGTGGCCAGCTACAGGCGCGGACCGGCGAACCGGGCGCGCGCGCTGCTGCAAGGCATCAAGGCCGCCATCGCGCGCGAGGAGTACGATTCGGCTGAATACCAAATCGAGGAGACAGACAAGCTGATCGGCGCGCTGGAGGCCGATCTTCGTTCCCGCATCGGCTCCGAAGCCAGGGATCTGGCTCGCCAGTTGGAGGAACTGATGAAGTCCACATCCAATGAAATGCTGATTGAGCAAGCGCGCAGCGCACTGGAGCGGCTGGGCGACGATGGCCAGATGAAACCGCCCACGCGCCTCAGTCGCAATGCGGCCAGATCGTTGCTGGATGCCAACCACCTGCACGGCAGAGAGGCGAGGCGGGCATGATTGTTCTTTGGGGTCCAAGATCGACCGGCAAGACCGTGCTGCTGGCCAATTTATATTGGCGCTCATCCGGGTTGAATCCCGATTGGGGCATCTTTCCGGGGCAGACCTCTGAAGAGGAGCAAGAGGAGCTGAGAAAGTTCAGCGAACAGATTCAGCGCCGCAACGAGTTTCCCGCGCCCACCAAGTGGGTCGAAAGCGAGGAGCAGCGCATCTCCTACGGCTTTCGCCACAAGCAGACCGGCAGAGAGTTCAGCTTTGAGTCCAGGGACCGCGGCGGCTTCCGTTTCGAGGGCAAGATGGACGCAATCGCTTTGAATGGCCTGTACGAGGCTGAGGGAATCGTCCTGTTGATTGATGGCGATCGTGGGGAGGAGAAAGAGATCGACGTCACCCAGGCGCTGATGCAAATGAACGTTCGATTGTTTAAGGAAACTGGCAAGAGGGTTGATGGCAGGCCGCTGGCGGTATGTCTTTCAAAGGCCGATCAGTACGCGACGACCCCAGAGGAGTACCGCAAACTGAGCCAGCACTCTGAGAAGTTTGTAAGGGAACGTTTGAGCCCACAATTGCTGGATGATTTTGATAAGTTTTATTCGGATGTGAAGTATTTTCCGGTTTCCTCGGTGGGACTCGAACTCTCCTACGGATCGATTCGGAAGTCGGTTTTCTGGGATGAAAAACTGCAGCCTCGTGTCACCGGGCGCGGGATGCCGGTGAACCTGCTCGAACCATTTGTCTGGATCTTCGAGCGGCTGGAAGCTGCTCAAGGGGTTAGGTAACCATGTACTCGTGGCCTGCACTTCAGGGTTGGGATGGCGTTTGGAAGAGCTTCCAAACCAGCCGTGCTGTCTTCGGCAAGGTGCATCGCGCTCCTACCGACTATCGCTGGATTGCATGGAGCGAAGGCTTCGATCCAAGACCCTACGCCCTGGAGCAGGAATTGGGGCTGGGGGTTCAGGAGAACCCATCGCCGGTGGTTTGCTGGCGTTCAAAGTCAGCCATGGGGCGGCCGATGGCGGTGCGCTACTACCCCAGCAACGCCGTGGATGCCGGGGGGCGGCCGGCCGGAGCGGAAAGCCAGGTGCTGGCCGCGGCCTTTGATGTGCCGGATTCCATGCCCGCCGTGGCTCTTGCCTTTCTGCTTTTGCCAGAGGCTCCCAATCTCAATGAAGAAGTGTGGTGGGAGCAGCATCGTGACCGGCGCTGGCCCGACTCCGATTTCTTTTTGACGATTCCGCGGGAAGAGCGCTGGCAGATCGAGGCCGGACCGGATCTGGATCTGCGTCCGCGCTTTCGCAAAGGCGTCGAGGAATTGTTCGATGCCCTGGGCTGCGGCGTGGCGTACGGCAGCGAAAATGACGGCGACAAAAGGCTGACCAATTTTTATGAGCAGCTATTGGCCGGTTCGGCGTTGGCGGTTCTGAAAACGCCTGTAGGACAACTGTCCCCATTGGCCATGGCGGCGCTGCTTCTGCCGCTGGAACGGCGCCGCGCCGATCAGTTGAGACTGGCCGGAGGGCTGCTCTCACCATGGTTCGCGCCGGAGCGGCTCGGGAACAGTTGGGACGCGGTGATCTGCGGGCCGGAGGTGCGCTTTTCTGCTGAGGCGGCAAAGCAAGCCGTTCCGTTTTCGAGCCATGATTCGCGCGAGGCTGCCCGCATGGTGCAGATGTTGCATGACGGCCTTGAATTCGACGGCGATTCGGCACCAGAGCTCAGCCCAGGCGGAAAACTGTTCTGGAATTTTCTGAGGAGCAAGGAGCGTTCCCTCACGCCCGGCCTTTATAGCATCAGTAAATTCAAGAGCGCTGAGTTTCCAATCGTAACTGATGAACTGGAACGGAATCGGCTATTGGAGGAGATGAGGCTTTTTTTCAACAAGTACCAGCGGATGGAGATAGAAAAGCAGCACGAATGCGAAGATGCAAGACGGCAACTGGATGTCAAGGGCGATTTGGTGCGAGCGCTGTTCTTGGTCTTGTGCCCGGGGAAGGAGACGCGAAAACAGGTAGGGCAGTTCTCCTCTGACCGTGTGCCGCCGCTGTTTTTGCTCGCTGAAGTTGATGAGCCGGGCCAGATGAAGGTCGTCGAGGAATATGGTCCGGAATTCGTGAACCTGGCTGAGCAGTCGAATCAGGTTAAAATTGCGGGCGGCGCTGTGTCGCGGGTAAGGAATTGCCTTGACGCGCTGGCCCGCAGTTTTGATTCACCGTATCTGAGCCGCGCGCGCAGTGTTCTGGCCACAGGCAGCAAACCTAATCCGTAACCAGCACTCCAGAGCACGCGCCGCGCGCAAGGCAAGCTGGAGGGGACAACCAGCTCTCGGCGAGCGTGCGCAAAGCCGGCTCGGAACCGCTGCGGATTGCCCAGGAAGGCAGGTTGGCCAGCATTGCGTATTGCCGCTGGCTGGCCTCGATCAGTTTGGGCCGGGCCAGCATATATTGGTCTTCGAACTTCCATGGATGATGGAAGACGGTGGCGACCTCAATCTGTTTGCGATGCAACTTGGTCACCTCTTCTTCAATGCACAGCTCTCGCGGGTTGTAACTGGCCGGACTCTCGAAGGGCTCCAGCAGGGAGTAGCCGGGAGATTGGCCAAAGACCAAAACCAGCCGCCGAGCCAGTTGCCGCCAAGGCAAGTTCAAACAGGCATTCAGACCATCGGCGAGGGCGTCCACAAAGTCGCCGCCGGAGGTGGATTCCAGCTTGCGCAGTTGCTCGCCGGTCAGTGCGGCGATCTCCTCTGGTTTGGCCTGGGCGAAGATGCGGTGCTTGGGATCGCGCGGGAAGATCAGATAGTCGGGCATCAAGTCTCGGCTGACCACGCCTTCCATGGGCTCGTCGCCAAAGGCGAGCGCCGTGACGCGCACACTGGAATACCGGCCGGCAGCGGTTTGCACAAACTGGCCCAGTGCTGTGATCTGCGTCTCCCACGCCTCCGTCATGGACGGAGAGAGCAGATAGTCGAGACCCTTTGCCTGATCCCCGGCCGGATGCAGGCAGGTGCCATCCACCAGGATTGCTAAATCGAGTTCCTGACCCTGATGCGGCCTGAGCAGCAAGGGCTCGCTCGGCTTTTCCAGGGGCAGTGTGAGGTACTTCAAGCTCCGGCAGATGGGACGAACCGCGCCTTGTGAATCCCGCAGGAATTCAAAGCTGACTCTTTCGCCGGGTTGCGCGGCCGCCTCAATGGCCGTGTAGACCGTGTTTCCTTCGCGCAACACCACCTGAAGCGCGCTGGCTCCCGGAGCAAGTTCGAGCCTTACTTCAGCGCGGTCCTTGCTATCGAATGTCAGTGGGAACTGCTCTAAGTGTCCGCTTTCCCGGTTGATGATTTCGATCTCCAAAGCAATCTACCCCTCAAGACAACCCGGTTTGCCTATTCTTCTCCATCGTGTCTTTGCCGCGATCCACCGGCGGTTTGCGATCGATTCGCAAGCATGGTCGCGTTACTTTTTTCCAGTTGCCGGAGCCGGCGTTGAAGTTGAAGGAGAAGGCGGAAGTTGTGCCGGAGCTTGTGCTGGCGCCGGCGCTTGGATGATCTGGCCGGCAAGCGCCTCTATATCCTGAGCGGCTTGATTCCAGGAGACATCCTTGCAGTGAAGCTCGGCGAACGATGGCGATGCCGGACGCTGCAAACAGGCCACGGCGTAAATCTCATTTAACTTGTTCTGCTCGAGCTTGGAAGAAGCCGCTTCGGCCTTGGCGTTTGAGTCACTGTTCCAAATGGTATTTGTACTAGCATCCTTTTGGAAGAGGAACAACTTGGTCAGCATCCAAGCCTCGGTGGTCTGGCTTGCCGGAGTTACCACAGCATCCCCTCCAAATGGTTCCACGTAGATGGCGTACAGTGAGTTCAGCCCGGGATCCTTCGCGCCGCGCAGCGCTCTGTTTAAATCGATCAAAGGCTTCTTGAGGAAATCAATCGGTTGCTGGATCTTGATTTTCTGCGGAGAGAATTGTAGGTGCGCGAGATATGCCGTTGATCCAAGGAGAACAACAACGAGCAACGCAAGCAGAATCTGAAGCCAGACGGGCATGGCGAACTTCTTGGCGGCGGCAGGAGGTTGGGCGTCAAGGGCCTCCGGAGTCAGGCCAGAGCCGGAGAGGGTGTGCAACATCGCCGTCCGCACTTCCTCCGGGAGGCCTTGAAGATGAAAGACAGTGGCGTTAAGTTCCTGTTGTGCTTTGCGATCGACAGGGACCAGGACACGAACGCCGTCCGGGATTTCCATCTCGTCCAATCCGAGTGGCTGGAAGGCCACTTTGCCGCCAGGTCCAAAGAGCGCAATCTCCGTGGGAGGGGTGTAGCCCTCCACAGGAAAGACCTCGAAGCTCAAACAATAAAGAGAATTGTAGCCAACTTTTGCGGCAAACAAAATGCCGCCTTTCTTCGCCAAATCATCGATAATTGCGGGGGTCTTATCGGCATCCTTTCTGGATCCGAGTACGGCCCGTGCCATACCCTCCTGGCTGGCCGCGGCAAAGAAGTAAGACGCGCCTTCCTTGTTTGAATACCAAAAGGTCGCACGCTGGTTTTTCGTGCCTGGATAAAAAAGAAACAGCTCGCTTTCACTCACGTTGGCTCCTATGGCAACAAATCGCAACTGCATTCCGTTCGCGGTTCGAGATACAAATGATTTTGCAAATTCAATGGGCAAGCCCGTTGTTTGAATGATGCTTCCATCAACCAATTCACTCGGTTGCTCGCCGGCTCCAGACGGTTCTCGATGATTTCCATCTTCCAGAAAAGAAACTTCATCTTCAGGGCAAGCCAGAGGAAATACACCATTCAGAGGCAGCAGCCTGTCGGTGATTCTTTTAATTTCCAAACTACGGTCGCCGCGATCCAGACCTTCCAGAACAGCAACTTGCAGTCGTTCGAGACCGTCTCTGGATCCTTCGCCGGGAAATCTGCTCAGCGCATCGAATCCGCTATCGGAAGGCCACTCGATGGATTCGTCGCCCTGATTGTCGAGCAACCATCTCCAAGCCTGAAACTCGAGTTGCTCCTTCAACGCATCTTTCATCCGAGCCCAGCAGAACCGCAGTCCTCCGGAAGGCCCAATGGTCATCATGGAATCGCTGGAATAGACCTGGTTGGCGAGGACCGCAACCGCTTCAGGGTCGTTCAGGCCGTGGATCAGATCAGCCAACTGCTCGTCTTCAAAGAAGGGAATCAGCGGAATGCAAATAGGGCGCGCGGCGGCAGCGGCCATCCAGCTCAGGTCGCTGGCCGTCAGAGCACATTGCTGAAGATCGCCGGAGACGATCTTCCAGTCCTCAAGATTTGGCGTGTGCTCATTCCAGTGAGAACTTATACACCAAGCCTTGGCGGCTTCACTCCGTTGCTCATCCTGATTTTGGATGGAATCCCGCCATTTCAACCACTCATCCTGGGAGAGTTTCTGGTCCAATTCCCAGATCAGAGCACTAGATGGCTGCAAACTTTCCACGTGGAGAGGATATTGGAACTCCCCCACCGTTGTCCAGACAGATCCGCAATGCGCCGGCTATGCCGGACAACTTGGATTCCCTTATTTTGCAAGGATTTGATGGCAATGGAAGCAAGTCGTGCGGTCAGAAAAGGAGTGCATGGAGCACCTGAAACCTGATTCAGCACCGTGTAGCGCCAATCTCAAGACGATCTAGCGCTGAGCGCCTTGGCGGCAATCGCTCTGATTGCCTCGCGTTGAAAATGAATGGGGCCGATCGCCACCGCGTAAGGCAGTGGCGATCGGCCCGGATCGTTATCGCTTACCGCCAATAATAATAGCCGCCCATCGGATAGTACGGACGGTAATAGACGGGAGGATAACCGTAGGGATAAGAATAATAGTAGTTGCGGTGATAGAGAGTGGCGCCGCCGGGATATAGCCCCTGCGCCAGCCTCGTGGCTTCTTGCAGGCTTACCGGCGTCACGGTGAGCGGCTGGGTCAAATGGAAGTCCACACGGGCCTCGGCGGGAATCCAGATGCCCGGACCAGGAGAGGCAGCGGAAGCCGCCGCGCCTGTTGCCGCGCCGGCCGCCGCGCCGGCCGCGCAACCAGCGCCGCGACCCAGGGCGCAACCGAGAATTGTGCCAATCATTGCGCCGCCAAAGATGTTGCCGGCCGTCTGCCCGCCCTTGCCCGGCCCTTTCACTTTAAATTCATCGGAGACCAGTGGATAACTCTGGCCGCCCAAATCAAGCGAGGTGAGCGCCAGCGCCAGCTCCGGTGAGCCCTTCAAACTGCCCGGTTGCTTGACCTCGGTCACCACGCCGTTCACCGTTGCGCCACGCGGAATGGCCAGCACGCCGCCGGAGTTCACGTCCTTGATCACCACAAACTGCACAGTGGTCCCGCTCTGGGCTAGATCGCTGTTCACCGACTGGCTGGTCCGCAACTGCAATACCGTGCCTTCGGGAATCGTCACCGGGTTTCTGGGAGTCCGAGCCTCCCGCTGGGCCTGAATCTGCGCCTGCACCTCGGCGCGAATCAGCGCGCGCATCTGCGCCTGCGCGGGCGTCTCGTTGGGATGCGGTGCCGGACCGTTATTTGCAGGCTCGTTGGAATCGGCGGGGATGTCGGCGTAGGCCGGCTGATCCTGCGCATCGGGCTTGGGCGGAGCCTTCGGATCGCCGACCGTAAGATTGTTGTTCACCTTGGTCACGCCCTGCACGTGGTTGACAATTGCCTCGGCCAGTTCGCTGGAGGCCTCGCTCGATACGGTTCCAGAGATGGTCACCTCGCCCTGAATGGTCGCGGCTGTGATCAGATCATTCTTCAGTGCCTTGGAGGTATCCAGAGCATGAACCACATCGGTTTCAATCTGGCCGTCGGTGCGGGTGCTCTTTGCCTTGTCGTGCGTTTCCGCGGGAGGCACGGGAACGGGAACCGGAGCCGGAACAACCACCGGTGCTGGATCGGGAGCCGGATCAGGGGTAGGCGCGGGCGCTGGAGGAGGCGCCGGGGCTGGGTTTGGATCAGGCACCGGAGCCGGAGTTGGAACAGCGATGGGTGCTGGAGTTGGGTCCGGCGCGGGCGCTGGAGGAGGCGCTGGAGTTGGCGTCGGAGCCGGTGCGGGTGCCGGAACTGCCGCTGGAGGCGGAGCCGGGACAGGGTATGCAGCCTTGGAGGATGGGGTCTCCTGGGCCAGCGCCACAACCACGGACAGAACTGCCAGCGCCATCCACGTTATGGCCCGGGGAAGAACTCTCTGAAGCAATGGCCGATTCATCATGGTATCTCTCCTGCGCTAGAACTCATGCTTCCAATTCGCCAATTTCAGTCTGATTAGACGGCTATTTACGGAAGCGGTCATCGATGCAAACCCGGTCGCCGGGAAAAAGTTTCGCTGCGTTTAGAAATTTCCGCGCGGCTCACGCGTTGATTGCCATCCCCTCCACCGCGCCATAGGCGTCCAGCAGCGACTCGGCCAGCGTGGGATGCGCGTGAATGGTAAACATCAGCTCCTCGACCGTTCCCTCCAGCTCCAGCACCGCAACTGCCTCGGCGATCAGCTCCGTGGCTTGCGGCCCAAGAATGTGAACGCCCAGAATCTCGCCGTACTTCGCCTCGGCGACGACCTTCACAAAGCCATCGTGGTTGCCCAGGATGGTGGCCTTGGAGTTGCCTGCGAAGGGGAATTTGCCCACCTTGACCTCATAGCCTTTTTCGCGCGCCTCAGCTTCGGTCAGGCCCACCGAGCCGATCTGCGGCTCGCAGTAGGTGCAGCCGGGGATGCGATCGCGGCGCACCGGGCGGAAGGCGCGGCCGGCAATCTTGGCGGCAGCGATCAATCCGCACATCGCGCCCACGTGTGCCAGTTGCGGCAGCCCGGCCACAATGTCTCCGATGGCGAAGATGCCCGGCTCAGCCGTCTCCTGCGCATCGCTCACCCGAATCAGCCCGCGCTCCAGCTCAATGCGCGTCTTCTCAATGCCGATGCCGCCGGTCCGCCCGGCGCGTCCCACGGCCACCAATACCTTTTCCGCCTCTTTGATCTGCGCGCGGCCATTGGCGTCGGTGAAGGCAACCCGGACGCCGGCTTCAGTCCGCTCCACGCTCTCCACCTTTGCGCCGGTGTTCACCTCGATGCCGCGCTTTTTGAAGAGCCGCGCCAGTTCCTTGGAAACCTCTTCGTCCTCCACCGGCACAACGCGCGGCAGGAACTCCAGAATCGTTACCTCGGCTCCAAAGGCGCGAAAGAGCGAGGCAAACTCCACGCCCACCGCGCCCGCGCCAATCACGATCAGCGATTTGGGTAGCTGCTCCAGCGACAGGATTTCGATGTTGGTGAGGATGCGGTCGTCCGGCGCAAGGCCGGGCAGCATACGGGCCTCGGAGCCGGTAGCCAGAATCACGTTCTTCGCTATGACAGGGCTCGCTTGGCCGCCGGCCATCTGAACCTCGACCGTGTGCAGGCCGTCGCGCGCAGGGCCGGTCAGGCGGCCATAACCTTCAATGCGCGTGATTTTGTGCTTCTTCATCAGGAAGTCCAAGCCCTTGGCGTGCTTGGTGATGATGGCGTCCTTGCGCTTGAGCACCGTGGCCCAGTTCAGCGTGGGCGTGCCCAGGCCTTCTATCCCGAAGTCGGCGGCGTGCCGCACCTGCTCCCAGATTTCGGCGTTGAAGAGCAGCGCCTTGGTGGGGATGCAGCCCACGTGCAGGCAGGTTCCGCCCAGCTTGGGGGTCTGCTCAATCAGCGCAACTTTCAGCCCATACTCCGCCGCGCGAATCGCCGCCGTGTAGCCGGCCGGCCCGCCGCCGACAATCGCCACGTCGTAGATGATCTCTGCCGTCTCAGACAAGGAAAGCTCCATTCCGGGCGCGCTGCTCAGATTCAGGTGAGCGGCCCATTCCACCGTCCAGTCTATCCGATGCGCTTCAGCCGCCTGGGGAAGCTCTGATTCGGTTGACATTTTTTGAAAGAGCACGACTATGGGTGTGCCGTAAATGGCTCAAAAAATAGACGCTGGCATCAGACTACGATGAGATGAACCATGATTTCCGTGGCGAAGTTACTCAGAAACTTCCTAACCCAGCTTCAAAGGCAGCAGGCTGGTCCACCAGCCGACGCGCAAGCCGTAGTACCGCAAGCCAAGAAATGCGCCCGCCGCCACCACCAGAATCAGCAGGAATACGCCGATCCAGCGCAGGCGCTGCTCCATGGCGTTGCTCTGCTGGAGGCGCGCCTTGCCCACATTCGAAGCGAACTCCACCCAGCCGCGCTCATCTTCCTTCTTCGGAGTGCTCTCGCCTGAGGCATCCAGAAAGCGTTCCGTCCACGCCTGCTGATCCAGCCCCACCGCGCCCGCGTAGCCGCGCACGATTCCCTTGCTGAGAATCCCGCCGGGAAGCTGGCGGAAGTCTCCCTGTTCCAGCGCCTCCAGATGCCTCCGGCTGATCTTGGTCACCGCGATAATCTCTGAGAGCGCGATGCCGCGGGAGATCCGTTCCATGCGCAACTCTTCGCCAAAGTTGTTCATTGTCAACCAGAAAACGCTTCGAGTGCCTTGAGCATATTTAGAAAAACTCAAGGAGATTTCCACTTTCACAATAAACCGCAAGGCCTCCATGCTCAAAGAACAAAATCTCTTTCCCTTTTCTTTTCAGGAAGCTGTAAAGTTTTAGACCGGAATGGTACAAATGTACGGCAGGCAAGTTCCTCTCGGGCGTTACCAACCTGCCCTGCAAGACAGGGTAGCGCCGACCTCCCGCTCGGCTGGAGTGTGGACCTCCTGGTCCACGCCTGTTTCTTTCTGTATCGAACTTTGCCGACAACCGGCCGGTGCTAGTCAACTCCGCGTTCCGCAAGCCCTGAACTGTTACCCTTGAAGACGAAGGTTTTTCAGGCGCTTGCGCCTTTCGGAGCCATAATCGCGTATGAACAAGCTCATCTTCGCCAATCTGCTGCACCGGCCCGTCCGCTCCATCATCAGCATTCTGGCGGTGGCTATTGAAGTCGTCATGATTCTCTCCATCGTCGCCATCTTCATGGGGATGCTGAACGATCAAAAGAATCGCACCAACGGCATTGGCGCTGACTTGGTGGTGCGCCCGTCCAATGCGAGCTTCATGAATGGCGTCAGCGGCGCGCCGATGCCCGCCCGCATCGCCGAGGTCTTTCGCAAGATGCCGCACGTGGCCGTGGCCTCGCCGGTGATTACCAACTTCAATATGTCCGGCTCGGTGGAGATTCTTTACGGCATTGACTACACGAGTTACAACGCGCTGAAGCCCTTTACCTGGGTGGCGGGCGGCCCATTCGAGAAGCCGAACGACGTCATCATCGATGACATTTGGGCGCGCAAAGACGGCGGCCACAAGGTCGGCGATACCATCGAGATTCTCAACCACCCCTTCCGCATCTGCGGCATTGTGGAGAATGGCAAGGGCGGACGCCGCATGGTGCCGATTGAGACTTTGGGCGAGTTGACCGGTAATGAGGGCAAGGCCACGGTCATTTATATCAAGAGCGACGATCCTGCCAACCAGGAGGCCATCCAGCAGGAGATCGTCGCCACGCGCGGTCTCGAAGGCTTCCACGTGCAAACCATGGACGAACTGCTCTCGCAGTATACGCCGGCCAAATTCCCCGGCTTTGACAAGGCGCTGGACGTGGTGATTACGATCGCTGTTGTTGTGGGCATTCTAGTGATCTTCCAGACCATGTACACCGCCGTGCTGGAGCGCACCAGGGAACTGGGCATTTTGAAATCGATGGGCGCTTCCAAGTCAACGATTGTGGGCGTGGTGCTGCGCGAGTGCTTCGTACTGGCCGTGGCCGGCGTTTTGGTGGGCATAGCGGCCACATTTGGCGTGCGAGAGTTTCTGGACGTCAGGTTTCCCGGCTTCAGCTTTGAACTGACTGGAGCGTGGATCATCCGCGGCGCTTTGATCGCTCTGGGCAGTTCCATCTGCGGCGCGCTTTACCCCGCCTGGATGGCCTCCCGCAAGGACCCCATCGACGCGCTGGCCTACGAATAAGGGTTCTTGATCCCAAAAAACCGGGTGCCCCAGGTCCGGATTTTCGGACCTGGGATTCCATGAACCCTAATTGCCTCATTCATCATCAATCATTTATCTGTATCTCTGAAGAAGTCGTACACTGAAATCGTCCCATCAGGATTCCCCGATGAAGAAATTCGCCTTCACCCTCTACGCGCTCCTCACCGTTGCTCTGATGGTTTGGGGCTTCTACCAAGCCATCTATGTTGCTCCGCTGGACGCTCAGCAGGGCGAGATCTTCCGCATTATCTTCTACCATGTGCCCTCGGCCTCGGTCGCCTTTCTCTTCTTCGCCATCTCGCTGGCCGGTTCCATCGGCTACCTGAGCTTCCGCCGCAACCGGCCGGATTGGGCGCAGATTTCCGACGCCTGGGCGCTGGCCGGCGCGGAAGTGGGCGTGGTCTTTTGCACCGTCGTGCTGATCACCGGGCCCATCTGGGGACGCCGCGCCTGGGGTATCTGGTGGACCTGGGACGCGCGCCTGACCACCACGCTGGTGCTCTGGCTGATCTACGTCAGCTACCTGCTGCTGCGTCGCTTTGCCGCCGGGCCGCAGATGCAGACGCTGGCCGCCGTCCTCGGCATCTTCGGCGCGCTGGACGTGCCCATTGTCTATATGTCCAACCGCTGGTGGCGCACCCAGCATCCCGCGCCGGTCTTCGGCGGAGACGCTGACTCCGGCATGGACCCGGCCATGCTGCATCCTTTCTATTGGAATATGGTGGCTTGGCTGGCCTGGGGCTTGCTGGTGCTTGCGCTGCGCTACCACGTCGAGCGCCAGCAACAGAAGATCGCCGCAGCAGAAGCGCAAGCGGCCATGGATGCGATTCTTTAACAGCTACGAAACAGAACCTAGACGAGGGAAAAATGGACCCCAGAGCCGTTCTCGACCACCAGTTTTTAGTCGCCGCCTATGCCGTCACCTGGGCCATCCAACTCAGCTACCTGGCCTGGCTTGGCTTGCGCTGGCGCGCGCAAAAACGAGCCGCAGGCCGCTCGAAACACACCTCGCGCTAAGGCTCTGTTTGCGCAGTTCTGCGGTGCCCATTCTAACCACGTAATTTAGAGGACCAGCCCCGTCGACTTTGCTTAGCGATAGCGACAAGGGTGGGGCGCCCATCAGGAATCAGGGCTTCTTCTTTGCTGCGGGCGCCGGGGTCGCGGGCGAAGCGGCTGGCTTGCTATAGACGATCTTCTTTGTCCCGCTGCCGCAACTGCCCACCACCTTGCCGGCTGCATCCTGATCTTTGGGCACGATCTCAAGCGTGTAGTTTTTTGAGCCGTTTGCATCCAGCTTTTTGGCGATCTCCGCCTTCAATACGTCACAGGGCATGGGCCCATCCGCGTAAGCCAACGCCGATGCGCAGAACAATACAGCCACGGCCACTACGATTTTCATGGTGCTATCTCCTTCGATTTGCCGGCAAATCAAACGCGCGCTTAGAGTAGCGCATACAGATTGTGGGCGTCAATCATTGCATCGTGGAAGAAGCCTGAAGGACTTGGCCATAGTTCGGTAGTCTATAAACTACAGGCTTCTGGATAGTCGAATTCCAATAAACCGAGAGCTCCCGCAAGTGGCGCGTGCGGATCAATGACGTTTAAACGCGGGCGCTGATTGCCTCTCGCCTGGATCGTCTGGCCTTTGGTCATGCCGGAGATGTGAAGCCGGTCGGAGAGGGCGTCAGCGAACTGCGCATCGATCATGGACCGGGCTACCGCATTTACTTCCAGAAGTGGGGCAACACCATCATTCTCCTGTTGTGCGGCGGCGACAAGAACACGCAGACAAAAGACATTCAAACGGCCAAGCGGCTGGCGACGGAATGGAGCGAAGAAAATGGCTGAGAAAACTAAACTGACCACTTATGATCCTGCTGAAGATCTTGGCTCGGATGAAGCCATCGCGATCTTCATGGCTGAGGCATTTCAAACCAGCGACGCCGGTTACATTGCGCACGCGCTCGGCGTCGTTGCTCGCGCCAAGGGCATGGCGCAGATCGCCGGTCAAACGGGATTGTCACGCGAACAGCTTTACCGCTCTTTCAGCGAAAAAGGAAACCCGACGCTGAAGACTACGCTGGCCGTGATGAATGCTCTTGGGGTGCAACTGACGGCGAAGATTCCGAATGCGGCTTGAAATTATCGAGGAGGAATGAAATTGGAAGCTAGCCGAAATGAAAGGTGTTGCAATGATTCAATCCGAGGAAGCGGTATTACTATTCCACAAGTGGGCAGATGAACAGGCCATGCTGCGATTTGACGGATAACTGGCGCGCCCATTCAATCTTCCCCATTCAGTTGATCCATCATTTCCGCCAGGCATCCCATGAACGGACTTTCGGACATGGGATGCCTCCGTGTTGGTCTTAAATTCTATCTGTATGTGTGTCGCCTCCGCTATTCACCTGCCGCGCTCAGAATCTTTGCTTCCAGCGCTGGCGAAACAAAGAAGTGAGCTTTGTGGCGAAGGAGAGCGATCTCCGGCTTGACCGCGGCAATCTCCCCTGCGCGCTTGGCACGCAGTAGGACACCTAATACTCCTGTGACGGCGATGCCGGACTTGGAGGCCAACTGACGCCCCTCCTGTTCGTCAATGAGAACGATCTCTGCATGGAGGTCAGCCGCCAGAGCAATCGCCTCGGCCTCTCCGCGATGGAGTTGCAGCAACAGAAGACGAAGCAATCTGGAGTCTTGCGGCGTGCCAATCCTGATCCACTGGTCACGAATAGCGGCCTGAATTGTGGCGAACGCAATTGGATCAGGATGAGCTGTGAGTTCTACAAATACGGCATCAGGTATCCATAAAGCAGAGAACTGAGATTTCAGCAGTCCGAGGCGGCCGATCGAGGACAGATTCGATAGGGGTGAGGTATTGCTAACCGCCAGCATATTCGAGGTCTTGAGCTAACTCCTGCTCCGTATAGTGACGCGGTATCTCGCGCTGCGCCAAAAGGTCCGCAAATCTTTGCCGGGAGATTCCGGCCAGTTCGCAGGCCTTCCCAAAAGGCAAAATGCATTGAGCATAGAGAGCGATGGCAAGTTCAGCGCGCAGACGCGGTTCCATCTCCGGCTCCGGCAGCCGCAAGCTGCCGGTGATGGATTCCGGTATGTCAAAGTGCAAGGTCATTGGGATTTCAGCTTCCTTACACGCTGATTTTACACCAAATGAGATGATTGCAGCCTCAGATCAGCTCCGTCCTCCCAGTGATGCCCAGCTCCTTGACGATCTTGCCTACATCCTGGGAGTGGTCGCGGTGGGCGATCAGCAGGGCGTCGCCGGTATCCACGATGACCAGGTTTTTGACGCCGACCAGGGCGACGAATTTGTTCGGGCTGTAAACGTAGTTGTTGCAGGCGTCCAGAGCCATGTGGCCTTTGGTCTCGGCAACGTTGCCCTCGCCGTCGCCGCGCAGACGAGTTCCGATCTGGTACTCGTAGAGCGAGGCCCAGGAGCCGAGATCGTTCCAACTGAACTCGGCGGGGATGCAATAGAGGTGGGAGAGGTGCTCGCCCTTGGCCGAGCGCGGCTCCAGCACGGCGTAATCCACGCTGATGTTCTCGCATTTGGGATAGAGGGCGTGGAAGACCTCGTCAAATTGCGGCGTGCCGTAGGCGGCGGCGATGGCTTCGAGCAGCGGAGCGGTCTCCGGCAGATGCTCGCGGACGGCGTTGGCCAGCGTGCGCGCCGACCAGAGAAACATTCCGGAGTTCCAGAAGTAGTTGCCGGCGGCCACGAACTCTTCGGCCTTGTTCTGGTTGGGCTTCTCAATGAAGCGGCGGACGTGCAGAGCGGAGTCGTCGCGGGTGAAGTCGGTGGTCTCGATGTAGCCGTAGCCGGTCTCGGCGCGGGTGGGCTCAATGCCGAGGACGACGATGTTCTCTCCAGCCTGGGCCACGGCGATGCCCTTTTGCAGCGCCTTGAGGAAGCGCGGCTCGTCGGCGATGACGTGGTCGGAGGGAAAGACGCCCAGCACGGCGTTGGGATTTTCGCGCTCGATGATGAAGGCAGCCAGCCCGCAGGCAGGGGCGGTGTTGCGCGCCACCGGCTCCTGGACAACCTGCCCGGCGGGGATGCCCTTCAACTGGCTGGCGATCTCCTTGGATAGATATTCGTTGGTAATGACCCAGGTATGTTCCAGTCCGGCGATAGGCTTGAGTCGCTCGACGGTCTGTTGAATCATGGAGCGTTCACCGTCCAGGGCAAGAACCTGCTTGGCGTGAGCGCGGCGCGAACGGGGCCAGAAGCGCGTGCCGCTGCCTCCGGCAAGTATCACAGGGCGAAAATCCATCGTATTATCCATTGAAAACCCATCCTATCCGACAGACGATACGTTTGCACAGAGGGAAAATAATATTTTATGAAGCAAAAGCGCGACCGCGCCGTTTGGGCATTGATGAGACAGGGTTTACTCATCCCACGATGCAAAACGGACCGTCTCCAGGTCCGAAAATCCGGACCTGGAAGTTCATTGTTTCTGCAGATCAAGCCTCTTGGTCTCCCACCCTAGCCGCAAAAACAAAGACGCGGCGAGGGTGGGGCACCCAATCCTTTCACGATCCCTGAAAATGCTTACGTGAGCTTGGCCAGGAACTCCGCCATCCGCCGCGTGCCTTCGTCAATGTTTGCCTTGGTCACTGGGTAAGAGATGCGAATGTGCTCGCTGGTGCCGAAGGCCTCGCCCGGAACAGTGACCACGTGCCCTTCATGCAGCAGGCGCGTGGCCAACTCGGTGGCCGACTTGATGCCGCCCTTGCCGAGGTATGCGCTGATGTTTGGATAGACGTAGAATGCGCCCTCCGGCTTGGTGCAGGTGACGCCGGGAATGGCCGTTACTTTGGCCAGCATATAGTCGCGCAGGTCGATAAACTCGGCGCGGAAGTCGCTGACGCACTCCTGCGAGTTGGTGAGCGCGGCGATGGCGGCCTTCTGCACAAAGCTGGTGGCGTTCGAGGTGCTCTGCGATTGCAGCTTGCTGAGGTTGGCCGTGATCGCCTTTGGAGCTAAGGCAAAGCCCGCCCGCCAGCCGGTCATCGCGTAGGTCTTCGAAAGCGAGCCGAGGATGACGATGTGCTCCTTGGCCCAGGTGAACGAGCCGCCGCTGACCGGCTTGCCGGCATAGTTCAGATAGACGTAGCACTCATCCAAGATCAGGTAAATGCCGCGCTCGTGCGCCAGATGGACGATGCGCTCCAAGTCCTCAGCGGAGACGACCGAGCCGCTGGGGTTCGAGGGCGTGTTGAGGATGATGGCCTTGGTCTTGGGCGTGATGGCCTGCTCGATGGCATCGGCGGTGACGCGGAAGTTCTCCGCCTCCTGGGTTTCCAGCAGGACGACCTTGCCGCCGGCGTATTGGATGATGTCCTTGAAGCTGACCCAGTAGGGCACGGGCAGGATCACCTCGTCGCCGTGATCGACCAGGATTTGGATGGTGTTGAAGAGCGCCAGCTTGCCGCCGGTGGTGAAGATGGCCTCGTCAATCGCATAATCGGAGCCGAAGTCGGCGGCGTGGCGGTCCACGATGGCCTTGCGCACGTCAGGGATGCCCGGCACGACGGTGTAGCGCGAGAAGTTGGCGTCGATGGCCGCAATGGCCGCGTCCTTGATGTGGCGCGGAGTGGGAAAGTGCGGCTCGCCCGCGCCGAAATCAACGAGGTTGATGCCTTGGGCGCGCAGCTTGGCGGCCTCGGCGGCCACGGCCATGGTCGCGGAGACTTCAATCCGGCCGATGCGGTCAGCAAATATCTTGCGTGGAGATCCAGCAATTGTCATAGTACCTTCTATTTTTACAGATTTTCAGGCTACGGCAAAATCATTTTATCTTTGCGGCTCAGTCGATCTCTTTCAAAAGGAGGCAAGGACGTGCCAGCCCCCGGAATTTATACTGATAGACGAGATGACCGACTTTTTGCCCGTAAACGAACAGCTAGACCTGCTTGAGAAGGGCGCGGCGGAGATTATCCGCGTCAGCGACCTGCGTGAGCGCCTTGAAGAGAGCCGCAAAACCTCGCGCCCGCTGCGCATCAAAGTCGGCTTTGATCCCACCTCGCCCGACCTGCATCTGGGCCACACCGTCCTCATGCGCAAGCTGCGCCACTTCCAGCAGCTCGGGCACACGGTCATCTTCCTGGTCGGCGACTACACCTCGCTGATCGGCGACCCCACCGGCCGCAACGTCACCCGCAAGCCGCTGACCCGCGAACAGATCAACGAGAACGCCAAGACCTATACCGAGCAGGCCTTCAAGATTCTCGACCGCAGCGTCACCGAGATCCGCTACAACAGCGAATGGCTGGGCAAGCTGGGCTATGAGGACA
>Ga0181519_10000712_pt1 | contig 29872 bp, 26 predicted proteins | sample PEATcosm2014_Bin_26_FD_121102 | JGI IMG/M metagenome (GOLD analysis project Ga0181519, IMG submission 121102) | Peatland microbial communities from MTU Mesocosm Facility, Houghton, MI, USA - PEATcosm2014_Bin02_10_metaG | ecosystem: Environmental > Terrestrial > Soil > Wetlands > Peat | place...
CTCGACGCCGAACAGCACGACGTTGCCCTTGTAGACCTCGTCGATGTACGAGGCGACCGGGCTCGACTGGTTGAGGCTGTAGTCGAACATCGACACGCCGCGCAGCGAGAAGATCGGCGAGCCTTCGCCGTTGACGCCGCCGACCTGCAGGTTCGGGATCTGCGTCGCGAGATCGGAGGGCGAGTCCATGTGGACCTCGGCGAGCTGCGCACTCGTCAGCGCCGTGACCGACACCGGCACGCTCTGCAGCGACTCGCTGCGCTTCTGTGCCGTGACCACCACCTCGGCGATCGCGTCGGAACCCGCGGGCACCGGCGTGTCGGCGTGCGCGGCCGCGGCTGAGAGGATGCCGGCGATGACGGCGGTGAGCGGCGCCGTGCGGCCCGGACCGACGGGCGATGTGCGAGTCGAATTCATGCGTTTCCCCACCTGCTAGTGATGTGTGGCCGGCGAGCAGCCGGCCGAGGCCCCAGTACCTCGTCGTCGTCAGTCGACGGCGGGCCGCAGTGCCTTATATACCTGCGGACCCGTACGTCGCCTGGCTGATGGCCGAATCAGTGCCTTACGGCAGCCGCGGTCGTGCCACCGTGCTGGCCGAGTATCATGGGAGCGGTCGGCCGGGTGTATAAGTCATTCGCAGCACGGGGCCTGATACTTTGGTATGTAGCGTGGAAGTGACATCGCGGGCGGCGGGGAAGCGGGTGCTGATCGCCGACGATCATCCGCTCTATTGCGAGGCGCTGCGGGCGGTCGTGCCGCAGGCCTACCCGGGCGCCGAGATCGCCGAGGCGGGCTCGCAGAGCGAGGTGCTCGCGGCGGTCACGTCGGATGTCGCCTTCGACCTCGTGCTCCTCGACCTCAACCTGCCGGGCGCCACCGGCATCTCGTGCCTCGCCGCACTGCGGCGCATCGCACCCGAGACCCCGATCGTGGTCGTCTCGGCGGTCGACGACCCGAAGACGATGCAGCAGGTGATCCTCGGCGGCGCGAGCGCCTACGTGCCGAAGTCGGCGCCGCGGCAGGTGCTGATCAACGCGCTGCGCGCGATCCTCGCCGGCGGCACGTACATGCCGGCCGAGGTGGTCGCGGCCCTGCGCGAGACCCATGCCCACAACCGCGAGGAGCCGATCGAGCCGCGCTCGGAGCTGACGCTCCGCCAGCGGCGCGTGCTCGAGCTGTTGTCGCAGGGCCTGTCGAACAAGCAGATAGCGCGCACGCTCGGCATCAGCGAGATCACCGTCAAGGCGCACGTCTCGTCGATCTTCAAGAAGCTCGGGGTCACCAACCGGGTGCAGGCCGTGCTCGAGGCCGGCCGGCTGCTGGTCAAGGGCTCGCCCTACTGACGCGCGATCTGCTCGATGATCGCGCGCAGCTTGCCGAGGTTGAGCGGCTTCGCGAGCAGCGCGAAGCCGCGGCCCTCGACCAGTGCGCGCAGCGCCGGGTCCGGGTCCGAGGTCATGACCACGGCGGGCGCCACGCGGTCGAACTCGCGGCGCACCTCCTCGATCGCGGCATCACCCTTCTGGCCGCCCGCCAGGTGGTAGTCGCTGACCACGAGGTCCGGTGACAGGTCGGCGCCGATGAACTGCACGACGGCGTCGGTCGCGGTGGCGGCGGCGAAGGCGCGATGGCCCCATTTCTGCAGCGTCGCCGCCATGCCGAGCCGGATCTCGGCATCGTCGTCGATCACCGCGATCGCGAGCGGCCGGCTGCGTACCGGCGCGAGGCGCCCGGGGCCCTCGGCCGCGCGCGGCGCGCGCGTGAGCCTGGCCGGCGCCCGTCCGTAGGGCACCTGCACCGCGAACAGCGAGCCGCGCCCCGGGATCGAGCGCACCTCGCGCTCGAGCGACAGGAGCCGGGAGATGCGATCGACGATCGAGAGCCCGAGACCGATGCCGGTGCCGCGCGCCCGCCCGCCGGCCGGCACCTGGTAGTAGGCCACGAAGATCGCCTCGAGGTGCTCGCTCGCGATGCCGACGCCGGTGTCGAGCACGCAGATCAGCAGGCCGCTCGGCCGCCGCCGGCAGCCGACCAGTACCCGGCCGCGGGGCGTGTAGCGGATCGCGTTGCTGATGAGGTTCCTGAGCACGGTCTCGAGCAGGTGCATGTCCGAGCGCACCCAGGCGGTCGAGGACACGTAGCTGAGATCGATGCCGGCCGAGTGCGCGACCCCCTCGAACTCGGGGACGATCCGGTCGAGGACCGCCGACACGGGGAAGTTCGCGTACTGCGGCTCGATCGCCCCGGAGTCGAGCCGTGCGACGTCGAGCAGCGTGCCGAGCAGGTTGCTGAGCGAGGCGAGCGCGACGCGCGACTTGTGCAGGTAATCGCGGTCGAGGCCCTCGAGCGCGGCGTCGTCGATCGACTCGAGAAACAGGAGCGCAGAGCTGAGTGGCTGGCGCAGGTCGTGGCTGGCCGCCGCCAGGAAGCGCGTCTTGCTCTCGTTGGCCCGGTCGGCGAGCTCCTTGGCCTGCTTGAGCGCGAGCTCGATTGCGCGGCGCGATTCGAGCTCGCGCTTCAGCCGCACGTTCAGCTGCTCGTACTGCTCGGTGCGCTGGCGGATGGTCTCCTCGAGCGTGGCGGCGGCCTGGAACCAGGAGAAGGCGCTGCCCTGCTCGTCGACCGCCTTCTCGACGCGCTCCATCAGCGCCGCCACCGACTTGCCGAGCGCGCGGTTCGCGGCCCGCAGGCGGCGCAGCTCCGCCGCCGGCGCGGCCTTGCGGGCAGGCGGCGCGGCCGGGCGCGTTGCCGGCGGCGTCGCGCGAGCGCGTTTGGTGGCTGCCGGGCGGGCCGCCGGCTGGCGCGACGCCGGCGTTCCCGCCCTGCGCGCGGCGCCGGTGCGCGCGGCGCGCCGGCGCTTCACGCGCCGCTCCCGATGCCGAGGCAGGTGAAGGAATTGTTGGCGTGGATGCTGTTGAACTGCTCGCCGAGCGAGGCGAAGCCGGTGACCGCGTTTGCGGTGTAGAGGCGCGTGACCTCGGTGGTGAGCCCGCGCTGCTCCATGTAGGCGGTGCGCGCCGCGCAGTCGACGCCGATCACGAGGTCCGGCGCGCCGATCGCCGCGTGCATCTCGGCGAACATCCCGGCGAGGCGCCCGACCATGTCGCCGGGCCGCGCGATCGCCGCGACGAGGCCGCGCTCGAGCGCGCAGGCGAACTCGAGCGTGCCGTCCGGGAAGATGCGCTGCATGCCGCGCGCGTAGTACTGGCCGCGGATGCGCAGCATCAGCGGGTACGGCGCAAAGTCGCGCGGGTTGCGCGCGTTCTTCGGCAGGCCGCAGAGCGCCGCATACACGCCGAGCGCCGGCGCGCCGTCTATCTCCCGCACCAGGCGCCGCGCCGGGTCGGCGTCGGTGATCACGACCTTGCTCTCGCTCGGCACGTAGTGATTGTGGCTGTAGGCGACGAGCGGCGAGGCCGAGGCGACGAGGCACAGCGCCGCGGCACCGCGGAACGAGCGGCCGTCGCCGAGCAGGTTCGCGTTGCCGGGCGGGTGGCCGAGCGGGTTGAAGTAGAGGTCGCCGGCCGAGCCGCCGACCAGCGGTACGCCGCTCAGCTCCGTGCCGAGCACCGCGGCCAGGCGCTCCTCGCAGCGCGCCTCGGCATCGACGAGCAGCAGCGCGAAGCGGTGCTCGAGCGTCCCGGCCCGCGTTTCGAGGTCGGCGCGCAGGCGGTGCACGTGCGCGCGCAGTTCCGGCAGCGAGATGGTCGCGACCTCGGTGATCACCCCGCTCGCCGCCGCGAAGCGCCCGGCCGGCAGGTGAAAGCCGCCGACGCCGCGCGCCTCGATGCCGTGCGCCGTGATCAGCCGGCCGGTGGTCGCGCCGACCACGCGGCCGGCGCCGGCGGCGGCGAGCGCGCCGGCGAGCTCGCCGAGGTCGGTGTCGGCGGTGGCGAACAGCACCGTCAGCGCGCCGCCCGCGCTGCCGCGCGCGATCTCGACCGCCGCCGCGCTGCCGGCGGCGGACTGGAAACGGACGATCGGTCTGCGGCGCGCGGGCATTGGCGCGTCAGCTGCGGCCGCGGAGCTCTGGAAAGTCCTCTTCCCAGAACTCGCGCGCGCCGCGCGCGGGCACGTCGCTCCGGTCGCGCTCGGCGTTCCTCAGCTCGACGCGCCGGATCTTGCCGGAGATGGTCTTCGGCAGCTCCGCGAACTCGAGGCGGCGCACGCGCTTGTAGGGCGCGACGCGCGCGCGCACGTGCTCGAAGATCGAGCGCGCCGTCGCGGCGTCGGGCGCCGCGCCCGCGGCGAGCACGATGAAGCCCTTCGGCACCGACAGCCGCATCGGGTCGGGACTCGGCACGACCGCCGCCTCCGCCACCAGCGGGTGCTCGATCAGCACGCTCTCGAGCTCGAAGGGACTGATGCGGTAGTCGGAGGACTTGAACACGTCGTCGGTGCGGCCGACGTAGGTGAGGTAGCCGTCCGCATCGCGGCTCGCGACGTCGCCCGTGTGGTAGTAGCCGTCGCGCAGCACCTCGGCGTTCTTCTCGGCGTCGCCGAGGTAGCCCTGCATCAGCCCGACCGGCCGCGCGCGGAGGTCGAGGCAGATCTCGCCCTCGTCGCCGGCGCTGCCGTCCGGCGCGATGAGCGCCACCTCGTAGCCGGGCAGCGGCCGGCCCATGGAGCCGCTCTTCAGGCGCTGGCCCGGCGGATTGCCGACCTGGGCGGTCGTTTCGGTCTGGCCGAAGCCGTCGCGCACGATGAGCCCCCAGGCGTCGCGCACCCGCTCGATGATCTCGGGGTTGAGCGGCTCGCCGGCGCCGACCACCTCGCGCAGCTGCACCGGGTAGCGGCCGAGGTCCTGCTGGATCAGCATGCGCCACACCGTTGGCGGTGCGCAGAAGGTCGTCACCCGGCAGCGCACCAGCTGCTCGAGGAGCGCCGTCGCGCTGAAGCGCTCGAACTGGTACGCGAGCACCGTGGCCTCGGCGTTCCACGGCGCGAAGAAGCAGGACCACGCGTGCTTGGCCCAGCCGGGCGAACTCAGGTTGAGGTGCACGTCGCCGGGCCTGAGGCCGATCCAGTAGAGCGTCGACAGGTGGCCGACCGGGTAACTGGCGTGGCTGTGGGCGACGAGCTTCGGGCGCGCGGTCGTGCCGGACGTGAAGTAGAGGAGCAGCAGCTCGTCGGCGCGCGTCGCCGCGACGCCGCGGGTGTCAGGGGCGCGCTCGCTGTCGGCGAACGCCGCCCAGCCGGGCGGCGGCGTGCCGACCGCGATGCGCACCGGCGCGCCCGGCAGGCCGGCGAAGCGCTCCGCGAGCGCAGCGTCCGCGACCACCGCCTTCACCTGCCCGCGCTCGAGGCGGTCGGCGAGGTCGGCGCGCTGCAGGAGCGTCGTCGCCGGGATCATCACCGCGCCGAGGCGGATCGCGGCCAGCATCGTCTCCCACAGCGGCACGACGTTGCCGAGCATGATCAGCACGCGATCGCCGCGGCCGACGCCGTGTGCGGCGAGAAAGTTCGCGACCTGGTTCGAGCGGCGCGCGAGCGCGGCGAAGCTCAGGGTCGTGTCGCCACCGGCGTCGTCGACCACGCGCAGCGCCGGGCGCTCGTTGCCGGCGGCGATGCGGTCGAAGTAATCGCCCGCCCAGTTGAAGTCGCCGCCCGCCGGCCAGTCGAAGGCCGCGCGCGCCCGCTCGAGGTCGGCGCCGGCGCCGAGCAGCCGGTCGCGCAGGGCAAGGAAGGTATCGCTCGCGCTCATGGGCAGACCTCCGTCGGGTCCAGGCCGGTCGGATCATGCCACGGCGCTTCAGGGAGGCCGCACCGCCATCGGAGTGATTGCCTGCGCGGGGCGCCTCTGCTATCCGGGCAGGACGTCGGGCACGTGTTCCTGGCCGAGGCGCCGCTCGTCCCAGATCACGAACAGGCCGCCGCCGACCACGATCGCGCCGCCGAGCAGCACGCGCAGGTACGGCACGGTGTCGAATACCAGCCAGTCGAGGCCGACGCCCCACAGGAGCGCCGTGTACTCGAACGGCGCGATCGTGGTCGCCGGTGCGAGCCGGAACGCCGCCGTGAACAGGTACTGGCCGAAGGCGCCGGTGAGGCCGCAGAACGCGATCCACGGCCACTGCGCGCTCGCGATCGGGCGCCAGCCGGGCAGCGACAGGAGGCCCGCCACCAGCATCACGAACGCGAGGTGCCACACGACCACGGCGTAGTTCGAGTCGGTGCGGCCGATGTAGCGCACGGCCATCACGTTGAGCGCGTAGCAGGAGGCGCTGAATGCCGCCGCGAGTCCGCCGAGCAGCGCGAAGTTGCCGCTCGGCTTGAGCGCGATCAGGACGCCGACGAAGCCGACCGCGATCGCGACCCAGCGCCTGACCGGCACCCGCTCGCCGAGCATCGGGCCCGCGAGCCCGGCCACCATCAGCGGCGCGCTCATGTAGATGGTGTAGGTGTAGCTCAGCGACTGCACCGACACGGCGTAGATGAAGGTGCCGAGCACGAGGAGCCCGAGTACGCCGCGCAGCAGGTAGAGCACGGGGCGATGCATGCGCAGCTGCTTCCACGAGCGCGTCCAGGCGACCGAGGCGACCAGGAACGGCAGCGACGCGGCCGAGCGCAGGAACATCACCTCGACCGGCGGCAGGGTCGCCGCGAGGTGCTTGAGTCCTGCGTCGAGCAGCGAGAAGAAGAACACGCCGATCGACATCGTGGCGATGGCCCGCAGGCTGTTGCGCTGCACGGCGTCAGCTCCGCTGCGGGAGGGGAGCGCGCGGCCGCGCCTGCGGCCGGGCCCGGGGCGGGCGGCGCATGCCGCCGTCAGCGGCCGGCGATGTCGACGTAGTCGCGCGCGCCCTTGCCGGTGTACAGCTGGCGCGGCCGGCCGATCTTCATGGCGGGATCCGAGATCATCTCCTGCCAGTGCGCCACCCAGCCGGCCGTGCGCGCGATCGCGAACATCACGGTGAACATCGAGCGCGGGATGCCGAGCGCGCTGTAGATGATCCCGGAGTAGAAATCGACGTTCGGGTACAGCTTGCGCGACACGAAGTAGTCGTCCTTGAGCGCGACTTCCTCGAGCCTGAGCGCGAGCTCGAACAGCGGGTTGTCCGAACGGCCGAGCTTCTCGAGCACCTGGTAGCAGGTCTCGCGGATGATCTTGGCGCGCGGGTCGAAGTTCTTGTAGACCCGGTGGCCGAAGCCCATCAGCTTGGTGTGGTCCTGCTTGTCCTTGACGCGCGCGAGGAACTTCGGGATCGCGTCGGCGGTGCCGATCTCCTCGAGCATCAGCAGCACCGCCTCGTTGGCGCCGCCGTGCGCCGGGCCCCACAGCGCCGCGATGCCGGAGGAGATCGCGGCGTAGGGGTTCGCGCCGGTGCTGCCGGCGAGGCGCACGGTCGAGGTGCTCGCGTTCTGCTCGTGGTCGGCGTGCAGGATCAGGAGCAGGTCGAGCGCCTTGGCCGCGACCGGCTCGATCGCATACGGCTCGCACGGCACCGCGAAGAACATGTTGAGCAGGTTCGCGCAGTAATCGAGATTGTTCTGCGGGAACATGTACGGCTGGCCGAGCATGTGCTTGTAGGCCGCCGCCGCGATCGTCGGCATCTTGGCAATGATGCGGTGCGCGAAGATCTCGCGGTGCCGCGGGTTATTGATGTCGAGCGAGTCGTGGTAGAAGCCGGCCATCGAGGCGACGACGGCGGACACCTGCGACATCGGGTGCGCGTCGTGGTGGAAGCCGTTGTAGAAGCGCCGCAGCGACTCGTTGATCATCGAGTGGCGCGTGATGCTGCGGCTGAACTCGGCGAGCTGCAGGGCCGACGGCAGTTCGCCGTAGATCAGGAGGTACGCGACCTCGATGAACGAGCTCTTCGCCGCCAGCTGCTCGACCGGGTAGCCGCGGTAGAGGAGCACGCCCTTGTCGCCGTCGATGAAGGTGATCTTCGACTCGCACGCGGCGGTCGACATGAAGCCCGGGTCGAAGGTGAAGAGCCCGTGGTCCTTCGCGAGCGGGGCAATGTTGAGTACGTCCGAGCCGAGGGTCGGCGAGAGCGCCTCGAGTTCGCTGGTCTTGCCGGTGGCGACGTTGGTAAGCGTGTACTTCTTGGTCGGCATCGGGCGGTTCCGGTTATTCATCCAGCCTGTCACGCTGCAGCGCAAGAATCAAGGTAACGCGCCCGCGGCAGCGCAGCGGCGGAGCTTCAGCTGGGGCGACGCGCCCGAGCGGCACGCGCGTGGTGCGCGGCTGGAACTGCGGCGGATTCAGGCGCGCAAACGAAAACGCCCGGCTGGGCCGGGCGTCGTCGGGAGCGGAGGTCGCCGCGCCGCGGCGGCGCGCCGCCTCAGCGCGCGGCCTGGGCCGCGTACTTCTTGCGGAACTTGTCGACGCGACCGCCGGTGTCGACGATCTTCTGCTTGCCCGTATAGAACGGGTGGCAGCTCGCGCAGACCTCGATCTGAAGGTCATGGCCGAGCGTCGAGCCGGTCTCGAAGGTGTTCCCGCAGCTGCAGGTCACGGTGATCAACTTGTAGTCAGGATGGGTACCGGCCTTCATGGCACGCTCTTTGGGGTCGGGTCGGAAAAAGGGCGCGCAGTATAGGGTCGGGCGGCCGGTGCCGCAAGGCGCGTCGGGGGAGTCGGGGGGGAGTCGGGTCGCAGTCAAAGTTGCGGGCGGCAAAAATCTGCCGGCCGGCAGCAGCTTATGTCAGTTGGGCGTCACGGAACCTCAAGACTGGATCGTAACAGGCCGCACGGCTTAAGACCGACCCTTATCCACAATTCCTGTGGATAACTGTGTGGATGACTTGGCCCCCTAGGTCGGGAGAACGGCAAAAAAACCGTTTCATGTCGTTTTGGTTAAAAAGTAAACACCAGAAAGATAACTTAATAAACAATGACTTAAGTGCCGCATGCTGATGTTGAAAGTCAGGAAACGTGCGTTAGTCCACACTTTTCGGAGAGGGACGCCCGGCGTGTGCACAAGTCTGACGCCCGGCAGGCCGCCACGCTACATAACGAGCGGCCTGTCAAGCCCTTTCTGACCACGTTTGATGGGTCTTCCCTAGACCCCGTCAGGGGTTTGGGACGATCGCCGGAGGCCTCTCGGGGGATGGCAGGAACATCGCCTGCAGGTCGTTCAGGAACCGCAGTCCGAGCGCCGTCGCCCGGTAGCCGCCGGGCCGGGACTCGATGAGCCCGCGCGCCGTCGCGGCCTCGAGGACCGGCAGCGCCGCGCGGAGCGGCAGCCCCGTGCGCGCCTCGTACACGTCGCTCTCGAAGCCCGCCGTCAGCCGCAGCGCATTCAGCATGAACTCGAACGGCCGCTCGCGCGCCGTCACCTCGCCGAGCGCGCGCTGCCCGGCACCCGTGCGTGCGCGCTCGAGGTACTCGCGCGGCTGCCTGGTCTTGACGGTCCTCAGGATGCGCCCGGCGGCCGGGTCCGTGAGCTTGCCGTGCGCCCCGGCGCCGATGCCGAGGTAGTCGCCGAAACGCCAGTAGTTGAGGTTGTGGCGGCACTCCGCGCCGGGCCGGGCCCATGCCGAGATCTCGTACTGGCGGTAGCCGGCGGCGGCGAGCGTCGCGTGCGTCGCGCGCTGGATCTCCTCGGTCAGGTCCTCGTCCGGCAGCGTCGGCGGCCGCTCGTAGAAGACCGTGCCCGGCTCGAGCGCGAGCTGGTAGTGCGACAGGTGCGCAGGCCCGAGCGCGATGGCGCTCGTGACGTCGGCGCTCGCCGCGGCGACGCTCTGCGCCGGCAGCGCGAACATGAGGTCGAGGTTGAAGTTGGCGATGCCCGCCGCGTTCAGCTCGTCGACCGCGCGCGCCGTGTCGCCGGCGCCGTGGATGCGCCCGAGCGCGGCGAGCTGCGCGGCCGAGAAGCTCTGCGCGCCGACCGAGATGCGGTTGACGCCGGCGTCGCGGTAGCCGGCGAAGCGGCCGTGCTCGACGGTGCCGGGATTCGCCTCGAGCGTGACCTCGGCGCCCGGCGCGAGCGGCAGCCGCGCGCGGATGCCCGCCAGGATCGCGCCGATGCTGTCGGCGGCGAACAGGCTCGGCGTGCCGCCGCCGAAGAACACCGTCTCGACCGTCCGGCCGCCGGCGAGCGGCAGGTCGGCCTCGAGGTCCGCCATGAGCGCGGCCACGTAGTCCGCCTCCGGCAGCGCTCCTTTGTGTACGTGCGAGTTGAAGTCGCAGTACGGGCACTTCTTCACGCACCACGGCAGGTGCACGTAGAGCGCGAGCGGCGGTGCCGCGAGCGCGCTCATGCGCGCCCGACGAGGCGCAGCAGTTCGGCGAGCGCGCGCGCGCGGTGCGAGACCCGGTTCTTGTCCGCCGGCGCGAGTTCCGCCGCCGTCAGCGGCCCGTCGCCGACCTCGAACAGCGGGTCGTAGCCGAAGCCCCGGGTACCACGCGGCGTGCGCGCGATCCGGCCCTCCCAGTGGCCGCGCGCGACGAGCGGCGCGGGGTCGTCGGCGCTGCGCACCAGCGCGATCACGCAGCGGTAGCGCGCGCGGCGCGGCTCCGGCACCCCGGCGAGCGCGGCGAGCAGCTTCGCGTTGTTGGCCTCGTCCCGGGCGCCCTCGCCCGCGTAGCGTGCCGAGTGGACGCCCGGCTGACCGCCGAGCGCGTCCACCTCGAGGCCCGAATCATCGGCGAGTGCGGGCAGCGCCGCGAGCCGCGCGGCGTGGCGTGCCTTGAGGAGGGCATTGCCCTCGAAGCTCGGTTCGGTTTCCGCGGCCGCGGCGATGCCGAGCGCGGCCTGCGGCACGAGCTCCGCGGCGACGCCCGCGAGCAGCGCCTCGAGCTCGCGCAGCTTGCCGGGATTGCCGGTCGCGACCACGAGCCGCGGCAGCGCGAGCGGCACGGCTAGCTGCCGTCGGCGAGCGCCTGCTGCTGCAGCGCGACCAGCTGGCCGATGCCGGTGGCGGCGAGATTCAGGAGCTCGTCGAGCTCGTTGCGCCGGAACGCATGGCCCTCGGCGGTGCCCTGCACCTCGACGAAGGCGCCGCCGCCGTTCATCACGACGTTCATGTCGGTCTCCGCCTCGGAGTCCTCGGCGTAGTCGAGGTCGAGCACCACGGCGCCGCCGACGATGCCGACCGACACCGCCGCCACCTGACCGTGCAGCGGGCTCTGCGCGAGGTCGCGGCGCTTGATCAGCGTCGCGACCGCATCGCTGAGCGCGACGTAGCTGCCGGTGATCGCCGCGGTGCGGGTGCCGCCATCCGCCTGCAGCACGTCGCAGTCGAGCGTGATGGTGCGCTCGCCGAGCGCCTTCATGTCGACCACCGCCCTGAGGCTCCGGCCGATCAGCCGCTGGATCTCCTGGGTGCGGCCGCTCTGCTTGCCGCGTGCCGCCTCGCGCGGGCTCCTGGTGTGGGTCGCGCGCGGCAGCATGCCGTACTCGGCCGTGATCCAGCCCTGGCCGCTGTTCCGCAGAAAACCGGGGACGCCGTTCTCGATCGTCGCCGTGCACAGGACGCGCGTGTCGCCGAACTCCACCAGCACCGAGCCTTCCGCATGGCGCGTGAAGCGGCGCGTGAAGCGCACGGCGCGCAGCTGATCGGGGGCTCTGCCACTCGGGCGCATGGGGGACTCCGTTCGTTCAGGCCAGCCAGCGCAGGGCGGCGGCCGACGTGTTGTCGCTGTGGGGCGCGGAGGCGTGCACCGCGCGCGCACAGGTCTCCGCGAGGATCTCGCGCATGTTGGCGCTCGAGCGCCAGGGCGCCGCGACGTCCGGGTCGCGCATGTTGGCCCACAGTCCGTCGGTGCAGGTCAGGATCACGTCGCCCTTCCTGAGTGCGTGGCGCCGGCCGATCGTCATCTCGGTCAGCATCGGATCGCCGCCGAGACAGCACTCCACGAAATTCCGCATCGGGTGGCCGTGCGACTCCGCCTCGGTGATGAGCCCGTCGCGCAGCAGCTGTTCGACGTGGCTGTGATCGCGCGTGCGGGCGATCACCTCGCCGTGGCGGATGTGGTAGACGCGGCTGTCGCCGACGTGCGCCCAGTAGGCCGAGCCCTCCTGCACGAGCGCCACCGCGCAGGTCGCGCGCGGCCGCTGGTCGAGCGCCAGGCCCTTGCCGATCGCGACCACGTCGTCGTGCGCCTTGCCGAGCGCGAGGTGCAGGAAGCCGAGCGGGTCGAACAGCGGGTGCATCTGCTGCCAGAAGCTCGCCGTCAGGGACACCAGCGCCGTTTCTGCCGCCTTCGCGCCATTACTGTGGCCACCCATGCCGTCAATCGATATGACGAGGGCGGCATGCTCGCCGGCAGCGACGCCGACGCGATCCTGGTTGTCCTCGCGGTGGCCGACGAGGCTCAGGTCCGCGTATTCGATCTGCAAGGCCGGTTTCCCCGCCCCGGTCCCGCGCCGGGGCTGCTAGAGTGTAGCCGCGTTTTATAGCACACGGGGCCCAATGATCCGCAGCATGACAGGGTTCGCACGCCGCGAACACGTGCACAGTTCCGGAACGCTCATCTGGGAGCTGCGCACCGTCAATCACCGCTACCTCGAGGTCAGCTTAAGGCTGCCGGAGGAGCTGCGTGCGCTCGAGGGCGAACTCCGCCAGGTGATCGCGGGCGCGGTGCGCCGCGGCAAGCTCGACGCGACGCTGCAGCTGCGCGCCGCGACCGGGCCGAGCACCGCGCTCGTGATCGACGAGCAGTTCCTTGACGAGTTGATCCGGCGCGCCGCGACGGTGACGAAGCGGGCCACGGCACACGGCGGCACGCTCACCTCGCCCTCGCCGCTCGACCTCTTGCGCTGGCCGGGCGTGATCCGCGAGGCCGACCGCGACGCGGCGCCGCTGCTCGACGCCGCCGGCGCGCTCCTCAAGGAGACGCTCGGCGCGCTCACCGCGAGCCGCGCCAGCGAGGGCGAACGCATCGCGGCGATGCTCGAGAGCCGCTGCCGCCAGCTCGAGGCGCTCATCGCCGAGGTGCGCGCGCGCCTGCCCGAGGTGCGCGCCCGCATCCGCGCCCGGCTCGAGGAGCGCCTCGGCCAGCTGACGCTGCCGGCGGAACCCGGCCGCGACCGCTTCGAGCAGGAACTCGCGCTCGGGCTTGCGCGCATGGACGTCGACGAGGAGCTCGACCGGCTCGCGAGCCACGTCGCGGAGACCCGCAAGGCGCTGTCCGCCGCCGAGCCGGCCGGCCGGCGCCTCGACTTCCTGATGCAGGAGTTCAACCGCGAGGCGAACACGCTGTCGTCGAAGTCGCAGGACGCCGAGACGACGCGCGCCGCGGTCGACATGAAGGTGCTGATCGAGCAGATGCGCGAGCAGGTCCAGAACGTCGAGTGAGGCGCAGGATGGAGAGCGCAACGCCCACCCGCCGCGGCCGGCTGTTCGTGATCGCGGCGGCCTCCGGCACCGGCAAGACCAGCCTCGTCAAGGCGCTGATGGAGCGCGTCCCCGAACTCGCGTTCTCGGTGTCGCACACGACGCGCACGATGCGCCCGAACGAGGTCGAGGGCCGCGACTACCACTTCGTCGACCGCGCCCGCTTCGAGCGCATGATTGCGGCGGACGAGTTCCTCGAGCACGCGAACGTGTTCGGCAACCTCTACGGCACGAGCCGCGCCGAAGTCGCGCGGGCGCTCGCCGCCGGTCGCGACCTGCTGGTCGAGATCGACTGGCAGGGCGCGCAGCAGCTGCGCGCGCGCCTGCCGGAGGCGATCGACGTGTTCATCCTGCCGCCGTCGCGCGCCGCGCTCGAGGAGCGGCTGCGCGGCCGCGGCACCGACAGCGCCGCGGTCATCGCGCGGCGCCTCGGCGAATCGGTGACCGAGCTGTCGCACTGGCGCGAGTTCCGCTACGTCGTCATCAACGACCGCTTCGCGCAGGCGCTCGCGGACCTCGAGTCGATCGTCCAGGGTGACGGCGCGCACCTCGGACGCGACCGGCCGGGCCTCGCGGAGTTCGTCGCGCGGCTGCTCGCCTGAGCGCCGCGCGCGCCACCCGTCAGTGGCGCTCGATGGGACCGCCGAGCGCCTGGTAGAGCGCCGCGGTGTCGGCGAGCGCATTGCTGCGGGCCGCGAGCTCGGCGACGCTCGCCTGGTCGTAGGCCTGCTCGGCACCGGTCAGCACGAGCGTGCTGACCGCGCCGAGCTCGAGCTGGCGCCTGACGATGCCGAGGCTCTCCGCGGCGCTCTGGCGCGCGCGGCGCGCCGCCTCGAGCGCCGCGGCATCCGTCTCGACGGTCCTGAGCGCGTCGGCGACGTTCTGGAATGCGGCCAGCACGCTCGCGCGGTACGCGGCGCCGGCCTCGTCGAGCGCGGCGTCCGCGGCGCGCTTGCGGTGCACGAGCGCGCCGCCGGCGAACAGCGTCTGGCTGAGGTCGGCGCCGATGCTCCAGAAGCCGGTGCCCGACTTGAGCACGTTGCCGATCGTGGTCGCGTTGCTGCCGATGTTGCCGGCCAGCGTCAGCTGCGGCAGCAGCGCCGCGATCGCGACGCCGTCGGCAGCGGTCGCGGCGTGCAGCGCAGCCTCCGCGGCGCGCACGTCCGGGCGCCGGTTGACGAGCTCGGCCGGCACGCCGAGCGGCACCTCGGCCGGCAGCGTCAGCGCCGCGAGCGCCGGCACCGCCGGCGTATCGGCCGGCAGCCGTCCGAGCAGCACGGCGAGCAGGTGGCGCGTGACCTCGAGCTGGCGCCTGAGCGGCGGCAGCGAGCCCTCGAGCTGCGCGAGCGTCGTCTCCTCGGTCGCGACGTCGAGCCGCGCGATCGCGCCGAGCTCGAACTGCCGTCGCATGATGGCGAGGCTGTCGCGCGCGATGCGGATCGCATGCTCGGTCGCCCCGACCTCGGCCTCGAGCCCGGCCTCCTGGATCGCTGCGACCACGACGTTGCCGGCGATCGTGAGATAGGTGGCGTCGAGCTGGTAACGGGTCGACTCGGCGGTGGCGCGCAGCGACTCGGCCGCGCGGCGGTTGGCGCCGGTGATGTCGAGCGTGTAGGCGACGCTCAGGTTGGCGGTGTACAGGTTGTAGTAGGGCGCACCCGAGCTGAGCGTCGGCGCGAGCACGTTGACGGCGTTCTTGTTGCGGCTCGCGTCGCCGTCCACGGCCACGGTCGGCAGGAAGGCGCCGAGCTGCGCCTTGTAGTTCTCGAGCGCCTGCCTGAGTGCCGCCTGGGCGCCGTCGACGCTGGGGTTGGCGCGCAGCGCCTCGAGCACGAGCGCATCGAGCTCGGGCGAGCCGAAGGTCGTCCACCAGTTGGCCGGCAGCTCGCGGCCGTCGAGGAAGCGCTCGGCGTCGCTGCCGGCGGGCGGCGCGCCCGGCACGTACTGCTCGACGTGCGGCGCGGCGGGCCGGTGGAAGTCCGGGCCCACGGCACAGGCGCCGAGCGCGAGTGCGGCGGCGAGCGCGGTGGCGAGCGGGCGCAGCGTGCTCACGGCGACTCCTCCGTGGTGAGCGGCGGCCCCTCGTCGTCGAGATGCGGCTGGCGCGTCGAGAAGCGGAGCACCAGCACCGGCAGCACCACCAGGATGAGCGCGGGCGCGAGCAGCATGCCGCCGACGACGACGAGCGCGAGCGGCCGCTGCACCTGCGAGCCGATGCCGGTGGACAGCGCCGCGGGGATCAGGCCGACGCAGGCGACGATGCAGGTCATCATGACGGGCCGCAGCTGGGTGCGGCCCGTGACCCGGATGGCCTCGACGCGGCCGAGGCCTGCCGCGAGGCACAGGTTGTAGTACGACAGCACGATGATGCCGTCCATCGCCGCGATGCCAAACAGCGCCACGAAGCCGATCGCCGCCGAGACGCTGAACGGCGTCGCCGTCAGCCACAGCGCGAAGATGCCGCCGATCATCGCCATCGGGATCACGCTCGCCGCGAGCAGCACGTCGCGGACGCGACCGAAGTTGAGGTAGAGGAGCAGGCAGATCAGCACGATCGCGAGCGGCACCGCGAACGCGAGCCGGCCGAGCGCCTCCTGCAGGTTGCCGAACTCGCCCACCCACTCGAGCCGGTAGCCGCCCGGCAGCGGCACCTCGGCGTCGACGCGGCGCTCGGCCTCGAGCACGGCGCTGCCGAGGTCGCGGCCGCGCACGCTGAACTTGATCGGCACGTAGCGCTGCTGCTCCTCGCGGTAGATGAAGGAGGCGCCGGACACCAGCCTGACGTCGGCGACGTCGGCGAGCGCCACCTGCACCGGCGTCGCGCCGCCGTTCGGGTCGGGTGCGGCGATCGGGATGCGGCGGATCGAGTCGAGGCTCTGGCGATAGGGCGCCGCGAGCCGCACCAGCATCGGGAAGTGGCGGTCGCTGCCTTCCTCGTACAGGTCGCCCGCGGACTGCCCGCCGATCGCCGCCTGCACCACCGCATTCACGTCGCCCGGGGCGAGGCCGAAGCGCGCGGCGCGCTGCCGGTCGACGTCGATGCGGATCGTCGGCTGGCCGAGCGAGCGCAGCACGGCGAGGTCGGTGATGCCCGGCACGTCGCCGAGCACGCGCGCGATCTTGGCGGCGGTGCGCTCGAGGGTCTCGAGGTCGTTGCCGAAGATCTTCACCGAGTTCTCGCCCTTGACGCCCGACGCCGCCTCCTCGACGTTGTCCTCGATGTACTGCGAGAAGTTGAACTCGACGCCCGGGAACTGCTGCTCGAGCCTGTCGGTGAGCTCGGCCGTCAGCCGGTCCTTGTCGACGCCGCTCGGCCACTGCTCGAAGGGCTTGAGCGGCACGAAGAACTCGGCGTTGAAGAAGCCGGTGGCGTCGGTACCGTCGTCCGGCCGGCCGTGCTGCGAGACCACCGTCTCCACCTCCGGGTAGCTGCCGATCACCGTGCGCATGCGGTTGACGTAGCCGTTGCCCTCCTCGAGCGAGATCGAGGTCGGGAAGGTGGCGCGGATCCAGAGGTTGCCCTCCTCCAGCTTCGGCAGGAACTCGAGGCCGAGCGTGCGCGCCGCGAGCACCGCGGCGAGCGCGAGCAGCCCGGCGAGCCCGACCATCAGCACGCGGTTCCGGAGCGCGAACTCCATCAGCGGCTCGTTGATCCGCCGGATCTGGCGCACCAGCCAGGTCTCGCGTTCCTCGACCGCCGCCGGCAGCAGCATCGCGGCGAGCGCCGGCGCCACGGTGAAGGTCGCGAGCAGTCCGCCGGCGATCGCGTAGCCGTAGGTCTTGGCCATCGGCCCGAAGATGTGGCCTTCGATGCCGGACAGCGTGAACAGCGGCACGAAGCCCGCGATGATGATCGCGGCGGCGAAGAAGATCGACTGGCTGACCTCGGCCGCGGCGTTGGCGATGGTCGCGAACTTGCCGGTGAAGCCGGATGGCGTGCGCATCGTGTGCAGCAGCGTCGGCGCGCGACTGCCGTGCGAGCCGCTCTCGGCCAGGTGCCGGTAGATGTTCTCCATCATGATGACGGTGGCGTCGACGATGAGCCCGAAGTCGATCGCGCCCACCGACAGCAGGTTCGCCGACTCGCCGCGCAGCACCATGAGCGCGATGGCGAAGGCGAGCGCGAACGGGATCGTGGTGGCGACGATGATTGCGCTCCTCAGGTTGCCGAGGAACGCCCACTGCAGGAAGAAGATCAGCGCGACGCCGGCCAGCATGTTGTGCAGCACGGTGTGCGTCGTCAGCCGGATCAGGTCGCTGCGGTCGTAGATGCGCTCGATGCTGACGCCGGGCGGCAGCACGCCGCTCGCGTTGATGTGCGCCACCTCGCGCTGCACCGCCTCGATGGTCGCCGAGCTCGCGGCACCGCGGCGCATCAGCACGATGCCCTGCACGATGTCGTCCTCGGCGTCGCGCCCGGCGATCCCGAGCCTCGGCTCGTGGCCGATGCTGATCTCGGCGACGTCGCCCAGGTAGATCGGCACGCCCTTGCTGCTCGTGAGCAGCGTATGGCGCACGTCGTCGAGGGAGTGGATCAGGCCGACGCCGCGCACCACGGCCGACTGCGGGCCGATGTTGACGGTCTGGCCACCGACGTTGATGTTGGCGTTGCCGAGCGCCTCGAGCACCTGCGGCAGCCCGAGGCCGTAGCCGGCGAGGCGCCGCTGGTCGACGGCGATGTCGTAGGTCTTGGTCTTGCCGCCCCAGCCGGTGACGTCGATGACGCCCGGGACCGCCTTGAAGCGCCGCTCCAGCACCCAGTCCTCGAGCGTCTTCAGGTCCGCGACCGAGTAGCCGGCCGGGCCGCGCACGCGGTAGCGGTAGATCTCGCCGATCGGGCTCGTCGGCGATACCTGCGGCTGCGCGCCGTTCGGCAGCTGCTGCAGCTGCGACAGCCGGTTGATGACCCACTGCTCGGCCTGCTCGTAGGTGAAGTCGTAGGTGAACTGCACCTTGACGTCGGAGAGCCCGAACAGCGAGATCGTGCGGATCGCCTGCACGTGCGGGATGCCCGCCATCTGCACCTCGATCGGGATCGTGATGTAGCGCTCGATCTCCTCGGCCGACTGGCCGGAGCTCTGCGTGACGATGTCGACGAGCGGCGGTACCGGGTCGGGATAGGCCTCGATGTTGAGGAGCGAGAAGCTGACCGCGCCGGCGCCGAGCGCGAGCAGCAGGAGCGCGGCGACCAGCACGCGCTGGCGCAGTGCGAATTCGACCAGCCGGTTCATCATCAGTCGAGCCGGGCGGCGCGGTCGATGAACAGGCTGCCGCGCGTCACCACCCGCTCGCCGGGCGTGAGGCCGTCGAGCACCTCGACGAGGCCGTCGGTGCTGCGCCCGGCGCGTATCTGCCTGAGGCCGATCGTGTCGTCGGCGCCGACCACCCAGACGTGCGCCTGCTCGCCCTCGTAGACGACCGCATCGACCGGCACTCCCGGGCCACTCGTGACGTCACCCGCGTCGATGCTGAGGGTCGCGAGCATCTCGGGGCGTAGCGCGAGGTCCTTGTTGTCGAGCGCCGCGCGCACCGTCAGGCGGTGGCTGGTCGCATCGAGCGTCGGCGCGACATATTCGAGGTGCGCGCTGAAGGCGCGGCCGCCGAGCGCCGCGACCGTGACCGTGACCGCCTGGCCGCGCCGCGCGTGGGCCGCGGCGCGCTCGCCGAGCGTGCCGACGATCCACACGTTCGCGAGGTCGGCGACCGTGTAGAGCGCGGTGCCGCTGCCGGCCGTGACGTACTGGCCGGGGCCGATCGAGCGGTCGACCACCACGCCCGCGATCGGCGCAGTGAGCGCGATGCGCGCGGTCGCCGGCGGGTGCGCGTCGGCCGCGTCGATGGCCGCGTCCGCGAGCCCGAAGATGCGCAGGTGGTTGCGGGCGGCCGCGAGCGCCGCCTCCGCGGTCGCGAGGTCGGACTGCGCCTGCTGCCAGTCCTGCTGCGAACCGCCGTTCGCCTCGACGAGCGCGTGCTTGCGCGCCTCGGTCGCGCGCGCGAGGCGCGCCGCGCCGCTCGCGGCCTCGAAGGCATTGAGCGCGTCGGCGTACTCCTCCGCCTCGATCGTCGCGAGCGGCGCGCCCTCCCGCACGAAGTCGCCGAAGGCGGCGACGACGCTGACCACCCGGCCGGAATAGGGTGCGTACACCGGGGTCGTGCGGTCGGCATTGACCGCGACGCGCGCGTCGGCGATCTCCACGGTCGCGAAGCGGTGCACGGCGACCGGCTCGACGGTGAGTGCCTTCAGCTGCTGTGGCGTCGGCTTGAAGGTGCCGGCGGGCGGGGCCGTCGCGACCTCCTCGTGGTTCGACCAGCGGCCGGCGAGCCAGACCCCGAGCACGACCAGCGCGAGGAGGAGCGCCGCGGCCGCGAGCCAGCGCAGCTGCGTGCGGCGCGGCATGCCGGCGAGGTTGCGGTCGGGCGACGGGGCCGGAGCGGAGGGCGGGCGCGAGTCGGACATGGGCGTGGCGTGGCACTCGGTCGTGGATCGGATCGCGGGTTCACCGCCGTACGCGGGCACCCATGCTCATTTCTTTCAAGGTGTTACGGAGTCGGCGGGTGCGTCGCCTGGCGTTCGGTCGGGCACCCTCGACGGCGCGAAATGATGCCACGGGAGCCCGGCGGCCGTCCGGCCGGGATTGCCAAGAACTGCGTAGTCCGGGGTTTTTTCACGGCGCCTGCGCGCGAGCGCGCGCGGGCGCCGCGGAAAAGGCGCGGCCGACCCCGTCGGGGTGGCCGGGAAGTGCCTGATTCTGGTATCCTAACCGACCGTTTGCTCTTCACCGGATCGACCCAAAACCATGGCCCGCATTACGATCGAAGACTGCCTGCATCAGGACATCGAGAACCAGTTCGAGCTCGTGCTCGTCGCGGCCAAGCGCGCCCGGCGCCTCGCGAACGGCGCCGATGCCCTCGTCGACTGGCAGAACGACAAGCCGACGGTCGTGGCGCTCCGCGAGATCGCGGACGGCAAGGTCAACCGGTCCTTGCTGCTCGAGGCGGACCCGGAGCCGGTGGCGCCGTCGATGCCGCAGGACAATCCGCTCGACCTGCCGGCCGACTTCCGCGCGCCGCAGTTCGGCCTCGGAGACTGAACCGCAGACGGTCGACGCGCTCCACGGGAGCTCGATGGATTATGCGTCCTCCCTGCTGAGCTTCCTGCCGGGCGGGCGCCGCTCCCCCGGGATCTCCCAGCTCATCGCCAAGCTCGAGGAGTACCTGCCGCCGGAGCAGGTGGAACGGGTCCAGGAAGCCTACGAAGTCGCCAACGCCGCCCACAAGGGCCAGAAGCGGCTCACCGGCGAGCCCTACATCACCCATCCGGTCGCGGTCGCGGGCATCCTCGCCGACCTGCACCTCGACGGCCAGACGATCTGCGCGGCGCTGCTGCACGACGTCATCGAGGACACCCCGACCGCCAAGGACGAGATCCTGGCGCGCTTCGGCCGCGAGGTCGCCGAGATCGTCGACGGCGTGTCGAAGCTCGACAAGGTGCAGTTCAAGAGCCGCAAGGAAGCGCAGGCCGAGTCGTTCCGCAAGATGATCCTCGCCATGGTGCGCGACATCCGCGTCATCATGGTCAAGCTCGCCGACCGCACGCACAACATGCGCACGCTCGGCGCGATGCCGACGCCGAAGCGCCGGCGCATCGCACTCGAGACGCTCGACATCTACGCGCCGATCGCCAACCGCCTCGGCATCCACTCGATCAAGCTCGAGCTCGAGGAGCTCGGCTTCCACGCGCTCTATCCGCAGCGCTACAAGGTGCTCGAGCGCGAACTGAAGCGCAGCCGCGGCAACCAGAAGGAATTCCTGCCGAAGATCACCTCCAACATCCAGGGCGCGCTCGCGCGCGCCGGCCTCAAGGGCCAGGTCGACTCGCGCGAGAAGCACCTCTACAGCATCTACCAGAAGATGCGCCGGAAGCGCGTCGCGCTCTCCGACGTCATCGACGTCTACGGCGTGCGGGTCGTGGTCGACAGCGTCGATGCCTGCTACCGCGCGCTCGGCCTCGTGCACGGGCTCTACAAGCCGATGCCGGGCCGCTTCAAGGACTACATCGCCATTCCGCGGATCAACGGCTACCAGTCGCTGCACACGACGCTGTTCGGTCCGAACGGCGTGCCGCTCGAGGTGCAGATCCGCACCGAGGACATGCACCGGCTGGCGGAGAACGGCATCGCCGCGCACTGGCAGTACAAGGCCGGCGAGGAGGCGGGCGCCAACCAGGCCGAGCGCGCGCGCGAGTGGCTCGCGAGCCTCATGCAGATGCAGGAGGGCGGCAATCCCGAGGAGTTCCTCGAGAGCGTCAAGGTCGACCTGTTCCCCGACAAGGTGTACGTGTTCACGCCGAAGGGCGACATCCTGCGCCTGCCGCGCGGCGCCACCTGCGTCGACTTCGCCTATGCGGTGCACACCGACGTCGGCCGGCGCTGCGTCGCGGCCAAGATCGACCGGCGGCTGGTGCCGCTCAGGACCGCGCTCAGGAACGGCCAGACCGTCGAGGTGATCACCGCCAAGGGGGCGACGCCGAATCCGGCCTGGGCCAACTTCGTCGTCACCGCCAAGGCGCGCGCCTCGATCCGCGGCTACCTGAAGACGATGAAGCGCAGCGAGGCGGTCGATCTCGGCCGGCGGCTCGTCAACCAGGCGCTCGGCGAGTTCAAGCTCGCGCTCAAGGGCTTCGACACGCAGGCAATCGGCGCCGCGGCGCGCGAGCTCGGCTTCAAGGATCCGGAGGAGCTGTTCGAGAAGGTCGGCCTCGGCGAGCGGCTCGCGCCGCTCGTGGCGCGCCACCTGCTGCCGCCCGACCACGGCGCGGCCGCGCTCGGCGGCACGGACCCGGGCGCGGCGCCGCTCGCGATCGCCGGTACCGAGGGGCTGGTCGTCAGCTACGCGCGCTGCTGCTTCCCGATCCCCTACGACCCGATCATCGCCTTCCTGTCCGCCGGCCGCGGCGTCGTCATCCACCGCGCGCGCTGCGGCAACCTCGCCGGCTGGCACAAGCAGCCGGACAAGTGGCTGCCGGTGTCGTGGCAGCAGGCCGCCGGCCGCAGCTTCGCCTCCGAGATCCGCGTCGAGGTGCAGAACCGCCCCGGGGTGCTGGCCGCGGTCGCCGCCGCGATCGCGGCCACCGAGACCAACATCGGCCACCTGTCGGTGATCGAGCGCGACTCGGAGTCCTCGACGCTCACCTTCGAGCTGCAGGTCGCCGATCGCGCACAGCTCGCCAAGGTGATCCGCGCGATCCGCTCGATGCCGGAAGTGCTGTCGGTCGAGCGCACGCTCGCCTGACGCGCGGCCGGCGCGCCGTGCGAGAATGGCGCTGCATTTTCCTCGCGAGGTCAGCATGGCACGCACCACCATTTCGACCGCCGCGGCACCGGCCGCGATCGGCACCTATTCGCAGGCGGTCCGCGCCGGCGACACCGTGTACATCTCCGGGCAGATCCCGCTCGACCCGGCCACCAAGGAGCTGGTGCCCGGCGACATGGAGGCGCAGGTGCGGCGGGTATTCGAGAACCTGAAGGCGATCGCGGCCGCCGCCGGCGGCTCGCTCGGCGATGCGGTGCGCGTCACGATCTACCTCGTCGACCTCGGCCACTTCGCGCTCGTCAACAAGGTCATGGCCGAGTACTTCCCCGAGCCCTTCCCGGCACGCGCCGCCGTCGGCGTCGCCTCACTGCCGCGGGGCGCTGCGGTCGAGGCGGACTGCATCCTGGTGCTGTGAACGCAACCCGGCCGCGCGCGGGCGGGCGGGCGGCCGGCGCCGACGCCGAGCTGCGGCCGGTCACCGCGCTCAAGGGCGTGGGCGATGCGCTCGCCGAGAAACTCGGCAAGCTCGGCATCGAGACGGTGCAGGACCTGCTGTTCCTGCTGCCGGCACGCTACGAGGACCGCACGCACATCGCGCCGATCGGGACGCTGCGCGCCGGCGAGCGTGCCGTGGTCGAGGGCGAGATCCAGCTGGCGGAGGTCGCGTTCCGCCGCCGCCGCCAGCTGCTGGTGCGGATCTTCGACGGCTCGGGGTCGCTGACGCTGCGCTTTTTCTACTTCACCGCCCAGCAGCAGGCGGCGCTGACGCGCGGCGTGCGCCTCAGGTGCTACGGCGAGGCACGGCGCGGCACGCTCGGGCTCGAGATCGTGCACCCCGAGTACCGCCGCGCCGACGGGCCCGACGCGCAGCGCACCGAGGACTCGCTGACGCCGGTGTACCCGGCGACCGAGGGCGTGCAGCAGGGACGGCTCAGGATCCTGACGGCGCTCGCGCTCGACGAGGTGGAGCGCGCGAGCGTGCGCGACTGGCTGCCGCCGGAGCTGCTCGCCGACCTCGACCTGCCGCCGCTCGCGGCCGCGCTCGGCTACGTGCATCGCCCGCCGCCCGGCGCCGACCTCGCGCCGCTCGCGAGCGGCCGCCACCCCGCGCAGCGGCGCCTCGCGTTCGAGGAGCTGCTCGCGCACCAGCTGAGCCTGCGGCTGCTGCGCGCCGAGATCCGTGCCGATGCGGCCTGGCCGCTCGCCCCCGCCGGGCGGCTCGCGACGGCGCTGCGCGAGTCGCTGCCGTTCGCGCTGACCCGCGCGCAGGAACGCGTGCTCGGCGAGATCCGCGCCGACCTCGCGACGCCCTCGCCAATGCTGCGGCTGGTGCAGGGCGACGTCGGCTCCGGCAAGACCGTGGTCGCGGCGCTCGCCGCGCTCGCCGCCGTCGAATGCGGCTTCCAGGCGGCGCTGATGGCACCGACCGAGCTGCTCGCCGAGCAGCACGCGCAGAACTTCGAGCGCTGGCTGCGGCCGCTTGGCCTGCCGGTCGCGCTCCTTTCCGGCAAGCTCACCGGCCGCGCCCGGCAGACGACGCTGAACGCGATCAGGGCCGGGAGCGAGGTGCCGGTGGTGATCGGCACGCATGCGCTCTTCCAGGAGGGCGTGCGCTTCGGGCGGCTCGCGCTCGTCATCATCGACGAGCAGCACCGCTTCGGCGTGCACCAGCGCATGGCGCTCAGGGAGAAGGGCCTCGCCGACGGCCGCTTCCCGCACCAGCTGATCATGACCGCGACGCCGATCCCGCGCACGCTCGCGATGACCGCCTACGCCGACCTCGACGTGTCGGTGATCGACGAGCTGCCGCCGGGCCGCACCCCCATCCGGACCGTGGTGATCCCCGAGGCGCGGCGCGCCGAGGTGGTGGCGCGCATCGAGGCGGCATGCCGGGCGGGACGCCAGGCCTACTGGGTCTGCCCGCTGATCGAGGAGTCCGAGGAGCTCGAGTACCAGGCGGCCGAGGCGACGCACGCGGCGCTCGTCGGCGCGCTGCCGGAGCTGCGCATCGGCCTCGCGCACGGCCGCCTGACGCCCACGCGCAAGGAGGCGGTCATGGCCGCGTTCAAGCGCGGCGAGCTCGACGTGCTGGTCGCGACCACCGTGATCGAGGTCGGGGTGGACGTGCCGAACGCGAGCCTGATGGTGGTCGAGAACGCCGAGCGCATGGGGCTCGCGCAGCTGCATCAGCTGCGCGGCCGCGTCGGGCGCGGCGCCGCGGAGAGCTCGTGCCTGCTCCTGTACCGCGCGCCGCTGTCGCCGCTCGCGCGCGAGCGGCTCGACGTGATGCGCGCCACCAACGACGGCTTCGAGGTGTCGCGCCGCGACCTCGAGCTGCGCGGCCCGGGCGAGCTGCTCGGCACGCGCCAGACCGGCCTCATGCAGATGAAGGTCGCGGAGCTGGTGCGCGATGCCGACCTGCTGCCGCGGGTGCAGCGCGCGGCCGAAGTGATGCTGGAGCGCTATCCCGATAACATAGAGCCGCTGCTGCGCCGCTGGATCGGGGCGCGCGAGCGCTATGGCAAGGTCTAGGTCCGGCGACGAGGTCACCCGTTGAAGAACCTGTCTGCGTTGACGCTGAGCGAACCCCTGCTGCCCCTCGAGCTGTGGGCGCCGGGAACCGAGGTGCTGCGCACGGCGACGCCCGGGCTGCGCCCATGGCTCACCGAGCCCGGGCTCCTCACCGAGCGCATCGCGGCCGCGGCCGGCGTGCCGGCGGGCCTGCGGCTCGTCGAGCAGCGCCTCGGCTTCCTCACCGCCGAGCAGCAGGCGCTGCTCGCCGCGCCCGCCGCGAGCTGCCTGGTGCGCGAGGTGCTGCTCGGCGCACGCGAGCGGCCCTGGGTGTTCGCGCAGACGCTCGTGCCCGACCTGACCCTCGAGGACCACCCGTGGCTCGCCGAGCTCGGCGAGGCGTCGCTCGGCACGACGCTCGCCCAGCTGCGCGGCCTCGAGCGCGCGCCCTTCGAGTTCGCGCCGCTGCCCGCCGCGCATCCGCTCGCGGCGCGCGCCTTCGCCGCGGCCGCGGCGATCGCGAGCGGCAGCCTGTGGGCGCGGCGCTCGTGGTTCGCGCTGCGCGGCCGGCGGCTGCTGGTGCAGGAAGTGTTCCTGCCGGAACTGCCGTGCTGAACCCGGCACCGCCCGGGCCGGGCGGCGCGGCGGGCGGGCCGGCAGTGGCGCTCGGCGCCTATGCGCGGCTCGTGCGCCTCGACCGGCCGATCGGCATCTGGCTGCTGCTGTGGCCGGCGCTCTGGGCGCTGTGGATCGCGACGCACGGCCACCCGCACGAGCACGTGTTCGTGGTGTTCGCGCTCGGCGTGCTGCTGACGCGCTCGGCCGGCTGCGCGATCAACGACTTCGCGGACCGGCGCGTCGACCCGCACGTCGCGCGCACCGCCGACCGTCCGCTCGCCAGCGGCCGGGTCACCCCGGTCGAGGCGGTGCTGGTCGCGGCCATTCTCGGGCTCATGGCCTTCGCGCTCGTGCTCACGCTCAACCGCCTGACCGCCGAGCTGTCGCTCGCCGGTGCCGCGCTGACGCTCGTCTACCCGTTCCTGAAGCGCTTCTTCCCGCTGCCGCAGGTGTGGCTGGGGGCCGCGTTCTCGTGGTCGGTGCCGATGGCGTTCGCCGCCGAGACGGGCGCCGTGCCGCAGCTCGCGTGGCTGCTGTTCGTCGCGGGCGTGCTCTGGACCACGGTCTACGACACCATGTACGCGATGGTCGACCGCGCGGACGACGTGAAGCTCGGCGTGCGCTCGAGCGCGATCCTGTTCGGCGACGCCGATCGGGCAGTGCTGCTCGTGCTGCAGGCCATGGTGCTCGTCGCCCTCTGGCTCGCCGGCCGGCAGGCGGGGCTCGGGCACTGGTTCCAGGGCGCGCTCGGCGTCGGCGCGCTGCTGTTCGGCTGGCAGCAGCGGCTGATCCGCGAGCGCCTGCCGGCCGGCTGCTTCCGCGCCTTCCTCAACAACAACTGGTTCGGCCTCGTGGTGTTCGCCGGGATCGCGCTCGACTACCTGTTCGGCGCACGCGCGGGCTGAGTCCGGCTCAGCGGCGCGGCGGCACGCGCGCGAGGCTCTCGCGCCAGGCGAGCAGCAGCCCGGCGGCGAAGTCCGCGAACACCCGCACCTTGAGCGCGTTGCCGCCGGCGGCCGGGTAGACGATCGAGATCGGCGGTCCCTCGCGTTCGAATTCCTCGAGCACGGTCTCGAGGCGGCCGCGCGCGATGTGCTCGCCGGCCAGCAGGTCGATGGTCTGCGCGAGCCCGGCGCCGGCGAGCGCCGCGGCCAGCTGCGCCTCGGCGAGGTTGAAGAGCGCCGCGTAACGCTGCGGCGGCGCGCGCGAGCCCCTGAAGGCCCACTCGACGCGCCGCCCCGTCGCGCCATGCAGCAGCCCGAGCAGGCGATGGCCGGCGAGGTCGGCGGGCCTGAGTGGCCGCCCGGCCTCGGCGAGATAGGCGGGCGATGCGCACACCACGCGGCGCGTCGTCGCGATGCGCCGCGCCACCAGCGACGCCGGCCGCACCGGTCCGACGCGCACCGCGACGTCGATGCGCTCGGCGATCAGGTCGACGACCCGGTCGTTGAACCTGAGGTCGAGCTCTAGCTGCGGGTAGCGGCGCATGAAGCCGGGCAGCGCCGGCACCAGCAGGTGGCGGCCGAAGGCGGTCGGCACCTCGACGCGCAGCAGGCCCTGCGGCCGCTCGCGCCCGCCGCGGACGGCGTCCTCGGCGGCGTCGACCTCGGCGAGGATGCGTTCGGTGCGGGCGAGGAAGTCCCCGCCCTCGGCCGTCAGCGTCACGCGCCGGGTGGTGCGCCCGAGGAGGCGCACGCCGAGGTGGCGCTCGAGTGCGGCGACCGACTCGCTGACCGCCGCGCGCGACAGGTCGAGGTCGGCGGCGGCACGCGTGAACGAGCCGAGCTGCGCGACCCGCGTGAACAGCCGCATCGCCTGCAGACGGTCCGTGGGGCGCTCTCCGTTTGTCCGGATATTCCGAACAGTGTTGTCGAGAATACCCGGTATCTCCGACGAGTGGCCAGCGCTAGGGTAGGCGCCTCGGGATGGCGCCGGAGCAGCCATGTTGATCGCAAGCGGACGCACGGCGGGGGTCGTCGCGGCACTCCTCGTCGCCGCGCTCGGCGCATTCGCCAGCAGCTACCTGCCGGTCGGCGACGAGCCGGCGGCGCCGTGCCACGCGCCGGCGCCGGCGCCGCGGGCGGCGGAGGCGCTCCTCGCGCGCCGCTGAACGGGCGCGGCGCTCGCGCCTGGCCCCGCTCCCGTCGCATGATGCGCCCCTTGCCGGCCATCCCCGCCGGCGGCGGAGCCCTGCATTCAGTGATGCTGCGACCGACCTGCGCCCCCGGCGGCGCCCTGCGCGGCGAGCGCCGCGTCCCTGCCGGCGTGGCAGCGCCGTGAGCCTCCATCGCCTGAGCTCGGGCGCGGGGCCCGGCCTCGCGCTGCTGCACGGCTGGGGCCTGCACGGTGGCCTGTTCACCGATTTCGCGCGCGGCCTCGAGGAGCGGCTGCGGCTGCACGCGCTCGACCTGCCGGGCCACGGGCGCTCGCCGTGGGCCAAGGGCTGCGCCGACCTCGAGGGCATCGCGCGGCGCGTCGCCGAGCACCTGCCGGAGCGCGTCAGCCTGCTCGGCTGGTCGTTCGGCGGGCTCGTCGCCGTGCGCATCGCGACGCGCTTCCCCGAGCGCGTCGAGAAGCTCGTGCTCGTCGCCTCGACGCCCTGCTTCCTCCGGCGCCGCGACTGGCCGCACGGTCTCGAGGCGCCGGCGCTCGAGTCCATGGCGCGCGGACTCGCGCGCGACTGGCAGGCGACGGTCCGCGACTTCCTGACGCTGCAGGTGCGCGGCGACGAGCACCAGCTCGAGACGCTGCGCGAGCTGAAGCGCCTCCTGCCCGAGCACGGGCCGCCGAGCACCGGCGCGCTCGCCGCGGGCCTCGAGATCCTGCGCAGCGTCGACCTCAGGGCCGAGCTCGCCCGGGTGCGCGCGCCGACGCTCGTGATCGCCGGCGCGCTCGACCGGCTGACGCCGCCCGGCGCGAGCCAGGCGCTCGCCGCCGGCATCGCGGGTGCCGAGCTCGAGATCGTCGCGCACGCCGCGCACGCGCCATTCCTGTCGCACCGCGAGCGGGTGACCGAGCGCGTCGGCGACTTCGTCGCGACGCCGCCATGAGTCCCGATCCGTTCCTGCTCGAGCGCGCCGCGGTGCGCCGGGGCTTCGAGCGCGCGAGTGCCCGCTACGACGCCTATGCCGCGCTCGCGACCCGCGTGCGCGGCGAGCTGCTGCGGCGGCTCGAGCTCCTCGACTTCGAGCCCGCGGTGGTGCTCGACCTCGGCACCGGCACGGGTCACGCGGCGCGCGCGCTGCGCGAGCGCTGGCGCGGCGCGACGCTCATCGCCGTCGACGTCGCGGCCGGCATGCTGCGCGAGGCGGGCCGGCGGCAGGGCTGGCGGCGGCGCTTCGAGCGCGTGCGCGCCGACAGCGCGGCGCTGCCGCTCGCGAGCGGGCGCATCGAGCTCGTGTACTCGAACCTGCTGCTGCCGTGGGCGCTCGATCTCGAGGCCGAGCTCGCCGAGGTGCGCCGCGTGCTCGCGCCGCGCGGCTATTTCACGTTCGCGACCTTAGGGCCCGATACGCTGCGCGAGCTGCGCGCGGCATGGGCCGAGGTGGATGGGCTGGTGCACGTGCACCGCTTCTTCGATCTGCACGACATCGGCGATGCGCTGCAGCGCGCGGGCTTCGCCGATCCCGTCATGGACGTCGACCGCTACACGCTCACCTACCCGAGCTTCGCCGCGCTCGTCGCCGAGTTGCGCGGCGTCGGCGCCGGCAATGCGCTCGCCGGCCGGGCGCGCGGCCTCGGCGGCCGGTCGCGGCGCGCACGCCTCGAGGCGGCCTACGAACGCTTCCGCCAGCCCGACGGCCGCTACCCCGCCTCCTGCGAGGTCGTCTACGGCCAGGCCTGGTGCCCGGGCAGCACCCCGCCCGTCCGCAGCCGCCGCGGCGAGGTGGTCGTGCCGCTCGCCTCGCTCGGGCGCCGCTAGCGCGCGCTCCTCGCGCCGGGCAGCGTCGCGGGATCGTCGGCGCGTGCGGCCGCGTCCCGGGTCCATGGCGCCCCGGTTGAAGGGCGCGGCGCCGCGTTCGCCGTGCGGGCCGGATTCAGCCCGGGCGGACGCGACATGCTGCGCAGCATGGCCGCCGGCCGTGCGCGTCGGATGGGCGGCCGCGGGATCTGCCGCGCGAGGCGCGCGCGGTGCCGGTCA
>Ga0181519_10000714_pt1 | contig 29822 bp, 18 predicted proteins | sample PEATcosm2014_Bin_26_FD_121102 | JGI IMG/M metagenome (GOLD analysis project Ga0181519, IMG submission 121102) | Peatland microbial communities from MTU Mesocosm Facility, Houghton, MI, USA - PEATcosm2014_Bin02_10_metaG | ecosystem: Environmental > Terrestrial > Soil > Wetlands > Peat | place...
CCGAAGCCGCCACGTGCACAGCAGCGAACAACTCCGATGCCGGCGCGGCCGAGCTGGCCGCGGCCGATTCTGCAGTCGCGGAAGACGATGGCGCGCTGATTATTTTTACGACGGGATCGACCGGTTCGCCGAAGGCGGCGCTGCTGACGCATCGCAACATTACGTCGCAGAACATGTGCCTGTGCAGCGCGTTCTTTGGCGGTGACAGCGGGACGCGCTCGCTCGTCAACCTGCCTGCGTCGCACGTGGGCGCTCAAACGGAAATCCTGATGAGTGCGCTCTTCGGCGGCGGAACTGCGGTGCTTCTTGAGGTCTTCGATGCCGGCCGTTCGCTGCGCGCCATTGAGCAGCACCGCGTGGAACTGCTCGGCCAAATTCCCGCGATGTTCAACCTGGAATGGATGCTGAAGGACTACGACCGCTACGATCTGAAGAGCCTGAAGTTTGCCGCGTACGGCGGGAATGCCGTCTCGCGGCCGTTTGTAGATAAACTCGCCACCATGGCGCCGATGGTGGGCACGGGGCTGGGGCTGACGGAGTGCGCGGGTTTCTGCACGTACGTAAGTGTCAACGCATCCGAGCGCGAAAAAATCCTCGATGGCCTGGGACACGACATGCCCGTTTATGCATGTTCGATCCGCCAGCCCATGCGAGAAGACGGCATGGCCGGCGACCCACTGCCCGACGGCGAGATTGGCCATATCTGCTTTCGCGGTCCGCAGACGTTTGCGGGCTACGTCAACGATCCCGAAGCGACCGCCATGACCATCTCGAGCGACGGTTATTTGTATACCGGAGATCTTGGATACAAGAGCGCTGCGGGCATTCATCTTTCCGGCCGCGCCAAGTGGGTGATCAAGTCGTTCGGCTACCAGGTGTTTCCCGGCGATGTGGAAGCGCACATCAGCACCTTTCAGGAGAAGGTCGCGAGTTGCGTGGTGGTGGGCGTGGCGCACGAAGTGGCCGGCGAGGGTGTGGTGGCCCTGGTCGAGAAGCGGCCGGGCGTCGAGCTCGCTGTGCCGGAGCTGGAACGCCACACGCGCCCGCTCGCGACTTATATGCGGCCGCGGCATTGGATCATCGTTGAGCCCGGCCAGATGCCTCTGAACCGTCTTGGCAAGCCTGACCACCAGCGCGCGCAGGAGATGGCGCGCCAGGAAATCGCGACCTTGCGCACTCGCGGTGAGTGGGATAGTCGACATAGCAACGGCGGATGATCGCAGGCGCGGCTCGATTTTTGTCGACTCGTGTATGCTCATTTCCATGCCTGAAAAGCTGGACGACGATTTCTGTTCAACTCCGCCGAGCCCCGAGCGGGTTGCAGCGCGTGCGTTGATCCTCGCGTCAGTTTCGTGCCGGGCACTCATCGAAAAAGATGCCGGAAAGCCAGGCGCTGACGAGCTCCGCCAGAAACTCTTGCCTTGGCTTGAGAGCGTCGGCGCAGCAGAGGAACTCGAGCCTCATGAAAGAGAACTTATCGAAACCGATATGGGCTCCCTGGACCCGAAAAAACGGATAAATGCTTCCTGGCAATCCGAGGGCATGGTCGTGCTGGCATGGGCACTTGGTTATTCAGGCCTCCCCATAATCTATGCCCAATGCGAGCCAAGTGATGTCGCAAATAACATGGGCTTCCTTGAGAGCCGCAACGGAACATCCATGAACTCGCCGCACCTTCTCGATCCATCGGAAATTGACGTCTGGAGGGATACTTACTTGACGCTCCACTGGCGGCTGAGGCAATTTTCACTTGAGGCGAAACCGATAGACTTCGTCAAATTCGTCGCCGAGTGCAAATGGGGCCCGCTTCGTCTTGATCATTTGCAAATCATTAAGAATGATCTCGGGATCGACGGGAAGAGAATCGACAAAGTCGACCACCGCATGCTTCGGCATACACTGAGCATTACGCAAGAGCGCCATCAGGCATTCAACTGGCTATCAGGCAATGAGCAACTCTACTCGCAAGTCACGACTGATACCTAAGATTTCCGATCTCCACTCTCTGCAGTCGGGCTTAACATAGTGAAGAGCAGTGACCCCTGCTCAACGGAGCACGTCTTTGGCATACGACGATCTGCGCGACTGGATCAAAGCGCTCGAAAAGCACGGCGAACTGCGCTGCATCCGCGAGGAAGTCTCGCCCGAGCTCGAAATCACCGAGATCACTGACCGCGTGTCGAAGATCGGCGCGCGTGCAAAATCCGGCGCGACGAAGGACACCTATGCACCGGGCGGCCCGGCGCTGCTGTTTGAGAACGTCAAAGGACATCCGGGCCACAAGATCCTCATTAATCAGTTCGGCAGCGAACGACGGATGGCTCTCGCGTTGGGCGTTTCGAAGATTGATGAGATCGCTGAACGCATTCACGGCCTGATGAATCTGAAGCCGCCGACGGGCGGGTTCCTCGACAAGCTGAAGATGCTGCCGCAACTCGGCGAACTTGCGAACATCTTTCCCAAAACCGTGAGCACGAAAGACGCACCGTGCAAAGAAGTCGTGCGGCGCGACAACTTCGACCTCAACTTTTTCCCCATTCTCAAGTGCTGGCCGTTCGACGGCGGGCGTTTTATCACGCTGCCTTGCGTGCACACACGGGATCCGCGAACGGGCAAGCGAAACATCGGCATGTATCGCATGCAGGTCTTCGATGGGCAGACCACTGGCATGCATTGGCAGCGGCAAAAGGTCGCCGCCGAGCACTATCGCGAGGCGCTGCGTGCGGCAGCCTCCTGGACGGGTGACGCGGCCGGGTCGAAATCCGCGCGCGTGGCCATGATGGCGGAGTCGGCTGGCGGCGCAGTTACGATTCCCGAGCAGCCTGCGGGCGCAATTCCGCAACTCGCGCTCGGCAACTTGAAGGGCTCGCGGCTTGAAGTGGCCGTCGCTATCGGCACCGATCCAGCAACAACTTTCTCCGCCATCGTTCCCGCGCCGCCTGAGGTTGAAGAGTTTCTGATCGCCGGATTCCTGCGCGGCAAGCCGGTTGAGATCGTCAAATGCGAAACTGTCGATCTTGAGGTGCCCGCGCACGCCGAGATCATTCTCGAGGGCTACGTGGAACTGGGCGAGTTGCGCTTTGAAGGCCCCTTCGGCGATCACACGGGCTTCTACACTCTGCCGGACGAGTATCCCGTCTTCCATCTCACGTGCATCACGCACCGCAAGGATCCCATCTACGCCGCAACCATCGTCGGAAAGCCACCCATGGAGGACGCCTGGATGGGCAAGGCCGTGGAGCGCATTTTCCTTCCGGCAATGAAGATGGCTATTCCCGAGCTGGTCGATATTCATCTGCCTGTCGAAGCGGTCTTTCACAACCTGATGATCGTGTCGATCAAGAAAAGCTATCCCGGCCAGGCACGCAAGGTGATGAATGCGATCTGGTCGCTCGGCCAGGCGATGTTTACCAAGTGCATCATCGTGGTCGACGAGGACTGCGACGTGCAGAACATTCCTGAAGTCGTCCTGCGCGTGGCCAACAACATCGATCCGGAGCGCGACATCCAATTCATGCTCGGCCCCATCGATTCGCTCGATCACTCGAGCCGCCTGCCCAACTACGGATCAAAGATGGGAGTGGACGCTACACGCAAGTGGAAGGCCGAAGGCTTCGAGCGTCCCTGGCCGGCCATGATCGAGATGGACGGAGCCACCAAGGCGAAGGTCGACGCGATGTGGGCGAAGCTGGGGCTGTAGAGAGTTTCGCGAAGTTGAAATCTCAGGTGAGAACCGCTCCTCGACGTGCAGGTTGGCGCGTGCACGTGTGAGCGCTTTTGCGATTGATTACTCATCGAGGATTGGTAGTCCAATCATCGTTCAATATTCGAGCAAAACTCTATTTGGTGCGTCCGTCTGGCTGCGGCATAACGTACTACTATCTGGGAGTCCCATGAAACGAGCCATCTTCGCCGCCGTTTTCATCCTGCTCGCCGCCACCCTCCACGCCCAATCCATCGCCGGCACGTGGCAGGGAACAATGACCATCACCAACCAGCAGGGCGCGTCGGTCAACCAGAATCTCCGTATCGTCTTCACCATCGAAAAGAGTGCTGACGGCTCGCTCCATGGCGGCCTCAAGTTCATCGACATTGGTCGCGCCATGCCGCTTACCTCCGTGGCCTTCTCCGCTCCGGATGTCACCTTCACGCAGAGCGACGCCGGCATGGACTACCATGGCAAGCTCAGCGCTGATGGCCAATCCATCGGCGGAACCTGGGTGCAGAACGGTCGATCTCTCCCGCTCACCCTGCAGTTGGCCACGGAAGACACCGTCTGGAAGAGCCCGACGGCGCTTCCGCCCATGGCCGCCGACGCCGATCCGTCTTACGAAGTTGCCACCATCAAGCCCGCCAATCCTGACGAGCAGCATCCCGTCTTCGACCTGCGCGCCCATACGTTCAGTGCCACCGGCACGTCTGCCAAAGAGCTCATCAAGACCGCCTGGAATATACGCGGCCGGCAGGTCATCGGCGGACCGCCCTGGCTCGAAGACAAGAAATTCGACATCGTTGCAGAACCCGATACTCCCGGCAAGCCCAGCGAAGAGCAGAGCCGTGTGATGATTCGCAAGCTGCTCATCGAACGCTTTAACCTCCAGGCGCACACCGCCCAGCAGGACTATCCCGTCCTCGCTCTCACACTCGATCCCAAAGCCCCGCCCCCGACTCCCAGCGATCCCAAGTTCAACGAGAGCCTCAGCATGTATGGGCGGCGTGATGGCGACGACATTGTCGTTCACATCACTGGCGCGACCATCCCGCAGATGCTCGGCTTCATCATGAACACCTTCCAGGCCCGCCAGCTTGTGGACGAGACCGGCCTCACAGGAACCTACAACATAACCCTCCGCATCGAAGGCCTCGCGCAAGGGCCCGTCAGCGACGAAGATTTCGGAACTGCCCTCGTCCAGGCCGCCGCCCACGCCGGCTTCAAATTCATCTCTAAGAAACAGCCGCTCACGGTCGTCGTCGTCGACCACATCGACCCGCCGACGCCGAACTGAGGGCCACGCCGAACTGATCGCGTGGTGCGGAACGGGCATGATCGCGGTTTCGTTTTGGATAGGGTCCGCTCTGATATATCTAGACCCATGCGGGTTAACCTTCCCAGCCGCCTCTTTTATTTCGCAATCGCTCTGGTTCTCGCACTTCCTCTGCATGCTCAGCAGACCTCCGGCACTTTTCGCTGGATCGATTTTCACGATCCCAAAGATCAGAACATCGTGGCGTGGATTGAGCGCTCGCTGCAGGTGGAGAAATGGACCTCCATCCGTGAGATTGGCGTGATGTACGACGCGGCGCTGGTGGTGACCACTGAACGCGAAGGGCCGCAATCGCCCCCCAGCAACGACAGCTTTACGGTGTGGAATGCATCGCTTACCAGCCACGTGGTTGCGCCACTGCTGAAAGGCGTGAATCTGCGCTGGATCGACTGGGAAAACTTTGCCGACGATGCTCCCCAGGAGTTGGCCCTGCTCTACGACAACTGCCACGACTGCGCGGCCAGCACGTTTTTCACGAGCTTTCACTACGACCTCGCGCACCATATGTTTGTGGGGCGATGGATCCGCGGAGGCCAGGGAGTTCTGGTGTGGAATGCCGTTCCGCCCAGCGCGCCCGACGTGACCTGGACGCAGGTCTATGCCTTAATTGCGGGAGCGGAGAATCGCGCCTACCTGGCAACCTGGAACCACTTCGACTACGGAAAGAAGCGGCAACCCAGCGACACCATCTTCCGCTACGATGTGGACCCCATGACGGGAATGGAGCGCACCGAGGAGTTGACCAGGGAGAATGCCGAGGCGATGAAACTGCGCCTGTGCCGCGGCCAGGACGCCATCCAGGGCCTGGAGCGCGGCCAGGACTCAGAGCTTTGCCAGCAGTTGCTGAACGCGCAACCGCAGCGCAAGCCGGTGACCACGCCGCCGGCCAACAATCGCGGCCAATCGGCATCAGGGCGCGTAAGCCATTGAAATGAATATTTAGTGGTCAATAGAGAGCAGTTTTGCCCCCCACGCCGCCGATAGCATCCAAGTTGAATGGAGGCGTGAAATGAGCCGTCTTTTTAGACTTGCACGATTCGCCCTGCTTCCTATGGCGATCACACTCTTCGCAGCCGGTTGCCACAATAATCCAGACCAGGTGCAGGCGGATAATAATCAGGCCGGCACGCAGGACCCGGGTACGGACCCGGCGACGGCCAATCTGGCCCCGGCTCCGGACAACTCAGCTGCTCCGAGCTACCAACAGAATGCGCCGCCGGATCAATCGTCTTACGATCCAAGTTACGGAGAGCAGCCTGAATACACATCGGCGCAGCCGCCTCCGCCCCTGCCCGAGTACGACCAACCGCCGACTCCAGGCGATGACTATCTATGGACGCCGGGCTACTGGGCCTGGTCTCCGGACGGCTACTACTGGGTGCCCGGCGCGTGGATTGAGGCTCCCTACGAGGGTGCACTCTGGACCCCCGGCTACTGGGGCTACTGGAATAACGCCTACGGGTTTTATCCCGGCTATTGGGGCCAGTACATCGGCTACTATGGCGGCATCAACTATGGCTATGGCTACGTAGGATACGGCTACCAAGGTGGCTACTGGGGCGCCGGCCATTTCTACTACAACCGCTCCGTCAACAACGTGAACATCACCGTGGTGCACAACGTTTACAGCCGCTCGGTGACCGTCATTAACAACAACTACGCCCATGTGAGTTACAACGGCGGATCGGGAGGCGTCCGGGCGCCGGCGCGGCCTACGGAACTGGCGGCAATGCATCAGCCGCACACTGCACCGATGACGTCGCAAGTGCAGAATCAGCGTGCTGCCAGCACCAACAAGGCCCAGTTTGCCAATACGAATCATGGCCGCCCGGCCAACGTGACTGTCAGCCAGCCGCTTCCGGCCGATCGCAACGTGAAAGCACCGGCGGCATTGCAGAAAACCAATCGGGCTGTGGAGCAACAGGAGCAGCAACACCAGGCGACACCACAACAGCAGGAGCATCAGGCGACGCCACAGCAGCAACAACAACATCAGGCGGCTCCGCAAGAACGGCAAGCGGCCCCGCAGCAACAGCACCAGGCGGCTCCGCAAGAACGTCAAGCGACACCACAGCAGCAGCACGAGGGCGCACCGCAGCAGCATCAGGCAGCGCCACAGCAGCAAGAACAACGCCAGGCGGCACCTCAGCAACAACGTCAGGCGGCTCCGCAGGAGCGTCAAGCGGCACCTCAGCAACAACGTCAGGCGGCTCCGCAGGAGCGTCAAGCGGCACCACAACAGCAGCAACGCCAGGCAGCACCACAACCGCGGCGCCAGGCAGCGCCACAGCAACATCAAGCGCCTCCACAACAGCACCAAGCAGCACCGCAACCGCAGCACCAAGCGGCTCCGCAACCGCAGCACCAGGCAGCTCCAAAGCAGGACGATCAACACCCTAAGTAGCAAGGTTTCTCAGGGCATCCGCGGCGGAATCCGCGGATGGCTCCTGAATGGCTCCTCCACCTCATCGCCGGCCAACTATCGCGGCCAGTCCGCGTGTGGGCGTGTGTCCCATTGACGGCCCAGAGAAGAATTTCCTAGAATTCCGAGACTTCTGTACCCAGAACCGTGTCCAATCGAATGGAGGTTGAGATGAAAAGCTATTCTCGACTCGCACTTTGCATACCGCTGGCCCTCGTGGCCGTGCTTTTCCTGGCTGCATCGCATTTGAATCCAACGCCAGGCCTCACCGCAGTTCAGGCTGCCGGGCAGGATCAGGCACCCCCGCCTCCGGACCAGGGCCCCGATCCCGCAGCCGTCAATCAGGCGCCGGATACCACCGGGCAGGGACCTGGTGGGCAGTCCTATACGACTGAAGCTCCGCCTGCCGGCGCGCAGAATCCCGACGATTCGGGCTACGCAGAGCAGCCCACGGAAGAAGCAACTCAGCCTCCGCCGCCGCTGCCCGATTACGCGCAGCCGCCGGCGCCGGATGAAGGATACATCTGGACTCCCGGCTACTGGGGATGGGGCCCTTACGGCTATTACTGGGTGCCCGGCGTGTGGGTTGAACCCCCGTATGTCGGCGGACTCTGGACTCCCGGGTATTGGGGCTTCTACGGCGGGCGCTATCTCTTTTATCCCGGCCACTGGGGCTTCCACATGGGCTGGTATGGCGGGATCAACTATGGCTTCGGCTACGTCGGATTCGGTTACGAGGGCGGCTACTGGAATTCGGGCCACTTCTTTTACAACCGTGTCTACAACAACATCAACGGGCGCGCGGTGCACAACGTGTATAGCTATCGCGCCAATGTTCGCGTGAACAATAACGTCCGCGTGAACAATAATGTTCGCGTCAACAACGGCGCTCGGCCCAGCTATCGTGGCGGACCGAATGGCGTGCAATCGCAACCGCGGCCGTCGGAAGGTAATGCGTATCGCGAGCCCACGGCTCCGCGCATGAACACGCAAGTGCAGCACGAGCAGAACTACAGCACGCAGCGCGGGCAGTATGCTTCGCCGAACTCGAGGCCAGCCACGACAGCGGAAACACGGCCGCTGCATGCCGACCAACACGTCACGCCGCAGGTGCGCAGCGGTGGCGGTGGAGGCGGAGGCCGTTCGGGAGGCCATCGCTAAGAAGCTGCACGAATCGTAAAGATACCGAGGGCCGCACTCTCCAACTATCGGAGATGCGGCCCTGATTTCTTGCGTGTGGGTTTTTTGTTGCTGAATCGCGGTGCTCTTACTCGGCCGCGAAGACTTTGATCGCAACCAGGCTGCGCACCCACCGCGCTGGGCGCTTTTCTCCGGTCGCAATCAACTTCATTGGTCCGTCGCCCGCAAGAGCTTTGCCGTTTTCGGTGTCGGCCACAATGACCGTGGAACTGCTTACCTCCGGCGTGATTTCGCCGATTGAGTACACCACTTCGTAGAGGTCGGATCCCTCGGCCACCACATAGAGCCGCAGATCTTTGCCGCGCGGATGCTCACTCACACCCAAGGGCGCGAGCAACGCGAAAAGAGATACGCCGGAGTAAGTCTCGTCGGCCTTGGTGTGCTCGTTGTGGACGGTGACCGACACGTGCGGCAGCGCGGCCAGCGTGGCCACGGTCCATGTGGCGGATTTGTCCCCGAAAGTGATTTTGAGCGCTTCAGCCGGCGCGGGAACCATTGCCGACATGTCGGATGTTTGCCCCGGCATCGGCATGTGCGGCTGCTGGTTCTGCGCCTGCAGCGTGAAAGCTCCTAAGCTCAATGGTCCCAGAATGATGGCGATGGCAAAGCGTGAAGGCTTCATGATCTTCTCCTCGCCTCCATCGTATACTGAACCCATGTCGATTGTGCGCAACATCGCCGCCATCGCCAAGGGCATGAGCATTACCGGTCGCGAGGCGTTCGCGCCCACTGAAGTGGAGAACTACCCTGACGGTCCGGGCCCCTTGCGCGGAGCGGTGTTCGAGTCCCGCTTCCGCGGCGCGCACGTATTGCAGCGCGACGAAGATGGCTTGGAAAAGTGCGTGGCGTGTTTCCTGTGCGCCGCGGCCTGCCCGGCAAACTGCATCTATATTGAAGCCGCCGATAACACCACCGAAGTTCGCATCTCTTCTTCGGAGCGCTACGCCAAGGTCTACAACATCGACTACAACCGCTGCATCTTCTGCGGCTACTGCGTCGAGGCTTGCCCGACGGACGCGATCACGCACGGCCACGGCTTCGAACTGGCCACGCTGAATGCCACCAATCTGGTGATGCGCAAAGAAGACATGCTGGTGCCGGTGGCGGCGCTGACGGCGAAGTAGCTCCTACTCCGCGCCCGTGAGCAGTCCGCGTTTGCGCATTTCGGACATCACGCGTTCCACCTTCCAGTCGAGCGCACCGGAGCCGTCGATGACAAGATCGGCATTCGCCGACGAGGGCCGCACGAACGTGAGGCTGGAGGGGCGCACGCGGTTTTCCCATTGATAGCGCACCGATTCCTCGCTTCGTCCGCGCTCGTCCAAATCGCGCTTCAGCCGCCGCTCAAAACACAATCCATCCGGTGTATCGACGTAGATGCTCAACTGGTAGAGCGGCAGCAGGTCCGCGAAGTAGAGCGCGAAGATGCCTTCAATAATCAGGAACGGGCCGGAGGTGACGCTTTCGGTGCGACCCGGCACACGGGTGTAGGTTGCGAAGTCGTAGACCGGGCGCTGAATCGTGTCTCCGCGCGCCAGCGTGGCTATATGCTCGGCCAGCAGCGGAATCTCAATCATCGACGGGTCGTCGAAGTTCTGCTGGACGCGTTCTGCGAGCGGCATGTGGCTGAGGTCGAGATAGTAGTCGTCGAGATGAAAGCGGAGGCCGCGTAACATGCGGGCCATTTCATTGGCCAGTGTGGTTTTGCCTGAGCCGGAGCAGCCGGCAATGCCCAGCACGGTCGGCGGAAAGGGCAACCGCGGAATTTGGGCGGCGACTTCGCGTGCGACTCGGGCGCTCACGGTTTGGCTCACAGCCCCTCGTTCACTTTTGCAGCAATGCGCGGCGCCAGGCTCTTGAGCAATCCGGCCAACCGCAGCTCCACCATACGCCCGGTCTCGTACACCTCTTCATGGCTCAGCGGAGTCGCGCCCAATCCCGCGGCCAGGTTGGTGACGCAGGAGATGCCCAGCACTTCGATCCCCATGTGCCGCGCCACAATCGTTTCCGGCACGGTCGACATCCCCACCAGGGTAGCTCCCAGGGTGCGAAAGGCGCGAACCTCTGCCGGTGTTTCAAAGTTGGGTCCCGGCGTGGCCAGATACACGCCCTCCTCCAGCGTGAATCTCTCCTCGCGCGCCGCCTCCGCGGCCAACGCGCGCAACGCCTTGCTGTACGCCTCGGTCATGTCGAAGAAACGCAGTCCGGCGCCCGGCCCTATGGCGAAGCGCGGCTCGTTCGGCCCAGTGAGCGGGTTCCAGCCCATCATATTGATGTGATCGGCCAGCAGCACAAGTTGGCCCAGCTCGTAACCGGCCTGAATACCGCCGGCGGCATTGGTCAGCACCACGGCGCGTACGCTCAATGCGCCCAGCACGCGCATGGGAAACGTGACCTCACGCGGCGTGTAGCCCTCGTAGGAATGGACGCGGCCTTGCAGGATGACCACTGGAGCGCCACCCAGTGACCCCGCCACCATTTGTCCCGCGTGCCCCACGACGGTCGATTGCGGAAAATGCGGAATCTCGCCATAGGGAACGACGACCGGATCGGCGATCGCATTGGCCACGGCGCCCAGTCCCGAACCCAGCACGATGCCCACGCGCGGCGCGAGCGCGCCCAACCGCGACTGCACAAATGCTGCTGCCTCTGCGACCTGGTCGTAGTAAGTCATATCCGATTCCGTTGCTGCGCTTCGGACATTCTACCGTTCCTCGCTGCCCTGTCCGGTGTGCAAAGCAGGTTTCGGTCGCGAGAAAAGGGGCACCGGGGCCGGGAGACGGCCATTGAACTTGTCCCGGTGAAGAGACACGCCGCCGAAGAACTGGTGATCGCGGGAACTGCAATTGCTCGTTCCCGTGGCTTCGCAGTCCCCGCCTTCTAGATCCCTGGGTCTTCTGGTCCCCGCGTTATTCTGGCGGTCCCACTGTCAGAACAAAGTACGATGCCGGCTCCGTTTGGCTGGCGTTGTAAACGGTGTGCTGGTCACCCGCGATGCACACGCCCATGTCGCCGGCCACCAGGTCGCGCGTGACGCCCGCCGTCATCAGCCGCGCCGTGCCTTCGTGGATGCACCAGATCTCCGTGTGTTTATGCGTACCGATAGCCTCAGGCGGGCAGCCCGGAGCGAGACGCGTGAAGTGCGCCTCCATGCGGATGTTGTCGGGCAGGAGTCCCAACAAAAAGTGCTTCGACATGCGTGGCGATGGATGCGGATTCGTCGGTTCAATCTGCGGATAGCGGCCGGAGACGAGCTTGGTTAGCGGCATGGGTGCAGGGGGTTGTTGCGCCGGCGCGGCAGTTGGAGCGGCAGGCGCCTGGCCCTCGGCCTCGGACGCAATGGCGGACGCAGCGGCAAGCAAGGGCAAAAGCGCGGAAAATTCTCGACGGTTCATCGGGTCTCCTTTTGTTCTTTCTCCAAAGCTCACATCATAATCTGAGCTTGATTGCTGTGAACGATCCTCACTGCCCCGAGATCAAGCGCACCGTGCCCAGAATGCCCGAGGGCAGCGGGGCCAGATGATCCATATCCTGCGGCGTGAATTTCTCACCGTAGCGCAGGTTGAGCAGACGGTAATCCGATGCAGCGCGGCCGGCCAGCTCGTTGATGGCGGTGTTGGCCACCACAATTCGCAGCTCATTCGTGCCCGCGTGCAACAGCGCAGCTACATCCAGGCGATACGGCGGATGCCACAAATCTCCAGCAGGTTTGCCGTTTATTGATACCACCGCAACTTCGCGAACTGGCGGGTCGTACCACGTACGCGTTCCCGCCTGGTGAAGCGCCTCGCGCGGCACTGGCGTGCCTTCGCCAAAGTCCAGAATCACGCTCCCGGATTTCGTAACCGCCTCGGGAATCTCCACCGTGAGCATGTAGATTGCAGTGCCGGAGTAATACTTTTGTGCTTCATAGTCAGTCCATGAGCGCAGGGTCTCCATGGTTTCTCCGGTTCCGCTTTTGTCGAAGGTCACTTTCCAGCCGTGGCTCAGGTCGATGGGCGCGAACGGCGTGACGGCTTGCTGCTGCGGCGGGAGCGCGGGATTGCCAGTGAACACCAACACGCGCGACTCGTACGGAGCGAGGTCGAAGTGAATCGTTGGCCCCGAACCCGCGCCCGTGATCTTTCCCGTGAATGGATCCCACCACTCCGCACCGCCGTGTGCCGCGCGGAATGTCGCATCGAAAGCGTGAGGAGTATTGCCCGTGTTGGCGATGAAATAGACCTCGGCGTTGGGCAGCTTGCGATGGATAAAGCCGACTTCAGGTGTCGCCGGCGCAATCGCTACATCCGGCTTGAGGGCAGCGCCGATCGCCGCGCCCAGGTGCGCGGGGCTTGCGATCAGCCTCGAATGCTCGGCCGCTCTATCGGAGCCCACCATGAACATCATCTGCGAAATCAGCTTCACCTCAGCCGAATCCCTCGGCCCTTCCGTCACTCCCGGCGCGCGCGAGGGCAAGCTGCCCACGGCAATCACCTTTCCGCCCTTCGCGGCAAACTCGCGGATCTTTTTGTACGTTGCCAGCGGCAGCCGTTCCGTCGCCGGCATCACCAGCACCGGATACTTGATGCCCACTTTGTCGATTGCCGCCGAGTCGATAAAGTCGAGATTGTAGCCCGCGTCGAGAATTGCCGGAACCAAATCCGGTCCGAGCAGAATGCGTATCTCGTCGGTGACGGAGACGTGTCCCGGCCTGAAACGCGCCTGCGCATCTTCTTCCGGCAGCAGCACGGCGACGTCGTAGACCGGCGAGCCCTGGCGCAGCAGGTAACTCATGCGGGTGAAGTAGCCCATCACGTCGGGCATCACCATCCACCATGGGTTGTGATCGTTGAAGACGGCAGCCGCGTAAAACGACCATCCGGGGTCGCCTACCGAAAGCGGCGAATACGGCCAGCCGTGGCCTACGAGCTGGTTGATGCCCTGCAGGAAGAAGGTGTCGGCCTCGGCCTTCATGTCGAGCGGCGTGGCGCGGAACGACGGGGAATGCAGCCAGGTCCACGTCTCCGACGAGGTGATGGGCCGGCCGTAGACGTGGCTTGCGGAAGTGGCCCAGCGCGTGAAGGAGAAACCGCCGTGCCATTGCGAGCCTTCGCCCTCAGGCAGATCGACGAGCGCGTTGCTCGAAAGCGTGACCGCGGGCGAACCGTAACTTTGCGAGCGGAATTTTGTGTGATGCTCGCGCGCCCAGTTGTTGAGCGGCGTCAGATAGTGCTCGTCAATCAACTCCGCCAGTGTGCGGCCCCAGTCGTAGCGTACGTCAGCGGCCTCGGGGGTGGTTCCTGCGGCCAGCTCCGGCAGGCGCGGTGTCAAATCGTAGCCGCGGCGGGCGCGAAATTCGTCGAGAAGTTTCGGTGTCCAATCCGATTCGTACACCTCGAGGCTGTCGCTGAATACCGAGTAGGGAACATTCGCTCCGCACGCCTGGATCAGGGGGTCGGCAACGTGCTGGATGTGATTCTGAATTGCTTCCATGCTGAAGTGGTCGAGAACAAAACCCTCCGCGCCTACGGCCGCGCGCTTCACTTGTTGCCCAGTCCGGCTGGAGATGAAGAACAGCGCGACGTGCGGACCGCTGATTCCCGCTGGCAACGTCAGCCGGAAATCACGAATCGTGTCGAGCTGTTGCGCGTGATCGGCGTCGTAGTTCTGTGGCGTTCCCGAAGCAATGAACGAAGCCAGCAACGACTCGCCGTTGCGAATGGAGGGAACGGGAAGGGAGGAGGCGCCGGGCGGCACAACGTCGGCCACAACGCGTAGCCGACCTGCCGCGTCACTGATCGGCACATACGCGCCGCCATACGGCCAACCGCTGCCCAGCGTCATACTCAGCCGGAGGTTCAGGTCGTGCGCCGTCTGCGCCGCAAATCCCACCATGTCCAGATAGTCCTTCGACAGAAAGGGCAGATTACGAAATCCCTTTTGCGGATCGTCGAGATCTAGCGCGTAGACAGGCTGCACCTCTGCGCCGCCGATGCCACCCGCCTTCATGGTGCGCAGTTCGCGGGCCAATTCGTTCTTCTGCACCGCCGGGCCGAACCACCACCAGCGCATCATGGGCCGCGCGTCCATGGGCGGCGTGGCAAAACCGCTGCGAATTGTGGTGAGCGAATCGGTTGCAGAGGCCTTTTGCGCCGTGGCGGACGATGCTGTGAGAGCAATGGCAAGAGCCGTGCAAGCGGCGATACAAAATGAGTTTTGAATCCGGGAAAAACGCATGTTAAAACTCCCGGGAGACCTCTGCCGCTGCCGTGCCGCCTTCTCAAGCCGCGCTGTTGCTGGGAAGAATCCCCTCGGCGGTCCATAGTAATTCCCGAAGATACAAATAGGAAACAAAATGTGGAGAGAAACTTCTGCCTCACGGACCGGGCGAAGCCAATCACTCACTGCCGTCAATCTTGCATGAATTCGCACAGGCACGGTGCGGGGCGGCGCAGTCGGTGCATGGAGGCGTGTGGTAGTTTTCTTGTGTGTCCGCAGAGAGCTCATTGGCCACACCCGAGATCGAATCCGCTGAACCAGGTTCAAAACCACTATTTACCTTGTGGCATGGGGCAACTGCTGCGCTTTTGGCGCTGGGCTATTCCGGCTATTACTTTTGCCGTTCCGACCTCTCGGTCGTGATGCCCGACATGATCCACGACCTGACGCGTCATGGCATCACCGCAAGCGAAGCGCAAATCCGCCTGGGATTCATGGCATCCATGGGCACCGCCGCCTATGCGCTGGGCAAGTTTTTCTCCGGAGCTCTGGCCGATACGCGCGGCGGCCGGCGATTATTCCTGGGCGGTATGGCCGGCTCCATCCTCTTTACCGTCATTTTTGCGCTGAGCGGCGGATTTCCCCTTTTTACGCTGGCGTGGATTGGGAACCGGCTCTTCCAGTCGCAAGGCTGGGCGGGACTGGTGCGGGTCTCGTCGCGCTGGTTCTCCTATTCCACCTATGGAAGCGTGATGGCGGTGGTGAGCCTGAGTTTCCTGTTTGGCGACGCGGGATGCCGTTGGACGATGAGCGAATTGCTGGCGCACGGCGTGGGCTGGCACGGCGTCTTCTATTTCGCCGCGGCTGCGCTTGGGGTTCTGTTCCTCATCTGCCTGGTGCTGTTGCGCGAGACGCCTGCCGAGCGCGGACTGCCGGCGCCGGAAGTGAATCCCAGAAACGTGTATGCCCAAAATGAGAATATTGACGAGCCGGACATGGATCACCACCGGAAGATCAGCGCGATATTGCGGCCTCTGCTCACCAACGTCGCGTTCTGGCTGGTGTGCATACTGGCGTTCGGGACTACCCTTTTGCGCGAGACCTTCAACTTGTGGACGCCCACCTATTTTGTGCAGTTCGTGGGCCTGATGCCGAGCGTGGCGGCCAGCCGCAGCGCACTCTTTCCTCTATGCGGAGGGATTTCCGTACTGCTCGGGGGGTTCTTGAGCGACAAGCTCGGCGCCAATGGGCGCAATGTGCTGGTCGTGATCGGCATGTCGGCATGTACGTTGTGCCTGGTGATGCTGAGCCGCGTGACGGGCCACGCGGGAGAATGGGCGCCGTCGGTTCTTGTGGGGCTGGTGGGATTTACCCTGCTGGGGCCTTATTCCTACCTGGCCGGCGCCATGTCGCTGGATTTTGGTGGGCAGCGGGGCAGCGCCACGGCGGCGGGAATTATTGACGGCTTCGGGTACATTGCAGGCTGGCTTTCGGGCGTTACCGTGGCGCGTATCAGCGTCAAATACGGCTGGAGCAGCGCCTTCTTCGCGCTAGCCGGTGTCTCGCTGGCCACTGCTCTGGTAGCGTCGATTCTCATGGCGCACCACCGAAATTACGAGTTGCGAAATCCCTAAGCCATATAGAGTGCCTTACATAGGGCTCAGGCCGCAGGAAACCGCAGCGCAAGTTATCAAGTGAAACAATTTCCTATTGACAATCAGTGGTCGTACCACTATCCTTTCGCGCAGCGGTAAACCCTATCTTTGCCGACGCTGGACGACTGCCGCCTTGAAGCGACGAGACAGCGTCACGGCTGTGACCGTGGACATCACGACTGAACAACACGACTGTATGGAGGCATACAAGCAAAACCCTATGACAACGATTTCTGGTGTACGTCAGACATCTCGATCCTTCCTGGCCCGGAGAGCGCAAATTGCGACGCATCAACTCGCAAGCGCCGGGCGCCGTTCGCTTTGCACACTGGCGGCTATCGTCGCCATCGTTTGTTTGAGTTTCAGCTTCTCAGCGATAAACTTGCACGCCCAGGGCTACGGAACCATCAGCGGCACGGTGACAGATCCTAGCGGCGCCGTCGTCACTGGCGCTACTGTGATTGCCACCGAAGTGCAAACGGGCAATACGACCACCGCGGACTCTGGTAGAGACGGCCGATTCGTGTTTTCGTCTCTGCTGCCCTCCGGCTATTCGCTTTCGGTCACTGCCGCGGGATTCGAACACTACGCGCAGAAGGGCATCGTGCTCGAAGCTGACCAGGCGCTCACCGTGAATATCACGCTGAAGGTCGGTGCGCAAACGCAAACCGTGAGCGTCTCAGCTGACGCGCAACAGGTTGACACCACCACCGGCACTTTGTCGCAGGTCATCGATCAGGCGGCCGTGGGCGATCTGCCGTTGAATGGTAGAGCCGCAGCCACGCTGGTCACGCTGGTTGCCGGCGTCGTAGACGCCACCAATGAAGGCAATGGCGTTAACCAGGGCAGCGGAAAAACATTCTCCGGCAGTTTGCTTAGTCCCGTTCAGGTAGCCAGCGTCAACGGAACTTTGCCCAATCAGGACAATTTCCTGCTCGACGGCGGCAACAATCTGGACGAAATGACCAACGTGAATGATCCGTACCCGATGCCGGATGCTACGCAGGAATTCAGCGTGCAGACCAGCAACTACAATGCAGAGTTCGGCCAGAGCGCCGGCGCGGTGATCAACATCGTCACCAAGTCTGGCGGCGAACAGTTCCACGGCGACCTTTTTGAGTATCTGCGCAACGGCTTCTTCAATGCCGAGTCGCACTTCTCGCCTCCGGGCACGCAAGACACGCTGCACCGGCATCAATTCGGCGGCTCAGTCGGCGGACCGGTGAAGATTCCGCACATCTCAAGCGGCAAGACCACGCAGTTCTTCTACGGCTATCAGTACACGCAAATTCACTCGGGCTCCGCGGCAAGCACGTTTACGTCGGCCACAGCCGCCGAGGAAGGCACGACCGGCACCGGCTACGCAGATTACAGCAACCTCTGCACCAGCGGCTTCAATGGTTCGGGCATTTGCAATACGGCCAGCCAGCAGATCTCCAGCCCATTCACCGGCGTGGCATGGCCCAACAACCACATTCCCACTAGCGCCTTCGATCAGGCCTCGGTCAACTTCGAGAAGCTCTTCCCAGTGGCGACCTCGGATTCGGCTGCGGGAAAAATCGGCAACCTGGTCAACTATTTCTCCGCCACGCAGAACTACTTCAATGAGCACACGGCGCGCGTCGACCACCAATTTGGCGCCAGCGACCACCTCTTTGGCCGCTACTTCTACGACTGGTACCACCAGCCGGGCATCTTCAACCCGACCAACCTCTATAGCTACACGTCGTACTTCCAGACCCGCTACCAGAATGCGTTGGTGGCTGAAACCCACACCTTCACGCCCAACATTCTGAACAACCTGGTGCTCAACTTCCAGCGCGAGGTCTCCCAGCGCGGCGGGCCTCCAGGCAGCGCGGACATTACGTCTCTCGGGCCCTCGGGCTCCGGCCTCGCCAATATCTGGCAGCCGAATCTCGGTCCCTACATGGCGCTCACCGTAAGCGGCTATATGAAGGTGGGATCGTCGGCCAGCGCCCTGTTTGAGCGCAACAACTACACTGCCAACGACGACCTGCACTGGGTGCACGGCACGCACGACCTGGCCTTCGGCGGGCACTACGAGCTGAGCAAGTTCGACGTGGTCAACGTGTACAACTCCTATGGCGGCTTTACCTCCGGCCTGGCCGGAACGTCCCTGGCTGCCGCCAACATCAACGCCATGGCCAATTTCCAACAGGGCTTCCTATCTGCGCTCGTTCAGGGCGAATTTGAAGAGACCAACGACCGCGGTCACTTCCCGGCTATCTACGCCCAGGACACCTGGAAGGTCACTCACCGCCTGACCATCGATTACGGTCTGCGCTGGGAAATATATGCTCCCTGGCACAACAAGGTCGGCGTTCAGACCGCATTCAGCCCCTCTGAGTACGCGGCCAACACGGGCACGTCCCAGTTCGCGATTGCCACAGCATCGGGAACAGCGGGATTGCCAGCCGGTATGGTGCTCTCGGGTGACCCCGGCTTCCCGGTCGACGGCGTGAAGAACCAGTACAAGCAGTTCATGCCGCGTGTAGGTTTTGCCTATGACCTGTTCGGCAATGGCAAGACGGCCATTCGCGGCGGCTTCGGCTCTTTCTACGCGGATCGCATGCAGGGTTTCTTCAACCTCAGTCAGTCCACTTTTGCCCCCAATACCATCACCGTGACCCTGGCCAACATGGACCAGACCGCCGGCAGCCCCGGCGGGCCGCTGAGCGATCCATACTGCCAAACCTCCTCCTGCAACGCGGCAGGAAAGTACACCAATCCGTTCCCGTTCACCCTGCCGTTCAAGTCCTCGCAGGTCTTCCCGAACCAGATGGAAGTCAACGAGTACGATCCTTCCGGCAACTTCCGGGTCCCGGTCACCTACGACTACAACCTGACCATCGAGCAGCAGCTCCCTGGCAACTGGGCGACGCGTCTGGCTTACGTCGGTTCCGGATCGCGCCACCTATTTGTCAATCTTGAAGTCAACCCCTCCGTCAACACAGCTACAAACACGGGCACTCCGACGGCCCCCGTTTTGAGCTTCCCCGGTGGGACATCGGCGGCCAACGCGAGAAGGGTGTTTAACACCGCGCCCACCGTGGGACCCTGTCTGACAACGACGGGCTGCCACGAAAACTACTCGCAAATCGTCGAAGCGGCCATGATTGGCAACGCCCACTACAATTCCTTCCAAGCCACTCTGCAGAAGAGGATGTCGCACGGGCTTCAGATGCTGGCCAATTACACCTGGTCGAAGTCCTACGACGACATGCCGCAAGCCACGCGCGATTCCAATACCGAGGATCTGAACGCGGGCGAGTCGTATGTCTATCCGCTCTATCCCTCCAGCGTAACCAACATGCCGGCAGCAGCCGCGGTGCCTGACATCAAGGCTCTTGACCGTGGCGTGTCGGACATCGATCATCCGCAGGTCTTCTCGGTCTCCTATGAGTGGGCGCCTGAGAAAGTCAGCAGAGGCGGTCGCGTCGTAGACGCAGTCGTGAATGGCTGGCGGACCTCCGGTACCTTCCAGAGCCACTCCGGCGATGCATTGACCGTATGGACGGGAACCGATAACTCGGATACCGGCCTGTTGCAGGACCGCGGCCAGCGCAATTTCTCGCTTCCGGCTTACCTCATCAGCAAGACGAATGTCGGCGATTGCCCCGCAGCACCCAAAATCTGCGAAAACTGGCTCAACCCGGCAGCTTTCTCAGTGCCTCTCAACACCGGTGCGGGAACCGGCTTCGGCAACGTCGTCAAGGACACGCTCCGCGGCCCCCGTTACACAGTGTGGAACGCCGGTCTGGTCCGCACCTTCCCGGTCTTCCGCGAATCTAACCTTGAGTTCCGCATGGACTACTTCGACGTCCTGAATCACACCATTTTGAACAACCCAGGTGTCTCAGGCCCACTCAGCAGCAGCACTTCGTTCGGAACTATCACGGGTGAGAACGGCGCCGGACCGCGCGTCGGTCAGTTCGCACTCAAGCTCAACTTCTGATGCACTGCAATTGACTGGAACAAAGGGTGGCGGACACTTTCCGCCACCCTTTCTTTTTGTGCCGGTGGACTGACCTCTTCATGCGCAGTCAGCCGCTGAAGATGTGTCGTGGCGCACGCACCCGGGACCCAGCTCGCAATTTCAAGATCTCATCCAAGCAAAATGTGCCACTCCTGAAACGGGAATTCCGACCCTGCAAGGCCTTCGGCCGATCCCTGCTCATTTGTAGCTCTGCAAGTTAGCGCCTGGCTTTCTTGAATCAGCAGAGAAAATAATTTTTCTATTGACAATCGACCTTGCGAATGCATTAAATGTTTGGCTGAGGTCGGACCGCCGCTAATCCGGCCGCCGAAAAAGTGTGTTCTCACAACATGCCGGGTTCTGGCGAGACTCACCACAAGATCGCCACAACCGCTTCGTACGCAAACACTTTCACTCAAAGGAGGCATTCCAGGCGTTCCCATGAAAACACTTCTGAAATCAATCACGACGCTTGAAAATCGCAGTGGCGCATGGGCCTGTGTCGCTTTGGCGACGTTCGCGCTAGCGCTTTGTCTGGTATGGACCGCAATGCCAGTTGCGGCACAGACCGCCGGCGAAGGATCTCTTGAAGGCACGGTCATGGATACCACCGGCGCCGTCGTTCCCCATGCCAATGTCACCCTGACCAACGACGCCACCGGAATCAAGACCGTCAGCGAAGCCTCGTCAGCAGGCTTCTTCAATATCGCGCCCGTGTTGCCCGGCACCTACACGCTCGAAATCTCCGCCAAAGGATTCAAATCCCTGGTGCAGGACAACGTTGTCGTCGATGCCATGCAGGTCAGAACCGTCACCCCCGTGCTCGCCATCGGAGCTGAGACACAAACTGTTACTGTGACCGCTGCGCCGCCGGTGCTCGATACCGCCGACGCAAGCATTGGAATGATCGTCGAAAACTCGACATATACGAATCTGCCCATTCAGATGAATAGCGCGCAGCGCGATCCCACGGCATTCGCAACACTGACGCCGGGCGCGCAGAGCGCCAATAACGGTGGCCGTCTCCCCATCGTCGGAGGAACCGGCAGTTATCTTGGTCAGCTCTATGTCGACGGAATGCCCGCTGAAACTGTGAGCCAGCAAGGCGACAATCGCCTGGTTTCGCTGGCCATGGACATTGACGCCGTCGATCAGTTCCAGGAGGTCACCAGCACGCCTCCCGCGGAGTATGCCGGAGCCGGCGCGTCAAACTTCACCATCAAGTCGGGCGGCCTGCAATATCACGGCCAGGTCTCCGACTTTGAGCGCAACACCTTCTTCGACTCCTGGGGCTTTACGGCACCGCACGCCACGGTGAAAACTATCACGGGCGCAACCGTCCCCGCTCCCAAACCCGTCGAGCACCAGCATGAGTGGTCCGGGACCGTTGGCGGCGTGGTTCCTTTCACGCACAAGAAGCTCTTCTTCTTTGGCGCCTATGACTACTACTACGATCGCGCGGGCGCGACGTATTCGCTCTTGACCGTTCCCAGCAATCTCATGACCCAGGGCAACTTTACTGAGCTGAACGGCGGAGTGGGAACGGGATTGACAGGGACGGGGTCCAACAACCCGGGGATCATCTTCGATCCAACGAGCACAACCTGTGCGGGCACCGTCTGCACGCGTCAGCCGTTCGTGTACAACGGAACCAACAACGTCATCCCACCGGGCGACATTTCCCCCATCACCAAGGCCATGGAGTCGCTCTTCCCGACTGCCAACTCCAGCAACACGTATTACAGCGACTGGAATCCCGCCGTCCTCACCAACAACTACCTGAGCGGCTGGCCCAAAGGTTTTAACAATAACGTGATCGACTGGCGTGTGGATTACGATCTGAGCTCGAAGCACCGCATCTCGTCAGTGGGAACCATGGGCACGGAGAACTACCTCAACAACTTCGCTGCTCCGTTCCTGCCTCCGCCCTATATCGGCGGCGACCTGGCCAACGTCTACCCCAAGAACTTCATCGTTGAAGACGCATACACTATTACGCCAAACCTCGTGAACCAGTTGAAGTACAGCTTTACTCGTTTCTACCAGAACATTCACGATGCCACGCAGGGCGTTACGCCTTGGGAGGTCGGCACATTCGGGGTGACCAACCTGCCGCAGGGCCAGGCAGGCCAGGAATTTCCCGGAGTCGCCTTTGGATCCGCCTCCACTGCATTTTCGGGTCTGACCGAGCAAACCTGGACCGGCAATGGCAACTCCATCTCCACGCAGTTGACCACGCCCAACAACTATGCGGCGACCGACAACGTGCAGTGGCTAAAGGGCAAGCACGCGTTGACTATGGGCCTCACCTTCCAGTGGCAGCAGATCAACAACGCCAATCCCGCTACATTCACGGGCGTGCTGGACTTCGGCTTTAACCCATACTCCACTGCCCAATTCACCAGCGGCAGCAACTCGCTCAGCGATGCATCCACCGGATTCGCATACGCCAGCTTCCTTCTGGGCGCGGCAGGCGGGTCCACATCTACTGACGCGACCAACCAATCCCTCGGCCTCGACTATGTCAGCGAACTCGCCGGCCGGTACAAAACGATTTCGCCGTATGTCCGCGACAGCTACAAGATCACAAGCAAGCTCACCCTCGACCTCGGAGTGCGTTGGGATTACCTGCCGCCGTTCCACGAGCTGCGTAATCGCTGGACCTTCCTGAATCCAACCATGACCAATCCGCTCACCAATACGCCGGGCATTTTGCAGTTTGCCGGCAACTACGGCGGACCCGGCGTCAGCTGCGGTTGCACCACTCCGGTGCAGACCTACTGGAAGAACTGGGGACCGCGCATCGGCGCAGCTTATTCCATCAATAGCAAGACTGTCGTCCGCGCCGGATTTGCGTTGGCCTTCTCGCAGGCCGGCGGCGTAGGCGGCCGAGGTGGCGCATACAACGGCACCGGTCAAACCGGCTTCAACACCAACGCCGTCGGGCCCACGGGAGCTATCACCGGTGGCTACGCGGCGGGACCTGCCTTCTGGCTGAACAACAACAGCGCCTATGTGCAATCCAACGTGAACGAAGCCTACGTTGCCAACACCGGGCTCTTTGGTCCAGGATTCACCTATCCCGCGCAGCCCAGTCCGAACGTGGCCGCGCAGGAGTTGGGCACCGGATTCATCTCCACGGGCGGTGGCAAGGGCACAGCGAACACGGGCGCCAGCTTCGCTGATCCTTACCTCTCCGGCCGCGCTCCCGAGATCGTGCTCTTCAACTTCGGCTTTGAGCGCTCCATCACGCCCAGCATGACCGTGGCGGTCAATTATGTGGGCGACGAGAGCCACTTCATCATCAACTCCGGAAGCACGGGCGGCAATGCGCGCGGCTACTGGACCAACGAACTGAATCCGTACTATATGCAGCTTCTCGGCCCGGTCTTGGATTCCACAGCCGCAAAGCCGCTTCTTAGTGCGCAGGCCACGGCAGCCAACTTGGCCATCCTCGCCCATTACGCGCCGAATGCCCCGCAGCCTGCGTTCTACACCAACAACGGAGCCGGTAGTGCCTCGAGTTCGGCTACCATCCAGCAGATGCTGGTGGCTTTCCCGCAGTACAACGGCGTCACCGACACCTGGGGCAACGTGGGCAACTTCTCCTACAACGCTCTCCAACTCATGATCCAGCAGCGTCCGGCTCATGGGCTCACCTTCACCTTCAACTACACCTACTCCAAGAACCTCGGCGACGACGGCACCTACCGTTCCGGCTGGGCGCTTCCCGGGTCGTACGTCTCCCGCTCCACCAGCGGAGCCACCCTCCCGCAGAATCGCATCGACCGGTCGTTCACGGTCATTTCCATCCCGCAGGTCGTCAACATCTTCGGCGTGTATAAATTGCCCTTCGGCAGCAAAGGCCAACCCGGAGGCGATAACGCCGTGGTGCGCTGGCTGGCTGGCGGATGGCAGCTCTCCGAGATCTATAACTACGGGGCAGGAGTACCGGTGGTCGTCAACGGTGGCAGCGGCGCCGCGGGGCAAGGCCAGGCTATGCCCGACTTGAACCCGGGGTGGACCAGCGGTACCGCCCGCCAGAACGGAAGCTATGGCAGCGGACCCAACGGCGTCCAATTTGCCAACCTCAGCAACGTTAAATACGTCAACTCGAACGCGTTCATTTCCGCAGTGGACAATTCCACTGCTCCCGGATGCATTCCCGGCTCGAGCAGTCAGGTCCAGGGCAGCTGCCAGGCATCGTACCTGATCGGCAACGCGCCACGTACAGCTGCTTACGGCTTGAGGGCCCCTGGCTCCCAGAACCTGAACGCAGGTCTGCGGCGCAGCTTCCCGCTCGGCAGGGAAAGCAGGACGTTTGTTTTCGAGGCGAACTGCACCAATGTCTGGAATAAGGTGCAGTTTGGGGGTCCGAGCGCAGCCTGGGCCTACAACTCCAGCTCCTTTGGCGAAGTCACCGGCGTAAGCAACAGCGCTCGCGACTGGCAGTTTGCCGGCCACATCAACTTCTAACTTACCCTCACCCGTCTGCATCCGCCGCGATTCCTGCGGCGGATGCAGACGGGCTTTTCTTTTCTTCCCGCAAAAGCGAGTGGGCTTGGGCGTTGCGCCGGAATGCGCGTGGGTGAGACGGTGCTTTTGTGCGTGCGCTACTTGGCTTGCGCCGCGAAAGTGTCGGCCTCGCGGTTTAATTCTTCCGGCGTCGCGACATGCGTGTAGAACACTATCCGATACCGGAAGGTCGCCGCCTGGCCCTTTTCCAGCGTGTAGTTCAGCAGTGGCTGCTTGGCATCGAACGCATGCCGGCCCAGCGGATTGACGGCAAAAAGCCCGTAGCCGCGCGCGTGCCAGTAGGTCGGATAGCCGATATTGCCGGGATGGTCGAAGATGGCGATGGTCGCGATGTGGCCGGCATCGTCGTGGCCGGTGAGCGAACACCAGCGGCCGCGCGTTGACCACGCGGCTTCGCCCTTGACGCCTTCACTGGTCAGATATTCGCCTGTTGGCTGAGCCACGCCCGGGACATTGGCTGCGGCGGTCACCGTTGTCGCAACTCCGTTGGCGTCGGTGAAGGTCCCACCCTTTTCCTCCGGCGATTCCAGCCAGCGAGCCACGCGCAAGCCCAGCAGCCCATCCTTGTCGTCGTTGAAAACGACATGGTCGAGCGCTGTCAGCGTCAGCGTAAGGTCGATTGAGCGCGTCGCGTCCTCGTGAGCAAACACATAATGCGTGGTCTCCGCGAGGAGGTCGTGATTCTGTCCGTCGATCCACGTGGAATTGCTCACCAGCTCTCCACGATTCGCGCCGCTCTTGGTGGATACGATCTTATCGAACACGATTGTGCCCATTTTCGGCGCGCGCGCAGCCGGAATGGCCGTCGAGTTGTTCCAGAAATCGAAGCCGTTCACGTTGCTGTAGTTGAACCAGAGGCCGTCGTGATGAGGATGGTCGGTGCGCTCGCCGGCGCGCGGCTCAAGCGGCCAGCCGCGCGTTACAGTCACGCCGTCGCCATCCACAATCGGATAGAGCACCGGCTTTTTCAGCGTCTCCGGCCAGATGTACGAAGTGAATGGCTGGCCGTCGATGGTGATGTCCACGCGCCGCTTCGCCGCATCGGGCGTCACTTCGACGCCCTTAGTCGTTTTCCCCCACCCCGGGCGCGCAAACAGGAGCGCGCCAAGGGTAGGGCACACCGCGCTTGCCGTCCGCAACGAGCCTGCGGTCACAAGACCAAGCACCGTGCGTCTACGCATAGACCTTGCCTCCCGCCATCACCTGCTGCGTCTTCTCGTCGAAGGTCACTTTCATACCGGTCTGGATGGCGGCCACGTTCATACACAGCGCGATGGAGTGGCTGTAGCCGGCTTCGATCGGCGCGTTGGGCGTCTTGCGCGAGCGCACGCACTCCATCCAATTGCGCATGTTGGCCGCAGTCTGCGGATCGCCGTGCGTATCTGCATCGGTGTTCACCGCTGTGGCCTTCTCGCCCAGCGCCATGCTGGGCAGCAAGTTGGGCTGCATGTGCATCTCGTCAGCAAATCGTTTCGTCAGTCCGCCTGTTGGCGTAACCGTCTGCTTGTCCATGTCGATCATGCCGCCGTTCGAGTAGTAGAGCTCCTTGACGCCGCCCGCCGAATTTGTAAAGCGGGAGCTGTACTGCACCTGGAAGCCCTTGCTGAGGTCGTCGAGCGGACCGTAATCGAACACCGCCGTCATGGTGTCCCAGTTCTTGCGGCCGTCCTTCCACAGATAGATGCCGCCGTTGGCCACGCACGAGCGCGGATGCGGCAGGCCCGTAAACCAATGCACGGTGTCGATCTGGTGCACCAGCCACTGATCGGGAATGCCGGAAGAGAACGGCCAGAACAGGCGGAACTCAAGATACTTGCGCGCGTCGTACGGTCCCAGATTCCTGCCTAGCGAGTAGCGCTTCCAATCCGTGTCTTCTTCCTTGAGCAGCGGAACCACATCGGGACGGCGCCAGCGACCGGGCTGGTTTACGTTCCACGTCATTTCCACCATCACGATGTCGCCAAACTGGCCCGACTTGATGTACTCGGCAGCCTTTTGATACGCGGGGGTTGACCGGCGCTGTGTGCCGACCTGGACAATCTTTCCGCTCTTCTTCACTGCCGCCAGAATGCGGCGCGCATCGGCCATGGTGTGCGCGGTGGGCTTCTCCACGTAGGCGTCGCGGCCCGCTTCCACAGCTTCAGCGCCGTGGTAAGCATGCTGGAAATCGGCAGTGGCAATGATGACAGCGTCCACATCCTTACGCGCGTAGAGTTCGTCGTTATTGCGCACCTGGTCGGGGCGATTGCCGCAAAGTTTCTCGATAAAATCGACGCCCTGTTCGCGGCGCATCTTCCAAATGTCCGACACGGCCACGATCTGGAAGTTCATGTCCTTTGCACTTTGTTGGAAGGCGGGCAAATCGCCGCCCTTCATGCGGTCGCCGCAGCCCACAATTCCCACGCGCACGCGATCGTTCGCGCCCATGATCTGCGCATAGCTCTTGGCGTTAAACGCGACTGCCGTTGCGGCCAACGCCGCGCTGCCGGTTTTCAAAAACTCTCTGCGGTTGTTTTGAATCGATTCCATGACGGGTTCCTTTGCTTTTGGCTTGCAGGTGGAATTGTACTTCCGTGAGGCAACCGAGGGAAGAGAATTGCCAGACCCGGCGAATGCCCACATAAAGTGCTTGGGCGCCCCGGCTCCCGCAACCGGGATCCGGAGCGCCCAATTTTTCAACAAATCATTTTCGACAAGTTAGAAGTTGATTTTGACCGCGCCTTGGAAGACGCGCGCGGCATTGGTTGTTGAGGAGATCTGGCCGAACGTTGAAGATGTCAGGCTCGCGGTCGGATTACTGAAATCAGGATGGTTCAGCACGTTGTAGGCTTCCAGGCGAAACGTGGTCGTCCAACTCTCGTGGATGGGGAATATACGCGAGATTTGTGAGTCGAACTGAAGCGACTTCGGCCCATAGAATTCGTTGCGGCTGACGTTTCCGTAAGTTCCAAGGGCAGGGCAGCCGGGGGTCGTGACCAAAGCGCATCCCGCAGTTTGCCAGACCTGCTGGAAGGCATTCGGATTCAGGTACTCGCGGTTGGATTCGCCCGAAGCGTTACGGAGCGTGACTTCGGCGTAGGGACTCACGCCTGCGACCAGGTTGGGACGGTCGTTGCCCACGTCGGTCAAGGAGTTATCCTGGCCCGACGTGACGTTGAAGGGCGCGCCCGTCTGGATGTGAATGAGCGGCGCCAGTTCCCAGCCGTTGACGAGCCACTTTTCAGCACGGTTCAGATGGTTGCTGAAGTTGCTCTTTGCCACCAGTGAGATATTCTCGACGTGCCGGTAATCGGACCCGCAAGGACCGTAATCCAGCCTGGGGTTGTAGGGATTCTCCGGTCCCGTCCCAGCATAGTCACCCTGGGCGTCGTAAATGTTGAGGCAATGAGCCCAAGTCCAGTTGGCGAACACGCTGAAGTTGCCCGAAAGGCGATGATTGATGGATGTGATCAGTGCGTTGTAGTTGGCACTGGCTGCATCGCCGACCAACACCGAGCCGCCGCCGCTGCCTTCATACTGATTGCCCTGGGTGGGGTTATCGATCGTTAGCAGGAACCGGGAACTCTGGTTTCCGGTGGTGGAGCAGTTGGTGCCTGCTGCGCCAGCCTTGACCGCGGCAGGGCCGGTTGTGACGATGCCTGCGCAGCCCGTTCCGCCCGCTCCCCACACTCCGGGGATGAAGACAGCCGGGTCAAATGTGAGGCCCATCGGATCGTGGCGGGTTGCGTTTCCGATGTAATCCACCTGCACCTGCCAGCCGAGGCCAAATTCACGCTGAATGCTGGCCGTCCACTGGATGGTATAGGCAGGCCTGAAGTTCGGCACTGTCCCGATGAACTGCGACTGCGCGAAGAAAAGGGCCTGGGAAGGCGTGGGGACAGCGGGCTGCGGGAACGGGTTGGTGGTGAATGCGCCAACGGACCATGGGGCGGCGAATGGTACGGGCGCCGACGACGATGTTTGAACGTTCGTCACCGCCGTGGCGAAGGGCGGATTCTGCTGATTGCGCTGGCTGGTGAAGAAGTTGGGGTTGTCGAACATGAGCGCGCCGCCAGCGCGGACGACAGTCTTGCCGTTGCCGAAAGGATCGAATGTTAAACCAACGTTGGGCGAGAACTGCCAGAGACGGTTGTTGGTGAATCCACGGCTCACGCCCTTGTCGCCGTAGTACAAAGCCCCTGCCGGAGCGTTGGGATAGATGGTGCTGACGGTGCTGGAGAGAAAGTCGGCCATGTTGAACACCACGCCGCGGTTGAAATAATCAACCGGCGCGATCCACGGCCCCCAGCGCAGGCCCCCGACGAGCGTAAAACGCGGGGTGGCGTGGTAGGTGTCCTGGATGTAAAGGCTTGGAAGTGGCCCGCGCAGCGCGTTCTGCTGCTTTTTGCTCTGCTGGAATGGAGTCGATGACCCCAGCGTTCCCATCAGGAAATCGAGATTCTGATCGCCGATGGTGCTGCCGCCCTTGGGCCCGCTGCCGCTGTATTCACCATTGAAGGTGAAGATACCGTGGCCTTCGTACACGTTCCCGATACTGAGCTGGTTCTGCACCCACTCACCGCCGAACGCGATCTGGTGCTTTGCCTTCACCCAGGTCACGTCGTCGTCGATGGATCCGGTGTTGTCGTTGAAGTGGGCGACCTAATTGGTGCCGCCGGCGATCGAGAACTTGCCTTCCGCCAGCTGCAGGCCGTTGGGCTGGATCTGGTAGAGATTCGTGGTGCTGATGCCGAGGGTCGTAGCGTTAATGTCGCTGGCATTGTATC